>Ga0172380_10000674_pt1 | contig 62929 bp, 56 predicted proteins | sample Leawe162metaG_FD_119747 | JGI IMG/M metagenome (GOLD analysis project Ga0172380, IMG submission 119747) | Leachate microbial communities from a municipal landfill in Southern Ontario, Canada - Leachate well 162 metaG | ecosystem: Engineered > Solid waste > Landfill > Unclassified | place... | reverse complement strand
GCCACGAACCGCATCGAGGAGGGCGCGGCCGTCGCGGAGGCGGGTGGCGAGGAACGGCGCGCCCTTGCACCGCGGAACGTAGAGCACGCCGCCGTCGATGAAGTAGGCGTGCCGGGTGTCGCGCGACATGTGGCGGGCGCGGCCATGGGTGGGCTTCTCGGTGATGGTGAGAGCGGCCAGAACCTTGCGGAGAGCCGCCTCGCCCCCGAGTCGGGCACGGAGGCCGGCGAGAGGAATGGCGAGCCCTTTGAGGCCGGCGGTGGCGCACAGCATCTACTATAAACAGGCGGCGGCAGCGTTCAAACCGGCCACGGTCGGCGCTAAATTGTTATTTTCGATGATCAGCGCAGTATCGTCAAGAGTAGCGGTCTACACAACTTGCTGCAACTAGCTGCAACCCACCTCAACCTTTCGCAACCCATCTCAACCAATTGCAACACATCTCAACTGCGCGGAACTAAATGGTTTGACAACAATATGGGTTGCAATTGGTTGTAAGAGGTTGAAATGGGTTGCACTTGGTTGAAAAGTGTTGCAATTGGTTGAGATGGATTGCAATTGGTTGAGATGGATTGCAATTGGTTGATAGACCTCTTCGATGATGGTTCAACCCTATATAACCGCCATTTGATCTAAATAGCGTTTTTTAGCATGGACATCGATCAGCTACATGTTGCCCGACGATTCACTAGCTTCGATCGGCGGAACAGATCCGTTTTCGAGTCGCAGACTAAGAATAAACAAATTTGAATGGTGTTTTCTATTATACGAGCCAAATGACCGAGCAGGATTACATAGCAACTGTGGCGGTAAATGGGTTACTGATAAATACTATCCCCGATGATAAACTCACGGAAGACATCTGCTGGCACGCGGTGGGCTGTCGTTATTCCAATACACTACAAGTCATGTCGCACATACCAGAACGGTTTCAAACATTACGGGTGTGTGTGCGTGCGTTCTTTATATCCAGAATGCGGCAACAACTACGTACGAACTTCACAACACCCGTGACCTCCCCGCTATGGCACGTCAAACATCAGACAGATGAAATCTGCATTGAGGCTATACGGCAAAACGCATATGCAATTGATTTGGTTATTCCGCGAATACGATTGGCCGGTATCGATTCGGCGAATCCACAAATCATTGATCCATTCCTGCAGAGAGCGATTCAGGCCAACCCGGAGGTGGCCAACATTTGCGAGCAGACGGAGGAGTGGAGTCTGGCGGCGGTCAAACTGTGTCCGATGGCCTTGAGGTTCATTCATTGTCAAACGCGCAAAATCTGTCTTGCGGTGTTCTCCAAGCACTACGCGGCGCTGCCGTGTATTCACAGCAAAATCATCCAAAAATATGTTGTGTTAGTCACGTTGGCCGACACAATATCAGCATTGACTGCGCTTGGCCTGTCGCATGATCTTAGAATGGAAATCATATTCCGCTTGGTGTCGTTATCTAAAAATCGTTACATCATGTTAGATCTCGGGACTCCCTGTCCCTTAAAACATGAAGCCTCCGACCCATGCGCTCGTCGATGGTATCGCAGGGTTCTGTTGACGCGAGCAGATATCGCCAGATTGGTTACTGTGATTCAGAATCGGGGGTGAAATCTGGCCTAATTTTTGAACGCCACCGCATCGAACGCCACCGCATCGAACGCCACCGCATCGAACGCCACCGCATCGAACGCCACCGCATCGAACGCCACCGCATCGAACGCCGCATCAAAATTGATCCATATAAGTGGGTCCATACAGGGTGATAATGACCACTCCGGTTAACACCGAAAAATCTTGGATCGCCGCAATAATGCGTAGTCGCACGCGAGATTCACCCGGACAAATATTGCGCACTATACCCGAAGCAGAACTCACAAAAAAAATATGCCTCGCCGCAGTAACCGTGGAATCAACTGCGCTAAAATATATTCCGGAGAGATTTCAAACCGCGAAGATTGTGGATGCTGCCTTCGCGACCGAGCGATCACTAAGCATTGATGGGATGTCATGCATGCCGCTGGCCATCGCGCATGTGATAAATCCCAGTAAAATGGAGTATCTACAATCAATTCGGACAACCGCGTACGCTATAAATTTAGTTCCTGATGAAATAAGAGATATTGCGTTTATGGAACAGGCAATCAGAATCAATTCCCTTGTACTTGCTGCAATTACACACCAAACACCCGATATTTGTATGGTTGGCGTCCGAATCGAAGTGTCTGGACTAGGGCATATCCGAATCCAAACTCGAGAACTATGTTTGGCATCATATATGTATCATGGTTCACACGACGATTCTCGGGCATTCCAGTTTATTCGGGACATCTATCACCAAAAATACGTCGCGCGGGTCGTTATCGCGACGAAGTTACAATCACTGATGGCAGTGGGCTTATCATTGGCACTTCTTGTGGAAGTTGCGGCCGCCACGGAATACGCGGCCAAACTTCGACGAATGTATCCTAAAGATTTGCTTGTCAGAGGCATGGATATCAAAGATCCGCCAGCTGAATGGTCTTTCTTCGGCGAGGAGACCCTGTCGCTCACGGAGCTGTGGGCGCTGGCTGACGTGCTTCGCTCGAGTTGCTAAATAATGGTCAGCTCTTCGTTTTTGTAGCCGATTTAGCATCCAAAATTGAATGCCACTTAAGTTAACTATAGTAATGATGACCGCGATACACTCTGAAAGATATTGGATTGATGTGATAAATAGGTCCTCTACAATGGCATATGCGTTAAACCGCATACCCAGATCAGAATTGACAGAAGAAATTTGTCGAGTGGCCGTGTCTAAGATTCCAGTTTCATTAAAATATGTTCCCGAGCAGTTCCAAACAGAATCAGTGTTAACCGCTGCTTTCGCTGCTGAAAAGGCAAGTCAAATAAGAGACACATTAATGACGATGACGTCATTAGTCCATGTTATTAAACCTGATCTGGGAGTCTATTTGCGATCGGTGGAGAACAATGCATTCTCCATTAATGTCATTCCAGACGAAATCAAAACCGACGAATTCATGCGCATGGCGATCACTATCAACCCTCACGTGCTTACAGCAGTTGAGAACCAAACATACATCATTTGCATGATGGGTGTGCAGGCTGTACCGGCTGGATTAGCATATATTCGTATTCAAACACGAGAACTATGTTTAATTTCCAGCATGAAATATATCTCGGGATTTCAGTTTATCCGAGACAATGCGCATAGGAAATATGTTGCAAGAATCATATTGATGATGAAATTGAAATCATTGTTGGCATTGGGTCTTTCGTTGGCTCTCCTCGTCGAAGTCGTCTCGGCCACGGAACGCAAGTGTAGTCTACGACGCGTGTATCCCAAGGAGCGACCAGTTGGATGGCGTTCGTTCAGCGAGGAGACTCTGTCGCTCACGGAACTGTGGGCGCTGGTCGGTGTGATTCGCGCAAGCCGAAGTAACTAGTTGTTACTATTTTTTCAGATCCTGTTAAAACGCAGCAAACTATGGGTACTCCGTACCGATGGTTCGCGAATGTGATCACATTCTCAGTTCCTGTTAAAACGCCGCAAACTATGGGTACTCCGTACCAATGGTTCGCGAATGTGATCGCATTCTCAGATCCTGTTAAAACGCCGCAAACTATGGGTACTCCGTACCGATGGTTCGCGAATGTGATCGCATTCTCAGATCCTGTTAAAACGCAGCAAACTATGGGTACTCCGTACCGATGGTTTGCGAATGTGATCGCATTCTCAGATCCTGTTAAAACGCCGCAAACTATGGGTACTCCGTACCGATGTTTCGCGAATGTGATCGCATTCTCAGATCCTGTTAAAACGCAGCAAACTATGGGTACTCCGTACCGATGTTTCGCGAATGTGATCGCATTCTCAGACCATGCGTGATTTGGCATGATGTAGCCCGAAATTGAATGGCGCCTATACATTTATATAATCATCAATGGACTACACATCACTCTCCAAACCTGAATGGATTAGACTGTTGCTTAGCAGTGATACCATTAAAACGCCTAAGGTTTACGAAATGGGTGTGTAGAACAATCAGTTTGGACTAGCATTCATTCTTAATCAAACACGGAAATTATGTTTATTGGCGTACAATTGTCATGGCCCTACTAGTTCATTCCCGTATATGCATAACGCCGATCGCCGAAAATACGTCGCGCGAGCTGTACTATCAACGAAATTGCAACCATTGTTGGTGGCAGATCTATCGTTGGCGCTTCTCGTCGAAATCATCGCCTCCACAGAGTGCGCAATGCATCTTCGAATGGAGAAGTACGATAAAACTCTGACTCTCGCGGAACAGTGGGCGCTGGCCAAAGCTTTGCGCGAAAGCCGGGGCGACTTGCGGGCCTGAACGGCGCCGCATTTTCGAAGTGCGCGCGGCCCCGTTTTTACGTCCACTTAGGGCCGCGCCGGAATCGGCATAGAACGGGGCGGCGGCGTCAAAGTCTCCGAGCCTTGAATAGTTACGAGACCGAAAAGTAATCGATGTCGCAGGGCGCCGTGTTCAACCTGGTTCTGCGCGACGAGCGCTACGACGGCCACTTCCAGGCGGCCGACTTCCTCCGCGAGCGGCTCGATCGGATTCGCGTCCGGCGTGAGGCGGAGCGGCGGCGGCTGGCGATGAGGGGCGACACGGCGGAGGCGGCGCGCTACAACATCCAGCCGGCCTTCGCCGACATCACGCGCACCCACCTGCTGTACATCCACGGCGCCTACCGCCCCTTCGTCTCGGTCGCCAGCGAGTACTTCCGCGTCAAGGCGATGGGCGACGGCGCGTCCTCGCTCGGCGCGGGGGGCAGCACGCTCCAGTTCTTCTTCCCGATCAACGGCCACTTCACGAACGACATGGTCCTGCACATCCGCGTCGCCGCGATCGGCTCGGCCAAGGCGGCGGCCGAGGAGGCGACCCCGACCCTCGAGACGCCCCTGCTGCGGTACTGCGCGTACCCCGGCCTGCGGGCGGCGCGCCACGTCGAGTTCAAGTCGGGCTCGGTGCTGATCGACGACTACACGACGGACGACGCGGTGAAGTACAGCAAGTTCTTCGTCGGCGCCGACCAGCGCGCGGGCTGGGACCGCTGCCTCGGCCAGCAGGAGCAGCGGCAGGCGACCTACATGGCGAACGGCTTCATGGGGACGCTCAACTACAGCGACGGCCCGCAGACGCCGAAGCTGTACCACGACGCCTTCGACATGTTCATCCCCCTCGAGTTCTGGTTCTGCGGCGACCCGAGCCGCGCGCTGGTGAACGACATGATCGCCAACACCCAGCGCACGATCACGGTCCAGCTCGCGCCGCTCGACCAGCTCGTGCAGGCGCTGCTGCCGGCGCCGGGCGCGCACGACCCGCTGCTGCCGTCGGCGCTGGTGCGGGCGCCTCTCCCCTTCAGCCGCGTGCCGATCGAGGCGAGCCTCTACGTGAACAACCTGACGACGAACCCCGAGATCCACGACATCTTCGCGAGCCGCATCGGCTTCAGCCTCTTCCGCGTCCACCGCCGCCAGTCGCACCAGCTCGAGGGCCCCGTCGACTCGGTGCTGATGGCGCAGATGAAGTACCCCGCGGAGTACCTGATGGTGGGCATGCGCGACCGCACGCTGGCGAACGACTTCGACCGCTGGTGGCTCATGGGGACGCAGCTGCCGAAGCCCGACACGGCGAAGCTGCTCGTGCCGGCGATGATATGGAACAAGTCGCTCGCGGTCGCCCAGCTCGTCTGCCGCGAGGCCGTCGAGTCGTCGACGCTCGACTCCTTCACATCGTCGATCGGCGTGAAGGCGCACGGCGTCGAACTCTATCCCGAGCTGCCCGCGACCTTCTACAACGCCTATTTACCCATCCGCTACAACGAGAACTCGATGACGGTCTCGCCGGTCGACACCTCGGAGTTCCTAATCACGTTCTGCCTCTACCCCGGCAACCCGAACCCGAGCGGCTACTACAACCTGTCGGCGGGGCGCGAGCTGTACATCAAATACCGCACGAAGGCCTCGGCGGGAGATCCAAAGAGCCGCTTCGAGATGGTGACGACGATGTCGGCGCTGAACTTCCTCGTGCGCAAGGGCGACGGCGTCTCATTGAGGTACGCCATGTGAGCGACCGCGCCGTCTCACGTTTTTAACCACCACAAACGATTTGTACGGAGTAGCACTTGTTTGCGAATGCTGACAGTTTTCACGTTTTTAACCACCACAAACGATTTGTACGGAGTACCACTTGTTTGCGAATGCTAGCAGTTCTCACGTTTTTTTAACTACCACAAACGATTTGTACGGAGTACCACTTGTTTGCGATTGCTAACAGTTTCACAACGACCACAAACGATTTGTACGAAGTACCACTTGTTTGCGAATGCTATCAGTTCTCGCGTTTTTTAACTACCACAAACGATTTGTACGGAGTACCACTTGTTTGCGAATGTTAACAGTTTCACGTTTTTTAACGACCACAAATCATTAAATTTGAACCCTACATTATCAGCAACGACCATGACCGACGCCAGTGAATTGTTCTTACGAGAATTCTTGGAAGACGACGGCCTCACGCCAGGTAGACTTTCATGCGTGTCAGACGAGGCCTGGACACCCAAAACCTGCCTGCAAGTGGTGATTCATAATGGCCAGGCGCTAGAATACATACCCGACCGACTCAAAACGCAGGAACTGTGCGAGATAGCAGTAGGAATGCGCGTCAGAGGCAATTCACACTTAGCGCAGGCTCGACAGGACCCGGCGTACATGACCGGTTTGTTCAACTATATTCCCATTCGACACAGAACATATGAATTGTGTATGGCACTCGTGTCAGATCGCAGCTCTGGCATGTCCATCAGCGCAGTGCCCTACCAATTACGCACGCTAGAACTGTGCTTAAAATGTTTGGAAATTGGCGAGGACGACTCAATACTCATATCGATAGGGACGGCGCAATACTACATAGCATGGTTTGATTGTGGTCTCAGACACATTCCTCCCGAAGTCCAAACATCACCTCAAATGATCGACATCATGAAAAAAGTCATCGATGTGGGAATGTCTGGGCGATTCCTCGAATATATGTATGACCAGCCGATTGAATTGTTGATTCACGCCATTCGAAAACAGCCCTCGAACTTACGGTATTGTCGCAGACAGACACCGGAAATATGTATGACCGCCTTGGAAAGTATGGGTATCGCAACCGATATTGCCCCGGTAATAAAGTGTATACAGAAAGACATTGGCTCAGATGAGAAAATCTCCATGTATGTTGCCAAACATTACCCGATGTATGCTTATTGTCTTGCCGGGCTGACGGTCGATGCATTCATCCAGGTATTGGAAACCGTGACCCATGTCAAGAAATGGGTTGCTAACTTTGGTAAACAAACACGTGAACAGTCATTTGTTATTTGGCGGTATGTTGACAGACCAATGCCAAGTATTTATAATCGACCGGGGCGATTCACCATTAATTTAGGACATTCTGACAGGCTAATACCATTTGAAATGATTTGGGTCGAGAATCGACAATATGTTGTAGATCGTACCATGATTGATTATGTCGTGTCATTGTTGGCTGTGAATTTATCCATTCTATCAATTGTTGAAGTGTGCAACGAAATTATGGTTGCGTACACAAATACCATGCTCGATTATCCGGCAATTCCTTACTGGAGGTTGTGGGTTATAGTAACCTATGTGCGCGAGTTCGTGTAATGATTCACGTGGCGTTCATTTTTCTAAACTCAGTTCAGAACGCAAACTGTGGGCACTACCTACGTACCAATGGTTCGCTGACGCTGCCAAATCCAGTTCAGAACGCAAACTGTGGGTACTCCGTACCAATGGTTTGCTGACGTTGCCAAATCCAGTTCAGGATGCAAACTGTGGGTACTCCGTACCAATGGTTTGCGGACATTGCCAAACTCAGTTCAGAATGCAAACTGTGGGTACTCCGTACCAATGGTTTGCGGACATTGCCAAACTCAGTTCAGAATGGTCTGAAATAATTGAACTGTCATATCGCCCCTCCATAACGATTGAGAACGGCCTCGATAACAGACCTTGGCATCATAACTATGAGCCGCACGAGTGAAGACATATTGCGCGATTTCTTCGCGAGCAACGGTGTACAGACCGGAGATCTTGAGCATGTTAGTGACGATGATTGGACGCCCGAAATATGCCTGCAAGCTGTGATACACAGTGGTAGAGCAATTTCTTTCATTCCCGACCAGTTCAAAACACTAGAATTATGTGAAATCGCTGTGGGTATACGAACCAAGGACAATTCTCTCGCAGCCGTGGCTAGATCAGGGCCGTACTATTTGGAATCCATGATATACTCAATCCCCATTCGACACAGAACATATGCGTTGTGTATGGCATTAGCAGAAGACCCTAGTTCGATATTGAATATCTCCGAAGTACCATATCGACTACGCACACTGGAAATATGTTTAAAGATAATCGGAAGCGACGAGAACGGAATGCCCACTCAATATGCAGACGACAATTTGGACAATCCAGAGCGTTGGCTTGGGGAATGCCCACCTGAAGTGCAATCGTCTCCCGTGGTGATAAATATTCTCAAACGGGCCGTGCGTAATGGCGCACCCAATGGTAAGTTTCTTAAACTAATGCATAATCAACCAACCGAATTGACCGTACAACTAGTTCAACAATATGCCGCGAATTTACGTTATTGTCGAGTGCAAACACCAGAGATATGTATGCTGGCACTGGAATGGGAGAAGAGTCATATCGGCTATGGCAGTGCTGATGCAACAATACAATGCATACAAAAAGAAATTGGTTCAGATGAGGGAATCTCCATGTTTGTAGTAAAAAACTTTCCCGAACATACCCATCTTCTTGCCGGATTGTCAGTCGACGCATTCATTTGGGCACTGAAAAACACCATTGTCGGCAACAGACATTGGATCTATCATAAATTTAGCAAACAAACTCGCGCGCAATCATTGGCCATTTGGCGTCACAATGTCGCCATGTTCGATGTGATCGACATAGAAAATCGCAAGTATGTTGTGTTGATCAATATCGTGGACCATATTATCGCTCTGTTGGATCTGGGATTACCCATCCTGTCGACTGTTAATATTTGTACCGAAATTATGGCAATGTACGAATCCGTCATACTTAGCTACCCTGCGTTGTCGTACTCGAGACTGTGGAATGTCGTGATTTCGATCCGGGAATTCCATGCGCGAACCACCAGTCATTGAGGGTGTTTCCATTTTTGAATATGTTTGATGGACCTAAAATAAGGATTAATTAACCGCAAACATGAGTACTACTAACAATGAGAAATATTCGAAAATCATGGCCGTGTTCTTTGAGAACGTTTCCAGTGACGGATCCAGTGCTCTCAGGTCCCTTAATGAAAGGGATTGGACTCTTGATTTATGTAGACGCGCTGTAATACATAATGGACGTGCCCTCAAACACATTCCTACTGATCTCTTAACACAGGAATTGTGTGACATTGCCGTGGGTGTCCGCGTCGAAGGCAACTCGCACTTGGCCCGAGCTCGACAGCTGGCATATTATATGAATGGGATGATTCGTGCAATTCCTATACGATACAGATCATACGAAATATGCATGGCCATTGCATCGCACAAGAATTCAGATTTATCTATCTCCGAAGTACCTTATCGTTATAGGACATTGGAAATCTGTCTTAAAATTATTGGCGGTGACGAAACAGGAGTACCCATATCAAATGGCGATGTGTTAAACTTTATATGGCGAAAAAATGATTGGCTCAGGTTTATTCCGCCCGAAGTGCAAGCAACCCCACAAATACTCGAATTTCTGAAACACACTCTATATCTGTCTGGATCAACGCTTAAATACTTGCACGTTCAATCGAACGAATTACTGATGCATGTAATTCGGCGATGCCCCTCGGTCTTACAATATTGTCGAGTACAAACACCAGAACTTTGTATGTTGGCATTAGAATGTGCAGTCGCAGATGCTGGAGAATATGATGCTCGGCAATTAATACCACATATACATAAAGAGATCGGATCAAACAATGAGATTTCGATGTTTATATCTAATCGTTATCCTATGCTTGCTTGCAGACTTGCCGGGTTGACGATTGATGCATTCATTCAAACGTTGAACAAAGTAGGCACTCACTATAAAAGACCCTGGATTCAAAGTTTTGATGAACTAACCCGAGACCAATCACTGGCTATTTGTCGTTATAGTAATAATGAGGATACGTTTGATGTGATCAACGTCAAACATGTCACATATGTTGTATGGAATGTCGTGGTGGATATTGTACTAATGTTAATGTCCGTGAATTTATCAAACTTATCGATTGTTGAGGTATGTAGCGAGTTCATGACTCTGCGCGAAAATCATATACTCGAATATCCGGTGATGACTTATTCGAAATTGTGGAATATCGTAAACATGGTACGAAACTTTCGAACAAATATCGAGATCTGCGGGTGTGTTAATTGAACCGGCTGTCATTTTTGATGAAACATTTGAATACTTGTTTGTCGAACAACCAATGTCCGTCACAAAAACGTACAAAATTGCACTCGCCGATCATTCGGCGCGCACCATTCAAATGATTGAGGTGTCCGCGTCGCCCGATGACCCCTCCGTGCCCGACCCGGCCGCTCTTGCCATCACGCTGGGGGCGCTCGGATTGGAGGCGGATGGCCCGGTAACTCCCGTGTCCAACGGTGTGCAATACTTCGCGTTTGTCGACGACGCGAGCGACGATCAAAAAACACTCGATGACCCCAGTCGCTGGGACCGCGAGCGTGGCGGGTTCTAACGAAATCAAACCCCCATTTTTTTCCAGTGGCGACGATCACTGAATGCGTCGTTGGCGGGAGCACTATTTCGCAACTTCAACAATTTGAGAGGAATAAACCCCATGTGACGACCAAGCGCCTGCATGTAATCCACATATTCTTCTTTGGTAATGTTGATCTTGCGCGGACAATCCACATATACAAATCGCATCGGTCCGGGAAATCTCTCTGCCAAATCCCGATATTTTTGTTTAGGATGAGGATTGTAGCAGAACGTGAATAGTTCCTCGTCCAGCCAGAACTCACAGACTCCTCGAAACTGGAAAGCGCTGCCGGGTCCGGCGACCCGTGGTGGAGGCGGCCCAACGCGGCCAAGATCATGCGAGATGCGATGTTCACGGTAGTAATAATCGTACGGATCTTCCTCGGGACAGCGATCACTTGGCGCCAAGATCACTCCCTCGATGATGAGGTACGTATTGTCGTCGACGTCCACGGCATACGGATAGGGTACATCGCTGTTGCCCACCGGAGACACGAACCTGACAATTCTGGACAGCGCGGTGAACTTGGTTATGTCGCGGCCGACATGAACATAGTTGAGGTTTTCGGCGGGCGCATCTCCTCCGGGCGCGCGGAACAGGATTGTGTTGCCGTCAAACCGCGGACCATGACCCCCGCTGAATAGAGTGGCGGGAGTTCTTGGCGATTTGCCGATGAACACCTGATCGGAGGTGGCGACCAGGCAGGGTGAATTTTCAAACAGATAGGCGCCATATTCGCTGTCGTCGTTGGGTTCTCGCGATCGATACAGGGTTAGGTTGCGATCATTTTCCACCTTGACCCGAAATGAGCGGCCACCATTGTCGTGAATATCGTACGTGGCGACGATGTCACCCATAGTCGATATGATACCGAGGTCTGTTATCGAGGCCGTTCTCAATCGATATGATATCGAGGTCTTCGAGCCTCTCAATCGATCGAGTATTTTGCCGCTAACTGCACGTTCAATTATGGCAGTTGATATTTACGAGCGTAAACCGACTTTAACCCATTGCAACCTCGCGAAACAAAATAGGTTTAACAACCAATTGGTTGCAATGGGTTGAGATCGGTTAAAATAGGTTGTGGCGGGTTAAAATAGGTTGTGGTGAGTTAAAATAGGTTGTGACGAGTTAAAATAGGTTGTGGCGGGTTAAAATAGGTAGTTATGAGTTAAATGAGTTGTATTTTGGTTAGGTGTGTCACAATCCATGTTAAGATTCCAGCAAGGCGACACAGTATCGTAAGGCCCGACACCCAACTGAAGACAAGGCGCGGCGCGAAATATCACATCGGAGTCATTTCTGCAATAGTATATACCGACATTTCGATGGCGACTAAATTGGCTGGCGTTGCGGGTTTCTACATTGCTCACCACCGATGGCTCGACGTCGAATCAGGACCTGATACCATCCACAAAGTCGGTTTCACCAGCGATCTCGGTACACGATTGACCGACAGCGCATATTTCACCTGCTTTCCCGACGGCTGGACGTACGTTGCCACCTTTGAGTGCTCGTCGGCCGACATTGCCCATCGTCTCGAGACCGCTGTACTCCATTGCTGTCGAGACGTGCGAATCGATGGTCGCGAGCTCGTGCGGTTGAATTCGGCCCGCCTGGTGGCTCTCGCTGCCGAGGTTGCGTCCACGCTGGACATCTCCGCCACCCAACGGGACAACCCTGAGTACGCGCCCGGGGGGAGAGCGAGAGTGGTCGCGGCGGCAACAACGGCAATGGACACAAACAAATGGCTCGACCCCCACCGGGCTCGCCTGGAAACCCTGACCGTTGTCGACGACGTTGATCAGTACCTCAACGATCTGCTCACGTGGGATGTCGAGGCGGACACGATCACTGTCGCGCCTGCCGCGCCCGTTGCCACAGTCGCGCCTGCCGCACTGGTCACCGGCGGCGGTGTGCCCAAGAAAACCGCGGCCGATGCCACGGTAACCAAAGAAGACGGGCTCTTCGATGAGGCCGACGACGCGATTGCGCTGGATGAGGCGCTGACAGCAAAAACGGGATCACCACATGATCTTGTCGCCGCTGTTGCCGAGATGGAACCGCGCGAATACCAACAAGAGGCAATCGCCGCAACTTTGGACGAGCTCAAGGTGAGCGGGCGCACGATTCTGCAGATGGCGTGCCGCTGTGGCAAAACACCCGTCGCGTACGGCGTCATCCAGCGCTACCTGCCGCGCGCCGACAGCATCGCCGCGATCACGGGCCCGGCGTGCGCGCTCTACCTCGTGCCCGGTCTGTCCCTCCTGCGCCAGACCGCGCAGAAGCTCGCCTCCTACGGGTTCGCCGACCCGATGTTGCTCGTGGGTTCCGACGAACGACCCGTGCCGATTCCGGGCGGCCGCGATCTTCACATGACGACGGACCCCGCGGTGATCGCGTCCTTCCTCGCCGAGCGGGGTCGCCGCCTCGTGATCAGCACCTACCAGAGCTCGCCCCAGGTCCCCACCGACGCGTTCGCGCTCACCGTCTTCGACGAGAGCCACCGCGTTTGCGGCGGATCGGCGCCCCGCCCGTTCAACCACCACATCACCGCCCCGCGAGTGGGAGCCCGCCTGTTCATGACGGCGACCCCGGCGTACGACCCGCCGAGCAAATCACCCATCACGATGAAGAATCGCGACCTCTTCGGCGGCGTGGCGTTCCGGTACCATCTTCGCCGCGGCATCTCGGCGGGATACGTCAACGACTTTCGACTCGAGATCGTGGCTGCACGCGCGACGGGTCCGATCACCGCGGCCGCCGCCGAGGAAGCGGCGCCCGGCCAAATCATGGCGGCGATGGCGAAGGTCGACAAGTTGCTCGTATTCTGCCGCGATATCGGCCACGCGACCCGACTGTGCGCCGCCGTCGCCGCGGCCGCCGTTCCCGCCGGGGTCAGCCCGTTCACGTGCAGCGTCGCGCACTCAAAAATGGGGGCCGGTGGCGCATCGGGGGCCTTGAGGACATTCTCCGAGCCGGGCTCGCGGTCTGTATTATTCAACTGCCGATTGTTTCAAGAAGGTGTCGAAATTCCCTCACTGAACGCGGTGTTCTTCGCAGCACCACGACACAGCGCCCGCGACATTATTCAAAGCGTGTGCCGGCCGCTGAACCACGTCGAGGGAAAGCCCCCGTCGGTCATCTTCCTGCCGGTGTTGCACGATCCCTCGCGGTCGCCCCTCGACGTAGAAAACCTAAACCGGTACGCCAGCATCGTGCCTTTCGTCGACGCGCTTCTGGATGAGGACCCCGGATTGTACGAACACCTGCTCGACCCCACCGCCGCGCCCTACCCCGTCGACATACTGGGCACCCACACGCTCGCGCTCGGCGACGCGAAGTCCCGCGCGGCGTTGCTGGCCGCCGTGCGACGCGCGGTGCGATACGGCTCTTCCACCAGCGCGCGCCCGACGGAGCGCCTGCTGCGGGTCGAGAACGTGCCGTGGGATCGCGCGCTGGCCGAGATTCGCCGCATCGTGACGACATGCGGGCGCTATCCGAAGACGACGGACGCCTGGGTCGTCGGCGAGGCGCGGGTCTGCCTGCACCGCTTCTACCGCGCGGCCGCCGACGAGTACCGCGCCTACCGCGCGGGCAACGCCTCACGCCTCGAGCCGCACCAGATCAACGACCTGGCCGCCCTCCCGCACTGGGATCTGTTCGGCGTCGAGGGCCCGTACCCGTGGAAGTTCTGCATCGCCTTCCTGACGCAGTGGCTCGAGGAACACAAGGGAGTGCCGCCGATGGTCGAGATCAACAAGGGCGGCTACATCGGGCTCGAGGCGACGGCCATGGAACGTTTGTCAGGCGCCCTCACCTGCATTAATCAGGGCGACGGCAAGAAACGCGCGAACGGAGGCGCAGGATTCACCGTCAGCGCCGACAAGGCGGCCGATCTCGACACGTTGTGCGCCCGCTTCGGCCTGCGCTGGCGCAAGGACCGCGACGCCAACGGCGAGCTCATCGAGGGCGGGCCACAGTCGTTCATCCAGGAGGCGTTCACGCGCTTCAAGGCGTACTACAAGGCCCACGGTTCGGACGGCGAGTACGTCAAGACCTGGTTCAGCGGCTACCCGCTCAAGCACACCCGGCAGGAGAACACCGAGGTGCAGCAGCGGGGACTGGCGCCGCCCCGCATGCGAACGGTACGTGCCGCAGCGGCGAAGACTGCTGCCAAAAAACCCGCCAAGAAAACTGAAAGTGCGAAATAACTGTAAACAACAGCCATGAGTGATCAAAACATTGCGGTGACGGCGCAACTCGACACCACTCGCTGGACGGCAGGCAACAGATGGTCCATAAGAATCACTATGAGTATGGGATCAGCAAAAGCATACTATTACATCGGTGTCCCATATCAACAATCTATCAACGATTGGAAATGTTTTCTCTCGCAAGACTTCCCGGGATACATGACTCTCATGTTTCGCGATAAAATTGGTGGGGATTCGTCACTGGGCAAAATGTTGGATGAAGAATCCGGCGCCGATATGGCAGTGTTCATCACGGGGGCCGTCGGTGATTTCTATTCGGAGACGTCAATTCCTTGGTCTCCGTTTGCTGTTGCAATGCGGGCTGTCATTTCGGAGGCAGAAGAAAAAGGACTACACTTCGATTGTGAAGACAATGACTAAGACCACAAAGCATTGTACCGATGTCAAACTAATGATTTGAGTCATCTTAATTTTCTCAGACCCACGAAAATTGAAGACGGCGATTCTCCATTCCATATCGCTGACTAAATCTTAGCAAAGCAAATCGAGATGACCAACATTACAACATTGATATTGGGATCCGCCACTCCCGGAATGGGCCATCCACTCCCGGAATGGGCCATTCATTTGCAAGGAATCATCGGTGACGAGGGTCGCTGGAACTACATTCTCGCACGGCCGGGGGCCATTTCAAGAGCTGACTGGGATGAATTTCTGGACTGTTTCGATGACGCCTGCGAATTTCCCCTATATTCCGGATTCATCAGAAAACGCACCGAGAAAGATGGCACCATCTTAGCCATGCTGTCTACCCTTGATTTCGCAACAAAGCGCGCGGTTCCGGTCACCTCCGTGGCCATCGAAGTTCCGTGGGCGTCGCTGGTGGAAGCGCTGACCGGTGCGCTCGACGACGCGAAAAACTTGGGCCTGCAGTTTGTGGCTGATGACTCTTGTCAAAAACTCGACCATTAACCACTTTTTTCGGACATAATCTCATATGGTTGCACCTGACTTCGCGGCATTGAAACATTCGAGAAACTCCCGCGTCCACACGGGAAACACTATGGTCAGCGAACGCCGTCGAGCGGCCTCCACCCACAGCTCGCACATTTCGGCGCGGGGGTTCGAGAACGCGCCGCATCCCCATTCGCCGGCGATCAAAACCTTATGGCCCTTGCTCGAAGCAGTATCCAGAATCATATCGATTTTTCGACGAGTGACATCTCGGTCGCTCTCTGATGCGTAACGACCGTCTCGGATCCGCGGCATCGCAATAGCCGCGCATGTGATAACGGCGACGACATCATTCGTTGCCGTTATCGTCACCGCGCCAGTGTACGCCAGTCGCAAACGATTGTAAACCCACCGCACGTGTTCGTCGACGACGTCATCAAGTGGATATTGCGCGGCATCGAGCTGCTCGAGCAAATTCGACTCGCGCATCAGAATTTCTTCTTGTGTATTTCCCTTGAGACCAGTTGGGCCACCCGGCGTGAAATTGTTCGCGAAGTTGAGAACGCACACCGAATAGCCGAGCTGTGTCAGGCGAGAGGCAATGTCGAAGCTGGTGCGGCGCCACACGGAGAAAACCTTGCGGCGAGGGGTCAGCGAAGTGGGGCGGCGGTTGGGAATGTCACCCTCGGATACATATTCGGTTCGCGGCACCGACAATATTTGATTCGCCATCGTCAATATTTTATCTATTGTAAACGAATTAAAGTCTTTCTGCATCGCGATGTACAGATAGCGCGGAACACACTTTTCGATCCAGGACTCGACAATTTCAATCAGCAAAGATCTTGAGAGATTCAAAGCAAACAAATTACACAGTTGTCTCATTGCATGAGCCATCACGGTCTGTAGTTTGCGTTCGTAGGTGGAAACCGCCCACAGATTTTCCGCCATGTTGAATGTAGAATTAGTAGCTGCGAGACATTGATTGAATGTTTGGAAGTGAACGAACTGAATCGCGCCCTGGTCTCGAGAGATCGCTATATCGCACAATGCTTCGGTTTGAACATGAAGATATTGAATTGCGAAAGGATTTTGCATCACCGCGGCTCGACATATTGCTGGTGTTTGATTTCTCACGAAAGAGATCGCGCAGCCCTGTCCGGCAACAGCGGTCATACAAATATCTTCGGTCTGGATCGGGACGTGCGTAATGGCCGTGATGTCCTGCATCACGGCGGTCAGACAGATTTCTAGTGTTTTCTCTTTGACGTACTGCAACGCATCCCCATCCCCGGTCACCGCGGCCATGCAAATTTTCGGTGTTTGGTGTCGGACGTAGACCAGGGACGCGGGAGATTGCGTTACGGCCGCGATGCAAATTTCTTCATCCTGAGTGCGAACATGCTTAAGTTCCGAACCTTTACGCTTAACAGCTTCCAGACACTGTTCTCGTGTTTGATTGCGTATAATCCCTAACCACATACCGTCTGGCACCGAGAATACCGTCCCGTCCGGTTCCTCGATGACGTGAATCATGCGGCGGGCTGGGCTGCTCAGTGCTGAAAGGGTCGTCCACTTCAATTACGTAGCCGAGGTCTGCGAGCCTCTTAACAATTATTGCGATATGAAAAAGTGGTACGGCTGTGTTACGATACATTTTCGGCAATCATAATCAACAATCGGTTTATTGCGTACCAATTGAGGTCATCTTGCAACGCGGTGTAGAGTTTGGCCGGCACGATCATCTCGATCCAGGTCACGGCGATCTCAATTTGCAGCGAGCGCGAAAGTTCCAGAGATAGCAAACAGCACATTCTAGAGGCCGCATGTGCCAACACGGTATGCACTTTGCGTTCATATGTCGGAAGTATCCAAAGACGGCCCACGAACGGAGGCATCATCGTAGCCGTTATGCACTGATTGAATGTAGGGTCGTCAATGTACTCAATCGCCCCGGGACTTCTACCAACGGCCGCGTCGCACAATTTCTCGGTCTTATTTTTCACATAACCAATAACGGAGTGTCCACCATTCATAACGGCAGCCATACATAGTTCTGGAGATTGCTCTCTTACGTATTCAAGTGTGCCACCATGTGCGGTAACTGCGGCCATACATATTTTCGGAGTTTGACAATTAATATATGGCAAGCCGCTGAATCTATGTTTCACGGCGAGAATACAAAGTTCTTCAGTTTGATTTCGAACGTGTTTGATTGCCATTCCAATTTGCATCACGGCAGCCATACATATTTCCGGCGACTGATCTGTCACGTATCGAAGCGCATGGCCACTTCTTGAAACTGCGACCATGCATATTTCCGGTGTTTGCGTTTTAACGAATCTCAAAGATCCTGGATCTTGAGTTACGGCAGCGAAACAAATTTCTTCATCTTGTATCAAAACATGTTTTAATTCTTCACCGCTTCGTTTGACGGCGGCTAAACATTGTTCTCGAGTTTGATTGCGAATAAGGCCTAAGCGCGTCCCATCTTGAGGAACAGTGTGATTCATGCAAGGACTGCCCATACGACACCGGACATCCGTTTCAAATTTGCCTGTCGTGTAGCATCGGCACGGGAAAAACAACAAATCATTATTTTGCAACGTCGGCTATCCGAGTCAACAGCCGGTCTATCGCGTACCGATTCAGGTCGGGGTGCATTACTTTGCGGAGATCGGCGTGGACGCACATCTTGATCCAATTCATAGCAATCCCGATCAGTAGAGATCTCGAAAGCTCCAGAGCCAGTAGACCACATAGTTTGGACGCCAAATGAGTTAGCACCGTTCGTAATTTGTGATCATACGTCGGGATTTTACCCAAATTCTCCAGCATGTTGATGGCTGAGTTCGTGCTGATAAGACATTGGTTGAATGTTGGGTTGTAAACATGTTCAATCATCCTAGGATTCAAAGAGATCTGCTCGTCACACACTTTCTCTATTTCTTGTCTCAACTCATCGGACCATGAATGAATGCATCTGGTTGCTTTCGGAGTCTGTTTCACTGCCGCCAAGCATATCTCTGGTGTTTGTTCTCTCACGTGGCAAATCATGAATCCATCTCTGGTCACCGCGGCCATGCAAATTTTCGGAGTTTGACACTTAACGTAGATCAATGCGGGCGGGTATCTTATTATTGCTGCGATGCAAATCTCCTCTGTTTGTGTCTGAACATATTTAAAGGATATCGGAACTTCCATAACGGCGGCCATACAAATTTTCGGAGTTTGATGTCTGACAAGTGGCAAATTATTTGCGTTTTCTGTCACGGCCAATAGACAAAGTTCTTCAGTCTGCGCGCGAACATGTCTGATGGCACTAGCATTTTGCATAACAGCGGCCATGCATATTTCTGGGGTTTGTTTATGCACGTAACAAAGTGCTAGTCCATCTGCTACGACCGCGGCCATACAAATGTTCGGAGTCTGGCGCCTGACGTAGGGAAGAGAGAGAGTAGAATGGTGCGACACTGCCGCGATACAAAGTTCTTCGTCTTGTACGGGAACATGTTCTAAATCGGCCCCATTGCGGATAACCGCCGCCAAGCACTGCTCTCGAGTTGGATTGCGTACAGCGCCTAAACCAGTATCGCCGGACGCCATGTCATCAAGTGGTTCGATGTCGCACATTAGCAAGGACTGCCCATACGACACCGGACATCCGTTTCAAATTTGCCTGTCGTGAACCGCCGGAACGGGAAAAACAACAAATCATTATTTTGCAACATCGGCTATCCGAGTCAACAATCGGTCTATTGCGTACCGATTCAGGTCGGGGTGCATTACTCTGCGAAGATCGATGTGGACGCACATTTTGATCCAGTCCATAGCAATTCCGATCAGTAGAGATCTCGAAAGCTCCAAAACTAGTAATGCACATAGTTTATTGGTCACATGCGCTAATACGGTTTGTAATTTGCCAGTATATGTTGAAATCTTCCACAAATTTGCCATCATTTTGGCCGCGGTACTCGTCGCCGCCATACATAGATATAACTTCGGTGCACTCACAAACTCAATCAGTTCGGAGTGCGCCTTGATTGATTTTTCATATAATGCAGCTAATTCAGGTGTTATGGCCTCATTCGGGAGCCGAATGCGAACGTCTTTGATGACGTCCAATCTATTCGTTAGGGCCGCCAGACAAATCTCCGGTGTTTGATCATTGACCCAACGAAGCATACTGCCACAATTGGATACTGCAATCAAACATATTTTCGGGGTTTGACACTTGACGTGGAACAATGCGAATGCGGACTGTCTTACGGCCGCAATACAAATTTCTTCGTCTTGCACGCGGACGTGTTTGAGTTCTTCTCCATTGAGGGTGACGGCTTCCAGGCATTCTTCTCGCGTTGGGTTGCGTATGAGGCCCAACCTCGTACCGTCGGGCGCCCTAATGTCATTCATAGGTTCGCAATGATGAAAGGTATCGCGTTTCAATTGTTGTCGTTCCAACAATCATAGTTAACAATTTAATTGTCTCCCATGAATACCAGCACAGTATTTCAATTGTCGCAGCCGTCCGTTAGGTGGCTAATGTTCACCAAAAATGAATGAGTTGTTTTGATAGGTATACTACCGGCATAATCGAACGAATGAATTCTGACAAAACGACAGACACTACGATTCAAACTGACGCAACAGTAACTATCTCCGTCGGCATTATTGATTTGACGATGATTAACGACAAGAAATATTGGAGTTTAACGTGCATCGTGCAAAATGGATCGTGCAATTCCACATTTGTCGTCAACAATGCCGATGACGTTTCTGAGTCCAAGTGGAACTCATTTCTGTCTTCTGACATGACTCTTGACTTAAAGGGCGACGAACCAATGGGCGTTAATATGCGCAAAAGCAGTAAAAACGGTGTTGAAATCGTCAGTCTGTGCATCAATGCGGATGATGTCGGTGCGTCGTGCGCGATCGAGGCTCCGTGGGCTCCCTTCGCCGAGGCGTTGCGCGGGGCGCTCGAGGAAGTCAGACTCAATCCGGAACTGACATTCGCGCCCGAGCCCGTTGCCCGAGCCAAGACGAAAAAATCCAGCGACGTGCGACTGGGCGGCGGTGGCATATTGTGAGTTTCGAGATAGCTCATTGGCAGGGCGGGCTGCATTTTTGCCCCGTTGTTTGAATTCGATGGCAGGTTACTCACGAGGATTGCAAGGCAACAATTTTTGAGAATGCGACCACCTTCGCAAACCATTGGTACGGAGTACCTATAGTTTGCGGCTCCTTGGAACCTGAGAATGCGCGATCACCGTCGCAAACCATCAGTACTGACAATTTGAGAATGCGCCCACCTTCGCAAACCATTGGTACGAAGTACCTATGGTTTGAGGCGTCTTAACAGGATCTGAAACGGCTTAACAGAATCTGAGATATCAGAGGACGATTTTCAATCTGCGAGGTTCACATTTTGTTCCAGTTATTAGGTTTTTCACATTTGAATGGGTCTTATCATTAGCGATACAATCATCATGGCCGAGCCGATGAATTCAATCGAAATACCACAACCTGTCATAACGGTAACTGTGGGTATTTACAACGACCTGGGACTCGACGAGGTCAAACCGTATTGGGGCTTAACGTTTAAAGTACAAAACGGTCTCTACTCGTCACGTTATGCCATCAATGATGTTGATCACGTCACTGAAAGCGAGTGGAACTCGTTTCTGACTTCTGAAGTGAAAGATATTAAGATGGAAATCTCAAAAATAGCTGAGTGCGGACAATTGCGCAAGAGTTACAAAAATGGCGTCTACGTGGCCAGTCTGTACATGGACGGATTAGATGATGCTGCTTGCACTCTCGAGGCTCCGTGGGCGCCCTTCGCCGAGGCGCTGCGCGGGGCGATCGAGGAAGTCAGACTCAATCCGATGCTGTCATTTGCGCCCGAGCGAGTCAAGACGAAAAAATCCAGCGACGTGCGGCTGGGCGGCGGCGCCATGTTGTGATCGCGGACGCGCCAGTCCGCATTTTTGCCTCGTTGTATAGTTTCGGATCCGATGGCAACTTTCGTTCCGGCAAGCATTGTTATCGCCGTCCTTCTGGTGCGGGAGGCCCTGGCCGACACCTGCGCGCCCGGCACCTTCTACTGGGTGCGCAACGGCGTCCCCCGATGCCAGCAGTGCCTCCCCGGCTGCGCGTGCCCCGGCGGCTACGTGCCCTGCCACGGCTGCTCGGGCGGATCGTACAGCGCCGCGCGCAACGCCGCGGTCTGCACGCCCTGTCCGTCGGGCACGACGTCGGACTACATCCTCAACGCGGGCTGCGACCCCGAGAGCTTCACGACGCCCTGCAACAATGCGAAGGGCCCTCTCGGAGTCGAGCGCTGCCGCCCCTCGCCGCCGCCCGCCAACGTCTCGTTCACGGCCCCCGACGGCGCGCTGGAAATCCCGCCGCAGTACCTGACGAACGAGGCACCGTACATTCCGAACAAAGTCCCGCCGTTCTACGATGAAGACCTCGTGCCATTTCTGCAGCAGAGCTATTGACGTGGCGGGCTTTATTTTTGTCGGGATCTTCTGAAAAGTGTTGCTATGTTTTATTAAAACTACAGAGCACATGCGAGATAAGTACCAACAAAACCCACATCAATGGACCGAACGCCGCCGTACAACAAATGGCAAACCCGACAAGACTCTGCATGGAATAATGATGAATGGGAATCACCCTGCCTCGGCTCGTACATCGCAACACCCTGTCCATCGGATTTCACCCTCTCGACCCCCGAAAGCTCCACTACGCCCTGCAACAACACGAAAGGGCCCCTCCCGCCAACGTCTCGTTCACTGCCCCCGACATGCCACCGGTGCGACGTTCGATAAGCTGTTGATGTGCTGATCTCTATTTTTGGCTAGTTTGAGTGCAAGTACCAAAATTGAAATATAGATGGCGTGATTTAATGTGTTACAAGAATGCAGCGAATCCAACGTAAAATATCGCGCTCCGATGTGGATTGGGTCTCATACCGTCTATGTCTGAACCACGTGCGAACTAACTCAAATCTGAGTGATATTCCCGAGCGATATCAAACAGATGAACTATTGCTAGAATTTGTTCGCTGTCATCCCCAGCAAATTGCAGATATCCGACTATGCATGGATACGCCTTACTTAGTATTTCTCGAAGCCATGAAAAATGATCCGATTTCCACCGTGAAACGTATATCTCCCAGATGGCAGGGACCTTATAACTGCATTCCCATTCCATTCAAGACGTTTGAATTATGTCTTATCGCCGTTGAAAAAGATTACACTCGTCTCACAAAGAATGGCAAGAATAATTTCGACATGTACATTAACTTCATACCGCCGAAGCTGATCAAACCAATCAAGTTAATACTCCTAGCACGCCTGGCGTTTCCTCTGTTGCAACTGGGATTGTCTCAAAATTTGATGGTGATGTTATGTGACGAACTCGAGAATCAAATGTTTGATGAGAACAATATTGTCAACCAATCCGATCCGACGGTTTGGTATGGTGAAACAATCATTACAGACCCAAACACTGTCATTGCAGGTCCGAACACAATTAGTGGTACGAATAGTGTCTTTGGCACCAGAATTGATGCAGGTAATCTCCAATATGTAAATATTGGCATTCCTTATGATAGTCACAGTTTGACTATCGATAATGGCGCCGCGTCGAAAATTTCAAGATATGCTATGGATTGCATGGTACGAATCGTGAAATCTCTTTGATCACATAACAATTATGTTACCGAGGTCTGACATCGAGGCCGTTCTCAAACGTTATGTGGTCGGAACAGTTCTTAGCAACACTGTCTTATTTTTATCATTAAGTGGCTCAAAATTGAACCACACATGTATAGGCTAGCAAACCCGCACGATAATGAGTCGTGCGCTGTGGAATGATGAAGAATGGAAATCATATGAACTTTGTCTCCGACATATTCGTACCGGTTCTAACCCATCCGTGTTCGACATCCCCAAACGATACAGAACTACCGAGTTAACCCTCGAATTCATTCGCCGTCATCCGCAATGTGTTGATAAAGTTCCGCTGGATGATAGTTTCGAATATGTGGTATTTCTCGAAACAATGAAAGCGTCTCCGATGAAAACCGTCGAGAGATTGTGCCTATGGGATCTGCAGCTGCGGCAAAACGAAGCATCCATTCCTGTTCCATTCATAACATTAGAACTATGTCTTGTCGCCGTTGAAAATGACTATACTCGTCTAGTCACCGTTGAAGATAAATATACCGGCTTCATTACAAACACCGATACGGTGAGTTTATTCGCAAAATTCATACCACCAAACCTGATTAAACCAATCAAACAAGTTCTTATTGTTCGCAAAGTGTTTTCGCTGATGGAATTGGGCGTGTCTCAAAATCTGATGTTAATGATATGCGACGCGTTAGAGGATAGCATGTTTGCTGCGAAACGAAAAAATCCCATCGTCACGCTGCATGACAGAAAAGTAAATGGCAATGACATAGTGCTTGTTGGCAGTGACATAGACATAGTTAAATACGTACCACCGCCTTACATTTCCTTTGAACGACCATCAAATAGCACTATTTCAAAAAAGATTGGTGGTCGAGCTGAGCGAATGATTGATCGGGTCAAGCAGAAACTGACGTTACATGAGCTGGATTGTATGGTGCGAATCATGAAATCTCTCTGATCGTGCCTTATTTTTATCAATAAGTACACCAAAATTGAAACACCGATGCATTATATAATGTGTGTCAGAATGCAATCAAACCTGGGGACAAAGTCATGGGACGATGCAGAATGGGAATCGTACGGCCTTTGTCTTCGTTATATTAGAACGAATCCAGACTACTTATACCAGATTCCCACACATTACAAAACTACCGAACTGTTGCTCGAATTCATTCGATGCCATCCTCGACACACTGATAAGATCTCGCTAACCAGAGATACGCATCTGACGTACGCGGTGATTCTCGAATTAATGAAGACTGATCCGGTCGGCACCACCAAGAGAGTTACGTACGGATGGCAAAGAGTGTCCCAACAAATTGAGTCTATTCTTGCTCCATTCAAGACTTTAGAATTATGTCTTCACGCAATCGAAAACGATTATACTCGCCTCACCGAAAAATATCTGAATGATGGTAGGCACAGTCTCTTCACTAAGTTCATACCCCAGTCGCTTATTAAACCAATCAAACAGGTTCTTATCGTGCGACGATTGTTTCCTCTGTTGCAACTGGAGCTGTCTCAAAATCTGATGGTGGTGTTGTGCGACGAACTTGAGAACCAAATGTTTGACACAGTGGGTCGCACCATCTCGTCCGATAATCAAACAGTTTGTTGTTGGGCCAGTGGTACTAATCTCACACTCATTGGTGGTCGTGACAATATGCGTCACGACATTATTATCAATGATAATATGCAACATACTATTATTGATACCGGAATTCAACAATTATACGATAAGACACTATCATATCCGGCTTTGCAAAAATTGTCATTATATGAAACGGATTGTATGATTCGCGTCATGAAATCTCTCTGATTGACCCGGTTTCGTATCTTTTTAACCCGACTATGTTGATTATGTCATGACGCAAACCATACGGCGCTTGTCGAAAAGTACCCATGGTTTGTGAATCGTTGCTACGCGCGATCTGATGTTAGAATTGACAAAGGCCGCAAACCATACGGCGATCGTCGAAAAGTACCCATGGTTTGAGAAACGTTGCTACACGTGCATCTGACAATGCTGCACAGGTGTTAGAATTGAATCGACACCATTTTAACAATTGACCAAGTCATGCAACGTGACATTGATGAGACGCGATCCATGTATGAAGACGCCGTGCGACGAGATCCGGGCAACTTTCATTCGGTACCCGACGAATACCGGAGCTATGAATTCGCAAAAGAATGCGTAACAGTGTCTCCGCGGTTGCTTTCATCGCTCTCGAGCCAATTCAAAACGTACGATATCTGCAAAATCGCCGTAACGCTGAAACCTGGACTATTATTTGAGATTCCTGTTTCTCTTCGCAACACGAAAATGTGTCTGATCGCGATTCGACATGATTATCGTTCACTGAATAAGTTTTGGTTTCAGATTCCCAATTGCTTTCGAAAACCAATTCTAAGAATGCTAATTACTGACAAATTGCTACCAATAATACGAGTGAATGCACACTTTCTCAGCTTCGATCTAATGATTTCTCTCGGCGAAGCATTGCAGGACGCAATGTTGTCTACAGTTGATACGCGACCCACCGGGCATCGTCTCGATTTCATGCCAGGTGAGGTTATGTTTGTCGACGACGAGTCATCATTTGAACCCATTAACATGCGCAAACTAACGAGATTCGACATTTCCGTCCTGATTTGTCATATTCGCGGCTTTCTCTCAATGCATTTAATGCCACGAAATACGCATACCTGGTGTTCGATACTGTAGAGGATGACAACTCTTTTTTCGACCCGGCGGACATAAAATTGAACCGACCATGCCTGACGTTATAACCTGGTCTGCGAACCTATATCGTCTGAAAAATGAGTACTAACATCTCTTCCGGCGACAGTTACCCCTCCTGGGCCATCGCGCGCACATCTGACCCGACGTATATTGCGGCCGACATTCCGGACCTCAAGAAAGAGTACGGCCCCGATCTCATCGTCCTGTGTCGCTACCCTGATGATTTGCGCGCAACCATTGCACCTGTCGAGATCATCGGCATGGGCATTCTGGGCCGCTGCGTGAAAGCCGTGCCGAAGGCGGCCGTGGAAGACATTGACTGTGACTTTCTTCCGGGCGACACCATTCTCGTCTGCACTCCGCCGATGGATGGTTCGAAAGCTGAAGTACTCATCGGCATCGCAAACCAGGAGATGCGATACTTCTCGCGCGCTCTTTCACAGTTCGAGGCGCTTGCGATCAGCCACTCTCTTGTCCACGGGCCCGAAGCGCGAACGCGTGTAGAACACCTTGTCGGCGAGATCGTGCGTTATCTCAATGCGAGTTCGAACAAGTTCAATGACCTGCGTCGTGAAATTCGCATGCCAACCGGTGATTGGGACGTCTATGACGGCGGCGCCACTTCCGTTGACATGGAGTCCCGGGTGTCGCTGGCGATCAAGAGCTTCGCCGCGCGCTCCCTCCATGTGACGCACCCGCTGCCCGAAATCGAGCCGAGCGAACTGAAGGCGGCGCTGCAAATAGGCGCCATCCTTGTCGACCACTCGGCCGTGAGCGCCATCGAGCCCGTTGTCGACGCCGCCGAGATCGCTGACGAGCCCGCCGTAGCCGAGCCCGTCGACGCCACGTCATGGATTATGTCCCTGCGCAAGTCCCTCGTGGGCGCGTTCATGATCGCTCCCGAGTTCTCGCGCGAGCTGTTGTCAGTGGAAGGCCCAACCACGATCAGCGATATTCTCGGCGGCCCGGTTGCCGACTCACCCGAATTCAAGTACCACATTGAAATGCTGCTCGACGAGGAGTACAGTCAGACGGCGCTGCGTCGACGGACCCCCAATGACACGCCAGACGATGACATCGACTTGCCGGAGATGACACCGAAAGAGTGGCTGGAACAGCGCCGCGGTCGCGTCACGGATGTCGTGATGCGCCGAATGATCGAATCATATAATGCTTTGCGCAGTAAAATGCAAAATGAGGTCCCAGGATCTGGTCAGTTCGATACATTATCCAAAGATTTGACCAAACAGTTGATAATGATGGAGAACAAAGGCGTGTACGCGAGTGTCAAAGATCCCAGATATGGTCAATGGACACAATATCCCAAAGAGTCGTACAAGTACAAGCAATTGGTTCGAGCAGAAAAAATACGAGCCGCCTGTGAAGACTCCAAGAAACGCCGAATGCAGTACGAAAAAGATCTCAAAATTCCAAGCATCGTTACGCCGGATCTTCCGTACATATTCACTGGTCGGCAACTCATGTCATTCGGGATGCGTTACTGCCCCGACAGCGAGAAGGCGGCGTTCGATCGTCTCAACATCTTCGTGGGCGGCTACCTTGCCGACCTCGATCTGAGTCGCACGATGATCACTGGCAGTGCGATGGCCGCCTCGCTTCATCGAGTCGAGGAGAAACCATTGGCGTACTGTTCGTATGAAATCGCTAATCTGCGTAAGAAATCGCACGATGCCGAAGTATGGAATTACACCATCCCCACCGATGTTGCCAGCGCTACTTCGACCGAGTTGCTCGAAAAGATCATGCACATGTATTCACATAGCGCATTGTCTCAGGAAAAGATATCTTCAATTATCCTACAACTTCGCGATATCCGTCGATTGTCTAGCGTAACTGCTGACATGTCCACAGAGCGAGACATTATGGGTTACTCGTGCAGAGAAGACGAAAGTTTGTTTCTCGCGATGTTGTGCGCGATTGGCGTTGAACATGATGTCACTGAAACTGTCATCCGTAAAATGATTGATTTCAATTTCCATGTTCGTTCCATGTTTCCTGATTCGAATGGAATGACAATACTCGATGAACCTTCGACCGAATACATCTCTTGGTACGAATCGCTCTCAACCGACGTCAAAAAGCACGCATTGTACACAGCGTACCTCGAATCATTCTATCCGGCGACTCGCACGACGCCGATCATCGCCAGCGAAGGATTCATACCGTACGCGGCGTTCGTTAACTACGTGTTCGTACACACTCACCTCATTCGCGGCCTGCACGCATGCATCACGCGCGAAATCGTCGACGACGTGCTCGTGCTCTCCGTGCCGAACCACCGAGTCGACATGCCCCCGCTTCGCACCCGGCTGCGCATCACGCCCGGAACCGACGTCGACATGGCGATCGACGTCGACACCGATGCCGAGTTCGACGCCATCGCGGCGAAACATCACGCCGCGATCGTCAAACACCACCCCCACGCCGTCCTGAAACGCGTCGAACGCAATTCACCGCACTACAACTGGAGCATCACGTGCGGCGACGAGGCCAGCATCGGTGTGTTTCGCCCGGTCGAGATGTACCGCGCCACGTTCAACCACGTCGTCTCGCATCACGTCGGCATGGTGAGTGGCGCCTACACCGCGCGCTTCGGCGGTCCGGCCCAGTTTGTCGTGTCGGCGCGGCTCGTGTCTTCCATCATGAACCTCGCCACGCCGAACTACTACTACTTCGCCAGCCGCAAGTACCACCCGCAAGACGTGCTGCTCAAGTACTACGCGCGCGGGTTCGACATGTACGACAGCGGGTTGCCCAGCCAGCTTATCGCCGGTGTGCACGCAACAGCGGCCAGAAATCCGATCTGGCGTACCGATATGGGCGGGCGCATGAAGTTTCCTGCTCTCACGTCCACGGGCAATTTCAGCGCGTTCTCTCTCGAAACCGAGTTGTACGCAATCGAGTTGTGCCGGCTCAGCAAGCTCAAGCTGTGGCCTAGCTATCACACGTCCGAGTCCGATGGCAAGAGTGCCACCAAACCCGCCTCGAGTTACGCCTTTCTCGACGAGGATGACGACGCCGACGCCGATGCCGACGATACCGATGCTGACGAGGATGACAATACCGACCCTATTGGTTATTCCGGCGTGGTTCAACGAGATATCGGGGGCACGAATTCCTGAGAACCGATTTCCATTTTTTAATGTGATTCGTGATCTAGTTAGATTGGCCACCGCGACAAAATGTTAGGCCGGTGAGTGTTAAGTATTTGGTAGTTTCTATTTTAATACCAGACATAGCCGTGTTAAAACGCTTAAAATCACATCTATTCCCGTAAATAAAGCAAATATTAAAATGAAACATGTTAATAATAGTGAACCCAATCTCAACGATGAGACATTATCATGTTTGCCGATGTCGAATCGGGTCTACTACATCAGCATGTCCTATGCATTGCAATGATTCTATATTGAAGCGCGAAATCCTGTTGACGGAATCGAAAAGTCTGCTGGAGTCTCTCTCGTCGCTAAAATTTGGCGCAATACATTTGCCCCACAGACACTTTCAGAATCTCATGCCAGAACATAAAACCATCGATATGACACTGGCTATTGTCTGTGAATATCGGAACGAAATGGCATTTCAGTCAGCCCCGCATCATCTGTACGCTAAGATGTACATGAAGTACATGGTTGAAAAACTCATCGCGATGGCATCGTTGGGGCTTTCCGCTAATGTGCTGACAGAAATATGGGATGCGTTAGATGTGCAATCATTCGTCGCTTCCTCGTTGATGATCCGCCAAGTTCGATGGCTGTTTCCGGCCTCAAACATCAGCGATATCGAATGGCGATATCGCAGTAAGGTCGGCTGGCCTCGCTCGAAATGGTCGGAGAAAATGACCATGTGGTGCGACCATCGACCGAATCGGCCTGCCATGTTGATCGCACCTGGTGATTCTCTCGATTGGGAGGACATGGTACTTGAAATCATCGACGAAGTCAGAAGCGGTAGAGTTGGCAATCCCCGTCGACGCAGATTGATGAAAGCCGGCCGCGAAATACTGCCACCGACCGACCACAAAAAATGGAACGTGATCAAAGTGATCATGTCTCACGCGCGCGGAAGTAATTTGCTCGCAATTTAATTGTTTTTCCGGCTATCAAGATTATTGTTAACAGAATTCGACATTCACAAACCAATGGGACTCCGTAACGATAGTTTGCGAATTTTGGCATTAGGTGGAGGTGCTCGCAAATCAATGTGACGATTTCAAACCAATGGGACTCCGTACCGATAGTTTGCGAAATCCGGCATTAGATGGTGACAAATATTAACCATACCATGTTGATTATAGATTAGTCATTCTCATGTAATTAAAAAATGGTTCAGAACAAGCGATGGTTAAACGTGTTGCACGATTTCGGCTTCATTCAGAATGGACACGATCTCGTAGTTGAACTCGCGACCGAGACGTTGACCGCGCGCGGCAACCTGTGATTCGACGTTGCGATCGAGCACACGGTGGTAGAACACCATCGTCGAGATGAACGGGAGATTGATGCCGCCGCAGTCCTTCGGCTGGGTCACCAGCATCACGGGGGTGTCGGTGCGTAGTTTCTCGATGGCCTCGACCTTGTGTTCACGAGTCCCGCGTAGAATGACGTGCGATATACGCTCTCGCGTCAGAACGCCGCTCAGCATGTTCGTGGACTCGCTGTGCATCGTGAAGATCAGGAATTTTTTCGGGCGGTCGGCCGGCCACTCGACGTCCCGGCGGCCCTGCAGCAGGCCCGTCACATACGGCGCCGTGATCTGGTCCGTCAGGCAGTCGATGGGCGCCTCGCCCCGTAACAGCTGCAGCAGCGCGCGCACCTTTGGGTCTGCGTCCGGCGGCGCGTCGCGGGCTTCGATTGGTGCGTTGTTTTCGTCGCGTGCGTTTTCGTCGGCGGGTGCTTCGACGGGCGCTTCGGCGACGGCGGCGGGCGCGTCAGACTCGGGAATGATCTCACCAACAAGCAAAGCGTCGTCGAGCAGAGCCGAATCAAGATCGATTTCACCACCAATTCGCACCAATCCCGCCGGGAGTTGGACGTCTCGCGCGCAATTGGGGCAGCGACGAATGAACGAACGTTTCTTGTTGTTGACATGCGTGATGCACGATTCGCAGACGATGATCTGGCAGCAGCCGGCGAGAACATAGGCGGCGCCCTCGTCGGCTTTTGCTGTGTCGTCAGTGTTGTCAGCCGGCCCGAACGGAACCATGCAGCACTGGCACTCGCCCTGGCGGATGTTGTCGCGCATGCGGTTGAGCGACGCGCCGTACTTGTCCTTCTCCTGAATCGCCCACTGCTCGAGGGATTCGAGGGTCTCGCGCGCCTTCTTGGTCAGTCCGCCCGCCCTCCCAATGAAAGCGTCCACATCCGGATCGGAATAGTTTTTCAGCGCCCGACGCAACTCGTGCATGTCCAGAGCGTCGCTGTCGGCGATCACCTCTCCCGCGGTCTTTCGATCGCGCGCGGTACCCATCGTTTCTCGGGCGACCGCCACTCGAGCGATCGTGCGCACGGCGCGACGCACCTTGTCGAGCTGGTCGCCCACCACGCGGCGAATGACATCGCCGAGACTCACTGCGGACATGCCGAGGGTCTGGGCCGCGGTGTTGACAGCGTTGGCGTTCACCATCTCGACGACTTCGGGGGCGACACCCAGATCCCGCAGCAGGACAGCCGCGAGTCCGCCACTCACTCCAATCACGCGGTACTTAATCGCGTTGGAGTTAATGTGGTTGGCTACGTACGTCTCCGAGCAGTTCAGGCTCAGCGTCGAGTTGAGGACGTCGTCGAGCGCCGCGGCCAGCACGGGCAGCTCGCCCGGCATCGACCAGCGAAAGTAGTCGGCGAGACTCATCCCGGACGTCATAATCCACGGTCTTTTCTGGTTCACCGTCGTGCTGCGGCGCGTCGCGGAGATAAACCACGTGAACAGCGCCGGGATCATGGGGTCGCTGCTTCCGAGCTTCAGCGTGTCGTAGTCGTCGATGATGAGCCGCCCCACGGTGACGCCCTCCAGAATTCTGCCGAGCGCCTCGAACATTGAACGGTTACTCCCAGGGTGGCCCTTTTTCTCGCCGGGGACAGAGAAGGACGATGTCACGCGCCCCGCTTTGACAAAGATCAGATCGAGCGTCGCGGCCCGACCGTCGTTGTACCAGGCCGAGAATTCGGTGAGAGTCTTGACATTTTCGATTGTGAAGAACAATTTTGAAGTGAAACGACGCGTCTCATTCTCCCACTGCGAGATCACATTGTTGGACGCGGCGACCACCGTCACCGGCAGCAGTCGGGTGTACCGCATCGACACCTCGGGCAGGAACACCGTCGTCTTGCCGCCGAAGGGGTCATTGTGGGTCGAGTAGACCTCGAGGGGGTTTCCCTTGATCTCACACCGGGTGAAGGTCGGCGCCAGGAACGGCAGGTGGGTCGAGGGGACGGGCGACACGCACGCGAGCGCGAGCGACAGGACGGTTTTGCCGAACGAGAAGGCGGCATTGATGCGGCCGCACCGGGTCTGAATTGTCGCGGCGCCCCAGGCAGCAGTTTTCACGCGAGGAGACGCTTCCAGATTGAGCATCGCCTGCAGAACGGTCGCCTGAGGGGGGAACAGTTCGCCGCGAAAGCCTGGCAACACGCCGTCATAACGGGGATCGAGTTCGGTCAGAATTCGCGAATCATGCGTGTTATGGGTGGCGTCGATCCAACGAACACTGGGATCGATTGGAATGTAGCCAGTGCGGGCGTTGTCATAACGTTTCTTGCCTGTACGACCCAAATGATTGGGATTCGCGCCCAGTTGTTCTACATGAACGTCGCCATCTTGCCAGTCTTCGTCCATTCTGCGCTATGACTGTCGGCGACATGGGTTCAATTTTGCGGCTGCGCGTTACAACGCGGCAATCCATGCGGCAGCGATAAGCGCGACTGCAACCCATTGCAGCGACAAGCGCGTTCAACCCACGGCAACCCATCGCAACCCATGGCAACCCATCGCAACCAATCGCAACCCATCGCAACCCATCGCAACCCATCGCAACCAATCGCAACCCATGGCAACACATTGCAACCCATGGCAACACATTGCAACCCATGGCAACACAAGGGAACCAAATAAGTTTGACAACCACGACGGTTGCGGCGGGTTGCCGCGGGTTGCCATGGGTTGCAATGGGTTGCCATGGGTTGCGATTGGTTGCAATGGGTTGCCGTGGATTGCCGTCGCGGACGCGTCACTGTCCGCGCGGATAAGAGATGGTCATGACATAAGATAACGGCCTCGATCACAGACCTCGACAACATAACGGCAATGACGCTGTGCTACCTCGACAGCAACAGCGGGGTGCCCATGCAGCCGGCGGCCGTCGACGCGATGGTCGAGTGGTGCAACCGCGGCGACCCGTCGGGCGAGTACGCGTCGGCCGTCGAGGCGCGGGCGATGATGGACACGTTTCGGCGCGAGATCGCGGCTGGATGCGGTGTCGAGCTGGAGGGGCCGCGCTCGTTCGCCGTCGTCATCACCAGCGGGGCGGCCGAGAGCAACAGCAGCATCATTCTCAGCGCCGCCCGGAGCTACCGAGCCAAGTTGAACAGCAGGTCTCCGCACATCATCGTCGGCGGCACTGAACATGAATCGATAATGAAGTGCGCCATCCGGCTCTGGGAGGAGGACTTCTGTTTCGTCACGATTCTCGGCGTCGACCGCTTTGGACCGACGCTGGGCACGGTGTCCCCGGCAACGTTGCGTGCGTCAATCAGGGGTAATACATGCATTATATCGATCATGATGGCAAATAACTACAGCGGTATCGTAAACGACATCACTGAACTCTGCAAGGTCGCCCGCGAGAAAAGCGTCCCGTTTCACAGCGACATCTCGCAAGTGCTGGGTCGCCTGCCGATCAGCGCCGACCAGATGGGTCTGGACGCCTTCAGCGTTTCGATGCCGAAGCTGGGAGGTGCGCCCGGGGTCGGCGCCCTCGTGATTCGGCGCACGTTTATGGCCGGCTTCGAGCTGTGCCCCATCGTGTGCGGCGGCCAGAACAGCGGCTGGCGGGGCGGGACCGAGAATGTGCCGGGGATCGGCGCGTCGCTCGCGGCGCTGAGAATGGCGCTAACCGATCGCGCGGCTAAGACAGAGCGGCTTGGGCGCATTACCGAGGCGATCAGGAAGGCGATCGCGCTGAAGTTCCCCTGCTTCGACGTCGACGACCACCCCCTGTCGGCCGCCGTCGTCGCCGTGCCGGTGGCGGTGGACCCGCCGAAGTGGCGCAAAAAGATGCTGCCCGCGCCGGAAGAGCCCGCCGTCATGCAAGGCGAGCCGCCCCGTCCCGACCGCCGGGCGGCAGCGGCGATAAAGGCCGCCGACGAGGGCAAGGGGCCGCTCGTCATATTCTGGCTCCGGCCGGGCGGCGCGAACGTCCTGCCAAACACAATCTACCTGGCCGTCCACCGCCGGGGGTTCGACGCGCGGCTGGCCCGCGAGGCCCTCGAGCGGCGGGGCATCATCGTGGGAATCGGCCCGGCGTACAACCCCGGATCGAAGGAGGCAGTGCAGCTCGGCGCGCGCTTCTACAAGACCATGGGCATTCCGGAATCACTGTGGCTCGCCACGATACGCATTAGTGTTAATGATGCTACGACCGCAGATGATATGAAAAAATTCGCACTGCAGTTTACGGAGTGCATTGCCGGGGATGAATGTTTGAGAATGTGACCACCTCGCGTGGTCTGAGAATGTGATGTCGCGCTAGAGCACAAAAAATTGAGTCATGCTCGCACTCAGCGATGATCAGTTGCATCAGTTGCATCAGTTGCCGTCGGTTTCCTCGGCGACAGCGGCCTCGGCTGCGGCGGCTTCCTCCTTGGCCTTGAGGATGGCAGCGTCTGCGGCGGCGATCGGCTTGAGGGCGTCGAGTTCGACGCCGACGTCCTTCGCTTTTTTCGCGTACTCAACAGCACGCTGCTTCGCATTTTTGACCTGCTGCTCCTTGCGCGCGGCCATAGCGATGTTTCGCTTGCGTTCGATGTCGAGCTTCTTCTCCTCGTCAAGGTTCTCCATCTTCTGCTGCTTGGTGAAGCTCTTGTGCTCGTGGAAGATACGAAGCTTGTCGTCGAGGTACGCTTTGAGATCGGCGATCTCCTCGGGGGTGCGGCGCGAATCGGTCATCAGCATGATGCATGCCGCGATGACGTGCTTGCCCTGCATCGTGCGCGCGTTCGCCACATTCTCGACGAGAACCTTTGTCACGTCGCAGAGATGGACGAGCAGGCCCGAGACGATGTTGGAAAGGTCTTCACGCACGCGCGCGCTGACACGCATCTTCTTGTACTGCTCCTCCGTGCGCACGCGGTGGATCACGCCGTCGACGTAGGTGATGAACGACGAGCGGCCGCGGCCTGTCTCCTCGTCGGCCGCCACGGCAGCCGCGACCTCCTGTTCGTTGGGAACGGCATCCTCATCGTCTGCGTCGCCAGCGGCCGGGGCCTCGCCATTTGCAGCCGCTTTCTTGGCGTCGCGGGCCTCTTTGATCTCTTTGTTGCGCGCAGTGAGGGCTTTCTTCAACTCCTCCTCATGCGCGGGATCGAAATCGGCGAAGACCGGCACGTTGCGAATGAACGGGTACATCGCCAGCGAGCTGACGTCGCCCTGGTGGTAATAGCCCGGGTTCATGTTGTGATACTCGGCCGCATTGGTCTGGTCCATGCCGTAGCGCACGAGCTCCTCGACGACGCGGTCGGCCAGGACGGCGATGACGATCGGGGTTTCGCTGGCGACGCGCATGATGCCCTGCGTGAGCTCGTCGATGCGCGCCTTGAGCTGCGCCTTCGTATCGGCGTCCTCGGCGGCCTTGTGCTCGGCGCGCAGCTCCTTGATCGCGGCCTCGGTCTCGGCGTCGCCCAGGTGCTCTTTGAGGTGGGTCGAGCAGCGCGCCTGCGAGATGTTGATGCCCAACACCGCGGCCAGCTGCAAACGCTTCTTGGCTGCCTCCTCGCCTCCCTCGCCGGCATCTGCCGCAACCTCCTCACCGTCGGCTGCCGCTGCGGCGGCGGCGGCTGCGGCGGCCTTGTTCGCCGCGCGAGTGGCCGCGGCTTTCGTCGCGGCGGGTGTCGCCTTCACCGGGTTGGCCTTCGCTGCGGCGGCAATCGCGGCTGCGGTCGCCTTGGCTGTCGTTGCGGCTTTCGTTGCCGCGGCGGCCTTCGTTGCTGCGGCGGCCTTCGTTGCGGCGGCGGGCTTAGCCGTCGTCGCGGCCTTCGCTGCTGCGGCCGCAGTGGGCTTCGGGGGGAGAGTGGTCTTCGCCTTGGTTGACATTGTGAACAGTGAAATTGACTAGCAGATTCTGGTTCGGATAGGAGCCTGTATTCTTCCTTCAAAAGGAGAGTCTGGACCGAGTGAGTATCGCAGCGGAGACCGGTTTCAAATCCGGCGCGAAATGGTGTTGCGCAAAAAAGGGCTGAAAAATAGCTAAATATTGGCGTTAGTTGTCTGCTGCCATGCCGACAAAATAGGGTTTGCCCGTGCGCTCAGACACCGCATTCTCGGACCACCTCGAATTCTCACACGTTGATTCCTCGCGCCGCCCGATCCTCGTCCAGGAGAGATCTCTCCAGCTCTTCCATGCCGTCGTCGTTGCGCGTCGGCCCTTGTTGCTGTGGTCTCGGTGCTTGCGGTTGCGGTGGCGGTCCCTGCGATTGCGGAGGTGGCCCTTGCTGTTGTTGTGGTTGTGGTGGCCCTTGCTGTTGCGGCGGTGGCCCTTGCTGCTGCTGTTGCGGCGGCGGTCCTTGCTGCTGTTGCGGCGGCCCTTGCTGCCGTGGTGGCGCGGTCTGCTGAGGCGGTGGCGCTGGCGCAGTCTGTTGTGGCGCTGGCGGTCCCTGCGCGGTCTGTTGCTGCCTCTGCTGGTCGCGCTGGGCCCGCGTGTTGCGGAGATTCTCCTGAAGCTTCCTCATCTCCTCGAGATTGGCGGCCTCGGGTCCGTCCGCGGCGGGCTTGGGCGGGCCCGACCCCTCGTCGGCGGGGCCCCCCTTCTTCTTTTTGTCGCCGCGCCGGGTGAAATACAGATAGAGAACAACGATGATGATCAGCAGAATGATCACGGCGGCTCCGATGGCGAACTTGTGCTCCATAAAGAAGTTACCCTTCGGGGGCGCCTGCTGAGCCGCGGGAGGGCCGGTCATCGCGGCGGGCGGCATCCGCGTCATGAGATTCGGGTCGGTTATTTGAGGGTTGACCGGGTGATGCCATGTATCCGCCGACATGCCAGTCTATGAACGCTACTATAAACGACCGTATGAGCGGTATTCCCGCGTTGTCTAACTTGCCCGAGGAGCGTCCGGTGCTCTCTGTTTGGGAATCTTCGGTTGCCGCGCTCATCGCGGGCCTAAAAGAGTACATCTCGGCGGTCGGGGATCATGGCACCCGTGTTCTCGGATCGCGCTGGAAAGAAGCCGTTGATACCGTCAATCGTGTCTCCGCCGACTTTGTCGAGGGCCAGAATCCGACAGATGTCGCCGCGCTGTTACGCACGTGCGACAAGTTGGAATTCGATACTGCCACCCTCACCGCCGTTTCGGTGGTAATTGTCAACAAAAACGTAGCTGCGTCAGTTTCCATGGGTTATAGTCGCAGCTATTCAGAGAATATCGACGCAATGGCGTCTAAGATTGTTCGCTCCATCGCGTCTATCGCCGACTCTGCGCGGCGCACGCTTTACTCCATCGGGGTCCTCGGTCGTGCCGAAGGGAAGCGTCTCGCCGAGACGGGAACATCGCTGTCGACAGTGACAGATCTCCCCCGGGTCCGAGGCGAGGTCGCCACCGAACTTTACGTCGGACTGTTGCTGGGCTACGGCGGCGACGAGGCGGCCCGTTGGCTGGCCATCGAGAAAACCCGAGCGCTCGTACCGATCGAAAACGACTCCACGCCAACGTCCATCGATCTGGCCCAAGACATCCCTATTCTGCAAAAAATGTGTTATTTGACGGCCATGAAGAGAACCACTGGCGATGTTTCATCCGCCAAAATTCGCATTCCGCAAACAGTGTCATACAATATGGATCTAATGGCGGACAAAAAGGCTGCTCTGGCGTTTGGCCCCATACCGATGATGAACGCGGGACTGAACTACAAAATAGTATCTCGTTTGAGAAACGCTATCTGTTTGACCGCGACCAGCTCAGACACCACGACCAGCTCAGACACCACGGCCGACACCACTACCACGTCGACCGGCCCTTTGCGCGTGGCGTTCGGCGACACGGTGACCGACGTCGGCCCGGAAACGACCTGGCTTCCGTTCGGCGGGGCGGCGGAACGTGTCGACCTGTACTCGGAGGCGTGCGCCGACGCCGTGGCGATGGACCTGCGCCCGTCGCCCAACGAGCTGGTCGCGCAGTACGAGAGTCACATCGAATCTGGGCGCATCGTGGGCATCGAAACCAACAAAGACCTGATCGTGACCGCCCTAGTTGAGACATTCACGGGCGTGTATGACGCCGAGGCGAAGTTAGACCTCGGTAAAGACCTCGGTAAAGATCTCGATAAAGATTCCAGTCGGGACCTAAAACGAGTCGTGTTGGGCGAACCGGGCGACCCCTGTCCCAGATATATAACATCGGCCATTGCGCGCATTACCAATGCGGCGATGAAAACTCACATGCGATTCATTCAAACAAAAATCAATATCCCCCCGTACGTGTATGATTCTCTCGAGAGAGACTTGCGCACCAACCAGGCGGTCACGACTCAGGACTTGTCTCGTCAAATATTCAGACGCATGTCAGAATCCTATCGAGCATTCGTTGACAACGGCCGAGCCATCTCGCCGGTGCAGGTGCGGGAGGCCCACATCGCGCACTTCCGTCGGGGAGTGGTCGCGGCCCTGGACACGCTGTCCATCGTGTGCATACCCCCCACGCTGAAACTCTTCGCCGCGGGCGCCTATCGCGTCGACGAGAACTAACAACACCCGAGCGTGTCGACCAGGCAAGTTAGACAAGGGTTACGCGGCGCCATACTTGCGTTGAGGAAATGTCGGCGAACGCGACCACCGTAAAGACCACGGCAGCCGCCGTCCCCAAGAAGACGGCTGTCGCGGCCACGACTGCCCCCAAAAAGGCCGTGGCGACTGCTGCGCCCAAGAAGGCCGAAGCGGCCACAACGACAGCAGAAGCGACACCGGTGGCGAAATCCGCGGCAGCGATCACGAAGACCGCGGCGGCTGCGGCTGCGGCGGCGGCCAAGCGTCGAGGCCCCGGTCGCCCCCCCAGCAAGCCGCCGGCCCCCCAGTTGGTGATGCACGGAATCGTCGACAGCCCCGAGGACGCAAACAATCGACTCGAGGTAGTGATTGGGACGCCCGGCATCATCAAAGAACTGTTCACCTACTTCAAGAACATCAAGGCACGAGACATTCACATCAAGTGCGAGCCGACAAGCATGACGTTGTACACGCGCGACCACTCAAGAACATCACGCGTGATTGCCACAATCGCAGGCGAGAACACGCACTGGTTCTACTGCGAATACGAGTTCTGGCTGCAGCTCAATCGTGAAACCGTCGAGAAAATGTTCTCGACGGTCGACAAAACATTCTACAAAATCACCATTCTTCAATCCCACGACGCGATCAACTCGATTGATTTCGTGCTGAAGGATTCGGAGGTCGAGAAGGAGTGCCACCACCGTTTCGATCTCTCCGAGCACACGACCGACGTCGACCTGTACGACGCCGAGAAAATTCTGAGCCCCAGTGTTCTCGCAAGTGAGTTTCCCATTATCTTCACATTGTCCGCGAAACAATTCAAGAAGACGACGACGGACATCTGCGCGTTCAGTGAGAATGCCCAAATCGAAAAGATTGGCGAGGAGCCGTTGCAGTTCACCTACGACAAGACGGGCCACGCGTACCACGAGGTGTACCGCAGCGACGAGAAGATCAAGCTCGAGTCGACCGTGGCCAAGGGGGACACGTTCCGCGTCTCCGTCAAAATGTCGAACCTCAAATCTCTCGCCCACTCGATGGTCGCCCAAGACGTCCGCATCTACTGTCGCGAGGATGGTGACATTCTGTTTCGGTCGGCCCTCGACGACCGCGCCCTCGTCGTCAGCACGGTGGTGAAGCGCGACAGTGACAGCTGAGGCGCCGCGATGACTCATTTTTACTTATTTAACGCCAGTTCATCAATTGCATTCGTACAAATGGTTTGCGGCCTTTGCCTAATCTAACACCAGTTCAACAATTGCATTCGTACAAATGGTTTGCGGCCTTTGCCTAATCTAACACCAGTTCAACAATGGCAAACAATGGGTACTTTTCGACAAGCGCCGTATGGTTTGTGGTCTTTGCCTAATCTAACACCAGTTCAACAATGGCAAACAATGGGTACTCCGTACAAATGGTTTGCATAATCTAACACCAGTTCAACAATGGCAAACAATGGGTACTCCGTACAAATGGTTTGTGGTCTTTGCATAATCTAACATCAGTTTAACAATTGCAAACAATGGGTACTTCGTACAAATGGTTTGTGGTCTTTGCCTAATCTAACACTGGTTCAACTATGGCATTCGTACAAATGGTTTGTGGTCTTTGTCAATTCTAAGTTCTTGTAAAATATTGGTACATAGTTGTGCTATTATTGACCCTGATTCAACATCGCTACTGGTCAAATTTGAACGATTCACATCAAAACACATATCATGTCGGACAGTGACAGCGACAGCGACTCTGTCGACAGTGGCAGCGAAGACTACGACGAAGAGGGCATCAATCTCTTGTACGATGGGTCAGCCCCCGCAGGCGAACTGGTGACGGGCGGAGACTCGTACGCCAAGTATGCCGAATCCCAGGGCGCCGGACACCTGACGCCTCCTGGCAGCAAAATCGAACGGCGCCATCGTCGTCTCGCGCGCCTTCAATGGATGCTCTCTGTTGCCGCCAGCGTCGAAAATTATGTAGCCGCGTCGAGTACTGCCGCCGAATCGAACTCTACGTCGACCGTCGCGCCGACAGCAATAGCTTCCGAATCGCTTCAATCAGAACCCAGCTTTGTTCTCCCGGACGATCCGACGCGTTGCATCGAGGTCAACAATGAGTTTCGATCGCATGGTTCGATTGCCGGCGACGTTTGGCCGCTCGATTCGATCGTCGCCGACCTGTCGCGACCGTACAAGTACGTCGCTCCGACATTCGCTCCAACAAACTGGCGCGTGCCCGAAAAAGTTATCGGACAAGATGCGTACAACGCGGCGTTCAACACCAAGTACCCTATCATGGAGGCCATGGGTCCGATTGACAACGTCGTCATCGCTGGAGGCGCGGCTGCCATGCCCTTCTACGAAAAGGGCGTCACGGCGAACGACGTCGACATCTTCATCCACGGCATCGACCCGATGAACTCGAAAGCGTTGTGGACCAAGTGCGATGAGGTGCTCAGCCGCCTGACTCAGGCCATCTACGATGTCGCGCGAAAAAACAAAACGGGCTGTGTAGTGTCTCAAACCATGATCCCAGGCCTCATCACGATCAATGTTAGCGAACGCAGCCGCCAATCCATCGCCATGGCCGAAACATTAAAAATTCAAGTCATTCTGCGAGCGTATTCCAGCATCAGTGCTATATTGCACGCGTTTGACATTCCATCAGCCTGTGTTGCATTCGACGGGCGCGTCACCCATCTGACGACGCTGGGTGCGTTCGCCCACGCGTTTCGCGCCAACATCGTCGAGCCCTCCTACCGCAGCACGACCTACGAGAGCCGCCTGTTGAAGTACTTCGACCGCGGATTTGCCCTGGTCCTTCCCCGCCTCAAGATCGGCGCGTTCGCCAAGGGTGTGCCCCTGCGTCTCCCGCACATCGTTCTGACACCGGCGGTCGTCAGTCGGCGGTTCGCCGTCGGCACCATCAGTCTGGAGGGTGGAGATGTCCACGACCCGATTCCGGTCAGCGATTACGACAATTATGCAATCGCTAGCCACGTACGTCTTTCCGCACGTATGGCCAATCGTTCGTTCTACCAAATTAACTACGTCAACATTCGCGCGATAATTACAGGTGGACCGCTCGTTATGTTCCGTGCCTTGATTTCTGATTCGCATGGGCGATTCAGCACTAATGGTGTCAAATTTGGTCTCCCCATAGATTTGTTCGCAAAGTATGGCCCGCCGACGGTGGAGCATTTGCTATCGCGCAATGCGTTCATGAAAAAGATCAACAAAACGTGTTCTCTCAACATCAAAGGTGATGGATCGAATATACCGTATGAGCTCCTGCGCAATACGTTGGGGTTCTCGACCGAACAACTGCTCGCGCTGACTTCGTCCGTCGTGTCTCTCTCGCTGACCAAACAAAGCACTCTGTCGTTATCAACGGCACTGGCTCCCTTTCATGAAGCCATCGTACGAAAATACAATGCTCGAGCCGCCGTGCCTATCGAGTGGTGGATCGTGTCCGACCCGGGGCGCCAGTACACCGCCTCCCAGAATCCCCGCATGGAAAATCCTGTCGAGTGGTACGGTCTCGACTTCCTTTCCGCCGAAGCTGCCGTCGCCCCTACTCCCGACGAGTACATCGAGGCAATGGTCTGCTCAATGGAAGTCCGCGCCGGCGCAGCATCGGGCCGAATCTGGGACGAAACCTGCACACTGTGTCTAATGCCGTGTCGTATGGGCAGCGTCAACGTCATCGTGCTGAATTGCGGCCACCTCTTCCACTGGAGTCACAGTCCCGGTGGAGATTGTGATGGCTTGAGCAAGTGGCTGAGTTCACAAGTGGAGACCGAGGGAAAAAATCGGTGCCCGACGTGTCGTGAGCCGTTCGGCGACTTTCACAATTACGACTGCGATTGCCGGCGATGCACCCGGGCTCTTCTCCGACGCGTTTCCACCAAACCGCTCGTTGTCGACTGGGGTCATCTCGCACCGCCCGCTGAAGTCGAAAATGCCGGCAAGCCGGGCGGGCATGACGACAACCAGGACGACGAGCAGGACGAGCATGATGACGAGCCCGTCAACCGCGACCAGTGAAGCGGCGGCCGCACTGGGGGTTGAGGCAGAGACAGATGTAGTCCGGCGCCTCGTCGAGGGCGCGGCGCTGCACCTCGTCGTACGTGCAGCGGCGCTCGTTGCAGTGCGGGCAGCGGAAGAGGTTCGACTCCTTCCGCACCACTTTTTGTTCGGACCGGCGAGCGATTTCAGCGCGCTCGGTCACGGTAGCCGCGGGGCAGATCAATTTTTCCGTCATGGTTCCCAGCATCTCCGGCGCCAACTCCCCGCTCAGCAGGCGCGGCACGAGGGAGGGGCCGTACGCCTGGCTGGTGCTGGACGTCGGGTCGAGCATGCCGAGAATTGTGCCGCACCGCGAGCTGTAGATGTCGACGAACGCCTGCGAGGACCACTGCCGTCTCGGGGGTCGCTCGGATTCTTTGCTGGCCCGCACCGAGGCATTGTAGCACGAGACCTCGATCGCCTTGGCCACACGCATCGTTTCGTCTCGTTGCTCGATGTAATGCGGACTGGCACACATAAGTGTCATCACTAAAGACCGTAATATCTGTGATCGTTCGGTTTCCTTCATCGGTTCAGCAATAGCGGCCGCGATCGTGGCCGCGACATCACTCACTCCGTCGATGTACGCAACACCAATGAGATCATCGGGAAACGCACCCACTTGTCGCATCAAGTTGCGTTCAACTTGGCTGGCCAGCCGAATGTAGACGAATTTTATCGCGTCATCCTTCGTCTTTGGCTTCCCTTCCGCTTTCGATGACGCGGTCTCAAACACGGCGGCCTCCAGCGCGGCGGCCAGTCGCGAGAGCTTGTCGGGGGGGACATCGCGGACGGCCGCGTAATACGACTTCGCGCAGACGGCCAACTTCTCGGCAATGTTCGTGCGCCATCCTTCACGCGAGTCGTCGATGCTAGCGGTGCTCGCGACGCCCGGGGTGCCCGCTTTGCCGACAGTGGTAGCTTTGCTCGCGACTTTGCTTGCTAGGGCAGTTCTTGCTATGCCAACAGCAGTCATCTCTCGTCCATAACTGTGATGTTCATGTGTTCAATTTTATTGGCATTGCATTATCGAAAAAATGATTCAACACATAACCATCAGGCCTCTTCGCCTGTCTTTGTAGCGGGCAGCTCACTAACGGTGGCCGTAGTGGCCGCTCTCGTGACCGTGGTGGTCTCTCTCGTCGCCGCGGTTTGTTTCCACCACTCGAGTTCACGATCATGTCCGGCGTGAACTTCGTCATCTTCGAATGATTCTCGGAATCGCTGAGATCTGTCAAGACGACCAGCGTATGATGTCGCAATTGAGTGATCATACATGGCCCGAATGGTTCTGGCCATGTGTTTCATATCTTGACTCATGTACATCACAGAATTGCGCAGTTCCTTCAACTCTTCAAGAGTGGCCACATTTTGAGCGCGCATGGAACTGATATCTTCTTCAACCTTGATAACGAGGTGTTTAACATCGTGCAATTCTATGCTTAGATCATCGACGGTTTCTCCGGTTATCGAGGTGGCTTGGTCAATTTTCTGGGCCGACTCTTCAAGGCTCATGAGTGTTGCCACAATTTGGCGATCCGCGTCGATTGTATTGGCCGTCTCGGGATCTTCTTCGAGATCGTCGGCGCAATAATCTGTGTCGTCGATGTCGTCGTTTTGCAAGGCAGCATGGCGAACGGCGCGCGTCGGCGGTTTATACTCGACAAACTCAACTTCTTCTTTATCCATATTTCCAATGAGAATTGCAATTTCTTCCTCGGTTAGTTCGTCCATGGCGACATTGCCGACTGCACTGATTTTCCCGAAGATTTCTTCTTCATTCACTTGCTGTTCGTCCGCTTGGCAGTCGTCGTCCGTAAGAACAAAGGTGTCCAGAAATTTGTCTATGCTGGATGGGTCATTTTCCGTTTGCGCAGACATTTAACCCACTTAACCGTTGTGATACCGAGGTCTTCGAGCCTCTTAATCGTTACTGTTGACCCATTCAATTATGCCAGACCAGCGTAGCAACGAATTCTCAGACCACGTCCCACCCAGTTCGAAAATGAACCGGCCGATAATATTGAACTTCGCGCGTTCGTTCGATATGATCAGAAGCGTGCTATCGCGCCGGGCCGAGATCTTCAACGGCATTGACATGTCCCCCACGACGGGCTGGGGCGCCATCTTCGACCCCCCCACCACGAAACTCTTCGACGACGCGCTCGGTGCCCTCGGGGCGGAGGCGGTGGCCCCCTCGCCGCCCCTCATCCTGGAGCCGCTGCGGTACGGCGGGCCCTCGGACCTCCACGCCGTGCTGATCGGCCAGGACCCCTACCCGACGCCGGGAGACGCGCAGGGACTCTGCTTCTCCGTGCCGAGAGGGGTGGCGATCCCGGCGTCGCTGAAGAATGTGTTCGGCAGCGTCGTACGCTCCGGCTACTGTCGGGCGCCCCCGTCGGTCGGTGATTTGCGTCCGTGGGCCGCCCAGGGGGTGCTGATGATCAACGCCGCATTAACGACACGCGTCGGAGAGCGCGGGGTGCATGCTCAGATCTGGAAACCGTTCATAATTGCGTTCATCACACGGCTCAGCCAGTTTCGCGCCAACGACCCGCTGCACTTCATGCTCTGGGGTAACCACGCCCAGTCATTCGGGACGATCGTCGGAGCCGCCGTGTATGGCCATCACGCTCGCACATGGTCCCACCCGAGCCCTCTGTCGGACAACAAACAGCCTGACGACCAGAAATTCATCAACTGCGATCATTTCACGCTCACCAATGCGGACTTGACAGCCCGAGGCCTTCGCCCTATCACCTGGAACAACATGGCGCCCATTATTGCATTCACCGACGGTTCGTGCTCCAAGAATGGCAAACCGGGCGCTCGTGCGGGATTTGCCGCGATCATCGTGGGGTGTCAATTTGGCGGCACCGTCATTCGCGGAGAGTTGACCCCCACGTCATACACCTTTGTGGATGACGTCGTGCCGGCGATGGGCATCAAGGAAACGTCAACCCTCGTGGCGCCCAGCAACAATCGTGGTGAATACTTTGGCATCATCTATGCATTGCTCGCTCTCTTGAATGGAAAAGCAATTGGTCCAGTGGAAATCGTCAGCGACAGCAAAGTATGCGTGGGCACCCTAAACGACTGGCTGCCCACGCGTCTTCGTAAGGGAACAGAGTCGGAGCTGAAAAATTTCGATCTCGTCATGATCGCGTGGAGCCTACTCACCGAGCTGCGCGCCCAGGCCACGTCGGTCACCCTCACCTGGCAGGAGGCGCACATAACGTCGCTCCCCGCCAGCGCCACCCCGCGCGAGCGACTCCTCTGGGCGGGCAATCGGAAGGCCGACGTGGAGGCCGGCAATGCTGTGCCCGCCGGCGAACCCACCTACGAAATCGAGGTGTCCAACGCCCCCGCGCTCGTGCGACGCCTGGCGCGTGGTCCAAGTGTTGAGTTCGGCTAAGAAGACTCAAGAAACTCAACAAACATCTGTCGTGCCGGCTCAATAGACATTTTCGTCATTTTTTCCGGATCGCCGAGAAACATATCGGCAATAAACATGCCCGCGTTTTGCAATTCATGCGGCAACTTGCGCGCATCCGGCAATAGTATTATTTTGGTTAGGCGCGCCGAGATGTGGTCCAATATGAGATGAAGGACAAGCGCGATGGGTTTAACATCCCAGTCCGTTTCGTTGCGGACCAGGACGGTCGTTGGCAGGGCGGGGTTGGCGACGACGGACCGCGCGCTCGGGGAGGCGAATCCTACCCTTGCCAGTTCCACAAGCGCCGCCGACACGAGCGACGCCGATACTACCGGGTCCGTCATTTCCGTGTACGCAAGTTGAGTGTATTCCCGCAAAGCGCTGGTCACGTCATTGAATATGGTCAACAAATCGGCCTGAGTGATGTCGATGGGAGACATTGGGTTAAACGGGGCCACCTCCCGCTCGGTCAGCGAGGCAATTATGGCGTTGATGTTCGTGGCTGGCGGCGCGTTGGTTTCCGTACTGTCGTCCTCGCAAACATCGTCTTCGCAAATGTCATCCTCGCAAGCATTAGCACGAACTAGTTCGCAAACATTGGCGCGAACATGCCGCAACATCGAGCCGCGGGTGCTGTACGTGAGGCCGCACCGGGGGCAGACGGTGCTCAGCGACTCGGGCACGCACGGGGTCTTGCGGCGCAGGTGGCGCACGAGCATCGCCGGCCGCGAGAAAGTCTTTCCGCACGCTTTGCACGTTCGGGGCAAAGGCATGGAGCTATAGAAATATAGCGACCGCAGTTCAATACTGATACCATGATCGCGGGCCCACACGTCAACCGCTGCCATGTCGCCGGGGGGTCGCTCGCGGCCAACATCGAGGCCGCCATCGAGGACGCGCACGCCTCGGCAGACTTTGTCGTGGGCGCCGTCGCGGTGTTCATTGGCGGTCCGCACAAGAGACAGATAACACTAGAGACGGAAGGTGCGACTAAAATACGAGACTTGATCGAGAAGAGTGGCCTCATCGTCATCGCACATAATGTGTACAACGCATCGCCATGGCGCGGCGACCCCGATGCCGCCCGATTCATTCGCGATGAGGTGAAAGTTTGCGCGAGCGCCAGCATCGGTGGTCTCGTCGTGCACCTGCCCAAGCTGCCCATCTCGTCCGTGATGAAATACATCGACCGTCTAGTCGTGCCCGGCGTGGAGGGGGTGCGCGTGTACTTCGAGACACCCGCCGTGACACCAAAAGAAAGCTACTACGACTCGCCCGAAAAACTAGCCGATCTCTTCCGTGAAATACGCGATACTGTCGACCCTGACCTTGAAAGATTCGGCCTGTGCATAGACACCGCGCATTTATGGACAAACGGAGTCGATCTGTCGTCCGGGGATTCTGCATCGGCGTGGTTGTCGCGCCTGGAATCGTTCGCCGACATCATCCCTCCTCACTGCGTCATGCTGCACCTGAACGACTCGGAACGCGAACGGGGGCGCGGGCCTGACTCGCACGCGGCACTGACGAAGGGGCGCATCTGGGCCGATAACGAGGGCGGCCTCCGCGCGTTCATCGATTACGCGCGCCGCCACAACATCCCGACCATTCTCGAACGCCCCGAGTGCGAGTCGCTGGTCGACGATTACCACGTCCTGCAGCGGTTGGCATGACACGCCGTGACATAGTTTTTCGTCTTTTAAACGATTTGACGCGCCGTACGAATGTTTGATATTTAAACTACCGCAAACCATTGGTACATTTTGTTTGCGGCCGTTTAATCGAGTTTAGATTCGCAAACCATTGGTACTACGTACATTTTGTTTGCGGCCGTTTAATCGAGTTTAGATTCGCAAACCATTGGTACTACGTACATTTTGTTTGCAGCCGTTTAATCGAGTTTAGATTCGCAAACCATTGGTACTACGTACATTTTGTTTACGACTGTTTAATCTAGTTCAGATTCGCAAACCATTGGTACTACGTACATTTTGTTTGCGGCCATTTGTGCGTGGTGGTGTTATGCTCGGAGGTGATACACTCGTCGGCACGCGCACTCGCATGAATAATCAGACGATCGCGATCATCATCGTGATACTTATCTTGGCCTTCTACTGGCTGGTGATCCGCAAGGGCTCCAAAGAGGGGTTCGCGTCGGCCCGCGCGCATCAGGTCTACGACAAGTCGCGCGAGCTCTTCGACAAGTCGTCAGGCAAGGCGTCCTACTCTGAATACAAGCAGGCGATCCCGTCCGCCGAGGCCGTGCTGTACACCGACACTCGCAATCTGTGGAAAAAAGGCACGCTTTCTCCCGATAACGTCCAGTCCGTGCTGGGTTGAATGCCCCTGACGATCCAGTCCGTGCTGGGTTGAATGCCCACTCACTGCACAGCACGCGCAAAGACCTCACTGTACAGCACGCGCAAAGACCTCACTGAACAGCAGCCATTGCCTCCTGCTTGATCGACGCGATCATGTAAGGCGGCACGACCGCCGTGGCGCCGAGGTTCGAGTCCAGATTCGCGACGTAATTGTCCACCATCTCGCTGATGGCATCGCGCATTGTTTTCTGCAATCGCTCGGTCGCTTCGTCGGGCACCTCGCCCGCCGCGTTGATTTCCGCCGCCGTCTTCGCGAGGTAGAGTCGGCCCGCCCCCCCGAGCGCCGCGTCACCCGAGCTGATCGCGCGGCGGGCCTCATCCTCGATGACGGTCTTGGACCGCTCGAAGATGGCGTTCTTGAAGTGCTCGAGCCGCTCGACTGCCCAGTTGCGCGGGTCGCTGTCGAGCATCGCCAGCGCGCCGAGGATGTGGCTCGTGCGGCCGTTGACGCACATGATCTGGTCCCCCGCCAGGCCCGGCTCCCAGCTGTCTACGAGGCCATCGAAGACGGCCGTGCGCATCTTGCCGCGGTTTGCTGCGTTGCGAGGGTCGTTGGCCCGTTGCCACACGCGGCGGAGGCATTCTTCGTCCGTTGCACCGACGGCCACGACGCGCTCGCCCCGCTTCGTTCGCTCGGCCGCCTCGATCGCGCGCTTGACCCGGCCCGCCCGCACCGGCGCACCCGCGACGCCGCGCGACATCTCAGGCCCCTCAGCCTTCAGCTCGGAGATGATCGCATCGATTGTCGGCAGTCCAGAATCCGCCGGACCTTCCGCTCGCAGGCGATCGACAATAGCCTTTTGACAAGCTAGAACACTAGGGTCATGCACATTCTGACTGTCATTGACATGTTGCGTCGCCAATTCCACGTACGCGTCTGCCGCGGCACCTCTCGCCCCACCCGCCATGCCCGCGGCGGTCCGCCGGCGATCGGCTATGATGTCGCCACGCAAACGCCCAGCCGAGTCCGCGAGGGGGCGATCGATGAATGGCATCGCGTCGATGCCGATACCGGGGAAGAATGCGAGCTCTTCGTGAATGTCGTGAAACAACATGTTGCCCCCAATCATCATGCCGTCACGATGATCGGCAAACCAGTCATTGCCGGCGTTCATGCCGAAATCATTGGCGACCGTCAGCCTCAGCAGGGGGTCGTTGGCTATGAAGGCTGCCGCGCCGCCGAACGCGAAACCGATCGCCGCGTCCAGCATCGTCTCCACCTCCCCGTCGTGAGCGTCAAGGGGCGCCCCCAATCGACGGCGCTGGGCGAGGCCGTCGATGGCACCGGCGAGCTGCCCGCGCGCGTCATCGAACAGGCGGCGCCGCTCGCGGGTGCGACCCACCGCGGCGGGCGTGGGCGTGCCGTCGGCGCGAACCTCGAGGGGATTCTCTCGGTTGATGACCGTCTGCGTGATGATCTCGGCGGCGAGGGTGCGGTCGGCCGTCGTGGGCGTCTCGCGTGTGGTCGCCCGTCGCAAGGCGGCCTGGGCGGCGCGGTCGAAGCTCCCGTCGGAGCGGCCATAGAGGTCGCGCGGTGTGTCGGTGAAATTGGCGGCCCAGTAGCTGCGCTGTGCCCAGCCGGGGTCTTTCGTGAGGGCATAGGCGGCGACGAGGATGAGCAGCACCAGGCCGGCGATGATGAGAACGGTTCGGGCCTGCATTATACATAGCGCGCAGTCGGACCACTAACTAACTTGCGTGGCGCCGCCCGGGGGTGGGGGTTGGGGTAGTTCGGGTCCGCGAGTCCTCGCTGCGAAAAATGAGCACTGTCGTTCATAGAAAGATTTTGACGATTGTGCTGATCGGGCCGCGACAGATGGGGCACTCGGTCGGTTTGGCGCCCGCCGCGCAGCCCCCGCACAAACAAAGGTGTCCACACGGAACGCAGGCGTAACCCTTTTTCGCATCGAGACAGATCACGCAGTAATCGTCTTCGGTCTCGGACTCGGTTTCGGATTCTTCAGTTTCGGTCTCGGACTCTTCGGTTTCGGATTCTTCAGTCTCGGATTCTTCAGTCTCAGTCTCGGATTCTTCAGTCTCGGTTTCGGATCCTTCGATTTCAAAGTCACGAATCTGGAAAGAGGCCAGTTTACGACACATGGTCACCTCACCAAAAGTGTACTCCGCGACTTGCCGCTCAAGCGCGCGCTCGGCGACGCATTTGTTCCGTTCAGCCACGGCCAGTTTCAATTCTTCACGAACTACATTTGGCAAATATGTGTAACCATTTTCGTGATGTTTGAAACGATAGGCCTCAATCTTCAGTAACATTGAGTGTCCGGCCTCCTTTGCAAGCAATGTTGTTCCGCCAACAATTATTGACATCGCAACCGAGTACAATGTTACTTTCCAGCGGTCAGCCAACCTCCACATGTAGCATATCTCGCTACCCCAACTACACCAACCGTTCTCAGCTGTAAGAGGCAAACCTTCTTTTTCGCGGGCGACTGCACTCAGCAGCGATTCTGAAAGCACATTTCTGACATTGTCAATTTCTGAATCATCGGCGAAATCGATGTAGGCTCGTTTTGATAATTCTGCCCATATGTTTCGTTCGGAGCCCACCAATGTAGTCAGGAAATCAATGTCGTGAGCATCATTGGCAACAAATGCTCTGGGTCGCAAATTTGTAGCTTTATACATATGTGCTTGTCTTTGGGTATAATTATGGGGTTCAAATTTGTTATAGAGTAAAAAAACGTGCAATCGCACTCACTTTTCTTCAACGATGCGCAGATAGCCGTAGACCCGGAGCTTCAGCGCGGCAATACGGGGCACCGTGAATTCCGGGACAGGACCCAAATTGGAACCGGCGATTACGATCGAGGAACCATCTTTCATCGTCACCACGAATGCGCCGACCACTCCTTCTATGGGCGCCGCCGTGCCCGACAATACTTGAGCCATCTGCACGAAATCGTTAATTCCTGTCGTTTGACACGTGGCCGCCTGTGTCAAGCCCGTTTTCCACCGCCGCACCAACGCGGCGCCGAGATGCGCGGTAAGGCATGCCGGGTTAGACATCCCATGCCAACATCGCATGCAGAACAGTATAGAGTTATTCTCATGAGGCAATTTGGCTTCGGCCGCCTTGTACTGCGATCGATCGACCGCGCTGCGACTGTAATAGTTGCCGGTGAGCACAATTGTTTCGTCGCCGACCGGTACATTGCAGTGGCAGCAAATCAAGCCACCACTGAGAATGTTTGAAGGGCGACTATTGATCAGCGGATAGCTGTTCAGCAGCGCGAGACGATCTTTGCGAGTGGGGGCATTTTTGCATGAATTCTTGTCGGTCGGGTGACCAATCGGGTGGTGCACGACAGAAAGGGTGCGAATGTCTCCCACAAGTTCGATTGAACCATTGGTACGGATGAGAAGACCCCGGTGGGTCGTGCTCAATCTGTCACCCGCCTCGACAGTATCCAGGTTAAGGTTGTCGGTTCTGAACGGCACTGATATGTCGGCCATCGTGAGACCGCGAAATATCTCCGAGTTGTCGGCCAGATTCGTCATCTGGGCCGCGTCGTAAAGAATCGATGCCATAACGACATTCACGGTCGTGGGCGACCAGTTCTCGCGTATCCTACTCCAGTGGCGTTCCATCACCGGGCGCGGGTCGGCCCCCTCGTGCGGGAGCTTGATGGCCGCCGATGCGGGCATGAACACCCAGGTGAAACTCGCGCGAATGCTGTAGTGCAATGGAAATTCGACCGTCGACTCATTTGGCGGCGGCCACATCAGAATGCGCGCCGGCGGCAGGTCGTGGGAGGGTCGCACCGACTTGAACATCTTGCGCGCGCCAATCACCGTCTGGGCGGCGCTGCAGGGCCGGTCTTTGCGCAGGACCGACGAGGGGGTCGCCGCCGTTACCCGCCAGCGCGTGAGGTGCTCCGTTCCCAGCATCGCCGCGATGCGCGCCACCATGTCGCGCACCTTCAGCCCGTCGGCGCCGGTGTAGAAGACGACGCCGACGGAGGGGCGGTAGTGCACCTCGACGGGCAGGCCGTTGGTGGTGATGGGGGGGACCGCGATACACGTCGCCGGCTTGTGCGGCGCCGGCAGCGGGACGAGGTTGTCGTCGAACGCGATGGCGCCGTGCTCGATGTTGAGCATCGCCGCGGCGACACGTCTCTCCGCCTCGATGGTGCCCTTGGTCGCGATGACTATGCGCATGTTTTCGTTTGTGCGACACCGCCGCTATAGTTCGTTTGAGCCAATTTTCAAATTTCACCGACGGGCACGGGCCACGCGAAAATTGAACGGCGCTGGTCTGTACTGACCATGACCGCCGCTGTTGCTCGCCGCGGTCGTTGGTGGACACGTTCCGCCCCGGCATTATTGGGTGCCAAACCGCCCGCCCCAGCATCATTGGGTGCTAAACCGCCCGCCCCGGCATCATTGGGTGCCAAACCGCCCGGCAAACCCAGCCGACGGGGTCGGGGCGTCAAGATCGCAACAGCCACCGGCTCATCCCTCAACGCGTCAACCGACTCCCTCAGCGAAACAAACTCCATCGATGATCTATCCAGCAGTTGTGAGTTGTCCAGTGTTGCATATTCTTCCGATTCAGGAGCCAGGTCGCCACTCAATCCCGAAACGACGCCCTTTGTTCCTCAAACCACACTTAACGAACGCAAACAAAATGGTGTTACGCACCAAACTGTTTGTGATAATCCGAATGAGGTCGAACTGTTGCGACAGACGAATATCACGCGTCAGATTCCGATTCAGGGATTACGCTCACTAATTTCCAACCTTGAACGACCGGGGAACCAGTTAGGAGACGGAGCAATGCTAGATTTCGAATTTGCATTACAAACCGTCATAACTGCGTCCGGAGGTGACATCCTGAATAAGGTTAACAGAATAGTTGCCGATGAAATCATTGGTGAAATGCCGGACGACAATCTCCTATCATTCGCCGAGATGCTCGCGAGGGCTGCCCCGGCTCATATCCCAGCGTACACCAGGTTCCATTGCATTGTCATGTGCGTGACCGACCAGCTTACTAAACGAAAAATTGCGTTTGAATGAGCGATTACAGTATATTTTTGTCATCGCAGCTTCAGTAGTCATCGTAGTACAGGTCGACACGCCCCTTGCGCACGAACGGATAACCGACAGCCGCGACGAAGAGGGTCGTAAGGAGGACAGCGCCCCAATCGCGAATGGCGATGTTGGAAACCAGGGCGGCCAGGAAGATGATGGTGAAGATCAGTCGGACGGTATGGGTCGCCATTGCAGCTGATCGTTATATATCGCCGAACGAAAAACTTGGGTAGCACGCGGGCACATGAACTCAGTTTTCGAAAGTGATCGTCAGCTTCTTGAGGGGTGAACTGTATGGCGACATGCGCACGTTCACGCTGAAGTTCGATCCGTACTCGTCCAGCGGGGACGTCACCGCAAGTGGATTCGACTCCACATAATCGTCATCGCTGTCGCTATCGACGACATAGCGACCCCTGCGGGCCGGCGCGTAGCATTCTTTCGCGGGCCTGTAACCGGTCGTGGGGCCTGTTGTCGCACTCGGTGAAGAGTGTGGATCGGGGCGGGAGCGTTTGGTGCGGGCTGCCGGCGTTGCGCGAATCGGCGTTGCGGGGGCGGCGGTGTCATCGTCAGTGAAGAGTCGTCGATTGACGTTCTTGCGAGTCATTATGTTGTGGTAGAGATATCTAAACGTTGAGGGAATCAAATATAGAATGACATTATTCAGCGGTTTCAGAGGGTTTAAATCTAGTCAGCAACTTTCCCATAACCAAAAACGGCCATCATCGCCCTAATGCTCTTCTCGGCGAACATTGTGGACATCTACACACATTTGATAGTATAGACGTGTCGAGGGTGTTGGGCCCGACAATATTTTCTCGCGTCTCTTTCGTGCTTCCTCGGCCGTCAACACTTTCTCGTTTTGCAGTCTCGTTACTTCTACGAGAGCCGCATGGTGCACGAACACTGGCTCCCAACCAGGTCTGCGTGATGCTTCGAAGAGGAGTCTGCGTTGTTCGGACGAACAATCCAGTTTTTCTGGAATAAAGTTTCCTGCCCACGGATGTTGATTGATTGCAATGACACACATGGGATATGTGCGATATTCCGGTTCCAAACAACCAAGAAACATTCCTCTAGTACTCAACAGTACTTCCAAATCGCCCTTTTCACGCAATTTGATGTACTTCATGGCGTACTCGTTGCTCATCATCGCGCGAACACACATTGTGAGTGTTTGTTCGGAGCCAGGCACATATCTCAAAGCCGTCGCATCGGCCGATACAGCAAGAAGATATATGTCCTGCGAGGGATTTTCGATGTGAGGAACGGCATCGCGATCCCATAGTGCGGCGAGAACAAGCTCCAAGTTGCTTTGATCCATGAAACGGATCAGTGAGCCATCACTCGTCAGGGCCTTCAGACACAGTTTGAGATAGTTGCTTTGATCCAAGTCGCGCGGTACAAATTCGATGGCGGCTTCATTTTCCTCGACAGCAATGGTGCAAAGTTGAACAGATTTCAGTTCTGATGGAACATATTCAAGTGTTAAACCATCAGCAGTAACTGCATTTAGCCAGTGATCCCCCTGGGTTGCTGTAGTCGCCATAGACCCTGCTAGTGTTCTCTAGACATGGTCGATATCAAATGTAAAATAGTATTATTTGGCTATTTAAGCGACATTTTCTATCTAAAAATCATTCTCACGGGTAGTAAATCACACAGTTAGCAAACTCATGCGGCGGACAAACACACGAATACTGTCATCATCGTCGAGTGGCATCATCGTCGAGTTTGCACATATTGAACTGGTTGCGGTGTCGGTGAATGCCCCATGGCCACGATCATGAGAACAAAGCACACAACAATGATGAACAGGATAGCCGCAGCGGCGATGACCGATTTCGCAATCGAAGTAAACGCGTCCGCGATGAACTGAAAGGGACTCTTCGAAGTGTACGTGCTGTGCTGGTTGACGGTGTTCGTGATGTCCGAAACAACACTCGAAGTCTGGCCATTGCCAAGCAAACATTGCGAAATCATGTCGAGCGTAGAGTTCTGGACAATGTTCTTAATGACGTTGCCATTCCCGCTCACGTACAAATTGTTATCGCCCGACAAGCTGTTGACGCAATTCTGAACAGCACTCTGCGTGAAGTTGGTCGTGACGCTCTGGTCGATGTTCGTCTTCTGGGTGTCCCGAGAGTTGTCCATCCATTCCATGAACGCGATCTCCTGGTCGGAAAGTGTCTGCCCCACTGAATTCTGCAGGTCGCTCTTGAATGTGTTGTTTTGATTGGCGAACGTGCTGCAGTTGGAGTTGATCTTCACGGACACCTTCTGTGCCACGTCGGACACATCGTTGTAGTTTCCATTGATGGCCACGGTGTTGTTACCGTACGCAACACTGATGCAATTCTGCGCGGTGTTCTGCACGATGTTGGCCGCGACCCTCGTCGACTCGTCGATCGTCTGTTTCGACTGGTGGTGACCCATCGCTATCTGTCGCGATGAAAGTTGTGGTCGAGATCGTGGCACCCATTTTGTCGCGCAAATATACGCAACAACGAAATGGACTCCGACGAGAAATACGGCCTGGCCCTCCTCATCGTTCTGGTGATCGTGGTCATCATCTACTACGTGCACAAGCACTTCTACGGCAAGGGCGGCAAGGCCAGCTTCGGCGACCTCGACGGCTGGCCCGGCAGCGGCTCCTTCGGCAACCAGGCCGACACGAACCCGTACGGCAACTACGCCGACGGCCAGGCCCGCTACTGGCCGACCATGAACCAGTACGCGCCTTACTGGACCAGCGCTTGAGGCGATCGTGATCAGAATCGACACGCAACTCAAAAAGACGCGCAATGCATGTGGTCTCAATTTTCCGTCGTCGGAACTTTGATCACCATTTTGCGAAGGAGCCGCATCATGCGGGGGAACTTGTCATATTCGAGAACGGCTTCGCTGAGCTCTGTCGCCCCACTTCCCGTTGCTCCCGTGCTGCCGAAGCCGCCGGCGCCCCGCGCGGTTTTTTCAAACACGAGATCGATGTCTTCCTGATCCGTGACCGAGATGGTACGGATGGGGGCGAGTGACGGTGCCACAGCCTGAAAGAGAGAAGTTCCGGCCGCGATAATATACGGCAACTTGGAATGATTGCGCAACGCCACTTTCAGTTCACCGGTGTAGTCGGCATCGATCAATCCCACGCTGTTCGCGAGACTGAGGGGTGTTTTGCAAATACTGCTGCGGGGCATGATCGTGAAGGCTTCCCACTTCATTGAATTGTCGGCACCAACGCAGAAGGTGGCGTATCCCGCGGAGAAACGTGCCCGAACGCCGAGCCCAACTAGAGTCGGCAGACCGTCATCACCCATGGGTGGAATGATAACTTCCTTGGCGAATCGAAGATCGACACCCGAATTCTTGCTAGTTGCGCGAAATAACTGCATGGTACTTGCCACGGGATTGTTGATTGATATAGCGCTGGAATATTGCGCACTCGTCTCGATTTCGTGAAGAAAGAGCAATGGGGTGTCCGTGTAACCAAGAACGCGACTCATATGGCTTTTATGCGATTTTAATAACTTGAGTCAATAGCTATGTCTGATCCCTATTGATATGGTGTTTTCAATTTTCCACTAAATGGCCTATAGCTATAAAAAACAGCAAATGTGGTGTCAAACGAGCTAAGCAACATAACGGTTAAGAGGCTCGAAGACCTCGACAACATAACGGTTAAGAGGCTCGAAGACCTCGACAACATAACGGTTAAGAGGCTCGAAGACCTCGACAACATAACGGTGAAGAAGTGTTTGGGGCGAATGCATAATGACGACGTTCACGCAGTTCGGCCCGGATGACCCCCTATCGTCCCTGAACATCGAGTTCCAAAAGTGTCTGCCGCCGTACGACACGCCTCTGTCCCCGTCCGAGCAGAAGCGGTGCGACCAGGTCGTGGGCAGCATGGCCTCGGGCAACGGCTACTGCTCGGTGGATCGATACAGCCGCATGACATATTGCTCCTGCGTGAACAATGCCATCCCCTGCCCCATGGATGCGGCCGCCTCGTGCGCCAATTCGGCGTTCGCGTATCGTCCGTCAAACATGATCGCGCCTAATGGTCAGGCTTTCAAAGCGTGCAAAGATGCGACAATCTGTGTCAACATTGTTGAGGTCGGTGGCAGCCAGAATGTTGTGACCGGCATTTCTCAAGAGTGCGGAGCGATTCAAAACGTGCGCAACATCATCAACAGCAATCCTATACTCGCGGGTATAGCCCTGATATTGATTATCATTCTGGTATTCCTCGTGTTGTCGCGGTCGTCCGATGATGTCTTGCCGCCGATGCCGCCCGGACTGTTCGCGTAGTTTGGTGGCAGGTGGCAGCTCTTGCTAATAAAGTCCTTGCTAAATTGGAGCACATGGCGTCGTGGGATAAGCCGTTCCGGTCCGGAAACAAATGAGCGGGCAGACATCTCTTTCCGTGGTCGAATCCCCGAAGACCGACGCCCGCATTATCGGCATGCTGACCCAGCTGGCGAGCAGCAACGGCGTCACCACGAAGCAGCTCCAGCGCGCGCTGCCCCCCCGCCGCGTGGGCGACCCCCTCGGCCTGGGAATCCGCCCGGAAGATCGTCCGGCGCCACCGCAGGACCCCGACGTGTACGACGCCGCCGAGGAGGACAAGAATGGCAGCCGTTCGCTGTACGGTGAAAAAACACGGAAAAAACTCAATAATCTCAATGCGACGGATGGGTTTATGTCCATCGATCGAGTTCGACAAGAGTTGCTCGGACAAGGCTCCAATGACGTCCCCATTGGAACAATTCTTGCTGACCCATCGCTGATGATGTTGATCGACTCGCGTATCAACTACAAAATCTTTGTCACTGACGATAACATTTACACGCGAGAAGAGCTGTACAACCATTACATGTTCTTGGAAATGGGGGTTCAGCCTGAGGCCATATTCTGTCAGCAAGAGATCGGCATCTTCCCGCCCAGAAAATTTGCCCTCAGGGAGGATGAGTTGGAATATCAAACACGCGATGTCGGTGACGAGTCGGTCGATTTCATCATGCTCGAGGATCTGGTCGGCCAGGAGACCCGAAAGAACTACGTCCATTCCCGAAAAGCGTTCAAGATCGCGACGACCAAAGTATTCGTTGGCAAAGAGCTGTGGCAGGACTTCTTGCACACGGAAAGCCTCTACCGCGGCATGACGCGCATTACCGCGGCGCGACTCGCCGCCGGCAACGATTCCCAGGTTCCTCTGCTTTCGATGCTGACTGGCGGCGCGGGCACGGGCGCGTCGTCGACAGGCCCGAAGCTTCTCACCGACCAGGCGACGCTCGACGCCCAGCGTGAGGCGTTTGCGAAAGAAATGGCCGAACGTGATGCCCAGATGCGCGTTCGTGAAGAGGAACAACGCCGCGTACAGGAAAAAATCGACGCCGATCTTGCTCGCCTCGAAGACATGCTGCGTCGCACTTCCGCCGCCGTTCGTAACGCGGCCGCCGAGCCTCCCGTTGCCGCCGAGCCTCCCGCGGTGGACGGAGACGATTCTGTCGCGATCTGAGTACGCGTATCTGAGAGAACACTAGCATTGGGCCATTTTTGCCAACGACGACGCGTCCTGGCGACCGACATGGGTCTCACCCGTGTTCATGTTGCGCCAGAACGGGAAGCCGGCGATGCTTTTCATGTCGACCATGGGGACGCCGTCGGTCATCTTGCGGATGCTGCCATCACGTGCGAATTCGATGACCCGAGCGAGGCCGGGCAGATCGTTTTTCTGCATGACGCAGTGGCCGCAGCCCTCAAGGGCATACATCGCCCACCCGCATCTATTGAGAGACTCCACGAGGGCAGCGCCGTTGACCATGGTCGACTTCTGTCCACCGCCGCCGCGCAGCCAGAGTGCTACGCCGATGATGATCACCAGAATCAGCACCGCGACAATTGCGAGCGCCTGTCCTCCCATGATTGTCTATCCTCCCGGGTGAAAAAGGAAGGATTTGAGAACCGGCTTTCACAGGGTGCGCCATTTACCCGTGAGCGTGGCGGAGGCGCCCCCGCTGCAGCTGTAGCAGACGCCCGCGGTGCCCGGGGGGCAAACGCCGCCGGCGCCCGAGCAGGAGCAGGCGCCGTGAACGACGGTGGGGCACTGGCTGTCGGCCGTGCACGCGGGCGGGGGCACGCTGCACCATTCGATGGCGGAGGGATTCTTGACGGTCGTGGAGTCATTGAATCCGGGTATGACAAAGCTGAACGGGTTGAGAGGGCGAGTCAGCACGAGGCTGGGCGGCATTCCCGCCCCCGTCGCGCCGGCGTACGCCCCGGCCATCCCGTTCAGCACGGCAGTGACATCGCGAGACTGTGACGTGCCGGCGGCGTTGCGCGAGGTAAACACGCAATCCGCAAACCGAAGATGGGAAATGTCGCCCGTGGCAGGCGTCCAGGACACCGTGTCGCCATCCTTGAACGAGAACGGCGTCCACCCCGTAAACTTGTACATCACAACCGCAACCACAATCGCGACTATGAGTGCTACGATGGTCGCAATGAGGAGTGCCGCGCCGCGCTTCATTTCGCCTATATCTCGCCGAATCAAAAATGAAGTGTCGATCTTCCAACGTCAATGAGCGTAACCTCCGACGATATCAGACGCGCGCTGGGAGGGCGGCGCCTATCCCTCCCCGAGCTGCTAGCGGCCCTGCGCGCCGGCGGCGACGGCGAGGTGTCGCAGGCGTCGGTCGAGGCCATTCTCGGCAACGATCACAGCTTCCGCCGAACCCGGGTGGGCGGGCGAACCTGTTACCGCGACCAGATGCAGCGCTCAGATCGCGTGGAAAAGGGGCTTCTGGTAGAAGTGGAGGGCACCCCCATGTTCTCGCTCAGATCGGGGCTGTCCGACGATAACTTGACTCGACTGTTCGCGAAGTTGGCAGACACGTTATCCGTGCGAATTGAGTTCTCGATGGATCGGGGTGAAGAATCAATCCGCGCGGCAAAAGCGGCAATTAGTGCGTCGATCGGAGCGTCATTGGTGTCTCGATCTCGAATGATTTCTCTTCGAAACTAAGTCGCGATATTTTTATCAATATACGAACCCTCGATCGATATTGGTTGCGTGACCGTGTCGCAACCTGGCACAACCAACCGCAACCCGCAGCAACCGATCTCAACCCGCGGCAACACAAGGGCAGTTCTTGCTAGGGAACCAATAAGTTTGACAACAAATGGGTTGCGATTGGTTGTGATGTGTTGCAATGTGTTGCAATTGGTTGCGGTGGGTTGCAGTGGGTTGTGCCATGGTTGCAGAGTGTTGTGCGCGCTTGTCGCTGTGCCTGAAAAAGAACGCGTCAAATTCAGTATCGGCACTGATATTTGGCCGTCGTAGTGTCACCGCGGAAACAGAAAGGCATCATGATCAGCTGTCCTCCGTATTTTGTGGCTTCGGCGTGCGTGGGGCGCTCCAGCTTCGACCAGTAGCTGCGAAGCGCGATGGCGGGCACCGCCGGCTTTCCCTCGGCCGTGCGGGAGGCAACCATGTATCGACACACCTCCTGTGGCGTGGTGACGTAACAGATGATGATTGTGTATTTTGCGGCTTTGGCGGCGTCCGCATACAGTGCCCGGGCGATTTCGGTGGGATTTGTGTTGTCGACAATGATGCGTGGCCGCCCCTGTTGCAACGCCAGCTTGAATTCTCTCTGACACCCCGACGATCCCTGAATATCATTGCTGACGACAAACACAGATTCGACCCGAGCCATGAATTCACCAACCGCGGTCGACTTGCCGCTACCCGGCGAACCGACCATAATGATGACACTGCGTGGTACACAGATCGTTCGTAACATCTCGACGGCTGCGCGATGGGACTCAATTGCGTTATTGTCGTCCACGTCAAACGGAAGGGGTGGTAAAGCCGGCAATATCTCATCGAATGGCGCACCGGTGGTGTGTCGACGGCCGCCACCGAATAAAGCTTCGGGTGTTATGAATTCAACGTGCACAGGGCTCTCCTCACTCACGGAAATGTTGTGCGCGAACAAGAGGTCTGAATTGGATCGGTCACCCGCGCGACCGGCCGCATCACCGCAGTAGCAAATGAGAGGCGGGGCCACCCAGGGCGCCGGATCGGTCAACTGAGACAGGGATTTCAACAGGGTCCACATGCCGATCTGGGGCTTACGGTAAATGTCGTCCGAAAGAGATGCAAGAATGGTAATTTTGTTGGCAACTTCTCGTGGAAGGAGTTTGAGATAGTCCAATATTGGTGCCATTCGACTAACGACATTGCTGGTGTATGTGCTTCGGTTACTGACAATGACCACATTGAATATATCGATGATGCCAATCAAGAATCGTGTCGTGACCGCAACATTTGGTCCCCCGCCCCGATACGGCGACAATGTTCCGTCGAAATCGAACATAAAGATCGATCTCGATGGATCGTATTGTCCGTACAGCTTGTACACCGTAGACATTCTTATGTAGCCGAGGTCTTCGAGCCTCTTAACCGTTATACGGCTGTTCCCGCACTGTTCAAAAATGGCGTGGGGGTGGGCGTGGGCGTGGGCGT
>Ga0172380_10000673_pt1 | contig 63003 bp, 96 predicted proteins | sample Leawe162metaG_FD_119747 | JGI IMG/M metagenome (GOLD analysis project Ga0172380, IMG submission 119747) | Leachate microbial communities from a municipal landfill in Southern Ontario, Canada - Leachate well 162 metaG | ecosystem: Engineered > Solid waste > Landfill > Unclassified | place... | reverse complement strand
CGCGTGGCTCCAGGGGACGCTCGCGGCGACCACGGATGTCTACTACTCGATCTCCACGGACAACGGCTCGACGTGGGGCACGGCAGTCGGCCCGGTCAACGAGACCGCCGCAGACGACTACCGGAACCTCTGTTCGAACGGGATGGTGCTGTCCGGGGATGCGGGGCGGTACGCACTCTCTTGGGTCAACGAAGACACCGACGACTTAATGACCAACAAGGTCAACAGCGTGTCGATCTCGGCGGGCGGGGCTGTTACCACCCGTCGCTACAGCCTTTCACTCACGGGCGTCGGGTAAACTAAACCTATGGCCCTCATCTCTGGCGCATGGACTACCGCGACACTCGAAGCCCACACAAGGGCGACCGTACTCAGGCGCGTATTGCGCGAGGGGTTTGGCGAATACGGGACAGCAACTGGCGGTTCTACTTCGACTGTTGTTGATACTGGTATGCTCCAGTCGTCCGCCTATCCCGACGACAAGTACAAGGGAATGTGGGCGCGGATCGAGTACGACGCTGGCGGCAACGCTGCCGCGCCAGAGGGTGAAATCCGCCCTGTGACTTCTTCCACGGCCTCCAGTGGCACGGCAACGGTCAACCCGGTATACAGTGCCGCCCCGGCTGCTGGAGACCGCTACCAACTGTGGGCGTTCATGCACCCGCAGAAGGTGCTGGACACGCTCGACCAGGTACTGGCGCAGGACTGCTACCTCCCTGACTGGACGGTGCTCACGGAAGTCCCCGACGGCGACATGGAGCAGAACAACACGACCGACTGGAGCGCGACAGATGCGACCGTCACGAAGGTTACGACGGAACCGGCGATGTGGGGCAAGCGGTGGCTGTCTGTCGTCACGACGAGTACAGGTGGCTACGCCTACTCCAAGCCCATGCGCGTCGTCCCCGGCAAGCGGTATCACCTCTCCGCGATGGTGCGGGCTTCTGCCGCCAGCACGACGCCGACGCTTACCGCATACGACCTGACGAACAGCGCCAGCATCTCCGCGAAGACCACGACCAACCTGACGAATGTGCGCTTGCACATGGAGTTCGCGGCACCCTCGACGTGCTACCAGGTTTCCATCCGCCTCGGGAACGCCGAGAACACGGTGACGAGTTTCTGGGATGAAGTCTGCATGTTCGAGATCGGGGCGAAGGACATCGCGCTCCCGTGGTGGGTCAGCGACAAGAACCAGGTGAAGGGCGTCTTCACGGCGAAGTGGACGGACATCGGCACGGATGTCTGGGACCCTGAGCCAACCGGCGACCTTGAGCGCGACCGCTACAACTACCGCGAATCCCGTGGCCGGTTGCGCCTCGTCTCGCGGCAGGGCGGCATCCATGCCCCCATCTACATCTTCGGTACGCGCCCGGAGACGGCCTACGCCAACGAGAACACGGAGACGAAACCCGTGGATCTCGACTGGCTGGTGGCCCGCACGATGAGCCTCCTCTTCCGGCAGATGCAGGGGCCGCTCTCGATTGGCCTCCAGCATGCCGAATGGGTGGCAGAGCGTCAGAAGTATTGGGACGATGAATGGAAGCGCGAGCGCCGCAAGCAGGAGCAGCGCATCCAGGACGTGCTGCAAGCGCAGGCACCCGAAGTCTTCGTCTATGGAGACGGATGGGAGGAGGCACCGCTGGTTAACTAATTGGCAACGAACACATTAGTCAGTGGAATCCGCGTCACTGACGAGTCTTCCGCCAAATGGGACTTTCCGCTGATGCCGACCGATAAGGGCGGCGTTGGTTTAGTGATTGAACCCCGCGCATGGGAACCGGGCGACCCGCTTCGCCGCTGGCGCATCCCCCTGCACCCGTTTATCGGCGGCATGAACATCGACCGCCTGAATGGGAACCCCTCGACGTACGCGAAGGCGAATGCGGACGCGACCTACCACGGCCTGCTCCTGTTCCCGCCGAAGGTCTACTCGCTCACCGGCGCGAACCTGAGTTCGCCGGTCAAACTGGTGACCTTCGATTCAAAGGTGTTCGCCATCGGCGGACGCTACGTCTACTACTTCGACCCGGCTACGAACACGCTCACGGAGGACGAGGATCTTGGGGTTGGCGTCAGTGCTGTCGATGCGGCGGTCTTCAACAACGAACTCATCATCGCCTGCGGTGAGAGCACCAAAATCTTCAAACGCACCACGTCGGGGACGTACACGCAGGCAACTGACAACACGTACGCAATCGCCCTGGGTGTGGTTGGCTCTTATCTCTGGCGAGCCGAGAGCACGAACAAGCTCTCAAACTGCGCCTCTACCCCCCTTACTCTTGCAAACTGGACTCCCGCCTCTCCGAATCAATACGCGGTCGGTGACACCACTTACGCTGTCAACACGATCATCGACTACGGCGGCATCCCGTGGGCGTTCAAGGGGGATGGGGTCTACGCGCCAGATCCGCAAAGCCGTTTCAAGAACCAGGCACCCCAACTCGCCCGGACTCCCCACGTCGATAACGGCAAGGGTGCCTTCGTTGCTCAAGGCTCGCTATGGGTTCCTAGTTCGTCCGGCCTCTTCCAGATCCGCACCGGGCGCTCACGGAAGCGTGGCCCCGAACTGACCTTCCGCCCCGACTACCGTTTCTGGGTGCGCGGTGGCGTCGAGTACGGCGATTTCATTTACGTCGTGGCGACGGATGAGGCCAGCAGTGGCTCGACCTTCATCGGCAAGATCAACCCCGACATCCACTCCGAGACCATCGGGCACGAGTACATCTACCAGGAGTGGGCGCGTCTCGACGGCGCATCGAAGTCCTACTGCCTCGCCGTCACGACCGCTGGCACGAACCCTGAACTGGTCACCGCGTATGGCACAACCGGCATTCGCTACATCAAACTGGGGCGCGGGGGTGGGCGCGATGTCGATGACGCCAACTATCACTATGGCACCGGCATGTCGCTCGAAACAGGGGCGGCGATGCCAGCCTCGGACCTCTCGCAACTCTCGACGCTGGTAGGGGTGGACACCCTTCTCGACTACTCGCGCACGAACGACTCCCTGACGGTGGCCTACCGCTGGGACTCGAAGACGGGCGCGGAGTCGTACACGAACCTCCTCGATGAAGCCGAGAGCGGGAGCGGTACTGCCGCCATCACCGGCACCGGCTGGAGCAAAGCATCACGCTACGCCTCCGCGAACAACACCGGGCGCTTTATCGAAGTGAAGTTCACCGGCGCTGCCGCGATGGGCGGCACGGCCAATGCCGCCGTGACCACGACCGACACCACCCTGACAGACACCCGCCTCTCCCTGACCACGAACTGCCTGATCGGGGCGACCATCACCTGCGACTCGAAGACGATGACCATCACCTCGAACACCGCCGACACCCTCACCGGGTCAGCGTGGTCTGGTGGTGGCAACCCCGGCAACGGCGATGCATGGAGCCTCGACATCGGCGGTGCTGGCACCATCCGTCCCGCCATCCGCGAGGCGTGGGCGCACGGCTACTCGCACCCCGAGCACACGGATGTCATCTCCCTCGGTGTCTGGGCTATCGACGGTGCGGAGGTGAATGGGCGGGGCACCGGCATCAGCCGGGACGAATGCATCCGCAAGTGGCGCGACTGGCAGAACCGGGGCGTCGAACTCCTCCTCGAAATGGAGGGCTACGAGCGCAGCCGAAACACGCGCGTCCTTGTGAAGAAGGTCGAAGTCCTCAACGTCCTCGCCACACCGGGCAAGCACCCCGGCACGACCCAGATGGGCGAGCAGGTGAAGGTCCAACTCATCCGCGTTGACCGCGCTGGAGCCTACGCCGATGCCTGAGATTAGCGAGCGGGATTGGACTGAACTCAAGGATCAGGTGGCGTCCCTCTCCTCCGCGCTGGCGACTGCCCGCAGGCGCATCGATGACCTCGAAGACGGCATGGCAGACCACATCGGCCTCGACTGGGGCGAATCTCTGGTGGACGCGAACAGCCCGCACCCGAACATCTCCGCGAACACGATTGAGAGCGGGGGCGGGATCATCAGGCAGGATGCGAACGGGATGCAGATCGATGCCTCTTCTGACGCAACTGCTTTGTTCTTTTCTGAGGGATTAAAGCAGGACCCAAGCGCAGCCACTCCTGTCGCGGCTATCTCTGGCTTGGTCAGTTTGTCTTCGGATGCGGCATCGATGTACCTCACCTCAGTTACTTCCGTAGACACTGCCTTGAACCTCGAACTTACCGGCGATGCCAGTGTCGGGTACATGGATCTGGTGCGTGGGCAACTGCGCACGTCAGCGGTCATCAGTCCAGCGCAGATAGGCGCAAACCAGGATGACTATGCGCCGACCAATCTCGGGTGGTCTACTGTTCTTCGACTCTCGACCGATGCAAGTCGGGACATTACCGGTATCACAGGCGGCGCATCGGGGCGCATCCTGTTCCTCTTCAACGTCGGCGGGTTCAACATCGTACTCAAGAACGATGTGACTTCGACTGCCGCCAATCGCTTCCTGTTCCCTGCGGACATTACGCTCGCCCCGAATGAGGGCATCGGAATCATGTACGACAGCACCTCTTCCCGCTGGCGCTGCTTTGGGAGGTACTAGATGGCGAACCTGACTATCCGTGTCCCCAATGCCGATGTCCCCGATGTCCTCGCTGCGCTCGAACAGCAGTGGAGCAAAGAGGCGAGCCGCATCAACCCGCTCTACTCCGACCTGACCCCGGCAGAACGTGCTGCCGCCTGCATCGGGGCGTACCTCCGCCAGACCACCAGAAACTTCCGACGCGCCAAGGAAGCAGAGCGCCGTCGAAAGCTTGAAACCCCAATCGTCGTGGACGAGCCAATCATCACTTGAGATTCACGCTCCGCATTCCGGGCCTCGCCCGTGACCACACCGACCCCAGCCCAGCAGATACGCTCGAAGCCCTGACCAACTGGCACAGGGCGTCGTACTTCCTGCCGCCCTACCGCCGCAGCGCAACTCTCGACGCCGCCGCCCAGATGCGGACGGACGACATGGCCGCGAGAAACTACTTCGGCCACGACACGCCCGAGGGGACGAAGGGCTACACCACCGCTCTCGCTTCTCTGGGGGTCTCCTACGCATGGGCGGGCGAAAACCTGGCTATGAATAACTGGCCCCGAGAAACGAGCGCCCAGGAAGCCATCCGGGGATTGATGGCATCGCCGCTCCACCGGGCGAACATCCTTGAGGCGCACGATTTCGACGCTATTGGCATTGGGTACTCGGAGGGCAATGGCTTCCGATACTTCGCGCAAATCTTCCTCGGGGGCGGCAACGTATGACCGACGCAGCACTTAATTCCTTCAGTGATAGGGACATCCTGATCCAGCTTCTTACGAAGTTCGAGAACATGGAGCGCGAGTTCCGCGAGTTCCGTTCTGAAATGAAGGACGAACTGGAATCCCTGAAGGAACGGGTCACGGAACTGGAACGTAGTTCGGACCGCCAGAGGGGCTTCCTCTCCGGTGTGGACTGGTTGCGCGGTGCCCTGATCTCCCTGCCGCCATCTGCTGTCGCATTTTTCCTAGGCAAGACCCAATAATCAATGGACTCTCCATTCTAAAGAGAGTATTCTAGACAGACTAGATGGCAGTACGAACCGACCCAGACGGGATTTGCCCACTGTGTAAGCGTCCGCTGGACGACCACGATAACTGGTTGTCTGGCAAACCGGAGTGCAAGAAGAAGGGATGAGACTGGTTGACCGATTCATGCACCCGGTGTTCGCCGCACTGCACGCTATCTCGATGGCGATGCTGGCCTGCTTCGCTGGCCTTCATGCGCTGGCTGTCATCCATCACTACCGGAGGTTCCGCGATTAGCCGCTCATATATGAAGGCCAACTCCGGTCCATTCGTCCCCAAGCAGTTCATCTGCAACTGCCGCGTCCCGGTGTGGATCGGCGTAGACAATTTTTGGAAAGGCTGGGGCGAAACCGTCTGCCTGAAGTGCAAGCACCACGGGCTGTGGGGCATGGTCTGGGCGCGGTTGTACCCGAACGTTTCGCGGAGCCAGATTCTCAAACTGGAAGGAGTTAGTTCTTGATTCAGAGGTTCACGGCGTACCGCCGCAACATTAGCGACATGAATACCCACAATCATTACCAGAAGAACCCCGACGACGAACCTCAGTTCGAGGGCGTAATTTGGACAGATGGGAGTGTATCTCTCCGCTGGCTTACAGCGTGTCGCTCCACATCCGTTTGGTCCTCGCTTGAGGACGCCCTGAACATTCACGGCCACCCAGAATACGGCACAGACATCGACTGGCACGATGCCCCGCCACCCCTCGCTTGGACTATCCAAATCGAAAATGCAAAGACGAAGGAGTACGCATGATCGGAACACTGAAGCACCTGTTCAAAGGGTGCGACTACCAGGCGGTCGCCCGCACTGGACACACACTGATTGCCTGCACGTTCTGCGGCACCCAGTACAAGCCGAAGCACCCGTACTGGAACTCGTAATTGGCTGAGTTCGTCTTCCTCGGCCCGCCCGTGGACTACCCGGTATCCGGGGAGTTTGGCGAGAAGGGGCCAGCCTATCCCGCGACAGGTCATAGAGGTCGAGACTACGCCTGCCCTGCGGGGACGGACGTGCGCGAGATGGCTGGTGGCAAAGTCCATGCCGTCCACGCTCCGGGTGATGGCTGGGGCGACGGCTCATTCGGGAACATCGTCGTCATCGACCATGTGGGGACGCCGTGGTTCTCGGGCTACGCGCATCTCAGCAGCGCCTCGGTACAGCCGGGGATGCTGCTCATGCCAGGTGCCGTCATCGGCAAGAGCGGGGCGACGGGCAAAGTCACGGGCGCTCACCTCCATCACCAACTGAGCAAGAACGACGGCTTCCCCGCAGACATCAGCCTCTGCGAAGACCCACGGAAGTTCATCAAGAACGGGAGCGACAGTGCGCGTATTGCAAACCTTGAAGCGAAAGTTCTTCGGCTCGAACGCCTCCTCGGGGGCTACGGCATCCTCGGTGCAGATAACCACACTGAGCGCCCCGACCTTTTCGGAGAGCCAGCACTCCAGTACGCGGACCAGCGGCAGTTCTCCGCCCTCCTCTCAGGACAACTCGCCGCCAAGCGATTCGCAGACCTGACGGCAATGGTGGCCCAACTGGCAGCGACCAGCGGGGCAGACCCCGTCTTCAGGGATGAACTCGTCACCGGCCTGGCAGAACTGCTGGCCCGCCTGGAGCGGAAGTAACCAAGGGAATTCCCGGACTCCGCCCCGGTAAGCGCGGAAGGAGATAGCACATGGCTTTGTTCACTGGCATCAACTGGAAGTACATCGCGGAGAAGTTCGCTCGCGACACTGCGGCGTTCTTCATCGCCTCGACGGCGTTCCAGCAGTTCCTCGACGGCGCTGGCACGGTAGACCCGAAGGCTCTCGGCGTTGCCCTTGGCGGCGCGGTCGGCACCGCTGTCTACCGGATCATCCGGGAGATGGGCCTCTTTGGCGAATCCGCGACCTAGCGGTGTCCTCCTACTGCCCGCATCCCCGAACTGAACAGAGGAACATCGGCGTCCTCCAGGGTTACACCCACCTGCTATGTGCGTGGTGCGGTGAGGACTTCTGGAAAGCCCTTCCCGAGCCGGTAGCTCAGACGGCATAGCACGAGACTGCGAGCGGCAGTCTTCCCCCAAAGAAAGGCGACACATGGCAGGAGACATTCCGCATTACGGGTACTACGCGATTCGCGGTTCCCGACCGTTCGACCGGGGGGAGGAACAGGGCGCGAACTCCACCACGCCCGACCTTTTTCGCAACGAACTCGAAGCCCTCTACCGCCTGCATGCTGCCAAGCGTTCGGACTACACCGCTGACTCCGGCGACATCCTGGCGAACTACCGCTTCTCGGCTTCGATGATGGGTGTCCCCATCGAGCGTGGAATGTTCGGGCGCATGTGCGAAAAGGTGTTCCGCCTGAAGTCACTCTTCGAGAAGGGTACGGCTCCGAAGGTCAGTGACGAGACGGCGGCTGACACGCTCAGGGACATCGCCATCATCGCGATTCTTATGCGGATCGAGATGCTCAACGGGGAGGCCAAATGAAGAAAGGTGAACTCGCCCTGAAGCTCCGGGCTGACGGCAAGACGAACGCCGAGATCGCGGCCTTCCTCAACATGAAGCAGTCCTCGGTGCGACGGCTCATCTCGGAGACGAAGAGGCCGGAACCTCTCTACGGGACGCGAGAACCCGAGGTATCGACCGGCTTCAAGACGAGCAAACTGAACTTCCAGGTGGCGAAGTGCGAAGTTCACGGGATGACGTGGTACAACGCAGGGAAGTGCGACAAGTGCGAGTCGAAGAAACCCACCCACCTGATCATCCCGGACACCCAGTGCAAGCCCGGTGTCCCGCTCGACCACCTGTTCTGGGCGGGCAAGTACATCGCGGACAAGAAGCCGGATGTGGTGGTGCATCTCGGTGACCACTGGGATCTCGCTTCGCTTTCCTCTTATGAAGGGCGTGGCTCCAGGTACTTCGAGGGCAAACGACTGAAGGAAGACATCGAGGCGGGCAATCGCGGCCTCGACCTCCTGATGAAGGGCATGGGAGACTTCCGCCCGAAGCGCATGGTAATGCTTCGGGGGAACCACGAGGACCGCCTGACCCGCGCTATCAACGAGTCGCCCATCCTGCTCGAAGGACTGGTCGGTTTCGAGGACTTCAACGACGTGGCGCACGGATGGGAAGTCATCGACTACCTGAAGCCGATTGAAATCGACGGGCTGGCCTTCGCCCACTACTTTTACAATCCCAACACCGGGCGCTCCTACTCAGGCAACGTGGACACAATGCTCAGGAATGTTGGCCACTCGTTCGTGATGGGCCACCAGCAGGGGCTTCGCGTCGGTCGAAGGGAACTGGCATCCGGCCATGTCCAGCGCGGGTTGGTCGCGGGTTCCTTCTACCAGCATTCCGAGAATTACCGTGGGCCACAAGCCGCCTACGAGTGGCGCGGCATCCTCGTCCTGCACGAGGTTGGCGGCGGCGGGTACGACCTGATGGAAGTCAGTCTTGATTTCCTGCGGCGGACGTACTCCTAAGCGAAGATGAGTGCCTGTTCCTCGTTGCCGCATCTTCGGCAGACGTTCGGGCCGCACTCCATGACAAACCCATTGAACGTCAGTTCGGGGACATCCCAATCGTATTCATCACAGACGAGGCATGTGTAGTACCCCTCATTGATGGGGTAATTGTCGTACTCCAGTGCCGTGTAAGAAGCCAGCCGCTCCTGCTCTCGCGCCTTCGCCCGCAAAGAAAGGCGCTCCAACTGGGCGAGTTTCTCCTGGGTGTTCACACCCCAATCCCCGCCTTGATCTGGGCCGAGAGGACGCGCTGGGCGTTCCGGTAGATCCGGTCGATGGATTCGTGGGCTGCTGCCCGCTCCGGTTCGCCGGGGAACATCATGCGCCAGTCGTCGGCGTTCTGGGGCGTGCGGAAGGACGAGACGTACTCGTTATCCGAGAGGAAGTATTCCACCGGGAGATCCAGGGCTTCGGAGATGAGCATCAGGTCCATGATGTTCACGCCGTTCGTGCCGCGCTCAACGAACGACAGCCAGCTAGTGGAGCGCCCGATGACCTGGCAGAGTTCCTGGCCCTTCATATCGCGTGACTCGCGGGCCTCGCGAATCCTGCTGCCGACCATCTTCGAGATGGCCTGGTATTTTCGGCTGCGTGCCGGGTCGATGATCTTCGGCATGGTGTGTGCCTTTCTACGGGAGATGTCTCATCTTAGTCCATTTAGAGTGGCGCAGTAAACCCCTTGGGTAGACAGTAGGTGTCGCGGATGTACACTACGCTCCCAGTAGAACACCCGTTCTATATAGGGGGGGCGAAGGCGACAATACAATGTCGCATATTGCTAGTAAACGGGACGTTAACTAATTGGATCAGGTTGATTCGTGGTATAGATTCGACCGGGGGTAATAGCAAAATGGCGTTCGCGGTGCTGTTCGATGATGCCGCGCCCGAGTGGGGCGCGTTCCTGACCAGGGTGCGGCTGGTGCGTGAGGCCCGTGACGGCATCACAGACCTCGACCTCCTCACGATTGTCGCTCGTGAGATGGGCGTACCTCTTGCCGGTGGCTACCTCAGCGAGGATGCGTCACGCGCAGTGAGTTCGCTACTTGCAACAAACTCTTCCGCCCATCGTTGTTCATTTCAAGGTATGCATCCGTCAACTCACGAGGCACTTGAGCCGCCGCTGGCGGGATGAGACCGATGCCCAGTATGCCGAGGAGCCTCTCGGGCCAGATGCCCAGAGCCGTGCAGAGGGCGTGGACATCATCGAGATCCGGCGTCCACTGCTCGTTCTCAAAACGAGAGATGCGCCCGTGGTCCATCTCGATAGCCTCACCAAGCTGCCGCTGCGTGAGACCCTTGGCTTCCCTGGCCTCTCGGATGATGGCTCCCCACCCCGAAGTGCTATGTCGTCGCCAACTCATAGAGAAATCCTAAGGGTTTACCCCACCTAATGGGTACACCTATCGCACGGGGCCGTGGCGAAAACCGTTGACAAATGGTGCTCCTATGCTGTTTCATGGTGCAGATCTCAACCAAGGAGGCCACGAATGGCTCCCCCGCGAGTCTACAAAGACTACCCGAAGACCAAGATCGGCCTCGCCCTTCATCCCGCCATCGTGCGGGAACTTGACCGGCAGGCAATGGTCAACGACCTGAGCAGGAGCCAGCAGGCGGAGAACTATCTCGCCAAACTGCTTCGGCTCGATTTGCAGAAACGCCACCACCACACGGCGGCGTGACACCAGCCGTGAGAAAATGAAAGGAGGAGATCAGTCGCTACCCCGCCCATTGCACTGTTAATCACAAACGGAAAAGCCGGGGCCTGCGACAGCCCCGGCTCCTCCAAAAGAAAGGCAACAACCGAAAGGAACTTCCGGTCACAAGTAATGGTAGCACAACTCGAACTCCAGCGTATCCCCGTCCTCCCCGGTGCCGGGATGAGCGACGACAACCTCCCCGTCCTGTTCACCTGCCCCACCTGTGGGCGCGGGATCAACCGGAAGGTCAGCCGCTACGCCTCGGCGTGGGAACTGCTGAACGGACGGACGTACCCCAACCAGGATCGCAGTGCGCCCTGCGAAGACCACGAGGCAGCGTGATGGAACTCACAAAAGAAACCTACGACCCAGCCATCCACGGTCAGCCGGTGCGTGGCCGCAACAAGCTGGGTGAAGAAATGATCCGCCTCGGTGAGTGGCTTGAGGCGGGCGAGCCATTCGTCCTTCCTCAGGCCTTCGCCAACGCGCAGACGAGAGTGAACGTCCACCGGGCGGCTAAGCGCCTTGGTGTCAAGGCGTCCGTCAGGAAGACGACGACCGGAGCATTCCTGGTGACGGTCGAATGAATCCCATCACCCTCAACCGCGATACCTACCGTGCCAACCTCGAACGCAGCCGCGCAGACCTCTGCGTCCGCATCCGCGAGTTCGCCGATGTGTGGGGCATGGAGGAATACGCCCAAACGATGCTGTCCTCGGCCCGCCTTGTGGCGGAGGACCGCGTGAACGAGAGCCGCGAACGATACATGGAGCGTGCCGAATGAGCAGCGACGTTCTACCCGCCGCGTTCTACCGGGCCGAGGCCGACTACCTGACGCCGCCATTTAATCCCCGCTGGGTATGCCTTGACGAGTGCCCGCAGTGTTCCGCCAGCGGCGAATGCGACGAGTGCGAAGTGTGCGCCGAGCTAAATGCCGACGAGCCGGACTACGAACGCGAGGCCGAGGAGCGGGAAGAGATGAGAGAGGAGAGGTGGAGCCGTGACTGAGCACACTCCAGGACCGTGGCACGTCCGTATGCAGCGGGTAGACCCACGGCCATACATCTACGCCGGTGATGTACTGCTCGCGAAGACATATCGGACAACTCTGCATAACAGACTTACCCAGGAAATCGGGGAAGCCAACGCCGCACTGATCGCTGCCGCGCCCGACCTGCTCGCGGCAGCAGAGGGGGTGCTCCCGTGGCTAGCGGGGATTAATACCAACGGCGATCCCGCGATGGTAGACGCCCTAACGGATGTGTATATGCAACTCGCCGCCGCCATCAAGAAAGCGAAGGGCCAATGAAAACGCGCGAAGAGATCGAGCAGGAGTACATCGAGGGGTGCAGGGCTGTCTGGGCAGCCTATGAACCCAAGCTCGACGCCATCTCGGCAGCGGAAGCTGCTGAACTGGATGCACTCGCAGAGAAGCGAAAGGCCGCACTGGCCGAACTGGAAGACCCGATGGCGCGGCTGATTGCGGCGGCGAAGGCGTGGCACGACAACCACTGGCTTAGTTTCGGCGAATGTTCGCACTCAGTGTGCGTTGAACTCCGTAACGCCATCGACTACGCGGAACAGCGGAGGACGCAGGGATGAGCGTTCAGAAGTATCGCAAGAAGCCTGTCGTCATTGAGGCTATCCACAACGAGTCTATCGACGACCTCGCCAAGATCCTGAAGTGGGCAGGGGATGACATGACACTCTTGCCAGATGGCCGGGTGGTCATTCACACGCTGGAGGATGACATGCCACTGCGCCCTGGAGATTGGGTCATCAAGGGTGTGGCCGGTGAGTTCTACCCCTGCAAAACCCGACATCTTCGCGGCTACCTACGAGCGCATCGACGCGCTGGAAACGAGGGCAGCGGAGTGACTATCGATGTTGCAATGCTGCGGGAACTTCACTGCCAGTATGATCCAGGGTTTGAGAGCACGCCCATCTACTGCTTCTCCTGCATGGACAACGTGATGGAACTGGAAGATGCGGAGTGGCCCTGCCCCACGGCCGAACTCCTCGACGCCTACGAGGAGCGCGACCGGCTGCGGGTGATGTTGAAGGAGATTGGAAATCAAGCAGCGAACATTAACCACCACTGCTACCAGACAGGGAAATTGCAGTGTGTTGCATGTGCTAGCTCTCAGGAACTCATCGAAGAGTTAGCCCGCGCCGCACTGGAGGGACGGAAATGAGCGCACATACTCACGGTCGGTTCCAGCGATTCATGTGCTGGGTGGGTGCGCATCCCACTTGCTGTCACCGACAACTCGGCTTGCTCCAGAACTTTCACAAATGCGTCTTCTGCGCTAGGGAGTGGGCTGGGCCATGACCATCTTCATCCAGTGCATCCTCTGGGCCGCTGTGCTCTGGGGCATGCTCGCTGTCGCCCTCGGTTGGGGCAAGGGGGGATCGTGAATACCACTTGGTCAAAGGAATACTCCCGACCTGGCACGAAACTTTCTCGGGAGCAGGCCGACATGCTTGCCGCTTCTTGCACGAACTACGACATGCCCGAGATCCCTGAGCCGCTGGTGTACCTCGCCTACCCCGGCATCTCGGTCGGCATAACCCGTCTCGACACAGACGGTGTTGCGACCGGCACTGGCATCCTCATGCCGTGCGCCCACCCGATTCGGATCAAGGCGAAGGACGCCGAGACCATCCAGACGATCATGGCGAAAGGGTTTCCTGTTCGCTGCTCGTATTGCATCGCGGAGGCAGAACTCTATGGAACCGACTGAATTCACCATCGGCAGTTACCGAGTGCGTAGCGACGGCTCATACAACTGGGTGGTCGAGACGGCTGTGACCCGGAAGGCACGCGGCACCGGCGACACCTACGAGGACCACCAGATCCTCGGCTACTACAGCACGCTCCAGGACGCCGCGAAGCGCCTGTATCGCGAAGAACTGAAAGGGAAAGGACAGCAGAACATGAAGGGACTGGCAGACCTTGTGCTCCAGATGGAGGACAAACTCGAACGGGCCGTTGTTTCGGCGCTCGCTGGGAGGGGGCAATGAGAGACGACCTGTTCGAGGAAGAAATCGAGAGCGGGAGTCTGTGCCCAAACAGCCACCCGATGTTTCTCGTGGCCGAGGGCTATGCCATCTGCTATGGGACAAGCCCGTGGAATAAATGGGTTTCTGCCTGGAAGATGGGCACTCCTCTCACTACTGGGTGGAATTCAGCGTTTGCTCAGACAACGGGGTGGTGGTGCGGAGAGGCGAGCAACGAGTATTGGACTCGCGATGAAGCCATCGACTTCATCCGTGCTGACATCGAAGCCCACCGCAACCTGCCCTTCGATGAGGCAGCGGAACGCGCAAGGCTGGTGGCGGTCTAGTGAAAGTCAAAGATTTCCTGTCCATCCTGTTTGGCGTACTCGTCGCTTCTCAGGTGGTGAACGTACTTAGCTTCATCATCACCGGAGAACCCCCCTACTCCTCCTCGCCGTTGGATCGGGGGTTCTACACCATCGAGTCCGCCATGCTTCTTCTCGGCTGGTATCACTTCCTGCTGGAGGAGAGCAAGTGACGAACCCCCTCGACATCGCACTGGCGCGCCTTGAAGACATCCCTGACTCCCAACTCTTGGAAGTCTCGGAGCAGATCCAGAAAGACTGCGGCACTGTCCTCGACCGCTGGGACAAGTGCAAGGCGGAGATCATCAAGCGAACCGGGGCTACCGACGCGACAGTGATTGATGCTGACAGCATCCTCTGCCAGATCGAGTGGCAGAAGGATTACGAATGGGACGTCGAAGTGGTCGCTGCGGAAGCACCCCAGTTCGTGAGTTGGACGGAGGAGCAGATCATCCGTCCAGTACGGAAGGTCAACACCCGTGCCTTGAACGAGTACATCAAGAAACTCGGGAAGACCGCCAAGGCGGAGCGCCTGGAGCAGGCACGCCGCACCATCAAGAAGAACCCGAAGTTCAAGTTCTACCACCCGGTCAACGAAGATGAGGAAGCCAGTTGAAACAGTACACCGTCTTGTTTGAGGGGGGACTCGTGGTAAGTGCTGACCACCACGAGATGACGGACGACGCGCTGGTTTTCTACGACGAACAGGGGCAGGAAACGATGCGAATCCCTGCCGACGCCATCGACACCTACATCATTCACGAGGACTGAACCATGACTGCAAAGGCAACAACCGGAGACAAATCTGTGTGGGAGATTCTGCGCGAACCGTTCCCGCCAGAGATGATCCTCAAACTCCCGAAGCCGACCAGCCGGGACAACAAGAAGGGCCGCTGCGGAGAATGCAACGGCTACCACGGACTCCCCGCTGTCCATCTTGATTACGTGGGGCACGCGGAGGTTACTGACCGCCTGCTCAAGGCTGACCCGATCTGGAATTGGGAGCCACTAGCCTTCGACACCGACGGTCTTCCTCGCTTCAATCGAGACGGACAGGGGAAGCCTGTTGGTCTCTGGATTCGACTGACCATCGGGGGGATGAGCCGTCTCGGCTTTGGGTCGGTTGACCCCGGCACTCATGACGCCGAGAAACAACTCATCGGTGACGCGCTCAGGAACGCGGCGATGCGCTTTGGTGTCGCCCTCGACCTCTGGTCCAAGAGTGACCTTCTCAGCAGTGATGGCAGCGAGGCAGAGGACAACCGCCCTGCCCAGCACCCTTCCCGCCCCCAGGAGACCGCACAAGAACCGGAGAGGGTTGTCCGCCCCGATTGGATGAACAAGGCCGCTGCCCTCTGGCGTGAGGCTGGGGTGAAGGCGGTCAATATCCCTGCGCTCAAACTGGCCCCGAACGCCAGCCAGTCCGACATCCAGAACGCCCTCGTCGCATGGCGCGTCTCGGTCAGCGAAGGGCAGAAGAACGCGGGCGATGTCTGGGTTCTCGAACAGTTCGCCAAGGCCATCGAAGAGGCGAAGAGGGAGGAAGCGGCATGAACTACGACGAGCAGATTGACGAAGCCGTTGCCGAACAGGAACTCCTCGGCACGGCTTGGCCCCATCTGAACCCCGACTATATCGGGGGCGAAGTGAAGAAGGCACCCCCACTGGAGATTGGTTCACACCGCTCCTTCCACCGCGACGAACTGAACGCCGCCCTCATCGTGCAGGAACTCCTGAACCGTGGGCAAACCTCGATGGACTACGCCCGTGGCCTGCGTCAGGTGGAAGGCGGCTGGACTGTCTGGTGGCGCGATCAGCACTGGTACGTCACTACGGAAGAGGCACGACTGGGGAAGGGCGGCACGGTCGGGGCGCACCACGAGGTGATGGTATGAAAACGCGCGAAGAAATCAAGCGAGAACTGGACGACCGCCTGTCTGCTGCCTATGCAGAGTATACCCGCGAGCGCGATGCAATCTACGCCGAGTATAACGCCGCAAAGTTTGAACTAGACAGCCCACCACTACGCCTGCTCAGTGCGGCAAAGGCACACCGCGACCGCCACCAACAATACACCTTTGCTTGTAGCAGCTTGTGCGTCCCCTGCGCCGAACTCCGCGATGCCATCGCGTACATGGAACAGTGGAGGAGCCAGTGAGCCGCTCATCGCTCGAACACACCGCACTTGAAGCGGCATTCATTGAACTCGTGCGTATCCACGAGTCCTACCACGACGGATGGGGGAGTCAGTTCTGCATTGAATGCGAAGCAGTATGGCCGTACGCACAACTGACTCCCAAGCACAGAAAACGCTGCACGATGAGAAAGACCGCTAAACTAATCCGAACTATTCGGACAGTGCTGAGTGAGTGACAAGGAGGAGGTGATGGTATGAAGCCACACAAGCCTGTCGGCTACGTTGGGTTCTATGAAAAGAGCAAGCGCGGAAATTGGTTTGAGGGACGGCAGTGGGCGCTTTGCTGGTGCCGCCTGAGCCAGTCCGCCAAGGTTCACCGCCTCGCCGGAACAAGAAAGGGACGAGTCTCATGAGCCGCTCACCGCTCGAACGCTGCGCCTACATCCTGGAGGAGCGGCTCGCCGACGCACCCGCGCTCCCGCCCGCCTACGCCCAGTGCCTGAAGGATGCGCTCAAGTATGCCCGCAGGGCAGACGAGGCGGTGCGTGCCGCCGACATGATCCTGAAGGGAGGGGTGAAGTGATCACTGAGTGCTTCCCCCACCACTACCGCCTCGAAGAAGCCAACGGGCCGACCGTCCTTGGCACCTGCAAGAAGTGCGGCTACGAGCGCGAGTACAAATCCTTCCTTGATTGGGACGCGCTGCCGAAGGGTGGCGACCGGATGAGCGGGATGTTCGTGAAGGACTCCCGCCTGAAGGATTCCGTCTACATCTCGGACCTCACACGGGAGAAGTGGCAATGGTAGTCTGGCTGTTTGTATTTGGTTACCCGTTCGTGGCCATCTGTGTTGGCGCGGTGGTCAGTTACCAGTTGTCTCTCGATGCGGGGGACGATGAGGCCAGTGAAGCAGTTGGTATGGGGGTAGGTCTTGGTGCCATCTGGCCCATCACGCTACTGGGTTTACTGGTCGCTGTCCCAATAGTCTTCGCTTCAGAACGAGCGAGAAAGAAAAGCCGTGGCTGACCTGCCGCCCGAGTTCGTCCGTCTCGTCCAGTTGTACCGGGAACTCTACTCGAAGGAAAATATCGAGGGGTTGAACGAGCGCGACCCTCTCCCTGGTGGAGAGACAACCACCCGCTGTAGGTAGGAGCGGGCCAGCACAGAACGCGCCTGCATTGGAGTCCGAGGCCACCAGTCGTCAAAGCCCTTGAGGCTCGGCTTGGCCTCGGACTTCGTGCTTAGTTCTCGCAGTTGTCCTTCGAGCCGTTCCCGATACCTGCGGTGCTCGAACTTGTCCAGCACTCCCTCAACGAAGTGCGCCTCATCCAGTTCTTCGATCCGCCGCTCAACCACCCTGATCTCTGCCGTGTAGTCCGTGGCTTCGACCGGCTTCTCCGGCACTGCCGCAGCCGCACGGCGCAGGTGCTCCTCCACTGCCCTCTCGGCGTGCGAGACCTGAATGGTGACCTTGCCGCAGGGGCACTTGTACCTCCCCCGATTCGCTCCCAGCCGTTCGCCGCAGACGCCACAGAAGAACAGGCCGGAAGCCCAGTTCTTCCTGAGAGGGCGCTCTCTCTGCCGTCCCCGGAACAGGGTGAGCAGGGCTTTGTGGTCGGCTTCCGAGAGGATTGGCTCCCATGTGCCAGGGTAGAGTTCTCCGTGGTGCGTCCGGTAGCCCGCGAGGTACGGACGCTTGAGCATGAGGCGCAGGGTAGAGGGACTCCACCTGCCACCTGCCGTCGTCTGTACGCCGCGCCGATTCCAGTCGTCAATGATGGGACGCATCGAGCCACCGCTGAGCAGTACCCTCGTGACATGGCGGATCTCTACCGCCTCTTCTGGGATAACCTCCCACCCCCTCGTGTACCCGAAGGCCCGGTGCCCGGTGCGGGATGGCAGGCCAGCCGCTGCCATCACCCGGTACTTGTCTTTCAAGCGGTCCGAGATTTTCCGGCTCTCCTCACGGGCGAACCCGACCTTGATGGACAGGATCAGGCCGTCGCGCCTGCTGTCCGTACCGTCCTCGGTGAACAGTACCGTCCCCGACTCAAGGAGTTCATCGAGCTTCGCCCAGTCCCGCCAGTTCCGCAGGAGCCGGTCGATGCGCCAGCAGAGGATGCCCTCGTGCCCAGCCGCGAGCATCTCCTCGAACCGGGGCCGCGTGACCTTCTTGTATCCAGAGATGTCACGATCCTCGTACACTGCCTCTACCTCGTGCCCGTTGCGCTCCGCCCACGCTCGGCAGCTTTCCTCCTGCCTGCGGGGCGCATCGGAGGTGCCGGATGGGTCGTCGGAGATCCTGGTGTACAGAGCGAGTTTCACATGCGTAACGTAACCGCTCTTTGAATTTCCTGCCAGCAGGAAAAACTCTAATCGGCATTGTCGAAACTGCTCACTTGCCATAGTGATACCATTCCATTTAGACTGGCGAGCCACATGAACAATGCATCTCAAACCAGTGGTTGGGTGGGCATAGACATCGGCAAGACGGGAGCCATCGGGTTCCTGCACTCGACCGAGATCAAGGTCTTCGACATGCCCTACGTGGGGGACGAGCCTGATGTCGGCGTCATCCGCAACTGGATTGCTGACTTCAAGACGGGGCGCAACGTGACGGTCGCCGTCGAGTCCCAGCAGTCCATGCCGGGGCAGGGGGTGTCGAGCACCTTCACGCTCGGCAAGGGTTACGGGATGGTGCTGGCGACCACCATGCTCTCCGGTGTCCGCGTCGTGGTCGTCCGTCCCGCCACATGGAAGAAAGAGATGGGCATCCCGGCCAAGGCCGACAAGGACCACTCCCGGCTCCTGGCCCTGCGGACGTTCCCCTCCCTGCAACTCGAACTCCAGCGGAAGAAGGATCACGGCAGGGCGGAAGCAATCCTCATCGCTGAATGGCTGAGGAAGCACTCATAGAACCCGGAGATTTCGCTGCCGAGGGAGGCGACGGCTACTACTCACACTTCTGTCGGAAGCGTGGAAGCACGGTGCTTCATCGTGAGCAAATGGGTTTCTACCGGGTGAGCCACTACCAGATTGTGAACGGCAAGAGCGACACCTGGCACTGGGAAATCGACACCCCTCCCGGTTGCCTCCACTGCGGCGGACTACCCGAGGATCTTCGCGAGGTGTACCTGAAGCACATCGCGGATGAGGAGCGGAAGAAGCAGAACCGAATCAAGGACAAGAAGAGGAAGAAGAATGAAGGATAACTACGTTCCTTTCCTCCACTGGCAGCGTGGCGGCATGACGCACTACGCAGACTGCTGGAAGGATCACCTGACGTGCGCCCTCATCCGGGCGACGGACTTGCTGGCAGAGTTTGCGGAGGATCCCCACTGCGTGGAAGACGGGTGTGTGGGCGATACCGCCCCCGAAATCACTGAGTTCATCAAGCATATTTGGGAGGAGATGTAATGTCCGCACCTGGCCCCGTGCAGCGCAAGAAGGATGGTGGTCGCAACGACTGGCAGACGCCGCCCGAACTGTTCCGTCTACTGGACAATGAGTTCGAGTTCACCATCGACGCAGCGGCAAGTGAATCGAACCATCTCGTGAGTTTGTGGTATGACGAAGAGTGCCACAACGCCTTCTCAGCCTCGCCCACTGGGCAGCGCATCTTCTGCAACCCGCCATACGGGAACCTCAAGCAGTGGGTTGAACTGTTTGAATGGTGGGCTGGCTTGGGGAGCACTGTTGTTGCGCTTGTGCCTGCCGCCACCGATACCGAGTGGTGGAGATTGGCATACGCCAATGCCCCCGAAGTACGCCTGCTCTCGGGCCGCGTGAAGTTCATCAACCCCGAGACCGGGAATCCCGACGGCTCCAACACCACCGGCTCCACGGTGTTCGTGTTCAAGGAAACCTCGAAGCCGAGGCTCGTCTACCTCTGGGATTGGAAGGCGGAACTGTGAGCCAGTGTCTCTACTGCGAGCGCCGTGTCCATGCGCGGAAGATGTGCCAGGCCCACTGGGGGCGATGGTGGCGCAATGGTGACCCGCTCCTCAAGCGGAGGAATCGGGGCATCCTCGATGTCCCAGCCGTCCAACCCCTTGGCCCGGTGCAGGCGAAGATCCTTATCACCCTTGTCCAGAACCCTGGCAGGGCGTTCCCGCGCCACCATCTCCACGAGACTGCTGGCGGGTTCTACGCAGCGATCTACGGTCTCCGCAAGAGATACGGCCCGAACGTGATAACAACTGCTTCTGGTGGCAAGGGCTACTACATCGAGCCAGAGACGGCGAAGCGGCTCCTCGCTATCGCGCAATGACCGACCTGACTGACGCCGCTCGCCGGTACATCTCGAAGTCGTGGACACCGCTGGCTCTCGGCCCTGATGCCGAAGGCAGGCCGAAGCGCCCGCTGTTCAAGGACTGGCAGACGCTCTACCCGAACGACGAACGCACCCGGCAGCAGGGCTGGAAGCGTGCAACCGGCGTGGGACTGCTCTGCGGTACGCACTCGAACAACCTGGCAGTCATCGACATCGATGACGAGGAGTTGGCCGCTGCCACCTTCGCCAAGTTCGCCCGCTCCGGTAAACCCTTCAGATGGGTCTGGACGGGCAGACACCGGGGCCACCTCTACGTGCGCGAGCAGGAGCCGACCGAACACGGGAAGGTCTGGCGCGGTGAGTGGGAGGGCCGGGAAGTGGGAGGGGAACTCCGTTGCACGGGGCAGCAGGTAGCCGCTCCTCCGACGCCAGGGTACATCCTTGCCGCCGACAACCCTCCGCAGGGCGTGGAGACCGTACAGAAAGCGTGGGATGCCATCTGCCTCGCGATGGGCATCATCCCGGCGAAGAGCGGCGGTGGCGGGAACTATCCTCCAGCGTGGCAGGACTCGGTAGTTGAGGGCACCCGCAACGATTCGTTGTTCGTAGAAGCGTGCAAGCTGGCCGCTGTCCGAATGCCCATCGAGCGGGCCATCACCATCCTGCGGACCAACAGCGAACTGACGTATACACGGACGATGGACGACCACGAGTTCGAGGCTACCATCCGCTCCGCCTACAAGAAGGCGTATCCGAAAGTGGAACGACCGGCAGAGTCTGGCCGGTACAAGAGGGAGATCAAATAAACTACTCTCGCACAAGGTCGGGCACGCTCTACGTCGAAATCGGCGTAGGCCCGACCGACTCTCCCTTTGCGAAACTCCGCATCGCAGCGCACTCAATCCGCCGAGAACGCACGGGTGTCCATGCGAACGTGGGCATCTGGCTGGACGACAACCCGCTGGAGTACGACAACTTCAACATCGAACGGAACGAGGAGAGGCGCAAGCTGGCACGAGGTTCGTGGAACCTGATACCGGAGAATGAAAAAGGTCTCCGCAACTGGCTCCCGCTCGACAACCTCAAGGCAGAACTCGACATGTTCTGCGAGGGGCTATGGGGAGCGCACATCGGGCGGGTGGAAGTCGAGCAGATGCGGGCCGAGAAGTTCCACCCTCGCCGGATGATTGGGCCGTACCTCGTGGAAGAGGGCGGCACCATCCTGTTCGGCGCACCTGGCGGCGGCAAGTCGTGGATCACCTACCTGCTGGCGCAGTGCATGAACGCAGGCTCTACCGCTGTCTGGGAGTCCGTGAGAGCAGGGCACAGGCCGCTGCTCATCAACCTCGAACGCAGCCGGAAGGACGTTGAGTCACGGCTCTGGACCATCAACCGCACCCTCGGCATCAGCGGGGATGACTACCCGCTCGATGTCATCAATGGGCGTGGCATGTCACTGAGGGACGTAGAGGGGAGCGCCCAGCGGCACATCGAGAACAACGGGAACGACATCCTGTTCCTCGACTCGATCTCCCGCATCGGTGGTGGCTCGATGAACAAGGACGAGGTTGCCAACGAGGCAATGGACATGCTCAACCGGCTCTGCCCGACGTGGTTCGCCATCGCCCATCAGGCGAAGGGTGGCACCAACCCGGAGACCGGAGAGAAGAAGGAATCCTCGACGTTCGGGAGCACTATGTTCCAGGCGGCGTGCGACCTTGAGATCCGCCTGACCAGTGAGAAGATAGGAGCGAAGCGGCTGGTCATCGACCTGTTCTCGAACAAGGAGAACATCGCCGTCATCCAGCGGAGGGAGACGCTCTATCTTGAGATGGATGACAAAGGCCTCAACGAAGTGCTGAGGCCCGAGTCGTGGGACAGGTTCAAGAAGACGGGCTAGGACATTTATAGCCTTCCAGGATAAACCGCCCTAAACTCCCTATAAACTCGCCTTCCGGTTCGCCTCTTCCTGCTGGCAGATCATGCAGTTCGTGCAGTTCGGGTGCTGCATGATCTCCCGGATATCGATGCACAGGGCCTCGCACCGCTTGATGACGAGGACGAGCGCCTGCATGGCTTCAGGACTAACGACCATCGTGTTCCTCCGAACTGGCCTGCACTGTCCAGCGAGCCTTTTCTTCTTGGACTGCGGAGAGCACCGCAGTAATCGCCGTGGCGAGTTCTTGTATTTCGCCTTCAAAGAGCGCAAATTCTTCCACCCTGCCCGAACCATTGCGGACCAGGTAGAAGGGCGCGATGTTGGCATTGTTGTAGGTGAGGTCCAAGCTGGAACTCACCTCGGTATCCACCTTGATCACGAGTTTGGAACTAACGACCATCTGTTCCTCCTATGGAAAGGACCACCCGAAAGTGGCCCTGTGGCTTTGCCTGTGGTCTCCTGGGGCTACTTGAGCCGGGGGAGACGGGCACTACTCGATATCCAGGTTGTCCGATCCCAGTAGTTTTTTGAACTCCACCAAACCCCTTCTTCCTCTAGTGGAAGAAGGTCGAAGTAGAGTCTCGCCAGTGGCCCTTCTACAATCTTGGCCGAAAGGGTTAAAAGAGCGGCCCACTCATCTTCGCTGAGTTCGAGGATGACCTTGCGCGGAGATGGCTCCTGCGGGATGGGTTCGACTCGTGCGGTTGCCATTTATTCATTCCTCGCGATGGAAGCGTTGGCCCAGAACACGGCCTCTTCGAGATGGGTGATTGCGAGCGACTGCTCTCGGGATTCCGGGGTCAGGGCGAGGAGCAGGGAGGCGAAGGACCGCGCCGCGTGGCGGATCTCCTCGTACTTCTCCGGCTGGTCGTTCTTGGGCGCGTGGTAGGTAAAGCGCGTCACGATGTCGTTGGCGTTCATCAGGACTTCCTCAACTGGCGGATCTTGGCGTAGGCGTCTTCGAGATCATCGAGCATGACGCTGCGTTCAATCTGCACGACGCTGAGGTGGTGGCTCTTGCGCTCCATTGCCGCGTTCAAGTCGCGCAGTGCCTGCTTGCGGTTCGCGTTCTTCTGGCGGAGGCGGAGGACTTCCACCTGGAGCGCCTTCACCTGGTCAAGGGTGAGGAGGTTCGCCGGGATCTTCGCAGGGTCGTGGACGGGATGCATGTTGCCATCGCCACCCATGTCCAGCCACTGCTCCTTCTGTTTGCTGATGGTCGCTGCTGTCATGTGTTGCCTTTCCTTTGGGGAAGTTTCCATGAGGAGTGTACTCAACTCTTCTGGAGTTCTGCAAGACGCCTGTCCAGGCAGCGCGGGCAGAGCAGGTGGAACCCATCCTTGCTCATGGCTGGAGGGAGAAGGCTGCGGGTGGTCGCTGGATAGGCCCAGCCCTGCTGGCAGTCGGAGCATTTCTTCTTAAATGGAAGTCTCATTCCACGATTATGTGGCGGGAATCAGTTGACTTCAACTGGATTGACGTGGTTAACTCCTTGACATGGGGTAGCACAATCTTCACTCCCCAGATTGGAGGCTACGCCCGATGGTTCCGCATCGTCTCCATCCTTCCGACGATGCTCCAACAATTCTTCAACGGGGCTTCACTCCCCTTGAGGCTCTTCAGTCCAGCGGTCCTTCGGCTGAGTCACCCGATAAGCCCAACCACTGAGGCTCTCAGGTGTTTCTTGCCCCGCTGGTCTGAATCCCGGTGGGGCTTCCGGCCCCCTCAAAAGGGCCGGGAAACGCCCCATTGAAGGATGCCAGAGAAGAAATCCTCCCGACTACCGATGAGGTATCGGGCGATAACGTCAGGACCGGGGGGAAACCGGACTTGAAACGAACCGCTCGATTTCCTCGGGGGAACTTTGCCCTTCCGGGCCACGGCGCAGGCAACCATCGGGGCAGGACGAACGCCTGCAACCTGGCAGTTGACACTAAATGGACGAGTGGTACTGTGACTTGAGTCCTCACACGGGACAAACGCCAAGAGAGGAGGGGAGAACCCGGAGTTTCCCCGCCCCGGATCTCTCCTCTCTTTTGGTAAGAAGGAGGAAGGCAGCATATGGGAACAGATATCCATCCTGTTTGGTGGGTGAAGCGCACCGAGAGCTACTACGTCCCGCTTCGACCGGCGTATGACTACCACTGGTATCCAGACCGGATCTGGCAGATGAAGTCATGCCTCAACCTTGACTGGGGGACCTTCGAGTATCCGAATCCGGGGGAAGATGAACCGTGGGACATTCATTCCATGAAGAAGGACGCAGCCCATCTCGCGTGGCTTGCGAATAACCCGGTCTTTGTCGAGGCCAACAGCGCCATTGGTTCGGTGTGGGGGAGAGACTACGACTTCTTCGCCATCGTGGGCGATGTCCGAAATGGCTACGGGTTTGCGGGGTGCCCAACCGGGCAGGCTTTCACGCCGATAGGCAAAGGCCGGAGTTTCTACGACCTTCCGTTTGATGCTCGTGAGGACGAGGACAGTAGGGATAGCCTCGACTACGGGGAACACTCACGCAGTTGGGTGACGCTCAAAGAACTGCTTGAGTACCCGTGGGATGCAACTCGCGTCTCCACTGGTATCATCCCGCTCGAAACCGCCGACGAAGTCTTCAACCGTGAGCGAGTCGGACTGTATGCCTACGCTGATGTGCGAAAGGGCAACCAGTCACCCTCCGCATGGAGTGGGGGTATTGACGGCGCGAGTATCCGCACCATCACCCCTCTCCAAGCTGACCATCTTCTCGACGGCAAGACTGCACGAGAGGACGGGATCAAATACTACGTCCAGTATTCGTGGCCCCTCTCGAATCGAGAGTCCATCTCTGCCGCTACCTACGATGGCATCCACTGGCTTGCTGAGCGGGTAGACCCGGCTACGACCTACCTGGTATTCGGGTTCGACTCCTAGAAAGGAAGGCAGCATGCAGGAAGAAGAGTTCATGCAGATGGTGAGGGACATGACCATGTTCCACATCGAAAGGTTCGGCCTCGATCTGGGCAGCCACCTTGCGGGCCAGTTCATGCAGTGTGTCTGGACCAGCCAGGAGTTCCCTGACTATTGGTCCAAGTGGGCTTTAGCAAAGGACCGCATCGAGCAGGTGTTCATCAAGAACAACCTCAATACCGACGACCTGAACGAGATGCGGCAAGAGATCCTTGACGACATGATCAACCGCCCTGAAACCAAGCCAGAGGTTCCCGCATGGTCGCAAAACTGAAACCGTATCAGTACGGCGTTGCCCTGAACCTAAGCGACTGCTTTGCCCCTCTGGGTGGATACTCCCTCGCCAAGCGGTTTACCTTTCCAGGTGGGGAGCAGCACATCACTCTCCCTGAACTCCCTTACGTGGATTCGGTTCTCCTCACCGTTCGCTTTACGAATGCAGACGACTTGATGAACACCCTCCTCACCGCAGACGCCCTGCGTCGAGAAGGGTATCGAGTGGGCCTGTTCGCTCCCTATATCCCATATGCCCGACAGGATCGTGTGTCAGTCAAAGGTGAACCCCTCAGCATCGCTGTCCTCGCTGATCTCTTGAACTCCTGCGAGTTCAACGATGTGTATGGCCTGGATGCCCACTCGGATGTGGCCCCGGCGCTCATTCGAAACTACCGCCCTCTCGACTGGCTCAAGTTCGCCAAGGCAGCTTGCTCCGAGATCGAGGGAGGAAGGGATATGTCCACCCTCGTAGGTGGAGTACCCGTGCTCATTGCGCCCGATGCTGGCGCAGTGAAGAAGGTTGCCGCCCTGGCCCATTCTCGTCATTGCGACATGGTGCAGGGGCGCAAGTATCGTGACCCAAACACCGGCCAGGTTTCGATCTCGGTCGATGTCCCGTCGTACTACAAGCATGCCATCGTGGTCGATGACATCTGCGATGGCGGCGCGACGTTCATGGATCTCCCCTCGCAGGTTAAATGCAAAATCCACCTTGTTGTGACGCATGGCATTTTCTCGAAGGGGCTAAAGCCCCTGTTTGACGCTGGGTACGAATCAATCCATACCACTGATTCTTGGGGTGGCTCGATACCGGGACGCCAAAACTTCTACGTTCACGAGGTGCCGGTGGAATGAGAAACGTCCTGCTCTGCACTGATGTCTACAAACTCGGGCACATGGAGCAATACCCAGAAGGGACTACGAAGGTTTACTCCTACCTTCAGGCCCGCAGTGGCCGGGAACTCCCTGAGACGGTGTTCTTCGGCTTGCAGTATTACCTGCGCGAATACCTGGCGAAGCCGATTACGCAGGCAGACGCCGATGAGTTCTTCGCCATCCGCGAAACCATCCTTGGCCCAACTCCGCCCGAGGTGGCCCTCCGAATCCAAGGATTGGTGAGCCTCGGTTACTGGCCAATCGAAATCAGGGCGGTCCCAGAGGGCGAAGTGATGCCGGTCCAGAACGTCCTCATGACGATTACCAACACCCACCCCGCCTTCGCGTGGTGCGTTGGCTACCTCGAATCTCTCCTGCTCAAAATCTGGAACACAATCACGGTTGCTTCGTATTCGCTCAAACTCCGGCGACTGGTTACCCGGTATGCCGAAGAAACCTGTGACAGCACGGCTCACCTCCCCTTCCAGGTTCATGACTTCGGCTATCGGGGTGTCTCATCCGAGGAAACCGCCGAACTGTCAGGGGCAGCGCACCTGCTCAACTCCTTCGGCTCCGACACGGTTCCAGCCGTCAAGTTCCTGCGCGACCACTACGCCGGGGAGTTCCCGATTGGACTCAGTGTCCCGGCGACAGAACATTCGGTCATGTGCTCCTATGGGGCGGATAACGAGTTCGACGCTTTCGAGCGAATGCTGGACGTATACCCGACCGGGATCGTGTCCATCGTGTCGGATACGTACAACCTTTGGCGAGTCCTCACGGAGTACGGGCCTCGCCTCAAAGAACGCATCATGGCCCGCGATGGCAAGGTGGTGTTCCGGCCCGACTCCGGTGACCCGCTCAAGATCATCTGCGGGGATGCGAACGCGCACCATTCAACCCCTGAGTTCGCTGGTGCCCTGAAACTCCTGGGCGAAGTGTTCGGGACCACCCGCAACTCGAAGGGCTACTCCGTCCTCGATCCGCACGTCGGCCTCATCTATGGCGACGGGTTCTTCTTCGAGCGGTTCGGGTCCGTGCTAGAGACGATGCGGGCGTACGGCTGGGCCAGTTCAAACCTTGTCGTGGGAATCGGCGGCCTGCTTCTCCAGGCGCACTCCCGCGACGAACTCGGCTTCGCCATCAAGGCGACCTATGCCGAAGTGAACGGAGAGCACCGTGAACTCTTTAAGGACCCGATAACGGACCCCAAGAAGCGCAGTCATAAGGGGCTTCTCCGCCTGATCAAATCACCTGGCAACTACTTGACTATCGACCAGCAAAGCAGTGCCGAAGGGGGATACCTCCTCCCTGTGTTCAGGGATGGCGAAATTCTCGTGACGTACTCCCTATCGGAGATCCGTGACCGCATCTCGGGTATCACGGGCCTCCCCAAACTCGAACTCACATAGGAGAAAGGCAAAGGCATGGTCGCAAAACTGAATCGCTGTTCGTTCATTGGCAACCTCGGGCGAGATCCCGAGTTGAAGTACACGACGAACGGCCAGGCAAAGGTGGAGTTCTCGATTGGCGTCGATGACTCCTACAAGTCTGGCAACGAGTGGAAGTCGAACACCCAGTGGGTCAATGTCGTAGCTTGGGGAAACACCGCAGAGCAGGCCGCAGAGGAACTCAAGAAGGGTTCGCTGGTCTATGTCGATGGCAAGTTCACCCAGCGTTCGTGGGACAACGCCGAGGGCGTGAAGCAATACCGCACGGAGATCGTGGCACACGCCGTCCAGCAGCTTGTGCGTCCCCCGAAGCGCGAGGGCGACGGCCAACAGGGCCAGCGGCCGCAGCGTAAGGGGCAGGCGGACGATGGCTGGGACCTCCCCTTCGAGTAGCACAACCCCTGACGATGACACCCTCTGGGCACTGGCAGCAGAGTTCCAGGGGGCCATCGACTTCCTCATCGAGGAGCGGCACTACAAGTGCCTCGGGGCATTCCATTCGGAGCGGTGCAAGGCAACAGGCAAAGAGAAGGCCCGGTAATCCGGGCCTTCGTTGTTGTGTGCGGGGTGGGGGTTACCCAACTACAGGGGCGTCTTTGCGACCTTGCTCCAATGCCTCAAGGCACGCCGAGACGCGCCCACTGCGAGTGTGGTACATCTTGTGGCCCATCTCGATTCGGGCCGGGTTGCCGGTCGCCGTACGGGGCTGGCCGTCAAGCGAGCGGCACTGCGGGCAGGACGCCGCTGCGGTGTGGTATGTGGAGTTCGTTGCCATTTGTTCTGCCTTTCTAGTCTGATTTGTGGGCGATGCGTAGGAGGGCCAGCAGGGCCAGGAGCGTCACGACGAACTTTAGTGCGTCTTCGATGGCTGGTCCTCCTCCATGTACTCGATCCTATCCTCGATGATCTTGACGTGGCCGCGCAGGCCGTCCGGGAATCCGCGCTCCTCCGCCATGTGCTCGAAGGCGCGGCGGTCGAACGGGATGGGAGGGTGGCCGTCCAAGAGGAGGAGCACAACCGTCCCCTCATCCCGAACGCCGATGACTTCGTGGTATTCGTTGCCTTCCATTTAGAGCCATCTCCAATACGTGATTGTCGCGGTCCGGCACGGGCCGGTGCGGTGTCGCCGGACGTTCTCTGCCAACCCGTAAGTCAGCCCGTCCCCGATGATGTAGCTGCACGCTCCGCAGCGTGCGAATTGGGCGTGCTTCTGGCCCCGGACGCGCTCAACGTACACCGGCGAGCCGTCAGGGTGTGTCGCGCCAGGTACGCCACTGAGGGATGCGAGGGTGTTAGTCACCTAGTAATCCCTCCCCGCCCGCTTCACGAAGCCCAGGTAGCGATTGAGCACGTTCCCGGCGTACGTGAGCATGGCGACCCCAAGGGGGCCAGCGTCCAGGAACGGGACGTACTCAACATCGGGCCACTCGCAATTGCAATCGGTGTGATCCTCTTCGGCGGCATGTTCGGCATACTCCGCAATCGGATCGTGCGTGAATTGCCCGTGGCGGAATTCCCATTCGTAAGGGGTACACCCCTCCGCGTGGTACACGAGGTCCGCGATGGCGAACATGTGGCCCATGCCCGTACCCCACGGATCACTCGAATCGTCCATACGGAAGAGGTCGAGGGCTTTCCTTCTCATCTCCCGCGTCAATTTGATCTCGTCGCAGTTCATTGCTTGCCTTTCTAGCCTTGCTCTTCGGACGGGGTAGGCCATCTCCCCGTGACGCCTAGGCATTGGCGCTCGCCTGGAACACTGCTTCGCCCTTGAGGATTTCCCGAACGGGGTTTTCGATCATGTAGTTCGGATACCACCAGATCTCCCCGATTTCGTCGAGGTTTCCGGCGTCGTCAATGCCTACCTCAGTGGCAAGGATCGGGGCAGACGTGAGCGCCCCGATTGATTCGTAGTGACGTTCGCTGAGAACCTGAAGATCGTAGGGATCGAATCCTGCGAGATCGAGGATCTCAACCATGCCATCAATATCGGACCGTCGCAGCAGGTCGCGGGCATAGCAGAGATCCAACTTCCCGGTGCGCCGGATGCGAAGGTCGCCGTTTGGGAGTTTGTCGAATTCAAACCCCATTCTGGACGGATAGTGCGTTATCACTTGCCTTTCCTTTCTTGGTTGTTGCCCTGGGGGTCTATTCCCCTGGGGGCCGAAGCTCCGAAGGAATCCTTCGGAACGGAAGCCCCCACGCACTCGTGAAGCCCTAGGCGGTTTTGTAGCTGTCCGGCTTGAGCGCGAAGCGCCCTACGTCGTTTCCGTTGCTGTCATAGATGGTTTCAAAGAAACCGGATAGGCCGCGCTCCTCGATTCGGCGGGCGGTTTCTCGGAGGATGCCTGCCAATTCCTCCCGCATCGTTTCACATTGGCAAATCCCAAAGCGGCGACTGTCCGATGGGTCCTCGCCCTCACAGTTGACATCGTGGAAAGCGGCATTGTCGGCGGTCAGGCTAAGTAGGAATTTCACTTCGCAAACTCCGATTCAGGGAATGCCTTATCGGCGCCGCAGTCGGGGCAGACAAGGACGATGTAGCGTTCCGCTGCACCGTAGGGAAGCCGCGAAGCCCATTCAGGATCATCGGTAGTCCCTGCGATGTATGGTGCCGTACCGTGGAAAGCGCGAAGGATCTTGAAAGGGATCTTGAGGCTTGCAAGCCGCTGTTCCTCCAGATACCGGGCGAGTCCGGTAGCAAAGGTTTTCGTGACCGCTTCGGCATCTTCGGCTGACAGTTCCCCCCATGCCTTCCGCGCTTCGCTGTCGGCGCACTGCCATTCGACAGCGGCCAGCAATTGCCCTAGGGCGGCTTCCTGATTCATTCGGGCATTGCCCGAAATGCGTTCCGCTTCCAATTGTGCGCCCTTGCCATAGGCTCCCTGGAAAAGCCATAGCAGGCGCTCCGCGATAATGTCGCGCTCGTTCCGCATGGCTTCCAGCCAATCGGCGCGCGCCTCTTTCCGTTCGGCTAGCGGCGCATCCCGCAACTGCCAAACGAATCGCAAGTGCTCGCTCCGTTCGCGAGATTCGTACTCTTCTTGAGTTTCCATTGCCTTTCCTTAGCCGAAGAGTCGGCCCCAAGCCCCGGAGGGCTGGCGGGCCGATGCCCGATGGCGGTTACTTTCCGTAGATCGTGACGACGAGCACGTAGCCCAGGCCGGTATGGATGGTTGGGATGTCAGGCATTGCGCATCGCCCACCGATGATTCCCGAGAGAATCGAAGTTCCAAGGCGAGCACTTGTCGCAATGGTGAGAGTTTGCCATGCGGTCCGCATCCCATGCCCACTGAATATGGGGGTTTCCGCCGCCGTGGGCCACCATGATCCGCGCTCCGGCGATGTTCTTGAATGGGCCGATAACCGCAGCGTAGCGGTCCCCATGGGTTGCTTCGGTAGGTTCCGTCCCTACGGAAAAAATCTCGGCCCCCGCCCCCGCCCTTCGCCCTACGTAGGTTTTCATTGTGTCGCAGTTCCTTTCTTGGGTTGTTGCCCTGGGGGTCTATTCCCCTGGGGGTCCGAAGATCCCCCGCACTCATGAAGCCCTAGGCGTAGTGGTCCGGTTTGATTGCGTACGTCCCCACGCTGTTCCCATTGGAGTCTCGGATGGTTTCAAAGAAACCGCTCAGGCCGTCACGGGCGATTTGCTTCGCCACGGTGCGCAGGATGGTCGACAGTTCGAGGCGAAGCGCCAAGCATTCACAGGGAACGACGGGCGAACCCATGTTCGTAAGATGCTCACCCTCGCAGTCGTCATCGTGAAAAGCGGCATTGTCGGCGGTCAGATTGAGTAGGAATTTCATCGTGAGTCCTTTCGTGAAGCCCTGGGCCTAGCCGAAGTTGAAAACGCCGCAGTAGGTTTCGAGGATGTCCGAATCTCCGGGTTGGAGTTCGACCTCTTGCCACGGGATAAACCAATCCTGCATTTCGAGGCGCGGATTCTCGGGAGTGTTCCACCTGCCAAGATCCCCGATGATGCGGAGGGCCGGACCACCCGTGGTCAAGAGGATCATGAATTCCTCATCGTCGGCATCTTCGCCGGGGGAATGCCAACCGCCCCGGACTTCGACGCTAAGGGCGTCCTCTTCGATTGCTTCCCGTGCCGAGTCCTCATCGTGGTAGCCTTCGGAGTCGAATTCCCCGAATTCGGTTAGCTCGCAGTCTTCGCCGTTGCATTCCTGGCAGTGCTCCAGACGAGCTACCATTTCGCGGATGCTCGCCATAGAGGCGAGGGCGTTTTCCCGAGCGTGAGCGTACTTATCTTCGGTTTCCATTTCTTGCCTTTCCCTTAGCCGCGTTTCCCGTTGTGGACGGATTCCCGCCCTAGGAATAGGGCGGAGTCTGCCGACAATGGATGCTAGGCGGCCCGACGTTTCGCGTTGCGCCAGGCGCGGATGCCAGCCGCTACCAGATCCCGATCTTCGGCGCGGTCCATCTTTGGCCATCCGGTATACGTCATACCGGGGAGATCCCGCGTACCGGATTCCATCCATGCGTTGACAACGTAGGCCGCACACTCCGCGTAATCGATCTCGTGATATGCGAATTCGCTGCGCAGGAATTCCGCGATTGATTCGACGGATTCCGTCTCTTCGGTTTCGGAGAAGTGATCATCGTCGGCCACGGGATAATCGGCCAGTCGCGCTTGCCACTCTTCGGCAATGCGCCATGCTTCGGAGTCCGGCTTGACTAGCAGGAATTCGATCCAGCCGACAAAATCGGAGCGGGCGGATTCGACCGTGACATTCTCGGGATCGCGAGACTGGAGATCGTCGCGGATAACCGCGAAATTGGATCGCCCCAGGGGTTCGGAGTCGCGATGTTGGGTAGCAGCGATGCCCCAACCCTCAGACTCTCCCCAATACATGAATCCAGATTGGCTACCGATGGTTTCCATTTTCTTGCCTTTCCCTCTCACCCTTTCTCAGCGTGGCTTGAGACACGTCATAGCGGGTTTAGGACGGCGCTAGATGCGCCGTTTCGCTTAGACAACGCTCCAGATTTCCTCCAGGTTCCCGGAATCAGTGGGTTCGTACAGGGTGACGTTCCCGTGATCGGAGACAAACATCACGTAGTCGCGCCAGTTGGCCGGTACTTCGGAAGTGTCGGCCACCTTGATCACTCCCTCTTTGTACCGCGCATCCTCCTCCAGGGAGTCGATGGCTGGCCAGAATCCGTAATCCGCTCCGTCACCCTCGGACGCTCCGAAGTAGCAGTAGGGTGGCGCGATCTCTTCCATTGCTGCCCAAAGAACATCATTCAGCCATTCCGAAGCGGATTCCACGTCGGGATAACCGCCATCCTCCAATTCCTCCGGCTGATCCTGTTCCAATTCCGCGTAGCGCTCCGGGGAGAACACGCGGAGAACGTCCATAAACGTAGGGATCAGATCCTCGGTTCGCATGGTCCCATGACTGACTGTTCCGATAGGTGGATATTTCGCGTTCATTGCCTTTCGCCTTTCTCTATTTGCACTGTCTATCGACTGACTATCAGCCGGTCGATAGGGACAAACTAGAGAGTGTTTCCGTCCATTGCAAGGGGATTGGCCAGAATCTTTACCTTCGGCCCGGCTGGTAAACTGGGGGAGTGACAGATAGACCCTTGACTGAGAAGCGGGTTGCGTTTGCAGAGGCACTAGCGGAGGGGCTCAACCCGCATCAAGCTGGAATCAAGGCGGGATACGCATCTAGTGGCGGTCCGGCTAAGGCGCTCCAGGATGAGAGAGTGCGAGATGCCTTGAAGATGGCGGTTATGAAAGCCGGACTGACTGTGGAGAAGATCGGGGACAAGCTTCACACACTCGCGAATGCCCAACGTTTCGAGCTATCCAGGGACGGGAAACCCGTTCACCTGGGGGATGATTCACGTTCGCAGCTTCAAGCACTGGACATCGCTATCAAGATGCTCGGCGGCTATCCCAATCCGAAGCTGGACGTGAACCTGGGAACCCAAAACGTGCTACTGATTGACTCTGCGAAGTCGCCCTTGGCAGCGCTGGACCCCTTCGGAGTGAGCGTCGAAGCGGAAAGCGTGAGGGAGATACCGGCTGAAGCTACGAGTTTCAATCCCGAAGGTGGCATACCACCCGAAGATGACTTTCAGATCGGATAGGGTATCAACGGACAGAACGGATATAGTGCGAAGTTAGATCAGCACATCTGTTCTATTGAGAAGAAAGGGCCAGGGAAGCGGAGACTGGCCCTTCTTGGTGTGCGGAGGTTGGTCGAGGATGGCGCGGGTCCTGTGATTTTTGCGTGGGGTCGTCCATACCCTCTATCGCGTGCCTGTTTGGCTTTTCGGTACACTTGGGCCATGAAGGATGTGTTCAAACTGGCAGCAGGGCACTATCGCTCATGCATGTTCTGGAACTGCTGGGAGAATGACAGCGACGATGCCCAGGTGGCTCGAAGGAAGGGTCGCAAGCGTCTTCGGCAGCAGGACGAACGAGAGTGGTCGGAGATCCCCAGGTCCTCATACGAGGACTCCTAGCCCAACTGTTCGAGGATTTCCGAAGAGTTCGCTCCTGCCCGGAATCCCCTCGCTGCGCGTCTCTTTTCGCGGGCTTGCTGCAGCCCGCCCCCCACCCCCAGTTCGCGGCCTAATGTAGACGTGGTGATGCAGCCTTGAAGCAGGGTGCTGTCTACATGTGATTACCGGGAGGACCAGTCCCCGGCGAACCTCGCCTTTAGGTTTCCCTGGCCTGAATGAATCAGGAGCACGAGGTTCTCGCTCAGTCTTATATCCCGGCGTTGGATGGCCCGGTGTCCGTGGGTGCCTCATTCCCCTGCCACCGTCCTGGACGATGCGTTTCGGAGGCCTCGGAACCTCTGTTCCGTACCCCTAGTTTACCAGATGGCCTGTTCCAGTTAGACTGGCGGCAGGAGGCGAAATGATGTTTGGACGAAAGAAGTGGGACGAAGTGGACCTCAACGACACCCCACCAGGAACGGTCACGATGTCTCGGGTGTCCTACCTGGAACTCCTGGAAAGCAAGGAGAAACTGGCCAAACTGAGGAACGAGAAAGACGAATGGGTGGAGGAACGCGACTGCTTCATCAGGCAGGCCAGGAAGGAGACCGCAGAGATTGAGCGCCTCCGGGAGGAGATCCAGTCCCTCCGTAGCGCCACCTTCCATGAGGTTCCCGAGAAGCCGAAGAGAACGTGGTCGGTGGTCTATGGCTGGGGGAAGCGCAAGACCGAGGATCTCGTGAAGGCCCAGAACTACACCCTGGCAGACAACGATGTCTACCAGTTCTGGAACGAAGTGAGGACGGGGAAGGTGCGCCTGTCCCAGAACTACGCAGGCGTCTCGGAACTCGTCTACGAGCGGGAGAGGGTCGTCGTGGCGGAGTTCAGTGGAGTCATCTCCGTGGTGGAGTTGACCGAGTGATCCAGTCTGGCTAAACTGGTGAATGCAGACGTGACTCCTAGCGCGTACTGCATGACTAGTGCGCCCCAACCTGTGAAAACCGGAAGGGGCCGAGGGAACTGCGGACTGGTAGTGGCTCACCCGGTACTGGTAACGCACCCAACGCGCGTCTGCACGGGTACATCTTGGTGGTGCGCCACATGTATTCCGAATGCAGGAGCCGGTTCGATTCCGGCCCGCAGTTCCTTTCAAGGCAACAACGTTTGCTGCCGGGGTCTGGACAGTCGGGGAAACCGGGCTGAGCCAGTTTTTCCAACTCCGGGCAAGCGTTCGAGCAAGAGGGCCGGTGTGATTTACGGGCGCACCGGCCCTCTTCAATTCCAGGAGGCAACAATGAACGACCTGTACCGCGAGTTCGCAGACCGGATGATTGATTACTTCGGGTACCGGGAGAGCTGGATGCAGTGCCCCTACTGCCGCTGGGTGTTCCGCTCTACGTTCAGCCCTGAGCACAAAGACTGCATCCTCAAGGACATCGATGAGGAACTCCGGGCGGAAGGCCGATGAGGAAGCAACTCCCCCCAGCGGACCTCCGCTTCCTCTACTGCCTCGTCAGGGCGTTTCTGAGGCTGTGAGACTCCTGCGCTTGTTCAGGAAGAGAAGGGCACCATTTCGGCCAACTAGCGGCAAAGACCACTGGGGCGAGTGGTACGACGACGGCGAGTATGCGTCGTGGATGTGCTCTCGCTGCGGGTGGGCGGTAGGTGGCCCTAGCGGCGGAAGCGGTGCGCTCGGCTGGATTGCCGCTCGTTCCAACCACATCACCAACTGCCACTGAGACTTTCTGTGCGGTCTCCTGGGCCGAATTCCCCTGATCCCGATGGGATAAAGCGGTTGACTAAGAATGGACAGCGTGGCAATCTCTTCGTGGCAACAACCTCAAAGGAGTCCATATGGCAAAGAAACCGAAGCATGATGACCTGACGAAGTGGGCGAGCGGGGGGACACTGAGCAAGGCCGACATCTACAGCCAGGTCGTGGGCGGTAGTTACAGCATCGCCGCCCAAATGCAGACGCCCACTTCCATAGGGACAGTGTGGACAGACATCGCGAACATCTCCGCCCTCACCTCGCTCCCTGACCCGACTATCGACTGGGACGATCTTGCTGTGGGACAGACGTGCTTGCTAAGGGATCTTCGCGCCTCTCCTGGCAAAACACTGATTACCAAGGCTGCCTCCCAAAGCGGCCTCATGGGCCTCGTTGGCGAGGATGGCAGCGCGGGTATCTACAACCCGATAACTGGCACAGTCACGAAGACCAAGGGGCCAGACCCCGTTGCCACCCCCGACGACATCGAGGAGACGGCGGAACTCGTCATCGGTTGGCGGACGTACACCGTGAAGGACTACAAGCTGCGTGGTTCGTGGAACACATGGGAATCGCGGGTGTATCACGGCTCCTGCAACTGCGAGGAGTTCGATAGTCCGTACAGGATGGAACTTCCGCTTCATGAGGAGCGCCGCGACCTGATGCGCCAGCACCTCGCCGCTGGAACAGGGACGTGCGGCGTCTATTCGCGCAAGAGCCTCAACCTCGGCAAGGACTACCACCATGGAGTAGCATTCGCTGCTGACCAACTCAGGGTGGCGGCGAAGTGCGTGAACTACGGCCTCGGCTACGAGTACGACGGCGGGTATCGCTCCGAGTTCTGTCGCATCGAGCACCTGTTCGTCCTGACGAAGGGCGATAGCGTCTACGAACTTTCCGACGGTGGCGTACTGGTTCCGGGGAGCGAGTTGCGACCCTACGCTGTTGGGACGGTCGCTCCCGCCACACTGGCGCAGATCCTTTCCACCACGTACGGCGTGCCCTGCGACGTGATGTCGCCGCTGGAGTTCGCCTACAAGCACGACGAGGGGATGCTGTGAACGAGGCGCAATTGGTGGCCCTGGCGGTTCTCTTCTCCGTCGTATACCTGATATTCGCCCTGGTTCCGTTCACCGCTGAAAAAGCATGGCGTCCGTTCCCTGAATCACGCTGGTCGTGCTTCGGGCCAACATGGTGGTACTTCATTACCCCGTGGCGAGTGTGGGCCTTCGACAAAGACCACTGCTGGCATCGCCCGGACACCGCGAAACCACCCGCCTGCTGCCACTGCGGCAAGTACCACCCGGACTTCAAGGAGAAGAAAGATGGACCTCGGAAAGAAAGTACGTCCGTTCAAGGTGACTGAGCCAATCCCGGCTCCTGACTACACGCCGGTTCCGATGCCCGAGCGCGAGACAGTGCCAGCATGACGCTCAGGGAACTCCTGTGGGCCTGCGCCGCGCTTGCGTGGGCGGTCTACACCATCGCGAGCATCGCAGGTGGGCAACCGCTGCCCCAGGTGTTCTCGATCCTCGCGGGCTTCGCAGCATCAATCCTCTGTCTCGATAGGATGCTGGACTAAGCCGCAGTAGCCTGCCCGAGGGCGACCAGTTCGCGGTGCTTCTTGCAGGTGCCCGACTGGTCCGCCCTCCGACCGCAGCGAATGTGGTTGCCAGCAATCATCACGCCAGCGCAGAGCTTGACTTCCAGCGGGGCTTTCTCAGACGGGGCATCACGCTCCGCTACCCACAGGGCCACGAGCCTCTCGACACAGGGAAGACATTTCATCCAGGGTGCTGGGACTTCCTCCCACTGGCATTCGGGGCAAGTGTGCATACCGCAAGTTTAGTCTGCATGGAGCAATTGCGCTAGATGAAAGTTCTTGTTGCGTGTGAGTTCTCAGGTACGGTCCGAGATGCGTTCATTCGCCGGGGGCACGATGCAATGTCGTGCGACCTCCTGCCGACAGAATCTCCGGGACCACATTACCAGGGAGATGTTTACGACATCCTCGAAGATGGTTGGGATCTTATGGTCGCCCACCCGCCGTGTACCTATCTTGCGTCATCCGGCCTCCATTGGAACAAGCGAATACCGGGCCGAGAACAACTGACCCACGAAGCGATGCTGTTTGTGTTCAACCTCATGGGAGAAGGCTTTGTCAGCCACCAGATCCCGAAAATCGCACTAGAGAACCCAATCGGACGCATCTCCAGCGCCTATCGGAAGCCAGATCAGATCATCCAGCCGTGGATGTTTGGGCACCCCGAGAGCAAGGCCACTTGCCTCTGGCTGAAAGGCTTGCCCGCCTTGGAGCCGACCAATGTTCTCTCGCTCCCCGAAAGTGGTAGATGGGCAAACCAAACCCCTTCAGGGCAGAACAAACTTGGCCCGAGTGCTGATCGCTGGAAGCTCCGTAGTGTCACGTATGCCGGTATCGCAGAAGCGATGGCGGACCAGTGGGGTTCAATTCCAGTCTGAGTCATCTCGGTGAGTTAGACTGGACTCATGCCCAAGTTCGATGTGATTGATGCGAAGGATGCGCCGCTCCTGCCGGGGATGACGCTCAAGCAGATGGCGGACGGCACCTACCGGGTGTTCATGCCAGGAGAGCCGGAAGTCAGGGGGTGGGGCGCTGGCCGCTAAAACCCCTCTTCGGCCCGAGGAGTATGACGACATCGAGGTGCAGGAGTTCCCAACACTCCTCCCTCGTCAGAACGAAGCGTATGGCAAACTCCTCCAGGCGAAACCGGGAAGCTACACGATCCTCGGGTACGGCGGCGGCATGGGCGGGGGAAAGTCGATTTACCTCGCCACCATCGCTGTCCAGTTCGCACTCTCATATCCCGGCACTCGCATTCTCATGGCCCGAGACGAACTGTCTGCCCTCAAGGACAGCACGATGCGGGACTTCTTCTCGTTCCTCCCGCAGCAGTTCATCCTGAAGTACAACCAGTCGGAGAACTGGGTCCGCATCAGGCGCGACACCTGGCCCGAAGGGGTCTTCTCGACCGTCCTTTTCCGTGGCATCCACGATTACCAGCAGAAGGGTTCGGAAGCCTACCAGATCATCCTGATTGATGAGGCTAGCGAGGTTTCTGCGGAAGCGGCACGTTACCTGCTCTCTCGTCTCCGCTGGAAACTCCCCAAGACCGTACAGCGCGTCCTCGCGACTCAGTGCCGCCATGTCGCTGCTGGGCAGAATGGCCTCTGGTTCCCCTGCGGGCGCAAGGTTCTCGACGGCGAATGCCCTGAGCACGGCTCTGGTTGGGTATCATCGGATGTCCCGTACTTCTTCGTGGCGACCTCGAACCCGTGGCCGGGATGGTTTACCGACTGGTTTCATAAGAAGGAGTTAGATGTCGTCCTGGAGTCCCTCGGGAACATCGAGGGCATCTCGGTCCATTTCGTCCAGAGCCTCATGCGGGACAACGTTCACCTGCCCTCGAACTACGAGGCGCTTAACACGATGGGCTTCACGCCAGAGGAGCGCCGCCGCTTCGTTGATGGCGAGTTCGGGGTATTCAGTGGTCTCATCTACGAAGCCTTCGACAAGCGCACGCACGCATGGTATGGGCCAATCCCCGCCTACAAGCGCGTCCTCGGCGGACTGGACTTCGGGCAGGAATCCTCAACGGCCCACTACACCGCAGGCGTGATTGTCCTTCTTACCGAGAACAACCGCCTCATCCTCGTAGACGAGTTCAAGGAGCGCGGGCCTCGCGTCTACGAGCGCCAGGGCGAGTGGATGATTGCGATGGAGCAGAAATGGGGAGCGCCGATCAAGAAGAGAATCGAGTGGCGCGGCGACCGCAGCCAAGCTCTCGGCATCGCCTCGATGCGGAAGAATGGTTTTGTGATTTCGCTCTCGAAGGGTGGGCGCGACTCGGTGGATGCCGGGATCAAGAACTTCGCCGTCTTCCTGAACAAACGCCCTGACGGCTATCCGGGGTTCTTCTACCTCCCTGACGGGCACGAGATGGGCCGTTGCCCAGAGTTCGAGAGGGAGATCAAGGAGTACGTCCGCGACCCCGTGACCCGCGCCGTCGTGGAGATTAACGACGACATCCTCGACAGCCTCAGATATACCGTAGAAGGTATATCCGGTATTACCGGCGACCCCAACAAACTCTTCCGCAACGCCGTCCCGGCTATGGTGTGATTCCATTCCAAGTGGTATCCTCGCGTTAGACTGAACGGGCAGGCACGCCAATGGCACTGGAAGTAATCGAGATGGAGTCGGGTTACTGGAACGTCTACTACTCCATCAACCCCGACGAGCCTTGCTGCTGTACGGAGGGGTCCAGGGAGAAGTACACAGGCGGCTGCGGCGAGATTGTGTTCTATTTCACGACAATGGATGGGGCGCACAGGTTTGCGAAGGCACTTCGCGACCCAGAAATGTACAGGCTGGCTGTCGCCCACATGAACTCAGTCCAATACGAGCCAAGGTGGGTCAAGGAGTGCGGATGCCACGAGGGCGCAGATAACCTTTGGTATTCCGTGTGCAAGGTTGGTCGCTTGCAGGACAGCATTCACGATGCCGAATGGGGCGTCACGATAAACTAGCGAGGTGGATGAACTCTCCCGGTGCCAGTATTGCGGGACCCGCTATCACTGGCAGAAGTCAACCTCTTGGTCGCTCAGGATGACGTTCTGCTCTCAAGAACACGAGCGCCAATTCAACGGATTCGCCATCGAGGACATTTTCGCCCTCGAACGATTCCCTCACAGTTTCCAGATCGAAGAACTGGTAGGAAGGTTGGGTAGATGACGTGTACGAAGAAGAACTGCCAGTGTTCCAACGCATCCATCGCCGCCGCGATGAGCGTTCCGGTGGCGGAAAATTCGGCTGCAACAAACGCGGATTCCGCAGTTACCGTGAAGCCAAGAACCTCCTCCGACGAGGATGGGCAGACACGATGGGGCGAGTAGCGCCCTACCATTGCGCCGACTGCAAGCACTGGCACCTGGGCAATCCCACGAATTTCAAGCGAATCGCGTAGTTTACACTTTAGGGAGTGGATAACTCCTTCGATAACTCCGCGCTCCCCGCGCCGTCAACGCTCAGGGCCATGCTGGCGCACCAGATGGACATCTATGACCGGCGCGACAGGCTCATCGCCAAGTTCCGGCAGGCGCTAGACGGGAAGAACCCGATCAAAGCGCCCCGCTCGATGACCTACAGGGTAACGACGTGGCACACCCGCCGCCTCAACGCCATCCTCAACGAGAAGACTTCGCGCTACCGGCCCACCCCGGAGATCAAGGTGATCCCGGTAGGTCGCGAGGGGAAGGTCTCGAAGCCGGTCCGCAACAAGGCGGAGCGCCTGGAGAAGGCCGTTAACGGCCTCTACTACCAGTTGGAGCGGCAGGGTTCCGATAGCGTCTGGCAGAACATCGTCTGGGATCTCCATGTAGCGGATGCGGCCTGCGAGAAGTGGCTGCGCTCCCCGGCGACGTGGTGGCCGAAACTTGTGCCCTACCACGATGAAGACGAAGACCCGGAGGAAGTCCCCGCCCGCGACGTGCTCGAACGTGTGCATGGCGCGAACTACGAGAAGGAACGCGAGAAGTACAAGCAGGAGCGCGGCCTCTGTATCACCCGCATGTGGGTGCCCATCGAACGGTACTACCCGGTCTTCTCGAATGGGCGGCATACCGAGGGCTTTGAACTGCGGACGGACTCCCTCCGCTCCCTGATGAACAACCCGCTGTTCGATACCTCCATCCTCAAGACGTTCGGCAAGGGCGGGAATGACGGCGGACTCGGGCAGGAAGTCGTCATCATGGAATACTCCAACGACACCTACCACGCCTACTACGCCCTCGGCCCCTCCAACAACTCGCGCCAGTCGTGGCCGACGATTACCTCCAGCCGCTCCCTCTCGATGGGTGAGCCGCTCCTGCTCCACAAGTACAAGCACGGCCTGGGACGCCCGGTCTACAACTACATCCCCGGTCGCGGCGGTGGTTGGGTCTCGGGGGATTCCCGCCAGGAAGGCGTGATGGAAGCCCTCCTCGACCTGAACCAGCAGGCCGACGAACTCAAGTCCCAGTTGGCGACGTATATCAGGAACGTTATGTGGCCGACTCGCGCCGCCTACTACGACCGCGAGGCCCGTGGCGCGGATGACGCTCCCCCGGCTCCTCCGAAGATTGAGGAAGGCGGCATCATCTCGATGTTCGTCGGGGAGAAGATTGAGAACCTGACGGCGAACATCCCCGACTTCCGCCTGGCCGAGACGGTCTACAGCCAGGTTGAGTCGAGCATGAACGCCCTCGCCGGAAGCCCCGTCCTCTATGGCGAGCGCCAACCCGGCGTGAACACCGGCTACCACCAGCAGATCCAGCAGAACCAGGCGAAGCACCTCGATAGCCAGATTGAGAACGCGCTCTCGCGCGGCGCGATCCAGGGCATCGAACTCGCCCTCCTCCACATCAAGGCGATGGATGAGAAGGTCTACCCGTTTACCCCGGAGAAAGGTCCGGGCGGGAAGATGGGTGGCGAGTACATCTGCATCGACCCGAAAGACCTCGATCCGCTGCCCCAGCTTGCCGCGAAGGTGATTGACCCGCAACCGCAAGACCTGATGGTTGCCGCCCAGACGGCGCTCCAACTGACCCAGATCCGCCCCGGCCACAACACGCCGCTGTTGGACGATGGCCGCGCTATCCAGGACATCCTCGGGTTCCAGGACCCGGAGGACATCATCCGCAGCGTCACCGAGCAGTCGTTCCGGGAGCGGCTAGCCTCGAACGAAGTCATCATCATGGACATGTCCCAGCGCCTCGGCCTCGAACTGGCAAAACGCCAAAGTGCCACATTGTCACCAGAGGAAGTGGCCGGTGCCAGCGGCGCATTCCAGCAGGCCGCAGCCGAGATGAACCAGTCTGGCGAGGCCGCTGCCAACGGCGGTGTCGCACCCGCGAACCTCGGAGCGCAAATCGATGGACGGCGGATGGCCGAGAACCGCACCCGAGACGGCGCGGGCGCAGGCGGAGCACTCCGTGGCGTAGGCGGCGGGCTTCCCACGGGAGCGCCCCAGCCGATGCAGGTAGCGGGCCGAACGAACCAACTTATGCAAGGAAGCCAACTTGGCTAAATACCAGAAGAAGAACGTCTCTTGGCCCGAGGAGACCGAGGAGATCATCGATTCCGTCGTCAGGTCGATGGCCGACGACGTGGAGTTCATCATCGACTCCTTCATGCCGGATGGGCGGCGATTCCGTGAGCGGGCTGTCAGCGAGGAGGAGCAACTCCAGATGTACCTGGCGGAGGGATTGCACGATAACCCCGCCGCCGCAGCCAACTGGATTCGCACCCGTGTCGTACAATTGACTCAAGAACTTCAGAAGTATGGCGTGCCTCCAGAGATGGTGGCGCAGGTTCATCCATACGATATTGTCCAGACCGCTGCTTTCAAGTTCTCCGCGAAGATGGAGAAACTCCTGAGAGAGCGCGATGAAGGAACAGGCGCAGCAGAAGCACCGCCAATCCCAATGAACCCTAATGGTGAAGGGATTTGGCAGACCCCGGCGACGGTTCCAGTAGCAACCCCCGCACTCTAAAGGCTTCGGAGGACGGCGTTTATTCGCCCGAACCCGCGCGTCCCTACCTCGACCCACTGGCGCAGGAAAAGACCACACTGCCTCCGACGAGCAAGGATGAAGCCACCGCTGTCGCCTCTTCCGCGAAGGACAATTTCGACGCCTGGAAGGCTGCGAACCTCGGCGCAAATGTCCCGATCAAAATCAGCGATGGGGAGATTTACCGCTGGGAGGAGCCAGAACCAGCGGTACGCCCTGCCAACATCCCCGAAGAAGACTGGGCACTCTTGCAGGCGGGGCAATCAGCACCATCTGGCAAATGGGTACTCGATATCGAGGGCCAGTCGCTTTACGACTACTGGCAGAACAGCCTCTCTGACGCCAAGGAGTTCAAGGCTTCGGGCGGCGCGGCCTCTGCCTACGTGGACGCCGAGCCAAATAAGACGAAGGAAATCACCCGCCAGTACCACGACTTCGAGGACCGCGCCTCCCTGCTCTACGACCTGATGGGCGAGGAGCAGGATTTCGCAATGGCAGCGGACGACCAGAACATCGCGAACTGGAAAGCCCAGCGCGACCTCGGCATGGCGACGAGTCCGGGCGGCTACTACACGACGCCGTACCAGAGCATGACGATGAGCGAGATTCTTCGCCCGTCGCTCCCGGATTACGTCCGCCCCGACTACCGCCTCAACGAGTCTGTCGGCCTCCCTGGCCCGCAGGGTTTTGACGATCCCGATTACTCCCCCTATGGCCTGCCGATGTTTGCGGACGGTACTGCACCGCTCCCGCCGAACTTCTGGCCGTGGCCCCCGAGGCGATAGATGCCACTCCCCGGACAGGTCGCAGCCAACTCAACTATCCCCTTCGGAGGCCGCACGCTCGACCAGGCGACGTGGGTTACGGGCGCTGCCCAGAAACTCCTGAACGGCATCGTCAATCAGGCGCTCACGCTTGGCGATGCCTCCCGCGTCGGGATGCCCGCCTCGTGGCCCTATGGCCCCATCCAGAACGAGGACATCCTCGCCGGTGGGAAGGCTTCCCCGATCCTCGAAGCGAAAGTCCAGAACTTCGTCAACTCGCAGGGGGCACAGGCCGACCCCGACTTCAACTCGTGGGTGGGTGTGGACTTCTCCACTGCTGCTCCGGGCGGATGGATGGACGAACCGCTCACCCCCGCCGAGAAACTGGCCCGCGAGCAGTTCGAGTACACGAAGCAGCAGAACGCCCTGAAGATGGCTATGGGCGGTGGAAGTGGCGGCTCCAGCAGCAGCCGTGTTTCCTCGTCTTCGACGCGCTCGTATTCGGGTGGCGGTGGCGGTGGTTCCTCCACAGCCGACGATCTCGCCTACCTCCAGGCGAAGACGGACGCCGCCTCGTCCCTCGCCCAGCAGGAGTTCGATCTCAAGAAGCAACTCATGCTGCTCCAGTTCGAGTTGGATAATGACCCGAACAACCCGAAACTCCTCCTCCAGCAGCAGCAACTCGCAGAAGAGAAGCGCCAGTTCGACGCCACTCTCGCCCGCATGAACAAGGCGGATCAGGATGCCGTCCAACTCCAGCGGGCCAAACTGATTTCCGACTACTCGGCCAACCCTGGCGATGCCGTAGCCCGCGAGTATTTCCTGCGGATAGGTGCGAACCCGGTTGGTAACGCCGTCAACATCTTCACCGGCCAACCGACCGGGCAGCAGATGACGCTCTCCGAAGTGATGCAGGCGAACGCGCCGGTCACCGGGGCTGCACTGGGCGGCACGATGACGGGCACCCCGCCCCCGACGACCACGGCGGAACCGACGACTCCTCCGCCGCCACCCCCGGCAGAGACTGCACCGCCCCCTGAAGAGACGCCGCAGTATGCGCGAGGCACGCGCCGTGGCGACCCCCAGATTACGAGGGACGGCTGGACGCGGGCACCGGAGTTCATTTCCGGTGACCCCCAGATGATGGGCGAACCGAACCCGGAGCACATCAAACTGCGTGTCCGCAATGGCGAAGCGGAGGCGAAGATCACGCCGCTCTCTCAGATGCTTGGTCGCAGGAATCGCCGGATGCCGATGTTCGCGGACGGCACTGACCCGTGGGCATGGCAGGGAATCAACTGGGACCAGTCGGGGAGCGACTCCTCGATGGAACCCGTCTCCTACGACTTCAACCCGGACAACCTCGCCCAGCCGCAGGCGGCTTCCTATCAGGCTTCGACGGCTCCCGCGACGACCTTTGACCCGACCCAGCCGTACGTCTTGCAGGGAAACTCGGGCAACCCGGTGAACGCCACGACGGTCACTAACGACCCGTACTTCGGTACGGCGTATCAGGGTATGGCCTCCGATCAGGTGGTGACGAACGCCAACAGCCAGTATTACGGCATGACGGCTGCGGACGCCTTCCTGGCGGACCAGCGGCATGCGGAAATCATGAACTCCTACGACCCGCGAGCACTGGATGATCTCGGGCAGGTTACCAAGTACGCCCCACTCATTGGCGTTGGACCGACCACGGGCTACTCCTCGGACGGCTTCCTTGGGGACAAGACGGGCGACCTGACCCACCTCGACCCGATATACTACTCGTGGTCGGGTACGGAGAACCCGTCTTCGGGCGTGCTCCGTGGCTCCACAGGCTACGAGCGTCCCATCATCAACGTGAACACGCAGGCGGACGCAGGCATCCTGACGGGCGCACAGACAACCGCTGGCGTCACGCAGTCAGCCAACCCCGGCGCTCCCGGCTACGTCTCCCCACTGGCCCCGCCTCCGGGCAACCTCGAAAACGACGACATCCAGCGGCCCGCACCCGAAGAGACAGCGGCCCCCGCAGTGGGCGCGGCCCCCGGCGAGACTGCCGACCTGACGGACGGCAAGTCGTACACGCTTGGCCCGGACGGCCAGTGGTATCCGCAGGATCAGGTGCCCCTCCCGCAGGGCGCGGCTACCGGCTCCCCGACGAAGACGACCAGCCCGATTACCGCCCCCACGACGCAGACGCAGGACGGGGCGACGTGGCAACTCCAGCCAGGGGACATCCCGAATCCGTACGGCCCCGGCTACCTCCGCTACGACCCGGCCATCAAGGACTACCGCCCGGTCGAGCCGAAACTCACGGTCATCGAATCGGAGGAGCAGTTCTGGAGCCTGCCGCCCGATGTGCAGCAGAAGATCCTGACCGGCCAGCCGACCGGCTACGCCCTCGCCCAGCAGCCGAACAGCCAGTGGCGCGACGGCTTGCTTGCGGGTCTCGGCCAGCCCGGTATGACGGGTGGACCACTTCGCCCGGACGCCTTCATGGCGCTCTCGGATGCCGAGAAGCGCGACCTTCTCACCAACATGCCGTGGCAGATGGGTTCGAGCCTTCCCGGCCAGCAGGGCTACGTGCCGAATACTGGCCCTCTCGCCGGGAGTTGGGATGGCCTGCTTCGCCTCAACAACCCGCAGGGCGCACTGTCGGCTGGGCAGATTGACTACGGCCCGCTCCTCATCGGCCCGAACGAGTCGGCAGATGGCTTCGGCTATGGTCCGAACGCCCCGACCGAATACAACCGGATCATGTACCCGGAGCAGCAGGTACAGCCCCCGAACCCCAGCAGCGGCAACGCCGTAGCTCCTGAGACACCTCCCCCTCCTGCCACGGGGACGGATACCCCAGCCGGTGGCGGGACTACTCCCCCGCCTCCCCCCGCCACCGGCACGGGGACACCGCCTCCACCAGCAACGGGCGAAGGCGCAGGTGGAGCAGCGGGCGGCGGTACTACCCCTCCTCCCACGAACGGGCAGGACGCGCTCGTGCAGGCGCTCGCCCAACTCCTCGGTATCTCGTACGGGAACCAGACGTACCAGGATCTCCCCGCCCTCCAGTACGCCCTCGGGAACCTCTCGGGTGGCGAGTACGACACCATCTCGAACTCCCCCATCGAAGTGCCCGGACTCGGCCTCAGCCTCCCCGGTGCGAACTCGATGATGAACTACGAGATGCTCCAGAAGCTCATCCAGAACGGGAGTTTCGACCTCCTCAACAGCCTCTACACGGCTGGCAACGTCCCGCTCAGCCTCATCCTCGCGATGTCCAAGGCCCGTGCCCCACTGGGCAGTGCCTATGACAGCGGCCTGATTGAGACCACCTAGGGAGGCTTAATTGGCTTGGGTAGACTTTGCGGCAGACTACAAGTCCACGGCAGCGCCTCCGCCGCCTGAACCAGACCCGTTTGCCAATTACGTTGAGCCAGCAGGGAACCTCACGCCGCAGAATTACGCGGCGTGGAACACCCCCGCGCCCGTAGCCCAGCCTGCGGCCGCGCCCGTTAGCCAGAACAAGTGGAACGAGGAGTACCAGGCGTGGGAGGACCAGAGCGGCAACCTCTGGGATTCCACCAGCGGCCTCTGGTACTCCATCAATGACCCCAGCAACCCGCTCGTCTACCGCCCGGAAGTGGGCTGGCAGAACATCCCCGAGTATAACGACTACAACACCGAACTCAACTCGATTGAGGCATACAAGGCCAACCCCATTGAATCGACGCCCTCGTGGTTCACACCGCAGCCGCTAGGCAGGCAGATTTCTGCTGGCGAGTGGTACAACGTCGATTCCGCCATGAGCGCCCCGAACAACCCTCCTCGGGCAGCGTTCGTGAACTACGACCTTGCCACCTCGAAGAACGTCCCGTTTCCCCTGGACGAAGCGGCATACCAGCGTGATTTGCAGGGCGAACCGATTGACCGCACCGCCCTCCGCCAGACAGACCCCGCCCTTCCCGGCTATGGCGCGGACTCGCTCTCGAAGATCCTGAAGCCCGACACACAGATGTTCGGGGCCGGGTTCGACCGGAACGTGATGGGGCCGCTGGCCGACAAGGCGGGCGATGCCTACAACTGGTACACCCGGAACATCCAGAACCCCGTGGCAGAAACCGGGGCGCAACTGACCCCGGCCTTCCTCTCTGCCGCAAAACTGGCTCCCCCTATCGGTGGCCTCGTCTCGGCAGGGGCGGCGCTCACGGGGTATGACACCGAAGGGAACGCCCTGCGCGGGATCAAGGATCTCGGTTCCGCCATCAGCGAACCCGGCTCGTTTGTCGAGACGCAGAACCAGAACCTCGCGGAACGCCCCGCATGGCAGCAGATGGCCGCAACCTCCGTGTACGATCCGCTCAACCTCGTCGGCGCGGGCCTCGGCACGAAGGCGCTCGGCTCTGGCGCACTCGAAGGCGGAGGGCTTCTCTCGACCATCCTCCGGGGCGGGGCGAAACTCGACAAGGGAATCGACGCGGCCCAGACAGCAGTGTTCTCGACCGCACTCAAGCCCCTTGGCGCGGCGCTCAAACCTGTCGGTCGAACCCTCGCCTCGGAAGCCGGTTCTCTCCCGGCATCGCTCGCCGCCAGGGGCGCACTCACGACCGGCTTCGGCGCGTTCGGCTACGCCACCGCCGACGACGACGCCAGCCTCCGTGAACACTGGGGCCGTGCCATTGCATTCGGCGCTATCCCGGCTGTCGGACCGGAAGCGACCGACCTTGCCGCTCGTCTCTACGGGAAGATGCCAGACGTTCCGATTCCCTTCTCTGGCGGCAGGTCGCTTGGTCTCGCAAGCCACGGCATCGGGCGGAACTCAGTGCTCGAAGATGCCCTTCAGGCCGAGGTTCTCCGCGACGCTGGGGTAACGCCGCCCATCCACCTCCCTGAGTTCAAGGAGCCAGCCAAACTCCCTCTTCGCACAAGGATCAGCAACGCGACGTGGGCACTGGTTGGCAAGAACAACGCAAGCCTCCGAGCGAACATCGACAACCCGCAAGTGCTCTACCCGATGATGGCCTTCGAGGAAGCGAATAGTCGCATTCCGCTCGTGGCCGACGACATGGTGAAGACCGCAGGCGACGACTATGTTCGCATGGTTGAAATTGACAAGGACGGCTACCAGCTTGGGGCGAACGGGCAGCGAATGCCCGCCCTCGACCGAAACGGCCATGTCCGTACCATCCTCGATCCGAACTCTGGGCAGGTTGTGCCCGTCTTCGCTGGCCCCCGCGACGTGGCCTACCACGTCAACTGGTATGAGACGAACGGGTACATCACGCCCGAAGTCGCCGGGGCAATCCGCAAACTTGCAAGTATCACCGATGAGATTGCGCCCTCGCTCAAGGCGTTCAAGATCATGCCGGAAGCCGAGGCAAACGTGGGCGCAGATGGCGTCTACATCTCGCGCGGACAGATCAGGCAGGAGAAAGTTCCGCGCTTCCGCCGCGAGCCTACTTCCAGCCGCATCCCCGGTTCCGACAAAGCGCAGGACTGGATGACGGAAGGCGAGTCGCTCCTTGCTGGGAATCGCTACGACCACCCGGTTGAGGCGATGCGGAAGTATGCCAAAGACCAACTCGACAAGATCAATAAGGCGAACCTCTCGACCAACCTCTCCTACGTGAAGGTCGAGTCGGCCCTCTCCGAGCAAGACCTGACACTGGGCGATCTCCAGATTGACCGTGAGGCGCAGGGGCAACTCGACCAGACCATCAAGGACATCAAGGCCGCGAAGAAGGAAATCAAGAAACTCACCCTGCGGAAGGCTCGCGTAGACCGCGATGCCCGCCTTGCCAACCGCTGGGTCACGGTCAATGAGCGCCGTATCCAGAGCCTCCTCAACACCGCTGCCGACCAGAGCCTCCAGTCCGCCGCCCGCCGCACGGCAGCGCAGGACGCGCTCACCCTATCGCGGCAGGCATACGACGACGCCGAGAGTGCCGCACGAGAGTACCTCGATGCCACGGCGAAATTCGCTGGCAAAAACTCGCAGGCGCGTAGCGCCCTTGCCGAGACCCTCGACACCGCCAGGAAGACCGCCAGAGAAGTTGAGGGCGTGCTCAAGAGCGAAGTGGAAGCGGAAGTCCTCGACAACCTCCATTACGTGGCCGATACGTTTGCCCACGCCGATGCCATCCGCAAGGCAGTCGCCGCAGACATCGACCGCCTCTCCAACAAACTTGCCGCTCTCCCCTTGGCGGAGCGCGAGCGCGTGGAACACGCCACCAAGTTCTTCCTGGACAAGGCGAAGACTCAGTTTGGTGACAGCCTCTCGGAACTCCGCAAGCAGAAGAACGCAGCCATCGCTGCCGCGAAGCGCGAGACTGCTGCCACAGAGAACATCCGCTCCCGTATTACGCAGGGGAAGGTGGATGAACTCGAAGGGCTTGTTGAGCGCCGCGTCCGCGAACTCAAGGGCACACTCACGTACTCGAAGGATCTTCAGGAACGCCTGGACGAACTTGAAGCCAAGCTGCTCCCGCTCAAGGACCACCGACGCGAACTGAAGGACATCATCAAGCGGTCGGAAGTCTTCCGACGCGAACTGAAGGAATCCGGCATCGCTACCGGGACGTTCGACACGAGTGTCGTCGGTAACAACTGGACGGGTGTGCCTGTCCCGAACGAGATTGCCAACGCCGTTAACAAGTACAAGGTGACGCCGGGGCCGCAGCGCAAAGTTCCTGCGATGCTCATGAGCATCTACGACGGGGTGAATGACCTCTTCCGTTTCATGGGGGCAACCGCCGACGTTTCCCGGACGGCCATCCAGGGCTTGCTGGGTATCGGAGAGAATCCAGACATCACCCGGAAGGGTCTCGTCGCGGGCGTGAAGACCCTCGCCGACCCTGAGTACGAATGGACCTACCTCAAGAATCTCGAAGCCGCTGCGACGAAGGAGGGGCTTCCATCGGTGGCGCAGGCCGTGGGCCGAGGCAAACTCGAAATCGCTCACAACGAGTATCTCTTCCGGGGCACCACCGACGAGAACTCTCTCCTGGCGAATCTCGCCAAGAAGAAGCCGCTGTCGTGGTTTGAGACCATGTTCTCGACCCCCGGCAACATCGAGCGCCTCGAACGATTCTACGATTACATGCGGGCAGCGAAACTGTCCGGTCAGGACGTGAACGATCTTCGCGTTATCCGCGATGCCGCCAGTGCGGCCAACATGGTGACCGGACGTTCCTCGCACGGTGTCCTCGCCCCGGTCATCGGGGAGCGCGGCAGTTCCCGCGTCCTCTTCGCGGGACGCTTCGTCCAGTCCCAACTGGAGACTGTCTTCAATGCCATGTTCGTCGGCGGTCTCGAAGGCGACGTGGCTCGCCGCTCGCTCCTCCGCCTCGCCCTCGGCGGTACTGCACTCACGTACATGATCAACGAAGCTGCTGGCGAGGAGACGGACTGGCGACCCATCGTGGACGGCATCCCGAACCCGAACTTCGCCCGCATTCGCGTGGCGGGGCACGATGTCTCCCTCTTTGGCCCGTGGGATTCGCTCGTCAAGGGACTTATCGCGACCTACCAGGGAGATCCTGGCTCGTTCCTCCGCAGCAAGATGGCTCCCGCCACTGGCATTGCCTACGACCTTTCGGCAGGGAAATGGAAGACTCCGCTGGGCGACAAGGTTGGCTTCAACATGGAGACCGCCGACCAGTACATGCCTGCCCCGTTCGGCCTCTCAGATACAATCAGGCAGGGGTTCAAGACCGACTGGCGCGACCCCACTGCGATTGGTGAACTCGCCGCAGGTGCGGTGCTCAATGCTGGCGGTCTCAAGAACTCCCCACTTTCCCCCCGCGAACGGTACAACCGTGAACTCACCGGAGCGTATCCCGACTGGGAACCGAAGGACGCGGATGGGAAGCCGCTCAATTACATCCAGCCAGAAGATCCGTTGGACGACCCGCTGTTCCTGCGGGAGTACGCGGCGTCTCACCCGAAGTCCGTCCCTGGCCCAGCCTCCGCCCTCGGCAAGGAACTAGAGGAAGTCAAGACCCGCTGGCAGGACGCGCTCAAGAAGAATGTCGAGACGTTCGCAAACGATGGGCGCACGCTTGGTGAGTGGAAGGCTGTCCGCCACGACCTGAAACTCCAGCAGCGCACTGCCCTTGAGCCGATTCTCGAAAAGATGAAGCAGTCGTTCGGGGACAAGGAGCCGGAACCCGGAACTCCCGCCGCTTGGCTTGACTCGTACATGGAGACGTTCAACAACTCAATGGTCGATGAGGTTCTCAACTACAACCTTCTCGACAAGTACCAGGCGGAATGGCTGAAGGCGAACGGCCCCGAGGCACAGGACTACATCGACCAGCTCTTCCTCGCAGGGGCGAACTCTGCTCCCGAGCGTGAGTACCTCACCGCGATGCAGCAACTCAATGAGGACGGCTACTTCGACGGGAAACTCCCGCGTTACATCGGGATGATCTCGGACCTTTCGGACGAGGAAATCACGAAGGCCCGCGCCCTCGTTTCAGGCTACGAAGAGAAGCACCCGGAATTGCAGGGGCAGGATTTCCGCACGAAGGCGTATGTCGTGCTCAAGCCACTCGGGTTCGACATTCAGCAGATCATTGATGTCTCGAACTCTGGCAAAGATGCCTACACGAGTTACGAGTTCAAGATTTACAAACTCAAGAACCCCGCTCTCATCGAGTGGTTGGATGACGGGAACTACTACTCGACACTCAAGGCCGTCAGTAGTCGCTAGTTCGTCAGCCACGCTCCGAGGACAAACAGGCCATAGGGAATGGCGTACATGGCAATGTACGCGACCCAGCCGAACCACCACTTCTCAGTCATGCGTACACCCTACCACCCATGTCAAGTGCCAATGCAGTCTAAATGGCGTGTTACACTTATCCTTAATCGAGGAACAGGTTTCCTCGCAAGGAGGCAGAACTTTTGGCGGTAACCCTTCACCCGTCCCTGAGCCGGAAGGCCGAGGAGACGGTGCAAGAGGAACAGGAGATTGCCCCGGTAGCAGAAGCACCCGAGGCACCTGTCGAACTTGCCCCTGAACCAACGTCCGAAATCTCGGCAGTCGAGGAGAGCAACACCCCAGAAGCCCTGGAGGCAAGCCCGGAACCGGCATCAGATCCGCGCAAGTGGATAGACCCGACCCGGTACTACCAGGAGCTTATGCGCCTTGAGCGCGAAGACCTTGAGTTCAAAAACGCGCTTCGTACTCGCGCTGGCCGAATGGCCGCAACCGAGTGGAAGCCGAAGGTCGCCAACCTCGAAGCGGAACTGGCGGAGACGCGAAAGCAACTCCAGCAGGAACGCATGAAGTCGTTGGAGCCAGAGGAAATCAAGGAACGGCTCTACCAGGACCCTGAGTTTCGCAAGCAGTACGAGGCCAATAGCGGCCCCGACGCCGCCCTTATCCGTCAGCGTGCAGCCTACGAGGCTCGCGTCACGTCGGCGGTGGACTTCGCGGAACAGCACCTCCCACCGGAAGAAATCACCAAGCGCGTCAATGCCCTCTCGCGGGGCATCTACGATGCGGTCCGCGATCAAAGCGGGAACATCGTTCGGACGCTCACCCCGGAGGAATCCCTCTCGTGGTTCGAGCGCGACCTGAACGCCGCCGCGATCAATTACGTCCAGCAGGCAAACCGCGCCCCGGCCCCAGCGCCCGCGCCAGCAGCCGCGCCCCAGCCGCAGGCGGCAGTTCCGCCCCCGGCTCCACAGGCTCCTGCTCCTGTCAAATCGAACCCGGCACTCGCCCAGGCATCCCCAGACCTTTCACAGCCCAAGTCACCCCGAGGCGGTACGTCCATGCTGTACTCCGAGTACAGGAAGCTCAATCCCGCCCAGCGGATGGCGCTCTATAAATCCAGAGAGGATGTAGAGCGGGCCTTCGCAACCGGGGATCTCATCAAGGACGAGTAGTCATTTCCTCCGTCCGTAGGGATTAACGGACAGGCTTCCACCTAGTGGCTACCGGCAACATCACCCTTACCACTGCCGACAAGCACATTGACGATGTGTGGGTTGAAGGCACTATTCGTGCTCTCGAATTCGCCCTCGTCATTGCTCCTTCGGTAGACCGTTCGTGGGACTTCGTTGGACACGGTGACACGTACCGCAAGGCGCGCGTCCCGAACATCGAATCCCAGACCAAGTCCGCTTCCGTTGCGCTCGATGCGCACGTGTACACGGACACCGAGCAGACCATTACGGTCACCACGCACGATGCCTGCGCCATCAAGTCGGAGCGCATCACGCAGGTCCTCGCTCGCAACGACCTCAAGGCCATCATGCAGTCGAAGATGGGCTACTCCCTCGGGCGTGCCATCGACGTTCGCATCGGCGCTCTCTTCGCCTCGCTTTCGCAGACGGTTGGCACCCTCGGTGTCGAACTCACCTATGACAACCTGCTTCGCGCCGTCCAGTATCTCGAAGATGCTGGCTACGAAATGGGCAGTGACGTGGTGTGGTTCATGAGTCCTGCTCAGAAGGCCGGGATCATGAAGATGGACACCTTCATCAATGCTTCCTACGTGGGCGAAGACGCCGCGCGTATGGCGCACGAGAAGGCGACCATCGGCACGTTCCAGGGCGCTCCGATCAAGATCAGCAACCTGCTCACCGCTCCGGCTACCGGCCAGCACGACAACGTGCTGTTCCACAAGGAAACGTTCGCTCTCATCATGGCGCAGGAACCCGAGACTGTTCTCGACACGATTGCCCTCGATGTTGCCGACGTTGTTGTGCAGCACCAGATCAGCGGTGTCGCTGAAATCGACCGTTACTCGGAAACTCCGGGCAACATCACTGCCACCGACGAAGGTGGCGTGTTCCTCAAGGGCGTCTAACCACCCGGTTAGTTCTCTCACCAAGAATGGGGAGTCGAAAGGCTCCCCATTTTCTATTTGGTACACTTGTTCTACAGGGTTGCGAGTTCTGGCAACCAGAAAGGTACTAATGGCAGAAGCACTCAGGAAGCTCTACAAGCCGAACTTCGGTTGGGTGGAGGGCGACAAAGAGTACGACATTGCAGAGGTAAGGCTCCGGTTTGAACTGGACGCCTCATACGATCCTGGTGCCGTACTGGTCGCGGTCGCTGGACAGATAGACAAGGCCATCCAGTTCCAGGAGCGGTTCAAAGATTTCCACGTCATTAGCCGTGTCCCATCCAAGCGGCGGATGAAGGGCAAGAAGCCCTGCTGCCTTCAGATGGCACAGCCTGCTGGGACAGAACTCAAACTCGTCATCCAGCCATCGGAATTCCAGGGCGACACAGACGACGCGCAGAACTTCGGAGAGATGTCCGACAAGGCGAAGCGCATCCATGTGGACGGGAAGGTGGATTGGGTGGTCATCACCCATATGTGGGTGCCCATGCACTACCGCAACATCGACCAGGAGAAGGAAGAGGCTGCGGGAAACGAGCATGGCCTCGCAACGTGGGATCAGATCCCTGCGGAATATTGGCCGCACATTCGCAAGAAACTACAGGAGAAGAACAATGAGTGAAACGGTCCGCGCAAAGGGTTCGGGCGTACTACTCGAATCCGTCTTCGGTGATGCCCGCGACACGCTCTCTGGCTCTGTAGCCCGTGAGCGCAGTGGGCGCGTCAAGTATTGGAAGCGGTTTCCAGACGGCTGGATTGCCCGTGGCCCGGACATCCGCACCGACCCGCCCAAGTGGCAGCAGTTCACGATGACGAAGAAGTGGCGGGAACTCCCCGACTCTTTCGGCATCGAAGTCCAGGGTGTGGCTGGCGGCACCATCCAGCCGAACCATCCCGCTCGCGGCGGGCAGGAACACCACTGGCTCCTGACGTTCTTCAGGAACGGTGGCCTCACCTACGTTTGCACCGAGGCTGACACCTTCGGCAAGGTTGGCGAGTACGCGATGCCAGCCGAGCAGATTGTCAGCATGGGCCTCCACCGCGACCCGGAGATCCTCAAGCTCCGTCCCGACCTTGAGGAAGCGGTAGACCTCGAATGCCCCTATGAGCCGCACCAGACGGAATCCGGCGAGCGCCGCCTCTTCTCCGCGATGACCCATGCGGACGCCCAGAAGAAGGTTGACCAGCACGTTGTCGCCGTCCACAAGGACGCCATCGCTTCCAAGGCTGTGGGTAACGCCATCGCCGCCGCGACCGCCGACAAGGGCGGGCAGTCCATCAACCCCGAACTCATCGCCCAGATTGTCGCGGCCACCGTCGCTGCCCTCAAGGGTGTGGATGCCGGTGCTGTCGCTGCCGTCGCAACCGCGAAGGAAGAGAAGCCCGCAGGGCCGCGCTACCCCGATGGTTTCCCTGCCCCCGACTGGAAGCGGCAGGAACTGATGGCATGGGCGAAGGACAACAGTTACCAGATCCCTGAGAACCGGATGCAGATGTCGCGAGACGACTGGTATGCATACGTGACCACTGGTCTCGGAGTGGGCGAGGAAGCACAGGAAGAATTTGCGATGGCTTAAACGTCGTCTTTTCTTCTGGCGTAAGCCGAAGCCACTTCCCCCGTTTGGCTATCGCACAATCGGGTACGAAGTCCCCCGCTTCTTCCACGAAGCGCATGTGTGCAGAACCTGCGGAATCCCTGGCGAAAGTGCTCGCATCTTCATTGCCGGGAAGACACACGAACAAATAGCCCGCGAACTGTACGAAGAACACGAGCTTCCGTTCCCTTAGTCGGAGAGGCCATTCCATCAGGAGTGGCCTTTTCCATGTAGTACACTTAGGGAAACACCTGGACGTTCTACGAACGTCTACCAGTGAGGTAGCCAGGAACAATGGCATTCATTCCCGACGGCACTGATTACGGACGCGGGCGCGGTGGGCTTGCTGCTCATCCGCTCGCGTTCGGCCACATCCTCGACCCGCAGACGCTCAAGCGAATGCTCTTCCCCAATGCGTGGCAGGGTAACCGTTTCGTCTTCGATGACTTCGAGGGCGACACACTTAACACCTTCCTCTGGGCAGTAGACGGAGATACTGGCACCACTTCATTCGCCATCCCCGCCGCCGGTTCTACTGTCGCCGCTTCGATCATTCGTGGCGACACGTCCACCGATGACAACGAAGGCATCGGCATCTACGGGCATGCAACGTGGAGTGGTGACAAGAACGCCGGTATGGCCGTGCGCTGGCGCTCCAGTGTCGTTGCCCTGACGTACCAGGAACTCGGGTTCACCGATCCGCTGACCGACTACACGCTCCCGGCCATCAACGACATAGACACCCCGACCATCACTAACGGCGCGGTTACGGTCGCTGTCCAGGCCCGCGATGCCTCGCAGACCCTCACCTCAATGGCGCTCATCACCGATGGTGACGGCACCTACGCCACGGCCAAGACGAACCACGGGACGTTCACCCCGTCCGTGGACAACTGGTACACGAGCATCATCCAACTCGACGGCGACACGGTACTGTCATACATCTACGACACCAATACCGCTTCTGCCCCGACGCTCGTCTCTGGTGGCTTCGTGAGCAAGGTGGCCGGTTTTGAGGGCGGCACGCTTGTCCAGCCGTGGTTCTTCTTCGGCAACAAGACCTCCAACTCGGCGGTTGTCGATCTCGACTTCATCGCCGTCTGGGCAGACCGCTAATGGCCCAGCGACACAGTATCCCGGCTAACGCAATCCTCAATCTCGTCCAGCAGGCGCAGTGCCCGGTTGATACCAGCCGGGACTACCGCGTGCTCATCAACGTCAAAGGTGGAGAAGTCCACCTCACTGCCTCGAACCAACTGGTCTCGAAAGACCCCGGCTGTGTCGAGTGCGAACGCTACGACGAACTCCTGCTGCGCCGCGCCGATGAGCGTGGTGTCAACGGGATCTAATCCATTCCGCATCAAGCATTGCACGAGGTAAAAAGCAGTGAGTGATATTCGAGTCAAAGGCTCAAACGATTGGGCCGCAGTAGCAGAGGGCACCGGGTACCAGGGTATCCGGGGTCTCCTTGACGGAACCATTGTGGAAGTCCCGTGGCAGCAGGCGCTCATTAACGCTGGCTACGGGATGCACGCCACCATCGGCGCATTCTCCACCCCGATTACGGGCGGCGGCGCTGGCACCATCATCGACCAGGACCAGCCGGAAGGCATCATCTCTGTCCCTAGTGGCTCAGCGATTATCCCCGTCCGCTTCCATGTCCAGTGCCATGTCCCCCTGCTCGCGACCGACGCCGACGAAGCCGAGATTCTCATCGCGGTTGACCGCGCTGCGGCCTGGGCCGGTGACGGCACCGTAACCACGGAGACCGTCTCCAACCTGCGGACGAGCAACCCGATTTCCTCGGTCTGCTCCGTCGCCTCGGCGGCTACCGCCAACATCACCAACCCGACCCTCGGCATCGAACTGGCTGGCGCTCGTATCACGGGTGACGTTCAGGGCACCGCCGCCACGACCATGTGGACGGGTCTGGAACTCGTTTACGAGCCGAAGTACGCCCCCGTGATTGTCGGCCCTGCCGCAGTCTACGTGTACTGGGGTGGCACCGTCGCTGTACCTGGCTTCGCCCAGCTTCAGTGGATTGAGCTTCCCAGCACGCTCGCCCCACTGTTCTCCTAATGACTGAACGACTCCCCTACCCAACAGGCGATACGACCCACGGGCAGGAAGTCCAACTGACCCGTGCCCTCGAAGCCATCCCCGTTACCGGGGGTGGCTACCCGGTTCCCACCGCCGACTTCCTCTGGCGCATGGCCTACGAGGGGCGAATCTTCATGGCTGCGGACGCGGACGAGAACGACATGGTCACCGGCCAGACGGGATACGTCGCGACCACGCCGACCTTCTTGCTTCACGTCCCTGTCAATACGACCGTCATCCCGCTGTACTTCAACCTCTCCCAGTCCGGGACAGTTGGTGGTGGCGCGGTTGATGTCATCATCGAAGTGAACACGGACAAGTCGGATTACACCTCGGGTGGTACTTCAGAGAAGGTCTACAACCCGAGGAAAGCCCCCAAACTGGTGAACAGGGCATCCCTCTATACCGGGGCCACTGGTGGTTCCGGCTACGGGATTCGTCTCTGGGCCGCAACTATCGGGCAGGACGTTTCGCCCGCCGAGGGCGCTGTCCAGGGGCCGTTCTGGAAGCCCGAGTTCCCCGTCCTCCTCGAAGGCCCGGCCTCCCTCAGCGTGTTCACGTATGCGGGGGTAACCGGCCCGACGTGGCTCTGGGCGATGGGCTGGATTGAGATCCCGACCGCCGACCTCGGGAAGTATCTCGGCCTCGGGGTGGCGTAATGCTGCCCTCCGTCCTCGTCAACATGGACTTCGCGGCCAGTTCTGGTGTCACTGCCATCACCGGGAATGCCAGTCATTTCGCCGGTGGGGAACCCGTGTGGACGAAGCGGTGGCGGGGCGGCTCGAACGGACTTAACTGGATTCGGAGGGACGAGTGGAAGCAGAAATCCTCCTCGCCGTCTCCGGCCTAGCAACCGGGTTCGGCATCCGACATTTCGCCCCTTATCTCAAGCGATTCCGACACCAGCACATCTACTACACGATGCAACCTGACGGCAGGTTTCATTGCGAGTTGTGCAACATGCCCAAAAAGAAAGGCAGTTAGAAATGCAGGTCAACGAAGCAAAGATGTTCGAGTTGATTGGTCGTCTGTACGTGGAGAACAAACTCCAGTCAGACACCATCACCGCGTACGCCGATGCAATCAAGGCAAGGCAAGAAGTAATCGCTGACATGGAGGCGGAACAAGAACCGCCGAAGGCGGCACGGAAGAGGTAGATGGCCGACACATACGAAACTAACGCAGCGTCCGGTGGTGTGGTCTTTGCATCAGATGACATCGCTGGCGTCCATTACCCGCTCATCAAGTACGGGTTTGGGGCGTTGGATTCGTTCACGCTCGCTGCCTCGGGTGCGGGCGCTGTCTCGGCTGGTGTCCAGCGCGTAACGCTCGCCTCGGACGACCCTGCGGTTACTGACCTCGCCGCTATCGAAGTCCTGCTCACGACGCAGGCGGGCTACCTCGATGGCATCGAGACCCTTATCGGCACCACGAACACGAACACCGGGAACGCGGCTACCTCCCTCAGTGTGCTGGACGATTGGGATAACACCGCCAGCGATGGCGTGTCCGTCTCGGGCGACGTGGCCCACGATGCTGCCGACGCGGGCGAGCCGGTCAAGATTGGCGGCTACGCGAAGGCCGCTGCGCCTACGGACGTATCCGCCGATGGCGACCGCGTAAACGCATGGTTCGACCTGGCGGGGCGGCTCCAGGTTGGCGACGGCGGCGGTTCCCTCACGGTGGACGGTACAGTCGCTGTCACGAACGCGGGGATTACGACCATCGCGGGTGCGGTCTCCGGCACTGAGATGCAGGTAGACGTGCTCACCAGCGCGTTGCCCACAGGTGCCGCGACTGCCGCCAAGCAGCCCGCGCTCGGCACGGCTGGCACGGCTTCCAGCGATGTGATCACTGTCCAGGGCATCGCGTCCATGACCGCCCTGAAGGTTGATGGCTCGGGCGTCACGCAGCCTGTTTCCCATGCCGCCCTGACCGAACTCGCTGCGGCCATCAATGTCTCGTCTCAGATGGATGTAAACCTCGCCGCGAGCAATGCGACGGTCACGGTCGATCTCGGGGTCAACAATGACGTGACGGTTACCGGCACGGTGGACCTCGGTGCGACGGATAACGCGGTGCTCGATGCTATCGCCGCTTCGCTCGCCCTGCTCGACAACGCCATTCCATCCGGGAACGAGCTGCAGGTCGATGTTGTGGGGGCGCTCCCCGCTGGCACCAACGCCATCGGCAAACTCGCGGCGAACAGCGGCGTGGACATCGGCGACGTGGACGTTACCTCGATCTCCGCTGGCACCAATGCGATTGGCAACGTCGGCCTGATTGGGCGCACCACGGGCGGCATGTCGATTTTCAAGAGCATCGACATCGATGAGACGGAAGAGGAAGTCAAGGCCACCGCTGGGCAGGTGTTCAGCATCTCTGCCTTCAACCACACCGCCGCCCCGCTCTACCTGAAGTTCTACAACCTGACCGCTGCCAGCACGACAGTTGGCACCTCCACACCCGTCCTCACGTTCACAGTTCCGGGTAACGCCGACAGCGATGGCGCTGGCTTTGTCTGGAACAACGAAATCGGCTTCGCCTTCGGTACAGCCATCTCTGTCGCCTGCACCGGAGCGATTGCCGACAACGATACCACCGCCCCGGCTGCGAACGCCTGCTCGGTGATGATTGGGTACGTCTAATGCTTCGTAAATTCCTGCTCACCATCTCCGTGGCAATGGCCGTCTTCGGGGCGGCAATCGTCGCGAACGCCTCGACCTTCGACGGCAACCCTGCCGCCCCCCTCCCGCTGACCACCGGCTACACCGATGCAGGTGATGGCTCGACCTACGACGTGCAGGTTCACGTTCGCGGTCCCGAGCACTGGTACTCCCTGGAGCCGGTCGCCGCACAGCATGGCCCGGACTGCTCCGCGCCCCCGGCGACTCACACCAACACCAGCTACGAAGGCTCCGTCTTCCAGTGCCGCGACCATGTGATGACGGCGCTCAACGCGAGCGACTACGGCGTTATCTACCTCACGCCCAACCGCCTCCTCGACTTCTCGGCGGGTGGTGTCGTCCAGTTCGACATGTCCACCCTCCGCATGAGTACCCGCGACTGGGTGGACATCTGGGTTACCCCCTACGAAGACAACCTGGCGCTCCCCTTCGACAACGGCGACGTGGACTTGCAGGGCATCCCGCGCCGGGGCATCCACGTGATGATGGGCACCTTCAACGGCCAGACCACCTTCCACTGCGGCCGGATCGACAACTTCGTTCAGGAGTTCGACCTCGACTTCGATGGAGACCGGGACGATTACTGGGGCAGCACGCTTACCCACTCCTCGGCAACGGTGCGCGACACGTTCCGGCTGGAGATTTCGCCCAACCACCTGAAGTTCTACAGCCCGACGATTCCTGACTACGACGGCGGCTGTGACGGCGCACTGGCGCCGCTCGGCTGGACGAAGGGTGTTGTCCAGATCGGCCACCATTCCTACACGCCGACGAAAGACGACGCGGGCGTCCCCGCCACCTGGCACTGGGACAACATCTCGGTCGAACCATCGACGCCCTTCAGCATCATCCAGGCCGACCGCCGCTACGTGGACGGCGCACAGACGGTGAACTTCGCCTCGCCCGCGCCCACCGGCAGCAACCTGCGCTTCAGCGCGAACGGCATCGTCGAGGTGAACTTCGGGAGCGGCTGGCAGGCGGCTCGCATCCAGCCCGCAGAGACGAACGTTGACCGTACCAAGAGCTACTGGGTGCCCATCCCGGCAGGGACGCAGGCTGTACAATTCCGGGGCCAGGACACCTTCAACGGCCCATTCTTCGCTAAGGACTTCTCGGTATGGTCACTGTCTACACCTTCGGGATCGACT
>Ga0172380_10000672_pt1 | contig 63172 bp, 67 predicted proteins | sample Leawe162metaG_FD_119747 | JGI IMG/M metagenome (GOLD analysis project Ga0172380, IMG submission 119747) | Leachate microbial communities from a municipal landfill in Southern Ontario, Canada - Leachate well 162 metaG | ecosystem: Engineered > Solid waste > Landfill > Unclassified | place... | reverse complement strand
TTGTTTACAATGGGCAGAACCCACCTTAATCGCTCTTCTTTAATTGTAGTTGGCATATTGATACTCATACGCCAGAATACTGCTATTCTGGAAAAACCGCCATATGTATGTGAACATTACCTATTCCTCTTGACAAGAACTTAAATAAATATTAAAATTCAATCTAAACCTGGACCAAAGTGAATTTAAGAATCAAGGGAATATGTACAAAAGGGGTATGCTACCCTCTCTCCTCTCCTTCTTCTCGCCCCTCCCCGAGATTCTAATAACTTTGGTTCCAGGTTCTTTTTTTTGTCTAAAAAATCTTTATTTCGCTTTTTCCAACATTAAAATCTTTTTCTTAAACCCACCTCTTTCTTTGACTTTAGCTTTTTGGACGGAACGAATGTCTTTTAAGGTTAAGCCATTTTCTGTGATGATAGTATCCAGAAGTTCCATAACATCCGCCAGCTCTTCGGCGATATGTACTTTGCCTTTCGCCTCTGAAAGTTCTTGCGCTTCTTCGACCACTTTCATTCGCAGATATTTATCATACTCTCTCTTTTCCATTACTCTCGTTTTTATCGGGTGACCGACACGCGCTGCAACTATTTCCGGAATTTTATCCCGCACCAGTTTCGGATATTCATTTTCTTTCTCTAAATCAGAATGTGTGTGTTTGTATTGCATAAACCTTTCAAGGGGCAGACACTAAAGCCCGCCCCCAAATCAAAAGTTGTTATTTCGTTTCTCCCTCTTTCGTCTCCGCGTCTTTCACTGTATCCGCCGATGAGGCGGGTTCGCCTTCTTTCGGAGCGTCACCAGTTGGCGGAGTATTGTCCGCCGATGAGGCGGATTGCGCCGCTTTGTAGAGTTTCTCACCGATCTTTTGCGCGGCTTGTGAAAGCTCTTCAGTGGCTTTTTTGATGGCATCAGTGTCATCGCCGTCTTTCACTTTCTTCAAGTTCTCAACCGCCTCTTCCACCGGTTTCTTTTCGTCAGCCGTGAGTTTGTCACCCGCGTCCTTCAAAGCTTTTTCAGTGGTGAAGACCAGAGTGTCAGCCATATTTTTCACTTCTACTTTTTCTTTCTTTTTCTTGTCCTCTTCCGCGTGCACTTCAGCATCCTTTTTCATCCGTTCCACTTCTTCTTTGGACAGCCCGGTTGAAGCTTCAATGCGGATGGACTGTTCTTTGCCCGTGGCCTTGTCTTTGGCTTTGACCGAGAGAATACCATTGGCATCAATATCGAAAGTCACTTCCACTTGCGGAATGCCGCGCGGAGCCGGTGGGATGCCGTCCAAGATGAAGCGACCCAAAGTCTTATTGTCCGCCGCCATTTCTCGTTCGCCTTGCAAAACGTGGATTTCAACCGAAGGCTGATTGTCAGCCGCCGTGGAAAAGGTTTGTGATTTGGCAGTCGGCACTGTCGTGTTCCGATCAATGAGCGGAGTGCGCACACCCCCCATCGTTTCAATTCCCAATGTGAGAGGTGTCACATCAAGCAAAAGCACATCTTTCACATCGCCTTGTAGCACGCCTCCTTGGATGGCTGCACCGAGCGCCACCACTTCATCCGGATTGACCGTCAGATTGACTTTTTTGCCGAAAAATTCTTCCACTGTTTTCACCACGAGCGGCATTCTAGTCATTCCGCCCACCATCACCACTTCATTGATGTCGCCCACCGCCAGTTTGGCGTCAGCCAAAGCTTTCTTGGTCGGCTCCAAGGTTTTCTTGACCAATTCTCCCACCAATTCTTCCAATTTGGCCCGGGTCATTTTCATCACCAGGTGTTTCGGACCATTGGCATCAGTCGTGATAAATGGCTGATTGATTTCCGTTTCCGCCGCGGTGGAAAGTTCGATCTTGCCTTTCTCCGCCGCTTCTTTGATGCGCTGCAAGGCCAGTGGGTCGTTGCCAAGATCAATGCCTTCTTGTTTTTTGAATTCGGAAATGATCCAATTGATGATCACTTGGTCGAAATCATCGCCGCCGAGATGCGTGTCACCATTGGTCGATTTCACTTCCACAGTATCATCGCCCACTTCCAAAATGGAAATGTCGAACGTGCCGCCGCCCAAATCATAGACCGCAATTTTTTCGTCTTTTTTCTTGTTGAAACCATAAGCCAAAGCGGCGGCCGTCGGTTCATTGATGATCCGTCGGACTTTGAGGCCCGCAATTTCTCCCGCTTCCTTGGTGGCTTTTCTTTGCGCGTCGTCGAAATAGGCCGGAACAGTGATGACTGCGTCGGTTATCTTTTCACCTAACTTTTCTTCCGCGTCCGCTTTCATCTTTCCCAAAATCATCGCCGCAATTTCTTGCGGAGTATAATCCTTATCGCCCATCTTGATCTTGACACCCGCTCCAGATTGTTCGATCTCATACGGCATGAGTTTCATATCACGTTGCACTTCTTCGTCTGTAAAAGCGCGACCGATCAAACGCTTAATGGAATACAAAGTATTGCCCGGATTGGTCACCGCTTGACGCTTGGCCAGAAGTCCCACCAATCTTTCTCCTGATTTTGAAATCGCCACCATTGAAGGCGTGGTTCGCACCCCTTCTTTGTTCTCAATGATTGACGGACTGCCACCTTCCACCACCGCCATCGCGGAATTGGTCGTACCCAGATCGATACCTAATATTTTTGCCATACTTTTTTTAGCAATTTCGGTGCTATGTAGCAAACCGAAAGCGCTATCAATTAATTTATTTAATTTAAATTATTTACTAATTTCAAATTTCAAAATCCAAATTTCCAATAAAATCCAAAGCTCAAAAAATAAAATTTGTCATTTGGATTTAGGATTTTATTTGTCATTTGATATTTGTAATTTGGATTTTTATTCAACCACCACTCTCGCCGCCCGCACAATCCTCCCCCCGCCTGCAACGCTATGCATAGCATTGCGGACAGGTCCCATCTTATAGCCTTTCTGCACGATCTTACTGACGATATTCTTGCCCTCGCCCTTTTTTTCATCCGCATTCTGCAGCGCTTCCATCGTCGCCGGATCGAATGAGTCCCCGACCGCTACCGGAATTTCCACCACCCCATTATCCTCCAAAACTTTTTCCAATTGCTTCTGAATATACATAATACCGACCACCCAAGCATTTTCTTTTTGATCTTCAGGGATGTGATCAGTCGAGGTGTGAAAATTATCCAGCACCGGAATGACCTCGCCCATCAGGTTCAGATTAGCAAAGGCAATCATCTCTTTCCTTTCTTCCAATTGTCTTTTTTTGTAGTTTTCGAAATCGGCCATTGATCTTTTCCATCTGTCCGTCGCCTCTTTCATCTCCAGATATTTCTGCGCTTTCAGAACCGTTTCTCTTTTTTCTTTTTCAAATCCGTCTTTTTCAGAGAACTTATCCGCTGCCTGTGACAACGCGACCCATTCAAACTCATCATGCTCATGACTCAACTCCACTTCATCGGATGAAACATAGCAGATACACCTCAGCCCTCTTTTTTCTTCTTTGAACTGCGGCGAATCTTTGGGGAATTCTACTACATCGATGATTTCTCCGAATCGCGCGTCAAGCCCGGTTTACTCTTTGATCTCACGCACGATCGAAATTTTCAAGCCTTCATTCTCTTCAATGTGCCCACCGGGCAGATCATATTTGCCGAGGCTATATTTATTGTTCTGCGAACGCCTCAGTATCAACATTTCATTTTTTTCATTCAAAACAACCGCTTTGATTGTCAGAGTCATTACGCGCGATTTGAGCGCGATTTCATTTTTTTTGTTTTTCTCCATAAATTATTTTAAGCTACTTAAAATATTTAAATTACCTACAATCAATATTATCGCCGAACTCCCAATCATCTTCTTCACATAGTCCAAAAGCGACTTATTCTTGGCATATTTCATCCTTTTGGGTCCCACGATGGCCAACACGCCCTTTTCTCCGCTTTTGGTCCTGTAGGGCGTCACTACCATCGAACAATTATCAATCCCTTTAATTGGATTCTCTTTCCCGATGAAAAATTTTGTTTCCCCGTCTTTCATCTTGAGGAGAATCGTATTCATATTTTCGTCGATATAGTCCAGGGCTTCCGCGATGCGGCAGAACTCATCGACGTTCTGAAATTCCGGATTGGCCAGAAGTTCCCGCATTCCGAAATCGCAAAAATCTTTTTCCAGCCCGCTGATGACCAAATTGCCGGAAAGTGAAGACAGAAGCTTAGCTGTCACACGCGACAACTGTTTGTTCTGCGCTTTCAGCTTCAGCATCTCGGATTGCATTTTCCTCTGTTCAATGAGACTCAACTTTTTGTCCCCCATAATCTCTTCCACAAAAAGTCGATAGCCTTTGTCAGTCGGAATCCGCCCGGAGCTGATGTGGGTTTGATAGAGCAGTCCCGCTTCTTCCAACTCCGCCATATCATTCCTAATCGTAGCGGAACTGATCTTGAAAGCATATTTGTCCGACAAAATTTTTGAGCCGACCGGAACAGCCGAAGTGGTATATTCTTCGATGACCGCCGCCAATATTTTCTTATGTCTATCGCCTATTTTTTGCATAAAACTGTACTTTTACGAGTACCTTTCCAGTATAATATACTCGTTAGCACTCGTCAAGTCGGAGTGCTAATTCCTATTTTAATACATCCTACAAAGTTGTCAACACCCAAAGCTCGGCTTTAGGAATTTCCTAAAGCCGAGCTTTATTCACCTCTCTTGACAAGAATTCCAATCGCGCTAGAATGGAATTGTTATGAGCATATATCAAACTAAAACTTACCGTCCGATGCATGTCATTATTTCTTTGGTCGCGAAGACCAAGGCCAGCTTTAGTTTGAGTGAAATGGAAAAGTAGGAAAAGTCACAAAAAATCATTTCAACCAAGCTAAAGCCGGTCCCCAAGGATCGGCTTTCAAGTTTTAAGGAGGAGGGAAAAGTACCTTAAATATACGAGCGAAGTAAAAAACAAGGAGGGAGGAGGAATTATGAATGAAAAAGACGAGCAAGTCATCAATCCTTACCGAAAGCCTGAATTAGCCTTCGAAAATACCCCGTCTGGCTTGCATCTAGTGGGATGCTCAAGGCGAGATAAGGCCAAAGAAAATCCCGCTTACTACCGATGCTGCGGCTGTAATCTTTCCAAGCATTGCACTTTCAGGGGAATATCTTTGAAACAGGCCGAGGGAATTAAGGAGGTGGATGTGACAAAAATTTTCAATGGAAAATCTCTTGTACACAGTATTTTGTCGAAATTAAAAAAGAAGTAAGAAAACAGGAGCTGAACCGATGTCGACCAATGTCCCTTGGGGAGTGAAATTTCACTCCCCTCTTTTTTTAGTAAAACAAAAAAAGCCAACCACAATTGACTCTTTCATAAAGTTCTTATTTTCCCTCCATCACCCGATTTTTATCCCGAATTAGATGACTAACTAAGGATAAAAACTGGGCGATCGAGATTTGACCAAATTTTCAAGGTTCTAACTCTGATTAACAATCATAGCATGCAATCGTTATTTTGTCAAGCGAAATTTTAGGCAAAAGAAAAGGGGCATTATCCATGTTTGGAAACACCCCTTATTTACTGTACAAACTATGCGATTATCAAAGATCGGGCAGAAATAACGTCTTGAACCATACAGTTTTTCCTTCGTGGAAGGAAAGAGTGATTTTTTCGAATTAAATTCGAATTAAACAAAAATCTTTTTCTGTAAAAAACGGTTCGTAACGAACAATTTCCGGAGACATCAAATGTCTCCTTGTGCTCCGAAGGAAGTTTCCCTCAGCCGCCGTCGCACATAGCCAATACCACAATGAACACCGATACAGACAAATTAGCATGCGAGTTCCGGCGTGTCAACCACCCATCAAAAAAACAGTTCCCTTGTTGCATTAACCAAGTAAGCTATCAAGGACTGTTTTCCCCTAACTATTATTTATTTTGCTATCCAGCTTTGTCTCTATTTCTTCCAAGCGATCTGATATGATTTCAATTTCTCTTTTAATATCTTTAACCGATTCTGTTTCGCTTTGCATTTCCAGCTCGGTTTTTTCCACCATCTTCTTTTCTCCTTTTATTCCGGAGATAATAATCTCATTTCCGATAAAACTTGAGGTGAAAATTCCAGTTGCCAGAAGCATTACCAGCCCAATCGCTATGGACAAAGGACCGTCCCACCAGATCAATATTGCACTATTAATACTTCGATTTGCCAATGGGACTGAAAAATAGAATTCCATAATAAAATCCATCGTGTACCAGACTCCGCGCCAAAAAATTATCACCCCGGCTCCTCCGATAAAAGCATATAACAAAGGATAATGGCTGAGCCATTTTCTTATACTATCCTCAAATTTATCAAAAAACAAAAATACTTTTTTGAACATATTATTTTATAAATATTTGTTGGAGCGGTAGGATTCGGACCTACGCATGACGGGATCAGAACCCGTTGCCTTACCACTTGGCTACGCTCCATTGTTTTTTAATAAACCTACGCATACCCCGCCATGGCGGGGTACCTTACCGCTTGGCTATTCCCCACCGTTTCAATGCAAAACAAGACTTTTCAGTCTTGTTCCAATATACTTTAAGTCCGGAAAAAAATCAAATCTTCAGGTATTTCCGCATCGCCACCCAGCTGCTGAAAATTCCCAGGAAAACTCCCACGAGGAGTTGGATGCCCAAGATGAACCAGAATTGAGCGAGATAGAAAGACATCAGGCTTTGTGAAAGCATCGCTTCGGAGATGTGCAGATTGACGAAGCGCATCGTAATCAGCAAAAGAATGGTCGCTACGAGCGAAGAAACGACGCCATAGATCACACCTTCGAACAGGAACGGCAACCGGATGAACATATTTGAAGCGCCAACCAGCCGCATCACTTCGATTTCGGGCTTGTGGATATAGATGGTAATCCTGATCGTATTGAAGATGATGAGCACAGAGACAGCGGCAAAGACTATCGCCAAAGCCAATCCGACTTTCCTGGCTTGGCCGACCATCTTGTTGAGACGATCGATTATCTCCTTATTCTTCACATAATTCACCCGACTGACATCATCTTTGAAAGAGGCTTTCGAGATATATTCGGTAATGTTCTGATATTGGTTGGAATCATTGGCTTTGACGACCAAAGAAGCCAAAAGCGGATTAGCGCCGATTTCATCCAACGATTGAAGAATGACCGGCTCATTGGCATTATTCTTCTTGAAATCGTCCAAGGCCTGCTCTTTGGAAACATATTGCACCGATTTCACTTCGCCATAGCTTTCCAGATCGGATTTGACAGACATAATCCGGTCCTCACTGACATCCGCTTTGAAATAGACGCTGACATTAATGCGATTTTCCACACTCGAAAGGACCGTACTGGAAACCAAAAGAAGCATAAGAAGCGCTCCAACCACATAGAGCGAAAGCGTCAAAACGCTGACTGAAGCGACTGAAAGCCAGCCGTTCCTCCAAAAATTGATAAAACTTTCTTTGATTGTCCTACCAATGACAAGAAACATATTTTTTAACATACTCGATATTTACTTTTAGCATCATCGCAAATTATTTTTCCTTTCTCCAGAACGATCACGCGTCTGGAGGCTCGATCAACAATGTCCCGGTCATGACTGGCCAAAATGACAGTAGTGCCAAGTTTGTTGACTTTAAGAAGCAGCTCCACTATCTCCGCCGAGCTGTCCGGGTCAAGATTGCCGGTCGGCTCATCTGCTACGATCACCATCGGTTTGTGGATAAGGGCACGCGCCAAGACAATCCGCTGCTGTTCTCCGCCAGACAATTGATGCGGGAATTTTTTCATCTTATCTCCCAGTCCCACGATGTCCAAAATCTGTGGCACATCTTCCATAATTTCATTCGTATGCACGCCGCACGCTTCCAAAGCATAGGCCACATTTTCAAAAGCCGTTTTCTTGGGAAGAAGCTTGAAGTCTTGGAAAACCATCCCAATCTTGCGGCGATGATATGGTAATTTGCGTTTTTTTATCCGACTCAAAGGTTCACCGTTGAAATATACTTCGCCCTCCGTTGCCACTTCTTCGGCATAAATCAGTTTGAGGAGAGTTGATTTTCCGGCCCCACTATGGCCGACCAGCGTTACGAATTCCCCTTCCTTAATCTCAAAATCAAGATCATCCAAGGCGGCTGCATCGCCCTTGTACGTTTTGACTACATGGTCAAATTTCAAAATCGGAAAAATCTCTCCCACTTCCGTCGCCACTTCCTCTCTCATCACTTCGTCTCTTGTCTCTTGAAATTTTTCTTCCGCTGTTTCTTTTTCTTTAACTTTTCTCATTTTGTTTTTATGCTCAAGTAATACTTTTATATTATAAATCACTTTCAAATATGTTTCAAGTAGCTTTCCATAAAACCAGTCAAGTCCCCCTCCAGAACATCTTCCGCTTGGGCCGTTTCATATTTGGTCCGATGGTCTTTTACCATTTTATACGGGTGCAAGACATAAGAACGGATCTGACTCCCCCATTCGGCCGATTTATTCTCTCCGCGTAATTTCCTTTTTTCATCTTCTTGTTTTTCCAGATAGATCTTATGTAGCTTAGCCTTCAGGATCTTCATCGCCTGTTCCTTGTTCTGGAGTTGTGATCTTTCGTTCTGGCAAGTGGCTACGATGCCGGTCGGGATGTGCGTCACCCGCACGGCGCTGTCGGTGGTGTTCACGCTCTGTCCACCCGCCCCGCTCGACCGATAAACATCCACCCTGAGTTCGCTTGGGTCGATCTGCACCTCTTTGATCTCTGAAATCACCGGCAAGACTTCCACTGAAGCAAAAGAAGTTTGGCGCAGATTATCAGAATTGAACGGCGACAGTCGCACCAAGCGATGCACGCCCGCTTCGCCCTTTAAGTAGCCATAAGCATAGGCGCCGGAAATTTCCAGTGTGGCCGATTTGATGCCCGCTTCCGCCCCACGCGTTTCATCAATCAAGATCGCGCGGAAATTGTTTTTTTCCGCCCATTTGAGATACATCCGCATGAGCATCTCGCTCCAATCTTGGGCGTCCACCCCGCCCGCCCCACTCATAATCGTGAGAATAGCACTACTATTGTCATACTCGCCGGAAAAAAGAGTTTTGAACTCCAGCGTATCTAATTTTTTTTCAATCTCACCTATCCTGCTTTCAATTTCTTTTTCCTCAGTCTCACTGGAATTTTCCGTTTCTGAAAAAACCTCTAAAAAATCAGCGACCTCGTCGATTTCTGTTTCCAAATCACTGAGCATCAAAATTTCACTGCGCAGCCCTTCCAATTCTTGCATCACGAGCGCCGCTTTCTGGTTGTCATTCCAAAAGTCCGCGGCCGCCGAAGTTTTCTCCAGCTCCTCTATTTTGATTTTCTTTTTCGGCAAGTCAAAGACAGTCGCTCAGAAGAGCGAGTTTATCCTTCGATTTTTGGATTTCAAGTTTAAATTCTTTGATCATGAGAGTGCTAAATCTTTTTACTTAGTAATGGCATCATTTTGGATCGAAGGCCAACGGATCGTAATGACAGTAGTATCTTCTAAAAATTCATAATTGTGAAATACCCCAAAATCATATAAAACAAAATCACCTTCTTTTTCAAGGATTACAGTTTCGGCACTTTCAGTAAAACAAATGCTAACCTTGCCGTGCAGCAATATTGCAAGCGATTTTGCTTGAATGTTGGCTCTGGGGGTGGAAGTTTTTTCGCCCTTTTTATGAACGCCCCATTTAATTTCAACATCAGTGCTATGGAGCAATGATTGAGTTTCAATAAAATGCCCCATCACCCAACCTCTCCTTTCGGGTGTTCCGATTATATCATCATTAAAATTTCCTGTTTTGATTGATTCCATGCTTAAACATTTTTAATTAGTGTGAGCGGTTGAACCGCGCGCTTCGCTCCGGGGAGAAAGCGGACAGTCCGCTATCCCCTGACCTCTCCCTCAGCGGACTGTCCGCTTTCGGATTTGTTTACAAATAGTTCTTGATCAACTCGATGTGATCCGCTTCCACTTGCGTGAGAGCGGTGAAGAAAATTTTCACGTTCTTTTCCGACGCCTCTCTGGCAAACTGCGCATATAACGCGGTAGCGTTCTCTTCCAGTTTGATCGTTTCGGCAAAATTCTCTGCATCTTCTTCATGGCAAAGTTCAGTCCGCGCTTCCGGCAAAGCCATTTTCATCAGCTTGCACACAATGTTGGCATGCTCCAATTCCACTTTGGCCAAACGTTTATACATCGCCTTGATTTCATATGTTTTGGCTTTGCCCGCCATGCACAGATACACCGCATTGGCATGCATCTCAAGTTCCAATGTCGCTTCCAAATTTTTTTGAGAAATTTCCGATAATTCTTCCGGCGTCAGCGTGATCGGCCTAGCTTCGCTTCCGTCTTTAATAAAAGCCCGCCTCGAACCGCAAAACGGACATTCACTCGGCCGCTCTTCCCCCAGATAGGCATCCCCGCAAATTTCACAGATGTATGTTTTCATAGTGGTTTTGATTATTTATTAAACTACTATAAAGCTTCAATAATTTCTTCCGCTTCTTTTTGTATTTTATCTTCTCTGAATATTTTTTTATTTAATAATCTTTCTCCAATCTCTTTGCGCTTATCATCTGGCAATCCCACTCGTCCCTTTGCAATATCTTCCGGAGTAATCTGTTTTCCAACTTCAATAGTCCCATCATCATTAACAGCCATACATTCATAAACCAGCCTGTCGGGCGTCATGATATACAATGGAATACCACGCTCACTGGCAACAGCAAAACGCTTTTTGTATTTAGAAATGTTACCTTCAAACATTTCTTTATGAGCTGGGCTTTCCGTAACCCCCTTGTATTGCTCTTTCATTTTTAGGTCATATGCCCAAAAGCGACCTTTCTCGTCCTGCTCCGCATTCTGAAAAAAGCCAGCGACTTCAGAGTCATTCACGACAAATTCATTATACACATTATAACCAAATTTTTCATAATCCTGTTTTGAATCTTTGTGATTTCTACCCACCACTCTGTCTATTTCCTCGATTGAAGAATTTTCTCCACCACGACTCTTGATACCATGTGCCCTAGTACCTCCATCAGAAGTACTAGCTTCTCCTATCTTTCCGCCACCCAATAAGAAGCCACTGGTACCTGGCCAAAGATTTGCCTTTTTTCCTGGAGTAACTGATGATGCAGAAATAGATGGCTCAAGCGAGAGCATAATATCGATATCATCTTCATAAGTCGCTTCATCAGAAACGTCAGAATTCTCATTGTGCCGAACTTTTTCATGGTCAGCTATCTTATGAACAATAAAAGCGTTGTTACGCAGGATCGTATCCTCTACAGTTCGCTTCTGCTCCTCAAGCTCTTTTTCCGAAAGACCTTCATGACTGACAATTTTACGCTCTTCTAAGGCATTATTGGATTGAAAAATATTAGTTTCTGAGTGTAATTCAACAGATTGCTGGTTAAAAATATTTACCTGCTGCTGCTCTCCTTTTTGATCAGTTGTTTCATTTTTTTCAAATTTATTTCCACAATCTTCACAAAATTTGTTGCCAGCCTTATTCTCTTTTCCGCATCCCGGACAGGCCTTGATTGATTCCATTTTTTTGCCACACTCTTCGCAAAAATTATGACCTTCTTTTCCTTCTCTGCCACACCCGGAACAAATATTTTTTATTTTTACACTTTCTTGCGTAGCTTTTTGTTCTTGTTTCATATCTTCATCACCACCAATATCCCCCATCAATCCTCCTTTTGCCGCTTCCGCTTCCCGATCCAATTCTTGCAGTTCTGTTTTATCCTCCGCACTAACTGCAAAACCATCCGTTTCAGCTTTTTGTTCTGCACCTTGCAAGCCTTTTTTTCCTTCATTTTCAAAACCAGCCACTTCTTTTTCAGATGCGACTGTCATTTCTTCTCTCGTTTCTTCGACGGTTTTTTCCGGAGAAATATTTTTTTCAATTTCTTCTGCCTGACTTTCCCTGGACTGAGCTTGTAATTGTTCTTTGTCCATCTATTTTTGTAATTTTTTACGGATAGCTTCGATCTTCTGCTGATCCAATTTTTCAAAAATGCGCGTCAAAACCTCCTTCTGCCTTTGACGCAAAACTTCCATTTTTTTCTGAAATTTTTCCCAAGCGATTTGATATTTATCCATGATTCAATCTTCTATAAATTTATCCGTGCCGCAAAGTTGAACGCGTAGAAATAATTTTGCCAACTTTTGTCCGTTGAATGATAGTCATTATCAAAGACCAAATAATCCGCCAAAATTTCCCGCACGCGAAGCAATTCTTTCAGTCGATTGACATTCCGCTTGTCCTCTATTGTGAAATCTAAAAGTTCCAAAGCGCGTTCAAAAGCCATCTGACTATATTCAGGATTATTTTTATTTTTCCACTTGATTGTCCTTTCGACTTCGCTACCAATATTGGCCATCTGCTCAAAGAAGGAAAGTTGCTGCCACCCACCCGCGGCTAAATTTTTATGCTGTACTTCCATCTATTTTTTCACTAACTTATTAACCACTGCTAAAATTTCTTTTTGAACTTCGGCATCATCCACTCCGCGACTGCGATTACCTTGCGATGGACGTAGATTTATCATTGAATCGAATTCCACGAAATCATCTTCTTTAAGTTCGGGGTAAAAGTTTATGCCCCAGAGATTTTTCTGTGCCGAGCCGTTTTTCAAAAGCAAAGCCTCTTCATCAGCATGTAAATCAGCATCCACTGCCATAATTTTCTTTTCAATATCCACCACGGCCTTAACCAGATTGCCAAACATCTTCCCCGACATTTCCCGCAACTCTTCGATTGTAATTTTGTCTTCAATTATTTTCATAATGATTGTTTTTAAATCTCCCTACCTCTTCTCAATGAAATATTCTCCGTTTTTGTATTCGATGACATAGTGATGGCCACTCCTATCTTGGAAGAAAGCCTCGTGATGCAGATGAGCGTAATCAAAAAGCGTCTGGAATTCATTCAGGTTCAGATGAGTTTCCAGATATATCTCGACGTCTTTTACATCGTCATCGAAATTTATCTTACAATTGTGGAGAAGTATATCTTTCATATGTTTTAATTTCCAAAATCATGATTTTTTATCCGATTCAGAGCTTCTTTTGCCATTTTAATTTTCTGCATATTTCCTTCATCAATAGCATCTTGTAAATTTTTTGTGTGTTTTTCTATTGCTCTCGCTCTATTTCTTTCATCTATTTCTATTCTTGTTAATGGATCTTCTGTTTTAGGTAAAGGACTTTGGTATTCACCATCAACATCTTCTAAGTTTTTTTTCTTTTTAGACGCTTCTGGCGCAGGACTACTCGGATATTTTTCCATATTTTAAGTTAATTTAATAAATAATAATCACCAGACCATCTACCCCGCCTTGGCGGAAAGGCCTGTGCGTTACTCTGCATAAATCATTGAGCCATCTGCCCCGCCTTAGCGGGACGGCCTGCGTTTACCCCGCACCATTTGGAGCCGAAGACCGGACTTGAACCGGTAACCTACGGTTTACGATACCGTTGCTCTACCAATTGAGCTACTTCGGCACAAATGGTGCGGGATAAGCGCCGCTCTACCCGCCTCGCGTCGACGAGCGGTCGGCTCCGCGAGTCGAGGCGGGCCAGCTGAGCTAAGATGGCTATTATCGCCTCTTCGGCGATTTCCTAAGTATATCATGCCAGTCGCCGATGAGGCGAGCTTAGCTCATATTTCCTTCTCCGTCAAACTGACCAAGCGGGCAAATTCCTCATTCACGATTTGTTGCATCCGATCAATGACCGGCTTATTCTTCCCGCCTGCATCGCTATGCGAAGCATTGCGGGTGAAAAGATGTTTGAAGCGGCCTTGCGTTTTCAAAAAATCCGTAAGCGGCCTGACATCTTTCGGTTCCAAAGTAATTTTGTATTTTCCGTTTTCAATCTCATATAAGGGCCAAAAATTTGTCTCAGTCGCCAACTTGGCAATCGCCACATATTGTGAAGTGGGAAACTTCCAATTGTTAGTGCAAGGCGAAAAAACAGTCAGAAATGATGGTCCTTCGACTGCCAACGCTTTTTGCGCTTTCTTTTTGAGGTCGGCCACATAGGCTACGTTGGCTTGGGCGAGATATGGAATATGATGAGCGGCCACGATATCCATTAAGTTTTTGCGCACTTCGGTCTTGCCAAATGAGGCGCGACCGGCTGGAGTAGTTTCCGTAGCCGCGCCATACGGCGTGGCCGAAGATCTTTGATTACCGGTGTTCATATAGCCTTCATTATCATAAAGCACATAAAGAAAATTGTGCCCACGCTCCAACGCGCCGGATAATGATTGCAAACCGATATCATACGTCCCGCCATCACCACCAAAGGCCACGAACTTAATCTTTTTGTCTCCGCCCGGCAATTTGTTCTTGCGTTTTAAGATTTCATACGCCCTTTCCACGCCGGAAATCGTCGCCGCCGCGTTTTCAAAAGCATTGTGGATCCACGGCGTTTTCCAAGCAGTGTACGGATAGAGCGAAGAAGTCACTTCCAAGCAGCCAGTGGCATTGGCCACCACCACTTCATCTTTAGCCTCGCCCAAAACTGCCCGCACGATCGAAGGAAAAGCACAACCGGCACAAGCCGAGTGTCCGGGAGCGAAATGTTTTGCCAGTTCTTTGTTCATAAATTATAAATTGATAAATTTTTTATTTATTCAAATATCCCCCCTCGATTTTCCCCATAAAAACATCTTCGATCTGTTTTTGAAAGATGTCCCGTCCGCCGAGACCATAGACAAAAGCTTTGATCTTTTTCGTCTCTCCGGCTTGATATAGGCTAGTTATGATTTCCGCGTGAAAAGGCGCTACCGTTCCAATCGATTGGGCCCGATCAAGCACCAGGATTTCTTCCGCCTTTTTCAAAATGTCAGCCAATTTTTGATGGACAAACGGCCGGAAAAGTTCGATCTTGACCAATCCTACTTTCTCACCTTTGGCTCGCAAATTGTCCACCACTACTTTGGCCGTGCCAGCGGCACTGCCGGTCAGAATCATAATGCGCTCGGCATCTTCCGTTTGGTATATTTCAAAACAATCATAATGCCGGCCACTAATCTTCTGATAGGCCTCGGCTATTTTTTGATATTCCGCTGTCGCGTCATTCATCACTTTTTCTTCATCAATCCGGAATTCAAAATATGAATTCTGGAGAGCCACCGGACCATATGTAACCGGATTAGCGGTATCTAAAAGTGGCGTAATGGCTGTACGTTCACCCACAAAATCTTTGACCATCTCTGTTTCAAGGATTTCCAAATTTTCCACGCTATGCGACGTGTTGAAGCCATCCATGATGACCATCACCGGTAAATTGATTTTTTCGGCCAATTTCATACCGATAATCGTCTTGTCATAGACTTCTTGGGCATTTTCACAAAAAATTTGCACCCAACCGGCATCCCGACAACCCATCACGTCCGAGTGATCGCCATGGATATTAATCGGCGCGCCGAGAGCCCGAGCTGAGATTAACATCAAAATCGGAAGACGCGTCCCGCTCGCGATGTAAAGCACTTCATGCATGAGAGCAAGTCCTTGGGAGCTGGTAGCCGTCACAACACGTGCGCCCGCGGAAGATGCCCCAATGGCCGCACTCATCGCGCTATGCTCTGATTCCACCTTGATCATTTCCGTATCCACCTCGCCATCCGCTTGGAATTTGGCATACGTTTCAATGATTGGGGTCTGTGGGGTGATTGGATAGATCGGCATCACTTCCGGTTCGATTTGTTTCAGCGCTTCAGCCGCCGCCGCCCCTCCCGTTAGTGCTAACTTTTTAATATTTTTTGACATATAAAATAATAGGCTAAAAATAAATTATTTTTTCTTCATCACTATTGCCTTCACCGGACAGACCTCAGCGCACACGCCGCAGCCCTTGCAATATTCATAATCGATATCCGCTTTATCTTTCTGACCCTCTTTGTATTTTTTCATTTCAATCGAAGCTTCCGGACAAAACGGCACACAAGTCGTGCAGCCGATACACTTCTCCTTATCCACTTCCGGATGTATATAACGCCACGCCCCCGTTTTGGGAGATTTTGTCTGATCATGTTTTATGACTGCTCCATGTTCCATATAATTAATTTTAAATTTGAAATTTATATCGTATCGTACGCTTTTTCAATGGCCGCGATGTTCTTATCCGTCGCTTCTTTGCCTAATTTCGGTTCAAATATCTGCCGGAATTCCAAGATCAAACTTTCCAGGCTGACCGCTTCGGTAACTTGAACGAATTTGCCAAGAATGACCGTGTTCGGTCGCGGCTGACCGATGATTTGGAGAGAAATTCCACTGGCATCAATCGGGTGGATCTTGCCCTCGAATTTTCCACCCCACTCAGCAATCTGGCTCCGCACTTCATGTTCATCCAGTTCCGTATTGATGATCAGCGCTTCTTTCTTGTCCAAATTGTTCGCCACATCCTGCGAGCCCAAAAGCGTATCATCCAGCACCACTACTACATCCGGATCGACTACGGGTTCATGAGTACGGATTATTCCGTCAGAAATGCGCAAATATGTCTTAGTCGGTGCGCCAGAACGTTCCGGACCGAAACTGGGAAAAGCTTGCACGAATTTGCCTTCATTCGTCGCCGCTTGCGCTAAAATTTCCGCCGCCGTCTTGGCCCCTTGTCCGCCACGCGCGAAAAAAATCACTTCAAAAATGTCTTTGTGATATTTCATAAATTAAAAACTATAAATTTAGCACTACTTATACAAGCCAATGGATAAATTATATCATAAAAAAATTAAAACTAAAAACAACCCGATGAAACGGATTGTTTTTAGTTTTCAGCTGCAAAATAGAATTTCACAATTTTTCTTATCTCGCCAACTGTGCTTCGATATCTTTGCTCAACTGATCGACGGTAATTGCTCCGCTCTCCACATTATCATTGACAAAGATCGTCGGCGTACCGGAAACCGCAAAACTTTCGGCTTCGGCCTTGGCTGCATCAATCCTGTCCTGATGGGCCTTGTCGTCCACGCATTTATTAAAGTCATTCGTATTGAGCCGCAGGGTCGCAGCATATCTCTTGAAATAGGTCATATCCTTGGCATTTCCCCATTCCGCCTGCGCGCCATAAAGTTTATCAGCATATTCCCAGAATTTTCCTTGGTCTTGGGCGCAAGTAGCTGCCAACGCCGCATCCGTGGCTTGCGGATGAGCGTCCAGCGGCAATTCTTTGAAAACAAACTGCGCCTTGTCTTGATATTTGTTCATAATAGAACGCAATGTCGGAAAAAAAGTTTTGCAATAAGGACATTGAAAATCAGAGAAAATGACCACTTTGACATTGGCATCATTCTTGCCGAAAGTCGCATCATCCGCGTTGATCGTTGGCAAAGAAAGATACTTGCCGACGGGCAGTCCCAATAGCTGAGCATTCAAGACATCTTTGCCATCCTTAGCCGCAAACAAACTCTTAGCCTGTGCATAAAGCTCAGTTTTTTCCACCGCCGGATCAAAAATGAAAGCCGGTAATGTTTTTACCTCAAATTGACTGATCAACTCTTTGCCTCGGACCGAATCAGCATTGACCTTTTCCACACTGATAGTCGGCATCACTCGCCTGAGCCAGACCAAAACTTCGCTCGGATCGCATTTCTCGCAAGCGTCATCACTGATGACACTCATCGGCACGGCCGGTTCACTGTACGCCACCCATGTTTTTCCATCCGCTTCGAAAATGTCGGACTTATTCAGATTTTTTTGGGAATAGCCGCTGCCGCGTACCAATTGACTGACATCCACGAACAGACTGCCGATCAGAAGCCCGGCCAGGAGAATCACTAGCGAGATCAAATTTTTCATCTGCTTGTTTTTCCTGTCCTCTTCGGCCTGCAGGACGTCTTCTGTAACGATTTCTGACAGCTCAGCCTCTTCGGCCTCCAACTGCTCTTTTTCGAATAATCCCCCCTGGATACTTCCCGACTGGCCATCCTCCTTTTTTTCAAAATCATTTTTTTCTTCCATAGCTTTGAGTTTTAATTATTTTAAAGTTATTTCCCAATAGAAATCCATACTCGACCTATCTGCCGGTCGGAACATTCGCATCCGCCCCAGCCGTCCCTTGATCAGTCGCGTTGGCGGCACCACCCGCATCTGAAGATTTTGTGGCCGCGTCCGCCTGAGCATCTTTCGCATCTTGGATAGTCTTGGCCTGCAAGGCGTTCAGATCATAATCCTGCTTGTATATTTTCATCTTATAGTCATCAAAACCCATCGTGATTTTTTTGACCGCCTCATTTTTCACCGCCACTCCGATAAGAATCCCCAGAATGAGAAACAAGGCCAGTTCGATAAAAAAATCATTGCGCCTCTTCCTGATTTTTGTCACAGTCGGTTCGGTTGGTTCGGTTGGTTCGGCCTCCGCCAAAACTTCCGCTTCGTGAATCACATTTTTCTCATCCTTTTCATTGTCCATAGTGTTTTGCAAAAGATAATTACTTTATATAAACTTACCACATCCCCAAAAACCCCGCAATCTTGCGGATTTCCTCATTTGGGGCGTAATAAAAATATTGTCATTTATCCACAATTGGCTTATCCGATTGTAGTTCTCTACAATTCTGGGTTCTTTTTTTATATCAAAAAAGTTCAATCTTAAAAATAAAAAATAAGAGCTCTGTTGGTCTTGTGACCAACAGAGCTTGTTTTAGTTTTCTTCATCTTGTCTTTAAAGGTATTGAAGAAATGACTTTGTATCAAAAATGTCAATGAGCTTTTGACACAACTTTTGTATACTTTCCGGATTAACATTTCCCAATACACCAACCGCAATCGGCTTTTGGAGTTCACTCTTGTTGCCATCGGCAGATGGTATAAGCCAAGGGAAAAATATCCCCACCTGTCCATTATCGATAAAACGGCTAGCCACAAAACGCCATTCGCCATTATCCGGGCACAAGATCACTTCGGACACTACGGGCGACAACATTTCTATTATAGAATTTATATCTGGGGAAATGATGCCATACAGCCTTTCCAATTCAGCCGGTATTTGAAAATGCCTTGCTAGACTGAACTCGTCCGTTTCTCGACTTCCTCGATTTATCCTCATCTTTTCCTCCATTATTTTTTGGCATAATCGCCCTTCCGTGCTTGAACAATTTTTAGATTTAAAAGAGCAACCAATCAAGGGCCCCTCCGCCAATGTTTATTGCACTCTAGCAAGACAAAAACAAAAAAGCAAGAAGGTTATTCCTTCCGCAACGCTTCCATCGGAGAAAGCTTGGAAGCTTTTTTAGCCGGCCCGCCTGCCTCGCACGTGCTCTTTAAGTTTCCAGTTGAATCGTAACAACTCTTCTAATCTTTCCTTAATGCTTCCATTGGACTTAGTGCTGCGGCACGGCGGGCAGGGAAATAGCCGAAAATGATGCCGGTGCCGGCGGAAAAACCGAGGCCAATGGCCGCCGACCACCAAGTCACCGAAAAAGACAACTCGTAGCCGAGATTCGCCGCCACGATTTCACCCAGCTTGGAAATCCCTACACCCAAAAGAAGCCCACTGATCCCTCCGAGTAGAGTGATGAAAACTGCCTCGAACAGAAATTGGGCAAGGATCTGGCCGTTTTCCGCGCCGACCGCTTTTTTGAGACCGATTTCATACGTCCGTTCGGTCACTGTCACATACATCACATTCATAATCCCCACCCCGCCGACCACCAATGAAATGGACACCAGTGCCAAAAGCAAAATATTAATAGAGGCAAAGACCTTATTAAGGATGTTCAACACTTCCACGATAGAATTGACTGAAAAATCGTCGTCATCAGGATCGGTGATCCTGTGCTGATCACGCATAACATCCGTCGCGGTAAGGATGCTCAGATCAAGTTTTTTCATATCCTGCAATTTGAAAATTGCGAATTGCAGATAATCGACGCCGGCTAACTTTTTCTGTGTAGTTTCGAGCGGCAGATAAATGGCGCTGTCAAAATTCAACATTCCGACCGTACCTCTTTTCTTCAGAACTCCGATGACCCGATAGCTCTGTCCTTTGATCTTGATATCTTTTCCCACCGCCTCTTCATCCCCGAAAAAATCAGTTTTCATTTCACTGCCTAGAACGGCCACTTGGCGCAAGCTCCGATCATCATCTTCGGTAAAGCCGACGCCCTGTTCGACTATGACTTTCTTATCCACCTCCGTCACTCCGGCCGTTACGCCCATAATATACGCTTGTTTATTTTTTCCGGCATAGCTCACTACTTGCTGAGTCATAAAAGAGGCATACCAAGCACTGACATTGGGCAGCTTACCGATTTTTTCCGCATCCTCCAATTTAAAAGTGGTTATCTGCATTCCGCCCGCGATGCCGCCCGCGTTCTGAGACGACATTTTATTGACTTTCGGCACTTTGACTTCTATCTCCATAATATCCGATCCGAAAGCACTGACTTGATCCACTAGGAACTGCTTCACTCCGCTACCGAAAGACAGGACCAGAATCACACTGGCCACGCCGATCACGATTCCAAGAAGCGACAAAACCGTCCGCCCAAGATTAGTGCGGATACTTCTGAAAGCCAGTTTGATTGGAACGAAAAAGGTCATTTTAGCATTTTAGCAGTTTAGCATAGTAGCAGTTTAGCATTTGTTAGAATGCTAAAATACTACTATGTTAAAATGATTATTCGTATCTCAACGCTTCCATCGGACTAATCTTAGCGGCACGCCCCGCCGGATAGATTCCGAAAATTATCCCGATTAAAATACTGACTGCCGTGGCTGTTCCGACAGATTGCCAAGAAATGATGAAAGGCCAGGTATATTGTAAATATTGGATGACAAGCGAAATCACGAAGGAAAGCACAATACCGATAATAATGCCTACTATTCCACCAATCAGCGAGATGAAAGCCGATTCAATTAAAAACTGAATCTGTACATCGAAATTCCTAGCGCCAACCGCTTTCCTGAGGCCCACTTCCCGGATCCGCTGACTCACCGCCAAAAGCATTATATTCATAATACCTATCCCGCCGACCAGAAGCGAAATAGCCCCGATGACTAAGAGAAAATAGCGCAGGACATCGGTTATCTGAGTGATAATAGCCACCGCTGAAGCCATATCACGCACCGAAAAATCATCGTTAGCCGCGTCGGTAATATGATGCTGCTCCCTGAGAGTCACAATGGCATCTTCCTTAGCAGTTGCGACAAATTTAGCATCCGTCACTTTGAGACGGATGAAACCCAAGTGATCAATGCCTAGAATTATCTTTTGAGCAGTTCTCAGCGGAATGAAGATGGAATCATCCTGACTGGTCGCCCCGAAACCACTGGATCCTCTTTTTTTCAGAACTCCGATGACAGTAAAATTTTCATCCTTTATCTTTATAACTTTATTAATCGGACTGCTGCCGTCCGGAAAAAGAGCCTTGACTTCATTGATACCCAGAACCGCCACTCGTGACATATCCGATTCTTCATCTTGGTTGAAAAAACGCCCATCCTCCACGGCCGTATTTTCCACATTAATATAACTGGCTGTCGTACCTTGGAAAGAAGCGGTTACATTTTCTCCGCCATAGGAAGCGGTCGCCGTTCCCAAAACATATCCAGCGCCATCAACCACTTCCGGCACGTTGCGCCTATTCCTGAGTGCTTCCAAATCGGCATATTTCAAAGTCGTAATGGCCACGCCCATAGCCGCCGCCGGCGGACCTTTTTCATCGGACGCGCCCGGTAAGATTCCGATCAGATTCGAACCAATGCCTGTTACTTGGTCAAGGATAAGGGCCTGCGCACTCCGGCCGACTGCCATAATGATAATGACAGAAGCTACTCCGATAATGATCCCAAGGATCGTTAAAAAAGAGCGGAACTTGGCCGCCATCAGATATTGGTACGAAATTTTTATGGAGCTTATGATGCTACGCATAAATTTATTTAATCAGCCTCTTTTCCATATTGGCAATCTTCCTGTCTAAGACCGGCTCGTCCGAAACAACTTGGCCGTCCTTGATGTAGATTATCCGATTAGCATGTTCAGCCGTAAATGTCTCGTGTGTCACCAAGATCACCGTGCAACCGAAATTATTGAGATTCTGCAAGATACGCATCACCTGCAAACCCGCCTTGGAATCAAGATTGCCAGTCGGTTCATCGGCAAAAACTACTTCCGGATCATTGACCAAAGCTCGAGCGATCGCTACGCGTTGTTTTTCTCCGCCGGACAACTGGTTGGAAAGATATTTTTCGCGATGCTCCATCCCGACGCTGCGTAAAGCCTTCATCACCTTATCCCGATTTTTTCCGTCCGGCTTCTGATCATAGAGCAATGGTAATTCCACATTTTCATAGACCGAAGTCCGTGGCAGAAGATTGAAAGATTGGAAGATAAAACCAATCTTCTTATTGCGGGTAAGCGCCAATTCATCACTGGAAAAAGCGGAAATATCCCGACCTTCAAAGAGATATTTGCCCTCTGAAGGACGATCCAGAAACCCCAAAATCTGCATCAGAGTCGATTTGCCGCTGCCACTCGGCCCCATAATAGAAAGAAATTCGCCTTTTTCCACATTGAAATTAGCATTGATAAGTGCCCTAGTTTCCACGCCTTCCGACTCATAAATCTTGCTCAAGTTTTGCAGTTGGATAATTGGATCAGCCATAAAAAGTTTTATTGGACACTCGACAATATCACCACTTTCTCTCCTCCAACCAGTCCACTCGCCACCTCAATCATACCGTCATCGCCCTTAAGGCCTGTTTGAATATTCACTTTTTTAGTCGTCTGACCGTCGGAATTCAGGATCTCTACGTAGGCTCGTCCATTGTCATTCTTTACCGCTCTGGTTGGAACCATAACCACGTTATTATGTTCTTCCGTATTGATATCCACGTTCGTGCTCATACCAATTTTCAATCGTGCATCGGGCGCGGTAAATTTGAGCTTGACTTTGTAATAAACCACGTCCTGGATAACTGTTGAAGACGGCTCGATCTCGAAAACTTCCGCGTCCAATTTTTCATCCAAAGAAGGAAAGGCATCCAGGGAAACCTTGGCCTTCTGCCCCAATTTTACATTCAAGATATCCGACTCCGGTACATTCACTCGAGTCTGCAAATCGCCGTCCGAGGCGATGGTCAGGACCGACGTATTTTCCGTCACAGCATTAGCAATGGTCATTTCTCCCACTTCCACATTCCGTTTGATTACTGTACCGGCAATCGGAGAAAATAGGACCGCCTCATCGATATTGGTTTTCATCTGTTTGATATCTTCTTCCGCCTTAGCTATCTGATTCATTTGCGCCTCCTTCTGGAAATGACTGTAGATATCTTCCTTCCTGTCCATATCAATAAGGTTCTGTTTTTGGATATCCACTTCGTATTGTGCTTGGGCCAACTGAGACAACATAATGCCCTTATCAATCGTCGCCACCTGTTGCCCGACCGCCACACGATCACCGACATTCACCGAGATTGATTCGACTTGACCACTGATTTTGAAAGACAAATCGGCTTCCACGGGCGTCATAATCTCCCCTGTCACGGAAACCGTCCGAACCAAGTTGCCCTTTTCAACCTTCTGAGTCGTGTAAGTGACGACTGGTTTTTTGTTCTTATAATAATAGGCTCCACCCGCCATGGCGACGATTAGAAGCGTTATGATGTATGTTTTTTTCTTTTTGAACATTTTTTTTACAATAGACTTTCTTGTTTTCTAAGGCCATCCAGAGCTTCGTTCACCAAGCTGTCCGCAATCTTATTTTCTTCCCGCGGGATATGCTTAAATATAACATTTTTGAACTCAAGACACAAATTCCAAATCTCGATAAAATTTTTCTGGATATATTCTTCCTTAAGCCTGTATTCATGATTGAGCTGTTTGACTACCAATTCACTGTCCAGATAACATTCCACCTCATGTTGTTTGGCCTTTCCCTTGCCCAAGAGCTGTTTTACTTTTTTGAGACCATATATCAGAGCGGCATATTCCGCCACATTATTCGTCGCCTCTCCGATATGTTCGCCATATCGTTTGTTGAGCGTTTCGATATAAATCCCTATGCCTGCCGGTCCAGGGTTGCCCCGCGAACCGCCATCGGTATATATTTTTATAATATTCTCCATACGTCTAAATATTTTAACAGATTGTCCGGTTTGTCCGCGATATGATCCGGCGCATATCGTTTAAGGATTTCTTCAGAATTGAAGCCCCAGCAGACCGCCACTGAAGCTGCTCCACTTTTTTTAGCCGCTTCAATGTCACGCGTCTCATCACCGATATACACCACGTTTTTTGGCTTAAGATTATAGCGACGCATAATTTTCTTAAGCGCCTTGTCTTTTCCGAATAAACTGGTCTCCGAAAAGATAAAGCTGAATACATCCACCTTCTGACGCTTTAGAAAATCGCTGACGTTTTTTTCCGAGTTGGAAGTCAATATTCCCAAAGAACACTCCTGCTCCCTTAATGTTTCCAGCATTTCTTTCATTCCATCAACCATAGGAATCGTAAACAGCCTTCTGTTGAAAATTTTTTTCGCCTTGCGGACGAAAAAAGGCAATTTCCATTTCGGAATATCAAATTTTTTAACAATCTCCCGAGAGGAAAGATTACGCAGCAAAAGAACATTTTCCTTTGCAATCTTATCATATCCGTATTCATCAGCCACTTCATTGAAAATTTCCATCATTTCTCTGAATGAGTCAGCAATTGTTCCGTCAAAATCAAAAAGGATCATCCTGCCATCACCATTCTTCATTTTCACATTTTGGTTTTTCATCACGCGTCCTTGCCCGCCCCCTGTCTATAAATTTTCAACTGACTTAAGGTCGATAATCTTGATCTGGATCTTTTTGTTCCCGTTCCATTCGTCTTCCGCCAGGCTGAAAGCTATGTCAATTTTATCATCTTTTTTAAGATTTGGGAATTTTTCCGCCAGAGAAAATCCAATCGCATCAAAAATTTTCGGACTGCCTTTTTCCCCCCGCAAAGTCAACTTCCAATGTTTCTGACCGTTGCCTACAATTTTAGCATCGACTATGATGAAATTTCTGGCGCAAAAAACCGGTTCTCGATTGCCCACGCCAAAAGGCTCCATTTTCTTGAGTTCGGAAACCAATTCCCAGCCGATGTCCTCAGCGGAGATTTCACTGTCTATCTCAATCGATGACACGATTTCCTTTCCGTCCAATTCTTTTTCCACTTCTGCCGTCATCTTTGCACAAAATTTTTCAATATTCTCGGGCAGGACACTCACTCCAGCCGCCTGAGAATGCCCACCGAATCTTTCCACCAAAGCAGCACATCGCTTGATGATTTCCATCAAATCAACCTCCGGCACGCTCCGCAAAGATCCGCTGAACATTTCCTCCTTATGCTGCAAAATCATAGAAGGTTTTTTGAATTCTTCCGTTATTTTCCCAGCCACCAGCCCGAGAATTCCCATCGGCCAATGAGTATTGGCGGCAAAAATGAAACGCTTGTCCTTGAAGGAATTGTTAGCCAGTACCTGCACCTCACGGAAAATTTCCATCGTTATCTTCTGCCTTTTCTGATTCTTATCCTCCAGCTCCAGCGCCAGAATGCGCGCCGCTATCGGATCATTCCCGACCAATACGTTGTACGAGGCACTGGCGTGATCGATCCGTCCGGCCGCGTTTATCCTAGGCGCTATTTGGAAAGCGACCGTGTGAGCGTCCGGCACTTTGTCCTCCGAAATATTGATTCGTCCTACCTTGAACAGTTCCAGAAGTCCTACACGCCGAGTCTTGGAAAGAACGATGAGTCCATATTTCACTAATGTCCTATTCTCTCCGAGTAGCGGCACACAATCAGCGATAGTCCCGATGGCTACCAGATCCAACGCCCATTTGAGCTGCTCAATCTTTTCCTTGGCTAATCTTTCATAAAGCGCAGTCGCTAATTTGAAAGCCACCCCCACTCCGGCCAATTCCTTGAATTCGAACCCGCTTTCTGGGATGTTTGGATTGATGAGCGCCACGGCTGCCGGAAGTTCATCTGGCACATGATGATGATCAGTGATGATGATATCCATCCCCAAGCGCTTGGCCTTTTCCACTTCCGCCACATTGGTTATACCACAATCCACCGTAATTATGAGTTTGACACCCTGCGTTTCTAGATATTCTAAAGCCTTTTCATTCAACCCATATCCTTCCGTTTGACGATCGGGGAAATAGCAAATCACTTCAGGAAATCCCACTTCCATAAGTGCCTCTTTCAGAACAGCAGTAGCTGTTACTCCGTCCGCGTCATAATCTCCATAAATGGCTATCGGCTCTTTTTTCTCCATAGCCGACTGAATACGCGCCACGGCTTTTTCCATCCCGGCTATCTCAAAAGGATCCCCTAAACATTCCGCATAATCGAAGCTGAAATATTTTTCTATATTTTCTTCTTCTATTATCCCACGATTATACAAAAGCTCCAGAACGACTGGGTTATATTTTTCCAGAAGCAGATCCGGAAAATCTTCCTTTCTTTTTTTTATCTTCCAATTTTTCATAAGCAGAAAATCAAATTAGGGGCCGCACCCCTAATTCTTTTGTCTTATACTGATATGGTTAGTTACACTCCGGACAGATGAAGCGCGTTTTGAATTCTTTTTTGTTGATATCTGAAATTTCCAAAGAAATAATCCTTTGTTTATTGCATTTTTCACAATTAAAATTATTTTCGAAATGAAAATCGGCCGCCAATTTCGCCGCGTCCAAAGCCGCGGCATTGAAATTGAGATTATATTTCTTATTGCTGAACATCGCTCGGATCTCTTCCACTACTTTTTTCGGCGTAATCATACCGATGACGAAAAATTCCTTCACGCCCAGCTCCAACGCCTTCTTGCGGTCCTCTTCGCGTCCCATATGCGACGACATCATCACAGGAATGTTGACCGTAGCCACATTTTTGGCTAAAGCATCTTTCATAGCGAAGCCGTCCATTTTAGGCATAATAATACCGGTGAAAATGACATCCGGCTTTTCCGAAATCGCTTTGTTCAGACCATCCATACCGTCCACCGCCTCAATCACATCAAAGCCTTCCAGTTTGAAAATCTCCGCATAATTGAGACGAATCGGTTCATCATCATCCACGATCAGGACTTTTATTTTTTTGTCTTTTTTATTTTCTTCCATATTTATTGAATGTTTAAATAATTATTTTTACATCTATCGCCAATGCCTTCTTTCCATTATTATAGACAATTAAGGGGTTTATATCAAACTCACGGATTTCGGGAATCTCCACGGACATCAGCATAATTCCCTGCAACACGCGGGCCAGTTCTTCCACGTCATAGGCCTTCTGTCCACGCGCGCCAGAGAACAAAAAGCCCAATTTTCCGTTTTTCAAAGAATCTTCAATCTGCACTATCGACAATGGCGGAACCAGATAATCCACTCGACGCAAGATCTCCGTATATATTCCGCCCAGACCATACACCACCACCGAACCGAAGTTAGCGTCTCTTTTTATCCCGATGATGAGCTCCGTGCCCCGAGCCGCCATCGGCTGCACGAGCAGCCGCGCACCGGGAAAATTGGACTTCATCTTAGCGATAGCCGCGCGTAATCCTTTCCCGTCTTCGATATCCAGGATCAATCCCTGTTTATCAGTCTTGTGCAATACCTTATCACTATCCACCTTGAGCACTACGGGAAATTCAGTATCAGTAACTTTGAGTTGAACGCGTTTTTTGTTAACCAAAGAATCTTCGGGAAGAATTTCCCGATGCACCGGTGTATTTATTCCATACATTTCCATCACTCGCGCGCCCTCCGAGAAATATAGAGCTGTCCGCCCTTCTTCTGCGGCTTTGCCAATCAAAGCGGAAACTTTTTCTTTCCTTTTCGCGTTAGTGATCTGCTCGGAGGTCTTGCTCTTCCTCTTTTTGAATTCATTCCAAGAGAAATAGCGGTCCAAAGATTGCACCGCTTGATCGGGAAAACTGAAGTTGCAAATACCATTATCTTTCAATTTCGCCACTGCCACATCCACTCTTGTCCCGCCCACAAAGACAGTCACAATAGTTTTTCTACTTTGCTTTTTGAGATCAATTATGACTTCCGCAATTTTTTCCACCGGGGTCTGGTCTTGCGGCGTAAGTACACAGATGATCGATCCAACATCTTCAATCTTAGAGATAACTTTTAGGGCCCTGCTATAGCGATCATCTTGCGCATCGCCAAGCAGATCAATCGGATTCTCGACTGCTGACTCATCAGGCAGAAATTCACGCAATTCTTTCTTAACGTTTTCCGGTATATCGGCCAACACTATCTTCTTCCCTGAAAACGCATCCGCCGTAAGGACACCCACGCCACCGGCATTGGTTATGACCGCCACACCTTTTTTCGCCGGCGCTTCACAATTTCTGATCAGATTGAATAAATCGAAAAATTCTTCCAAATTGTTCGCCCGCATCACGCCGCTTTTGGAAAAAACAGCGGAAATCACTTCATCATCTCCGGCCAAAGCACCTGTATGCGACGAGATGGCTTTTTGCGTCTTAGCATTCTTGCCGGCTTTCAAGATGATCACCGGTTTTTGCGCTGAAACCGTACTGGAAACTTCCTTGAAACGCTCCCCGTCTTTCACGCTCTCCAGATACATTCCGATCACTTTCGTATTCCCATCGGCCGCCAGATATTCCAAAAGCTTATTTTCATCAAGCTGCATCTTGTTCCCGACAGAAATTATATTGGAAAATCCGATGTTTTCTTTTTCTGCAATATCCATAAGCGCCACAGCCAAAGCTCCCGATTGAGAAACGAAAGAGACATTACCGTCTTTCGGCAGACCGCCGGCGAATGACGCATTGAGCTTCATCTCGGGAATAATGAAACCTAAACAATTCGGACCCAGGATATTCAATCCGTTTTCAATGGCGATTTGCGCCAAAGACGCCTCCCGCGCCTTTCCCTCCGGTCCGGTTTCCGCAAAGCCCGCCGAAATAACTACATAATTTTTTATCCGGCCGGCATTTTTTCCAATCTCGTCATTCACAAATTTAGCCGGAATAGCCAAGACCGCCAGATCTATCTCTTCTTCTATTTCATCCAGACCGGCATAGCATCTTTGACCGAACATCGCCGTATGCTTTGGATTGACCAAAAAAACTTTCCCGGCATATCCGAGGGTGAGCAGATTTTTCGCGATCACCGCGCCGACCTTACCCGCTTCTTCTGACGCCCCAACCACGGCGATCGATACAGGTTTAAAAAGTTTATCCAGCTCCATAAAAAATATTTTTATTCTTTTTTTATTATATCAAATTTTACGCTTCTAGAGTTTCTCTACAGTCACCCCTTCGGTTTCTTTGACGATTTCGGCCTCTACCAACAGCCCGTCGATAGCCCCATAATGCTGCACTTCACTAGCGCTATTGGCAACTCCCCATTGCAGGCATTCACTCAGGCTTTTTCCTTTGATATAGGCGGACAGAAACGCGCTCGTGAATGAATCTCCGGCCCCGGTCGAATCGACTGCTTGGACTTTTTTCGCGGCGACATGGAAAAAATCTTCTCCGTTAGTAGCCCAAGCGCCGCGCGTCCCATCCGTAAGCACGACTATTTTAGGTTCGAGACTTTTTAATTTTTCAATCAGATATTTTTCCTGCCTGACATTTTCCGGATCGGCATCGCCTTTCATATTCGAAACGATTTCAATCGCTTCATCCTTATTCACGAAAACAATCTCACAGAGGCCAATAGCTTCAATGATTTCAGCTGCGTCTTCTCGAATGCCGGCCTCGCGCGGATTGAATGCCACTCGCTTGTTGCCACTCTTCGCCGCCTCGAATATCGCTTCCAACTGATCTTCCCATTTCCCATAAATATCACTGACAAAAAACCAAGTCACTTCGGTATTTCTCAGATTATCAAAGTTCAGTTTTCCACTGGAATTCTTATTGGTAAAAATGATTCGGTCGGCCGAAGCTTCGTCCACAATGATAGCTGAAAAATCGCTATCGCGGCCTTCCTCGACCACCATCGGCTCCACACTCACTTTATTCTTTTCCAATTCTTCTCTGACCCAATTACCGATGAAATCATTTCCCACACTAGAAGCACACAATGTTCCAATCCCGAGTCGAGCCATTCCGACCGCCACATTGGCTGCGCAGCCGCCCAAGGCTTCATATTTTTCCTTGATCCTTATCTTGGCGCCCAATTCAAAAGCGATCTTTTTCTGACTCATCAGATCTTCAGGCGTTTCTATCATTTTCCCCTCACCGGTCGGGAAAAGCATATCCTTGCCCGCCGACCCGAAACACATAACTTTGTCCATATAATTGTGATACTAATATTGCGAATTACCCTCACGCTAATACACGAATATGCAAATCGATTCTTATTTCATTTGCATATTCGCGTATTTGCATAACATTCGCGTATTTGCATTATTTATTTAATAAAGAATCCTGTTTCATTACCGGTGATTTTTCGATCGCTAACATTTCCAAAATAGTCGGCGCGACGCTGCCCAGCACCCCACCGCTATGCAATTTATGCTTCTTGAATTTATCGCTCACCAAAAGGAACGGCACTGGATTTTTAGTGTGGAAAGTATTGGGCTGATCGGCGCTATCGTCAAACATCACTTCCGCATTGCCGTGATCGGCCGTAATGATGAGGTTTCCGCCGCGCCGCAAAACTTCTTTGGATAAAATTTTTATCTGCTCGTCCAACACATTGCAAGCTTTCACTGTGGCTGCTAAATCTCCCGTATGCCCCACCATATCCGCGTTGGCAAAATTGACCGCGTAAAAATCATAAGTGTTCTTCTGCAGATGGGTCATCAGATGTTGCGTGATCTTGGCCGCCGCCATCTGTGGGATTTTGGCATAAGAATCAATCTTGGGTGAAGGGATCATGATCCGATCTTCATCATCGACCGGATCAGCATATCCACCGTTCAAAAAGTATGTAATGTGGGCAAACTTTTCTGTTTCAGCGATGTAAAGCTGCTTCAGCTGCCCCAAAGCCATCGGCAAAGTACCCGCCAAAGTGTGTCCATGCCAAACCGTATGCACATCCAAATCCGGTCCAAAATCAGTGAGCGCCGCAAAATATAAATTTTCCACTCGCTCAATAGCTGGCATATCATCATTCGACGCGCAATTCTTGTTGCACGTCACGAAAAGTTTGGAAAATTGCCTGGCCCGATCACTCCGTAAATTGAAAAAAACCATACTGTCATCATTGTTCAATCTGGCTACGGGCGCATTGCCGTCATAAATGACCGTCGGCAGCAGATATTCATCCGTCAGCCCTGCCGCATACGCTTTTTCAATCGCATCTTCCGGACTGATTGCCATTCCTCCACGCGAAAAAGCAATGGCTTCATATGCCTTTATCAATCTGTCCCAATTCTTAGAACGATCCATCGCATAAAAACGGCCAGAGAGAGTCGCGATGCGACCAATACCTTCTTCCTTGATGATATCTTGAAAATGTTTCAAATGAGTCTTAGCACTCCGCGGAAATGAATCTCGCCCATCCGTGAACAAATGGCAAAAAACCTCTTTCACTCCGTTTTTTTTGGCCAATCTCAAAATCGCCCGGAAGTGATCGGGATCGCTGTGCGGACTATCATAATCTCCCATCAGTCCCATTAGGTGAAGTTTGCTCCCGCAGTTCCGCACGTGATGCGCCGCGCCGATTAGAATCGGATTAGTGAAAAAGCTACCATTAGTGATGCTTTCAGTGATGTAATATGAATCTTGATGTACAATCCGACCCGCGCCGATATTCATATGTCCCGCTTCCGATCCACTCATCTTATCATCCTCCAGCCCGACATCTTTCCCCGTCGCCCCCAATTCAATATGCGGATACAATTCAAAGAGCCGATCCAGCGTCGGCCGCTTGGACAGCGTAACCGCATTATATTTCGACGGCGGTGCTAGACCATAACCGTCTAATATTACCAAAAGTGTAGGTGTTTTCTGCTGAGACATGATTTTTATAAATAATTTTGCCTATTTTTTTATTTAACTTCGTAAATCCAAATGTCTATATTTCTTCCTCGATCCTGAGCAGCCGATTATATTTACAAATCCTTTCTCCACGCGACAGCGACCCGGATTTCATATATTCCGCACCGACGCCCACGGCCAAATCCGAAATGAAATCATCGGTCGTTTCGCCGCTGCGATGAGAAATCACAATCTTCATATTATTCTTCTGCGCCAGTTTGATGCAATCGATCGTTTCTGAAAGCGAGCCGATCTGATTGACTTTAATGAGCACCGCGTTGCACGCTTTTTCCGTAATGGCTTTTTCCAGCCTTTTCACATTTGTCACCAGCAAATCATCCCCAATAATCATCACGCGCTCACCGATTTTAGTGTTCATATTGCGCCAACCTTCCCAGTCTTCTTCATTGAGGCCATCCTCCACGGACATTACATTATATTTCGCGATCCATTCATTATAGATATTGACCAACATTTCACGGGACAGCGATGGGTTTTCCGGCTTGAAAACATAGCGATCTTCTTCTTTTTCAAAAAATGAGTTAGCCGCCGCATCAATGCCAATGGAGGCTTCAATGCCTTTTTTGTAACCGGCTTTAAGAATGGCCGCATTGATCACTTCCAGCGCCTGCGCGTTACTTTCTAGCTTCGGCGCAAAACCCCCTTCATCGCCCACCGCCACGCTGTAGCCTTCACTTTCCAAAATGCCCGCCAGCGTATGGAAAATTTCACTGCCGGCTTGCAACTGCTCACGAAAAGTTTTCACACCATTCGGCACTAATTTATATTCCTGAATAGCCAACCCGGAATCACTGTGCTTGCCGCCGTTAATGATATTGAACATCGGCATCGGCAGTTTATAGTTTTTAGTTTTCAGTTTATAAGTTTTAGCGATATAAGCATAGAGCGGCATGCCGGCATCCATCGCGGCCGCCCGCGCCACTGCCAATGACACACCCAAAATAGCGTTCGCCCCGAGACTGGATTTATTCTCCGTGCCGTCCAATTTAATCATCGCCTTATCAATCTTCTGCTGTTCACTCACTTCCATCCCAACCACCAATTCCGCGATTTTCGTGTTCACATTTTCCACCGCTGTCAGAACTCCCTTGCCCTCATAGCGGCTGGCGTCATTGTCCCGCAGTTCCAACGCTTCATACGTCCCGGTGGACGCCCCGCTCGGCACCGCCGCACTGGTCTTCACACCTGATGATAGTTCAATTTCCACTTCCACCGTCGGATTCCCCCTCGAATCCAAAATTTCCCGCGCGAATATTTTTTTGATAATAGACATATTTTTTATTATTCTAATCTTTCTTACCTTTTCTATTATATCACAAGCTAAAACGCCTGTCATTGCAAACAGAACGCCGTAGGAACAGGGCATTGCCCTGTTCCTACCCAAAAAATGACAGCAATAAAATAAATCCCGATAACAAATGTATGTTATCGGGATATACCGCATTTCTTTCCAGCGGGCACGATGCGGAAGCGCCCCTATGTAGTAATTTTACGTCACATCACAACAATCACCTCCTTTATTGGTTTTGACCGATTTGAATCACCATTCCGAAAGCGTGGCGGAAAGAGTTCCGCCAATTAAAATCACGCCTGCTTAAGATATAATTCATCGTGCTTGTTGAGATAAAGTTGACGATATACTCCATCTTCAGGAATATTGCCAAAATATTTTCGAATCCTTTCTAAATCATCAAGAGTTAAACAAAAACTTAACCATTTGGAAAACGCTTCGCAGCGGACATCTCTAGCTTCCTCATCATATAGTCCCTGCTGCGGAGCACTTTTGAATGCCATTGAAGCTTCCTCAAAGCTCGAGGCAGATTCCACTCTTTCACCAGACCAATTAATCCATCTTTCAAGAGCAGGATTATCCTCGTGCCAAACACCAAATCGTCCACGGGAGACTTCGTATATCTCCTTTAAATCTTCGCCAGTTGCGCATAATTCTGCCCATTTTTTCAAAGCATATTTTTTTGCTGGCGCACCCCAAGGTGCGCCATTGAAAGCTTTTTTAGCTTCCACTAGGGTAGTGGCACGATCCACATCTTTCACAGAAAGATCATTCCATCTCTCAAGCGCATCTGATTTTTCTTTTTTCATTCGTGCAATAACCTCAAGATATTCATCCCTTGCTATTGCAACTTTAGGGCTATAAATAATCTTTTTACTCATGATCTCTCCTCCTTGTATTTGGATGATACGAAATAATTCTTTCTTTATTTTTTTACCACAGCAGAAAAAATTCTTTTTCAAAGACAAAAAACCCTTTCTGCTGCGGCAAATCGCACTATTCGATTTTTAAGGCACTAATATATTATTATACACCCAAAACGCCCTTTTGTAAAGGGCGCTGGTGTTTTTTGGCTTGAATAAAATAAAATATTTATAAAAAGTATTTTTCTTCAGTGTAATCAGGTGCTCTCACGTGAAAATCAGTGGTTCAGACAGTCAGCACCTCTATCCCCGGCATTTCTGCCCCGCCCAAGTAGTCTAACATCGCGCCGCCGCCGGTGGACACGAAAGAAACGCTGTCCATCGCGTCATTCTTCTCCAAGATTTCCAAAGTTTCGCCGCCACCCACCAGGACAAAAGCGCCGCTGGATAAAACAGCTTTTAAAATTTCATTAGAACTGACTGCATATTTTTCTTCTTCGAATTTTCCCAATGGGCCATTCCAAACAATCGTTTTCGCCGTGACAATAATCTCTTTGAATTTTTCTATAGTTTTTGGCCCGATGTCTAAACCGCCGTCCACAAAATCAATGGGTAAAATGACTTTGTCGGAAAATATCATCTTCTGTTCAATGGCTTCATTGGCAATTTTTCCGCCCACCAGAATGTAATCATATTTTTCTTCAAAAAATTTGATAACCGGCAATTTCGTTTCAATTTTCGCACCACCAATGATGGCCACGGCCGGCGCAATCGGATGATCTTTTACAATAGTCATCTCGTGAATTTCTTCTTGCAACCGCATTCCAGCCGCGCTCGGCAAAATTTTAGCGAGGCCCGTGACAGAAGCATGATCGCGATGTGAAGCACTGAAAGCGTCGTTGACAAAAAAATCAAAATTCTCTGCTAATTTTTTGGCAAATTCCGCATCATTTTTTTCATCGCCTGCATAAAATCTCACATTCTCCAAAAGTAAAGCGCCTTCTGTCAGAGCATCCAAAGCCGCAGCCACTTTTTCCCCAATGCAATCTGGCACAAAAGTTACCTGATCTCCCAAAATTATTTCCGCGTCCGGCGTCACTTGGTCCAGCGAAAATTCTGGATCAACTTTGCCATCAGGCTTGCCTGCCAAAGTTTTAATGGCGGCGGGTCGACCCAAATGGGAAATCATAGCCACTTTACATTTTCTCGCCAACAGATAATCCAGCGTTTCTTTGGCCGCGGCAATTTTAAAAGTTTCTTTCACTCGTCCTTTTTCAATCGCCACATTAAAATCCACCCGCAAAAGTACTTTTTTACCCGCCACGTCTGTATCTTGGATTTTTCGGAGCTCCATATTGATTTTATGCTTAAATGTTAAAATGTTAATATGTTAAAATGCTTCAATGATTTAATGTCCCGCTCCCAAGATCCCAATGATAAGTCCCAAAATGGCTGTAATCATCGTAAAGATCCAAGCCCGCATCGTCACCTTGGTTTCCGGCCAACCTTTGGCTTCGAAATGATGATGGATTGGCGCCGCCAAGAAAACCTTGCGATGGAAAAAACGTTTGCTGAAAAGTTGGATGGCCGCCGAACCAGATTCAATGACATAAATAAAAACGATGATAAACATCACCAGCGCTGAGTTGGTCAACATCGCAATCACCCCGAGCGTGATGCCCAATGACACCGCCCCCGTATCCCCCATAAAAAAGCGAGCGGGATAAATGTTAAACCACAGAAAGGCCAAAAGCGCGCCGGACAACGCCGCGCAAAAAGCCGCCAAGTCGATCTTGTTCTGCATAAAAGAAATCAGTGTAAATGAACTGAAAGCAATGAGCAAGATTCCACCATTGAGGCCATCCAGTCCGTCCGTCTCATTGGAAGAGATGGCCGTAAAAAGGATGATGAAAATGAAAACCGGGATATACCACCAACCGATGGAAAAATCTCCCATAGCCGGAATGTGAATTTTGTCCCAACCGAGTTTATAGTAGAACCACAAAGCGCCCATAATTGAAATAACAATTAGCCAGCCGAAGCGGGCCAGAAAACGCATTCCGCCACCTTTGTTTTTCCCGATGCATTTGATGCTCATCCAGTCGTCCGCCAATCCCAAAATTCCGGCCGAAGTCAGCGCGAAAAGCGGCAGCCAAACTTCTTTGCGACTCAAAAAATCCAACCGGGCCAAAAATCTTATCCCAACCCAGCCAGAAACAAAAGGCAAGACATAATGCGAAATCAAAACTAGAATCAAGACTGAAAACCACACTAACACCCCACCCATCGTCGGCGTACCTGATTTATGTTGATGCAGCGAACTGACAAAAGTCAATTTTTCTCCCGAAACGGAATTTTCCTTGATCTTAATGCCTATTTTATATTTATACAAAAAATGCGTCCAGACCGGCGTCAAAAAAAATGCCAAGATGAACGCCAAAAAACCCGTCACCAGGACCTTTAGCACGTTGACGACTTCCGGAATTGTCTGTACTTGAGAGATATCCATAAATTTTTGACTAAATTATTTCCATTCGTAATTATCAAAAGTCCAAGCCACTAAAGTTTTCATATCCGTCCAACGACTTTCGTCATTCAAAATCACCGCGATTATCCGGTGCTTCCCGGTCGGATCAATGGCCGCCAGAAGCAAAGATTTTCCGGCCAATGGCGTAAATCCAGTTTTGCCACCGAGACAATCCGCCATCTGTTCCAAAAGCATATCCGTGTTTTTCAGCTGATGCACCCATTTTCCGTCCGCAGAAGTGACAGTCGCTTCCTTCGTTCTCATTATATCCCAGATCAATTCATGCTTCAATGAGTAAGCGGCGATGCGCGCAATGTCATAAGCAGACGAATAGCATTGATCTTCTTCGCCATCAATTTCCAGTCCCGATGGAGTGCAGAAATGCGTATCCTTGAGTCCGAGTTCCTTCGCTTTAGCATTCATCATATCCACAAAACCCTGGCTGGTCCCTCCGACATGGACCCCCAATGCCGTAGCGGCATCATTGGCACTATCAAGTAGCATTGCCATAAGCAAGTTCTTCACTGAAATTTTTTCCCCAGCAACCAATTTTTGGCTATTGCAAAAAACACTGGTCGGACAACCGACGGTTGTTCCATAAACATTCAAAACAGCTGGCGTGATTATCACTTCTTCATCCAAATCTTTCACATTTTCCACCGTGAGCACAGCCGTCATAATTTTGGTAAGAGAAGCGATTTGCGTTTTTTTCCGACCATCGGCATATTCCAAAAGCGTTCCACTGTCCACATCGATAACAACCGACGAGCCGGACCAGATCTTCACATCCGCATAATCCGGTTTTCTGGTCGGGATAAAAGCCGTATCCGCCGGTTGGTTCAGCGGGAAAAGATTTTGGTTTTCAAAACCTTGTGATCCGTCACCGACACACTGGCCACCGGCCTCCGTTTTCTGACTCGCATCTCCCAACACTTCCGCCGACACCGGCGACGTCATCTCCTGGCCAGATGAGAATGGAAGTTCGCCATACATAAAAACCGGCAGAAAAGGAATAATCAAAATGGAAAAAATTACGTTCAACATAAATGTCTCAAACCACTGATTTTCACCTGATTATCCTGATTGCACATGAATTTTAAATTCAGTGAAATCACGTGGTCTCATGTGAGAATCAGTGGTTCTGATTTTAACTCTCTAAGATACTTTCCACCCGGCTATCCTGGGACAGACTTTCAAAGTCCGGCAACTTCTCAACATTCTCCAGCCCCAATTTTTTCAAAAAATCAAAAGAAATCTTATATAGGTATGAACGTCCGCCGTTCGGATCGGGAATCCGCTCCAAAAGACCGCGCAGAAGAAGGGCACGGACGGTGAAACTGCAATTCACTCCGCGGATCGCCTCCACATTCACCCTTGAAATCGGTCCGCGATAAGCGATGATCGACAACACTTCGAGCGCCGCCTTGCTAAGCCCCTCTTGGATGCCGCTCTTGACCATCTCGGAAACGATTTCCGCGTTGTCCGGTGCTGTCGTCATCTGCACCGCCTTTTCTTTTTTAATGATGATCATTCCTCGTCCAGTGGCATATTCACCCTGCAAAATCATAATGGCATTTTCCACTTCCGATTCCGTCGCGCCCGTAATTTTAACCAGACGTGAAATTTCCACCGGTTCGCCGGTGATGAAAAGGATGCTTTCGATTGATGATTTTAATTTTTCGATTTCCATAAAAATTAACTATTTTTTAAACTTAGACTTATTTCACTGAACAATTCTTTTTGATCAACTTGAACCAATTTCTGTTTCACCATCTCGAGCATCGCTAAAAATGAAATGATGACATCCACCTTGTCCTTAGCGTCCTCCACGAGCGATGAAAACGACGACTGGATCTTTTCTCTGAGCATCCCTTCCAGATCATTGATGCGTTCTTCCAGTGTCACCACTTCGCTCACGATCTCTTCCTGCAATTTTTCGATAATCGGAATTTCAGCCAAGACAGACAGGAAATATTTTTTGAGATCATAAGCGTTGATGTCTTCCGGTGGGTAGAAGATCGGCGCCACCGTAGCAAAACTCTCGCGCGAATAACAGAATTTTTTTTCTTCCGCCAGCTTGGCCAGCTTCATCGCCGCGTCTTTGAATTTCTTGTATTCCGCCAATTGATAGGTCAGATCCTTGATCTCCTCCTCTTCTTCATCGCTGAATTTCAAAGTCGGCAGGATCGCTTTGGACTTGATGAGGATAAGGCGGGACGCGACAGTCAGAAAATCCGCCAGATGTTCCAAAAGGATATCTTGATTATTCCGAATATGTTCCAGATATTCGTCCGTCACCTTGGAAAGGCTCAACTCGGTGATATCCAGCTTTTCCTTCTGGATCAACTCCAAAAGAAGCTCCATCGGGCCCTCGAATTTGTCAGTTCTCACATGATATGCCATAGCTGGACTGAAATTTATTTACTTCCCCATAATATCACAATTGCCGGGAGTTTCCAAGATTGAAACTACCGGCAAATTATGCAGAATATATAGATAATAGAAATTCCCTATGGCGTCAGCCTTTTCACATCCCGCGGGAAAAGGATGGCTTCTTTGATGGAATCGATGCCTAATATCTTTTGCACGATGCGCTCACTGCCAAGTCCCCAACCGCCATGCGGCGGCATACCGATTTTGAAAATATCAAGATAGGAAATGAAATCTTCCGGATTAAGTTTGTGTCGTTTGATGCTGGCCACCAGCTGATCATAATTATGGATACGTTGTCCGCCAGTCGCAATTTCCACGCCGCGGAATACAAGATCGAAACTTTCCGTGTATTGCGGATCGGCACTTGGCATCGTATAGAACGGGCGGGCGGAAGTCGGATAGTGCGTCAGGAAAATGAAATCGGAATTGTAAGTTTTTTTGGCCCACTCGGAAATCAGCCGCTCGCCTTCCGGATCGATATCAATGCCTTCCGTTTCTTTTTTGTATTCTTTTTTCAAAATATCGAGCGCTTCGGTCAGTTTGATGCGCGGAAATTGTTCCGGGGCCGCGATTTCTTCAATTTCATATTCCTTGAGGATATCTGCGCAATTCACTTCCACATCTTTTATGATTCGCCGCATTGTCTGCTGCAATTGCTCCATAATGTCGGAAAAATTTTCGATGAATCCCATTTCAGCGTCGAGCCCGATATATTCATTGACGTGTCGAGAAGTGAAATGTTGCTCGGCGCGAAAAACTGAGCCGATCTCAAACACCCGCTCGAACGCACCCACACCAGCTTGTTTGTAGAATTGCGGACTCTGCGCGAGATAGGCATCGCGCTTGAAATATTTTATCTTGAAAAAATTCGCACCACCTTCCGTCGCCGCACTGACGATTTTCGGCGTCTTGATCTCTAAAAATCCGCTCTGACGCATCGCCGCCGCATAAGATTCCAGGATCTGCGAATAGACCCGAAAAATTCCATTGACTTTCTTGTTCCGCAAAGCCAAGTTACGATTGTCCAAAAGGGTCGGCAAGTTGACATCCAGATTCTTCTTGCTCGGATCAAAAGACAATTCACCATCCACTCTTGACACGATTTCCATCTTTTCCACTTCGATCTCCACTTGTCCGAGCGGATCCGCCTCCTTGTTCTGTCCCCCGGGACGAGCTTTGACCAAGCCGGAAACATTCACCACAAATTCACTGCGCACTTCCTTGCTCGTAGCATAGGCTTCCGCCTTGTCCGGAATGACTACCATTTGGATTATGCCAGTCCGATCGCGGAGATCGATGAAAATCAGCTTGCCATGGTCGCGCCGCACGTTCACCCAGCCGGACAACCTGACTGTTTGACCGACTAATTCCGGCGTTTTATTGATCAGTGTTCTGTTCATAAGAAAAAATTTTACTTTATCACACTTCGGTATTATAGCTTAAAATGGGAAAAAAGCAAATCCATAACCTCTTTAATGATCCAATCCGGCGTTGAAGCGCCAGCCATAATAGCGATGTTTTTCAAGCCCTCCAATTCATCCAATCTTATCTGGCCGGCATTTTCCACGAAATATGTCTTAGGATTCAGCTCGCGAGAAATCTCATAGAGCCGAGTGGAATTGGCGCTTATCGGAGAACCAATGACGATAACCGCTTGGAATTCCTTGGATAACTTCTTCACTTCCGCCTGACGGTCATGCGTCGCGTGACAGATAGTTTCAAAAATTTCCGCTTGCGGCGCGATCCCTTTCACGTACTCGCCGACTTCCCGGAAAAATTCCTCGTTCTGCGTCGTCTGTGAAATGACCGCTACTTTGGCATCCGAGGAAAATTTAAGCATTTCCAAATCCGATTTATCCGAAACAATCTTTGTTTTTCTCCCGCCCCAAGCATGAATACCTTCCACTTCGTTGTGTTTCTGGTCACCGACTAAAACTATTTCATAGCCGCGCTTGGCAAAAACCTGCGCCAAGCGCTGAACCTTGATGACGCGCGGACAGGTCGTGTCAATCACTTCGATATCTTTGGATTTCGCAATCTCAAAGACCTCCGGCCCGATGCCGTGCGCCGTGATAATGAGCGTCCCAATCTCACCAACCGCGGCCGTTTCAAATTCTTCCCAATTTATTTTGGAAATTCCTTTTTCTCCGATTTTATTCACCACGTCCGGATTGTGGACCAAGTTTCCCAAGATGCGCACCGGCTTTTTGGCCTTCTTCATATCAAGCGCCGCAATCATTTCATAGGCCCGTTTTACTCCGTCGCAAAAACCGGCAGTCTGACTTAGATATATTTTCATAAATATTTATTTAATACGGCTCCGTATCACACATCTCGGTCGTAGCCTTGGACATCCGCTGTCCACGAGATACGGCAAGCTATGTGATTCTATTTTAATTTTTCAATTTCTTGAAGTAGTGTCGGCAAAATATCTTTTTCTTTGACCGATTTAATCACTTTCCCCTTTCGAAAAATCGCACCCGCGCCGACTCCTCCAGCCACTCCGATATCAGCTTCCCGCGCTTCGCCCGGACCATTTACGACGCATCCCATTACCGCAATATGAATATCTTTGTCAATTTCCTTCATTGCATCTTCGACTTGGTGCGCTAATTTTATTATATTTATCCGTGTTCGGCCGCATGTTGGACAGCTCGTTACCGTCACACCACGTTTCCTAAGCTTCAAGGATTTCAAAATTTCCCATGCCACTTTCATCTCTTCCAATGGATCAGCCGTAAGAGAAACCCGTAGCGTCGCTCCAATGCCATCGTAAAGCAAAATTCCCAAGCCGATGGAGGACATTACTGTTCCGCGAAACACTGTTCCCGCTTCAGTCACTCCGATATGCAACGGATATTTCACTTTTTTGGCGAGCATCCGATATGCTTCCACCGTCCGCTCAATATCAGAAGCTTTCAATGAAATCAGGATGTTTTTGAAATTATGTTTTTCCAAAATCCGGATGTGCCGCATAGCTGATTCCACCATGCCCGCCGCTGTCACCTTGCCCTTATATTTTTTCAAAATATCCCTCTCCAAGGATCCGCCATTGATGCCGATCCGGATAGGAATTTTTTTCTTCTTGCAAATTGCCACTACTTTTTTCACATTCTCGTCCGATCCAATATTACCTGGATTAATCCTGATCTTATCCACTCCTTGCTCCGCCGCTTCAATTGCCAACTTATAATCAAAATGTATATCCGCCACCAGTGGAATCTGGATTCGTTTTTTAATTTTTCCCAGAACTTTGGCCGCGGCCATATCCGGCACCGCCACTCGGATAATCTCACAGCCGGCCTTTTCCAATGCCAAAATTTGTTTCACTGTAGCCGCCACGTCCCGCGTGTCAGTGTTGCACATCGACTGCACTCGCACCGGATTTTTTCCACCTAATTTATACGGTCCGACTTTAACGATACTGGAAATGTATTTTTGCATAAAAAATGTTACTACTAAATAAAGAATGGGCGGAAATCATCTCCAATAACTTCCGCCCCGCAAAAAAAGAACTATTACAATTGCATAAACTCGGGTGCCTTTTCCTTAATCAATTGGATAACTTCACTATCCGAGACAGATAGTTCTTCCTTGATTTCAATCACGACGAATTCATCCTCCCTGATTAGCTGGTGATAAATCCTAAGTCCGCGCACATCATCATTCTTAATCATATCGACAACATGTCCTAATGTACTCATTTTTCTAGATTCGCACATCATCCCCCCCTTGTTTTATTTAGAATTTATTCGACCCAAATCTTCCGAAATAATACTGCAAAAAATATAAAAAGTCAATTCTATTTCTCCGTGTATGGAAGATTATACATCTTGGACTTCTTCCATTTTTTGTTCCAAAATAGCATCCTTTTCACCAAAGACAAACTTCCCTTTGAATTTTTTACCCGCGAGGAACAGTGGTATCCAAAAAATGTCATCCGGCCACATTGTTTCAAACGGAATTTTGTCGACATCGAACCATTGCGGCCGCATCTCTTCCGTCTCAATCGGCGTACCGGAAAAATTTTTTATATTAAAAATATTCACTTCGATTTCTTCTCCGTTGGTCTGAAATTTGAAATCGATCACTCCCAGTTTTTCCAGTTCGAGAGCTTCAATCCCCACTTCTTCGCGCGTCTCGCGCGCCGCCGCTTCCTCAATTGTTTCGTCTTTTTCCACTTTTCCGCCAAAACCGTTCCACCTGAGCGCTCCGAACCCACGCTTCTTCATACCTAAAAGAATTTTTTCATCTTGATGCACGACACAAAGAGTCGTGATAAGCTTAGTCATAACTTTAAATCTTAAACCGAGCCTTTTAGCCTTGTATATCGTACTTTTAATTTCCTATTTCCCACAACACTTCTTATATTTCTTCCCACTACCGCACGGACATGGGTCGTTCCTTCCGACTTTATCTTTATTGATGATAGGTTTCTGTTTAGGCTTTTCTTCGCTCTTATTCTCAGCGCTTTGTCCCGCCTCGTCTCCCGTCACATTCTTCGCCGCCGCGAATTGTTCCACTTGTTCGCCGCCACTGTAGTTCAAATTTTTTGGTGTCTCTGCAACCACTGCTTCCGGCACCGCCACACTCACTTTGAAAATCGTATGCACGATCGTGGAATGGATATTATCCATAAGACTCGAAAACATATGGAAAGCTTCCCGCTTATATTCCACCAACGGATCCCGCTGGCCATAGCCGCGAAGACCTATACCTTCTCTCAGATAATCGATCTCGTCCAGATGATCCATCCACATCATATCCATCGTCTGGAAAATAATAGCCCGTTCGACTCCGCGCATATTTGTTTCACCGATTTCCTGTTCTTTCTTGTTATACGTCTCCTTGGCCAAGCCGAAAAGATATTCCGTTACTAGGGCGATCTTTTCCGCCGTATTTTCCGCGCCGGCATTTTTCATCTCGTCCAATTTATTCCTAACTGATTTGTCCAAAGGAATAATTTTGCCCAGACTGTCAAAAATTTCCTGCATATTCCAATTCTCCCGATCTTCGGCACTATGGAAAGAAACCAGTTTCTCAATCTCCTCTCTGACATATTCCATAACCTCATTCTTAGCATCTTTAGCTTTCAAAATTTCTTTACGTTTTTTATAGATGATTTCACGCTGTTTGTTCATAATGTCATCATAGTCCAAAACGTGTTTTCGAATGTCAAAATTAAATCCTTCAATCTTAGACTGAGCATTCTCGATAGTTTTGGAAATGATGCGGTTCTGGATTGGTTGGTCCTCCGGAAGCCCCAAAGAGTTCATCATATTGATCAACTTATCCCCGCCGAAACGGCGCATTAATTCATCTTCCAAGGAAACATAGAACTGCGACATTCCGGGATCCCCTTGGCGTCCCGCTCGGCCGCGCAACTGATTGTCGATCCGGCGTGCTTCATGCCTTTCCGTTCCCAAAATGAAAAGTCCGCCCAATTCTTTCACGCCCTCGCCCAATTTGATGTCCGTCCCGCGTCCCGCCATATTGGTCGCAATCGTCACTGCGCCACGCGTACCGGCATTGGTGATGATGAGCGCTTCTTTTTCGTGCTGCTTGGCATTCAAGACTTGATGCAGGACTCCGAACCGGGTCAGAAGCGCGCTCAGATATTCCGACTTTTCGATGGCAATCGTGCCCACGAGCACCGGCTGCCCGGACTTATTAATCTCTTTGATTTTTTCACAAATGGCATCAAATTTTCCCTTTTCGGATTTATACACGATATCCGCCAAATCACGCCTAGCCAGCGGTTTATTAGCCGGAATTTCCACCACGTCGATATTATACACCTTGTGGAATTCTTCCGCCGAAGTGGAAGCTGTGCCTGTCATACCGGACAATTTTTTATACATCCGGAAATAGTTCTGGAAAGTGATGGTGGCCAGCGTGCGCGATTCTTTCTGCACTTGCACACCTTCTTTGGCTTCGATGGCTTGATGCAGACCGTCGCTATAGCGCCGCCCCGGCATAATCCGTCCTGTGAAGTCATCCACAATAATGACTTCTCCGTCTTTCACCACATAATCCTTGTCACGTTGAAAGATGACTTGCGCCTTCAAAGCCTGCTCCAGATGATGGACATAACTGATCTTGCCCGCGTCATACATATTGCTCACGCCCAACCAATTTTCAAATTTGGAAATCCCGTTGTCGGTGATATAGACCGACTTCATCTTTTCATCCACTTCGAAATCTTCGCCTTTTTTGAGGCGCGGCACCAGTTGGGCGAACTGTTGATATTTTTTGGTTGATTCACTGTCCGGTGCACTGATGATAAGCGGCGTCCGAGCTTCATCGATCAAGATGGAGTCCACTTCATCCACAATGGCAAAATTCGGCTCGCGCTGCGCCATCTGCGAGAGACTTTGCACCATATTATCACGCAAATAATCAAAACCGAATTCATTGTTCGTGCCATAAGTAATGTCAGCCGCATAGGCTGCTTGCCGCGAGACTTGTGTCAAATTCTCCATTTCCACACTCACCTCCTCAGCATCGACTTTCTTCGGCTGATAAACATATGAAGCGTCGTGAATGATGCAGGCCGTCGAAATGCCCAAGAAGCTGAAGATAGAACCCATCCAGTTGCAGTCACGTCTGGCCAGATAATCATTGATAGTCACGACGTGCACGCCGAGGCCCGAGAGAGCATTGAGATAGATCGGCAAAGTGGAAGTCAAAGTCTTGCCTTCCCCCGTTTTCATCTCCGCGATTTTCCCCTGATGTAAAACAATACCGCCGATGAGCTGCACATCAAAATGTCGCTCCCCAATCACCCGTTTGGCCGCTTCCCGCACCACCGCATAGGCTTCCGGCAAAATGTCATCCAAAGATTCGCCTTTAGCGATACGTTCTTTGAACTCAACCGTCTTATTTTTCAAAGCCTCGTCGCTGAGCGGCGAAATGACCGCTTCTAAAGAATTTATCTGTTGCACAATCGGATCCAATTTAGCAATCTCTTTTTCATTCGAACCGAAAATTTTCTTGATAAAAGACATATTAAAAAAAGTGAAATTTAAGACTTAAAGATCAATAACTCTAAGATTTAGCTTTATTCACATGATTATTGTTAACTAGCCTATTCTACTAAAAAAAGCCCCGTCCGTCAAAGGAGCAGGACTTTTTTTGAAAATTACTTTTTGAAGCGGGCTTCACCGTCCACCACCATCTTTTTCTTGATGGAACGCGCTCCGCGCTCCCGCAAATCACGCGCCCTGTCCACGTCGCCGACAATCTGACGCTGCATCTGTTCAACCGCCATATCAATCGATCCTTCCACGCTTTCACTCGTCTCGGAGGTACGATACAATTTACGCGGAGTTTGGATCATCAATTCGACATAAAATTTATCATATTTATCTTTGGACACCTCAACTTCGTACTCCAAAGTTTTTTTCAAGAACTTTTCCATCTTCTGGATCCTTTTTACGATATAGTCTCTCGTCTCGTCGGATAATTTGACTTTCTTACAGAACAGACGCAAATTGAGTATTTTGTCCATAATTTTTTTATAATTTACTGATTAAAAGCCGGCGGCCGCAACTCCGACCGGCCACTAAGAATAGAATAATTTCAAATCGGCGTACTCATATGATTCAACATTTATTTTGTTAAGTTTAGAACCCGACATATTGGATCTCTTCTTTGAGCTGCACCCCGAACTCGTCGCGAATTTTCATCTTGATGAGACTGGCCAGCATCACCACGTCTTGCGCTTTCCCTGCTCCTAAATTTATTACAAAGTTACCATGCTTTTCGCTCACTGCGACGCCCCCCATTTTTTTTCCGCGAAGACCAGCTTCATCAATCAGCCAACCGGCTGGGATTTTTTTGTTCCGACATACGCAACCCGTATCCCGTTCGAATTTCTTGATGAGTTCCCCGTCCTGCACGGTTGGGTTTTGGAAAAAACTGCCCGGACTGGGGTCTTTCGGTATTTTTTCCATTCGTTTCTTGACGATGTCCCGCATCTTTCCCCCTATTTCCGCCTGATCGCCTTTTCGCAATTCTAGAACACAAGATAGGATTATCAGATTTTTATTTTCTTTAAACACACTGCCTCTATAATCAAAATTGCATTCTTTATTCGTAAAAGTTTTAAATTTTGAACTTTGAATTTCCTTGCCGCTTCCATTCTCTTCGCTATCGATAACTAATACCTTTACATTACTGACAATACTATTCATGTCAAAACCATACGCTCCCGCATTCCCCCGCACCGCCCCGCCGATCGTCCCCGGAATACCCGCCGCCCACTCGAGACCCGACAGAGAATTTTCTTTAGCTAATTTAACCGCCTCTGAAAGAAAAAGCCCAGCCCCACATTCTAGCTTTGTATCTTGTATCTTGTGTATTGTATCTTGTATGCGAATGACCAAACCATCAAATCCTTCATCGCTGACTAAAATATTACTTCCTCCACCCAACACAAAAATTGCCAATTTATTATCTTTGGCATACTCCACTGCCTCAATCAATTCTTCTTCCGAAGCCACCTCGCAAAAAAACTTCGCCGGCCCACCGATCTTGAAAGTGGTCAGCGGCGCGAGAGGAATGTTTTTTTGAATGTTTAGATTAAACATAAGTTTTTTATTTTTCTTTCAACTTCTCAGCCACTTCCCAACCATTCCCCGCTCCGATGGTGATGACAATGTCGTCCGGACCAATCTTGTCTTTCAGATATTCCACCGCTTCTGGGATAGTCGGGATATATTCCGCCTTGCCACGGCCGAATTGATCGATGAGTTTGACCAAGTCTTGCGAATGCACGCCACCTTGCGTTTCCCGCGCACTGCCATAAATGTCCAAGACGATAACTTTGTCGGCATCAGAAAAGCTTTGAGAAAATTCACTAAGAAGCGCTTTGGTCCGCGTGAAAGTGTGCGGATGGAAAACCGCCCAAATATTTTTTTCCGGATAGCGTTCGCGCGCGCCCGCCAAAGTCGCTCTGATTTCTTCCGGATGATGGCCATAGTCATCGATAAGGATCGCGCCATTTCTTTCTCCGATATATTCAAACCGCCGCGCTGTCCCCTGGAAATTCCCAAGCGCCTCGCGCACTTTCTCCAGATCGACTTGCAACTTATGACAGGTCGCCACAACAGCCGCCGCATTCAGAACATTATGCTTGCCTGAAAGCTGAATTTCAAATTCACCCAAACTTTTATCTTTAAACAAAACTTCAAAAGACTGGATTTCTTTTTGGTTTTTGTCATTTGGATTTTGGATTTTATTTGAAATTCTATAATCATTTTCTTCTCCAAATCCATACGTCGCCACCTCCGCCGTGCAACTTTTCGCTATTTCCAGCGTATCTGTACTGTCTCCCCATACAGCCAGGAAGCCGGTTTTGGGAAGGCGCGCCACAAAATCTTGGAAGGCTTTTTTGTATTCCGTAAAATCGGCAAAAAAATCCGGATGATCAAAATCACAACTGGTCAAGATTGCTGCTTTCGGATCATATAGCCGTAATTTATTCTGATATTCGTCCGTTTCCGCCACAAAAATTTCACCTTCCCCGATGAGCGCATTGCCGCCCCAATCTAGGACCTTACTGCCGATAATCGCGCTTGGATCAGCTCCGCACTCTTTCAAAGTATTGGCGAGCAGAGCGGAAGTGGTCGTTTTGCCATGCGTTCCCGCCACCGCAATGCCATATTTCTCATTGAAAAAATAAGCGAGCATTTCCGGATAACTAACCATTTTGAGTCCTCTTTTTTCCGCCTCAGCCATTTCCGGATTATTAGCGCTGTTATAGGAAGAAGAATAGATGACGAGATCTGGGTCGGTTGGAATATTTTTCGCCGCAAATCTCTCAACATATCTGATGCCAAGCCGTTCAAGAATCGCGTCAGTGAAAAATTTCTCGTCCGTATCAGAACCGATAATTTCCTTCCCCAGCGCATGCAAAATTTCCACCACCGCGATGACACCAGAACCTTTAATGCCGATGACATAGACTTTCTTGATATTTTTAAGATCAATATCCATAATCATTTACAAATTACCGAATTATATAAAACAATATTCCCATAAATTCTAACGTTTAAATGACAAAAATTTGAAATTTGTCATTGAAAATTCATTTGACATTGAGATTTTGAAATTTGATATTTTTAGGATCTATTTTACTATTCCCAAAATTCCCTCCACGATCCGATCAACCGCATCCGGATGATAGAAGAAATTTTTGATATTCGTCCCTAATTTGGCGCTAAGCGCCTCGTCATCGGCAATTTCATCGATTTTGGCTTTGAGCATATTATTCCCCAGATTGTTTTCCTCCAAAACAATGCAGCCTCCCACTTTTGCCACCGCATATGCGTTCATCCTTTGATGGCCATTGGCGGAATGTTCGATCGGAATTATGATCGATGGCTTGCCATTAGCGGCAATTTCAGAAATCGAACTGTTACCGGCCCGAGAAATTATGATATCTGAAACGGCTAAGATATCTTTCAATTCTTCCCCAATGAAAGCGATCGGGTGATAACCTTCCCGCCCTGCCTTGATGCCATATTCCGCCGCCAAGCGGACCACCGTTTCATAATTGGCCGCTCCGGTCTGATGAATGACCTGGTACTTATGCAACAAGTCCGGCAGGATATCCAGAAGTTTATTATTAATGACTTGCGCGCCCTGAGAACCGCCCCAGACAAAAATCACCTTCTTCGATTCCGTCAGAGAAAACTTTTCTCGCGCCTTTTGCGCTTCGCCCTGATTGATATCCGAACGCAAAGGTGCCCCGGTCAGAACAACCTGCTCTGCCGGAAAATATACCTCTGCTGACGGATAGGAAACCGCCACCCGCGTGGAAAATTTGGCCAACATAGAATTGGCCAGCCCAGGATTAGCATCCGATTCGTGAATCATAATCGGGATGCGATACAGCCAACCGACCAGCACCACCGGGAGAGATGCCGCACCGCCTTTGGAAAAGATGACGTCCGGCATATACCAAAGCAAGAGCCAAAGAGACTGGGCTATTCCCCAAGGGATCCTGAAGATATCCAAGAAATTCAGCCACGAGAAATATCGCCGCATCTTTCCCGTTGAGATGCCCTTGATCGGAATCTGGGCCGCCGACATCATATCTTCTTCCATCTTTTTCCTCGGACCGATGAAAAGAAATTCCGCCTCCGGCTCCTTTTCTCTTATTTTATTAGCCACAGCTATGAGCGGGATGATATGCCCGCCACTTACTCCGCCTGTTAGTACGATACGCATAATATTTTTTTAATTTTAATAATTTAAATTTACTATTACATTAAAAATTTCAAATTTCTGTCATTTGAAATTTTATATTTGTAATTTTTAACCGCGCTACTATTCTTCCGCATACTTCGAAATATTCAAAAGTATGCCTACGCCTATCAGAAGAAAAATAATTGAGGTTCCGCCATAACTGATGAACGGCAACGGCACGCCCGTGAGCGGCATTATGCCTGAAATTGCCGCAATGTTCACAAAGGCTTGGAAGATTATCCAAGTAACGATGCCCACTGCGGTCAATTTTGAAAAACGATCCGGTGCGTTCTTGGCAATCCTTAAACCTAAAATAGCCATATAGACGAAAAGAGCGACTAGTGCGACACACCCGATAAGTCCTAGTTCTTCTCCTATTATAGCAAAGATGGAATCGCCTACAGGCTCGGGGAGATAGTTGAATTTTTGCAGGCTATGCCCGAGTCCCACACCCAATAGTCCGCCCGAACCGATGGCTAAAAGCGCCTGATTGATCTGATAGCCAATACCCCGCGGATCAAGTTCGGGATGCATAAAAACCAGAAATCGACTCATTCTATATGCCTCCATCTTGACTAATGCGGCCAAGGCCAAAATTCCGGTAAAAGCGATGATGCCCATATGCGACATTTTCGCTCCGGAAACGAAAAAGATGGAAATGGAAATGGCAATGACGATGCCGAGCGTTCCGATATCCGGCTGTTTGATGAGCAAAAAACTGACCAAGCCCACCACCGCGCCGAAAGGCACCAGTCCTTCATAAAAATCCTTCACCTTTTCTTCTCGGCTCTCCAGCCAAGCCGCCAGATATATGATCATCGAGAGCTTCAACATTTCGGAAGGCTGGAAAGAAAACGACCCGAGTTTGAGCCATCGGCTGGCGCCATAGATCCGTGAACCGAATCCGGGAACAAAAACTAGGACGAGAAAGATGAGGCTGATGATGAAAAGAGGGAATGAAATCTTTTTCCAAAAATTATAGTTTATCTTCCGGACGAAATAAAGAACGAAAAGTCCGGGAATGACTCCGAAAATAAATTGGTGTTTGAAAAAATAATACGAATCGCCGAAACGATTGTGAGAATAAGCTATTCCAGCTGAAGCGACCATAATCAGACCGAAAAACAGCAGCGCGAATAAGACATAGATGAGCTTAGTACTGATCGGGCTAGTTTTTTTCATAGAGGAAAACAAACATTTTTTATCTAGCTACCCTTCACCGCGTTCTTCTTCCGCCAATCTTCGATCTGGGCATGATTTCCGCTGAGCAATATTTGAGGAACTTTCCAAATTTTTTCGTAAGAAGACGCACCGCCTTCAACGGAAAATTCTTCCGGTTTCGTATATTGCGGATGTTCCAGATAGCCTTCTTCTTTGTGCGATTCTTTTTGCGAGCTCGCCTCATTGCCCAGAACTCCCGGAATCAGACGTGCCAGACTATCTACAATGACCATAGCCGGTATCTCTCCGCCCGTCAGGACATATTCCCCGATAGCGATCTCCTCATCCGCGATATGTTTCGCTACGCGCTCATCCACTCCCTCATAACGTCCGCAGATCAAGATCAACCGGTCATATTTAGAAAGTCTCCGTGCATCCGCCTGAGTATATCGCTTACCTTTGGCTGAAAATAAAATAGTTCTTACTTTTTTATTTTTTATTTTTGATTTTGGATTTATTTGGAAATTGGAAATTGGGATTTGGGATTTGACTGCGTTTACGCAGTTATATATCGGCTCCACTTTCATCACCATACCCGCACCGCCACCATACGGCGTATCGTCAGTCGTATGATGTTTATCCGAAGCATAGTCACGCAAATTATGCACTTCAACATCGATAAGCTTATTTTTCTTGGCCCGCTTCAAAATAGACTCATTGAAGTATGACTCGAAAATATGTGGAAAAATTGTAATGATATCGAAGCGCATAGAACAAGTCTGTTGCCGATTAGAATCATCTCATATGGCACAATGTCCATATATTCAATGATACCACATTAAAACCAATCAAAAAAGGCCCCGTCTGAGACGGGGCCTTTCCAAAAAAACTTGATTTCTAGATATTGATATCGCCAACCACTTCATCAATGCTCTTTCTTTCAGGTGCTCTTCTTTCGCTACCTTCCGGTTCATTGATCTTGAGATTGACTCGGGCGTTATTGCGCGCACCAATCACTCTAAGCAGGGTTCGGAGAGCTTTCGCAGTCGCACCCTCTCGGCCGATGATCATGCCCATATCTTCCGCATTGACGTCTAGGGTGATGAGCACTCCCATTTCATCGATCTTTCTTTCTACCTTGACATCCTCAGGATGGTTAACAATTTGTTTTACGACATATTCCACAAAATCTCTGTCGGTTGCTTTTTCTTCTGTCATACGATTAAAATCTGATTTTAAGGATTATACCCCGCTATGCGGGGAAATTTATCTATCACTCCGCATAAGCGAAGATTCCTAAAGCCGAGAACCAGGAAGATCGACCATATCATCCCCCTTGCGAACAATCGAAAAATCATCGAAAAATTCAGCAAGCCATCCTCGTCTTTCTTCTTATATTATAATTTATAAGCTACTTTTTGTCAAAACGCAGTCTTTTTCTCTTATTAACCATATTTCGCCCATCCCGACATCCTTTTTTGTCTACAAAAGTTTTATCGCGTCAGCTACTGTCATTATACCGAGTAGTTCACTGTTTTCATTCACCACGCAATAGGAGTTGAAGCTTTTTTCCTTTATCAATTTGACGAAATCCTCCAGTTCCATATCCGGAGAAATATTTTCACATTTAGTGGACATAATGTCCTTCGCTTTGGCGTCAATCACCTTTTCCAGCGCGTCCCCTTCTCCTCCCTTGTAGTCAATCTTACCGCTTTTGACAAAATCGATGAGTGACGGCATATAAACCATACTGGCGTCCCCCTTAGTGAAAAAATCCGTTTCAGTGATTATTCCCACTACTTTGTTATCCCCGTCGATCACCGGCACGGCATGGATCTTGTTTTCAGAAACAATCTTAGCCACTTCGGTAACTGGCATATATTCATTTACTGTGATGACATCAGCTGTCATTATTTCACTTATTTTCATATTTTTATTAAATATTATTTTTTATCAACATTATTCCTTTTAATTATATCATACCAGAAAAAAAATTACAAAGCCGCCCAGACGATTATCCTAACTTTTGCTTGGCAACCCTATATTGATCTTCCGTTATCTGCCCCGCCGCTTTCATCTGCTCCATAACCTCCAGCATCTTTTTCTTATTCTCCGGCTTGAAAGCCTCCCGCATCATCTTTTGCTGTTCTTGCGGGCTCATATTTTGCAATTTCTTTGCCGCCACTTTCTGCAACATCCCCATTGCTGTAGAACTTACAGCCGATTTGGCTTTTTTAAATGGATTCCATGTCATAGTCATTTTAACATTTTAGCATATTAGCATATTAGCCCTAACAAAATTGTTAAAATGCTAAAATGTTAATATGTTAAAATGATTTACGCTTTTTTAATTTGAAATTTATATATAGTAACCAACACCGCAGAGGCGACATAGATGGAAGAATATGTTCCGAATGTCACACCAAACAGGAGCGCCACAGAAAAATAGCGAATGGATTCTCCTCCAAAAATGACCAAGGCGAAAAGAACCAGCATAACAGTCAGCGAGGTATTGATGGAGCGCGCCAAGGTTTCATTGAGCGAGCGGTTTACGATGCTCTCAAAATCTTCCTTGGCACTGGCTTTCAAAAGATTTTCTCGCGTCCGGTCATACACCACGATTGTATCATTAACGCTATAGCCTAATATGGTCAGCAGTGCCGCAATGAATGGCACGCCCACTTCCACTCCCCAAAATTTTCCCAAAATAACAAAGACACCAACCGTAATCAAAATATCATGCGCCAAAGCGGTGATAGCACCCAATCCATATTTCCAAGAAGACACCGGCCGAGAAACCTTGCGAAAGGCCCAAGCGATATAAAGAGCAATCCCCAGAATAGCCAAAATTAAAGCTTCTATGGCACTGTTTTTCAGTTGAGACGAAACGGTTGAGCCGATAAAATCCGTACTCACTTGGACCGCGTTGTCATCCAATTCTTTTATTTTTCCAAAGACATCCCGATTGGTCTGATCATTGGAGTTACGATAATCCACCACTACCATTCCGTCCCCCGCCGTTTTAATCACTAAACTTTCCAGATTAAGTTCTTTCAGTTTATCGTAAATCGCAGCACTATTTGGGACATTTTGGGAGAATTTCACTTTCATTTCCGTACCGCCCGTGAAATCGATACCGAACTTCAACCCCCACAAAACCAAAATAACCAAACTGGCCAGCGTTAAAACCCCGGAAATGACATAGAAATATTTTCTTTTATCGATAATCTGCATCATAATCTTTTTAGTATGTTAGCATGTTAGCATGTTAGCATTTTGTTTTTTGTTAAAATGTTAATATGTTTTATGCTTTATCTTTCTCTTTTTTATCCTTCGTCCTCACAATCAGCCACGGCCGGTCAGTTGCCCATCGGCCCAACGTGAATTTCAAAATTATTTTGACCAAAATAATGGCTGTAAACATCGACACGACGACTCCCAGCATCAGGATTATCGCAAACCCTTTGACAAACCCCGTTCCGACCCAGACAAGGATGATCGAAGTCAGGATAGTGGAATAATTTCCATCACGGATCGACGGCCAAGCCCGCCTGAAGCCCTCATCTACCGCCGCCATCATATCGCGACCGCGGCGCAATTCTTCCTTGGTCCTTTCGAAAATGAGCACATTAGCATCCACCGCCATACCAATTGAAAGAATGAATCCGGCAATGCCTGAGAGGGTAAAAGTGATGCCCCACGGAGTGAAAGCCGACAATTTGAAAATGGCTACCATAAGGGCAGTGTAGATCAAAAGAGCGACTGAAGCGATGAAGCCCAAGTAGCGATAATAGGCAATCATAAACAAAAGCACGATACCCAGCCCGATGGCACCCGCTTTCAGACTGGACATCAATGAAGCTTGCCCCAAAGAAGCATCCACGTGCTGTTCATAAATCGGATCGCCAATCGGCACCGGTAAAGATCCTTCGTTTAAACTTTTAACCAAGGCTTGTGCGTCTTGCACTGTTTTGAACCCGCCGGAAATTTCCGCCCGGCCGTCTGTCAGAGCTGATTTGACCGTCGGCGCTTCTATGATCTGGCCATCCAAAAATATGGCCAACGGTTTTCCAATGTTACGTTGCGAGATATCAGCCAAAAGTTTCGTTCCTTCCGCATCGAATTCCAAATTGACTGTCGGCTCGGAAAGAGCTTGACTACTGAAACCAACACTGGCATTCTTCAAATTTTTTCCCGTGAGGCCCGTATCGATATAATTAGTTTTTAGAGAAGGCTGGGTAGCTTTGGCGATAAGGATATGCGCAGTATGGACTTCCAGTGTATCACCGCTGCCCGTCGTGGCAATCTTTTTCAAGATATGCCAGCCATATTGAGTTTCCACCACCTGCGGATAGATCGTGCCATCTTTGAAAGTTGGATCAAAAAGAGCTTTATTGAATTCCGGCACCATCATCCCTTCCTTGACCATACCCAAATCTCCTCCATTATCCTTCGATCCGGAATCCTGACTATTATCCTTAGCCAATTGCGAAAAATCCGCACCACTTTGGGCCTGTTTTAAAATCTCGGCCGCCTTGGCCGGCGCCTGAGCATTCATTTGATCTAGTGTTTCTTGCGGAATCTGCGTAGAAGTGTCCACCTGCGTTTCTTTGAATTCCAAAAGGGGCGTTTCTTTGATGATTTCCTTAGCTTGATTAATGTCTTTCACTCCAGCCAATTCCACCACCAACACTTCATTCGCACCGGATTTTTTGATAAACACTAATGGCTCCGACACACCGAAAGCATTGACTCGATGTTCGATAATCGATTGCAAAGCTTGTAGCGCCTCCGCCCGCTTGCTCGCCTCCACCTGTGACAAATCTACGTTATATTCCAAATGGAATCCGCCTTGCAAATCCAAGCCTTGCTTGATCTGCAATTTATTGAGGGCGTTATACACGGGTGGAATCTTAGCTACCACGCGCGGATACGAAACCAGCCCCGCAATGAGGGCTAGAAGTATCACCAGAACAAACTTTGTTTTTAATTTATTGCGCAATGTCAAGAGTTTGGAGATTTAGGACAATTATTCCTTTCCAGCTTTTCTATTCTGTATTTTACAGTAAGTTCCAAAAAATGCAAATATGTCATTTTCCTTTTGACAAAGCCTGTCTTTACGCATATCATTAACTATATATATCAAGCTATTTCTTAAATCTTTAAATCTTCAAGTTAAAATTATGAAACAATCTACCCTTTTCACCCACACCCAAAAGAACGCGCCGCGTGACGAGGTCAGCCTAAACGCTCAACTGCTCATCCGCGCCGGCTATGTCGACAAGTTGATGGCTGGTGTTTATACGCTCCTACCTCTCGGGCTGCGGGTTTATAATAAGATTGAAACCATCATCCGGGAAGAAATGAATGCTCTCGGCGGCCAGGAAATTTTTATGCCTAGCCTCAATCCGAAAGAGAATTGGGAAACAACTGACCGTTGGGAGCATTTGGACGCCTTGATCAAACTCGGCTTTGATGAAGAAAAAAACATGGCTCTTGCTCCGACTCATGAAGAAATCATCGTGCCGTTGGCCAAAAAATTCGTCAATTCCTACAAAGACTTACCTTTCTCTAGCTATCATTTCCAGAACAAATTCAGAAAGGAAAAACGCGCCAAATCTGGCATCTTGCGCGGCCGCGAATTCATTATGAAAGATTTGTATTCTTTCCATGCCAATCAAGAAGATTTAGATGCTTTTTATGACAAAGCGACCGAAAGTTACAAAAAAATATTTGACCGCACTGGCATTGGTGAAAAAACTTACCTGACCTACGCTTCCGGCGGCACTTTTTCCAAATATTCCCATGAATTTCAAACTCTGACTGACGCCGGCGAAGATATCATCCATATCTGTGACAAATGTCATATCGCTATCAATCGCGAAATTATCGAGGATCTGAAACATACTTGTCCGGAATGCGGCAACACCGAGCTGCGCGAAGATAAAGCAGTGGAAGTGGGTAATATTTTTAAATTAGGCACCAAATATTCCGCCCCTTTCGACCTATCTTACACTGATGAAAAAGGTGAGAAAAATTCCGTCATTATGGGCTGTTATGGCATCGGATTGCAGCGCTTGATGGGCACCATTGTGGAAGTCAGCCACGACGACCGCGGCCTCATCTGGCCGAAATCTGTGGCTCCTTTCAAAGTACACCTGATTAGTCTCGGCAAAAATGAAGAGGCGGAAAAAATTTACCTTAAACTTTTAGCAAAGAATATTGAGGTACTCTTTGACGACCGCGATGTGAGTGCCGGCGCTAAATTCGCCGACTCGGATCTCATCGGCATTCCATACCGTATCGTTCTCAGCGAAAAATCTCTCGCCGCTGGCGGCGCAGAATTGAAAAAGCGCAATGAAAAAGATAATCGCATCGTAAAAATCGAAGATGTGATAAAAGAATTAAACTAGAAATTCACCCACTCGAGACATCGGGTGTCTCGAGTATTTGAGTTAAGTGGTACTAGACACCCGATGTCAAATGTTATCAAAAAGTAAAGACGCGAGGAGTCGCGTCTTATTCCTCGTCAGAGTCTCTCTTTTTGAATGAGCGGAAGCGAAATGAAAAAAGAGGACTCTGACGCAACTGCGAAGGCGGAGTCTCTTTTTTGTTTCCACTAACGCGTCACAACTCCGCCTAGGGTTTAATTATTCCACCCCAAGCATCCGCGCCGCGCGATATCCCAGCCAGATACCCAAAAAACCGCCGATTCCACCAAAAAGGATGGATGTCATAGAAAAAGCACTCTCACCCCAAAGCAACGGCACAAAACTACCCGCGTAAGACCCGACTATCATACCAAACATCACAAGTGCTTTCATAGATCTACAAATTGTCATCCTGAGCGTAGTGATCCCGCCTTAGCGGGAGAACGTAGTCGACCGCGTGCCGCCTAAGCTTTAGCGGTGGCGCAAGGATCTGCCTGTGGTTGCCTCAAGTGTTGTGATTTATAGAAAGGCCAGTGGTTACATCAAGTAGATTCTTCGACTTCGCCCGAGTACGGGCTTCACTCAGAATGACAAAATTTCTTTGATTGATATTAACGCGCCACGTATGCACTGACAGTAAGACCGATGAAATACGGCCAGAGCACGATGGCCAGCAGGCCTTTCCAGAATGCTAAGTGCAAAAAACCTAGCGTAAACAGCCAGCCGGCTGCCCAAGAAAACGCCGTGAAGCCGTGCTGTTCGACTTTGATCTTTTCCATAATATTTAAAAATTACTTTTTAGAAACTCAAACTCTGATGTTCGCTCCGGATGAAAAACCAATTCAGTTTGGCCGGGACTCGGCAAATTTTCAAAAAATTTTTCCCGATCTTCAACCCAATCAAAACTGACCAAAAAATCGGAAGTATTGAGCACATAAGGTACATCTTTCGCGATATGCGGCGGCGTGACAAAAATTTGATTCGCTCGCGCATTGATTTTCCGCAGCAAATTCAAAATGAGTGTCACCAAGGTAAACCGCAAGCCAGTTTTGTATTCCCACTTGCCGAACCGCATAAAAGATATGCTGAATTTCTCCCGCAGCGCCAAAGCTACGCGGAAAAACGGCGGGAAGAAATGCATATGTTCGTGTGAATTGAGCCCGTCAGGATATCGGCCGAAAGTGGTCTGAAAATCCTCAATTTGTTTTTTCCAAATCAACTTCACTTTGCCGGCGCTATAGCGGCCGCTCGTCACGTCTATCAAAAACAGAATGATGCGCCGGATCGCTCCGCGCGAAGCTTCTTTTTCGCGCTTCTCGAAAAAATCTTTTTCCAAAAGATGCAGATGGATGTCAATCTTGATTCCCGACGCCAAAAGACTTTCCGCTTCTGCCCGCGAAATCTGCCCGCCCATCATCACCCCGGTCCGATCGATCTTACCCTCCTGCGCCAACGCCAAAATATTGCGATTGGCCACCGCACTCACCCCAAAATCATCCGCCGAGATTATTAAGTTGTTGGAATGCTGAGAATACATAAAAAATTTTTATCTCTTAACCCGCAATGTCTCCCATTCGCTGCAGATTGATGAGTTTCTTGTATAGTCCGCCTTCGATCTGCGCCAGCTCGGTGTGGCTGCCTTCTTCCATCACGCGGCCGTGTTCCAAAACCACGATCTTGTCGGCTTTTTTGATGGTCGAGAGACGGTGCGCGATGATGATAACTGTCCGGTTCTGACTAATCTTTTCCATTGCATCTTGGATGAGATGTTCAGAATAGGAATCCAAGTTCGAGGTGGCTTCGTCAAAAATCAAGATGCGCGGATTGGCCAAAATGGCACGAGCGATGCCGATGCGCTGACGTTGTCCGCCGGACAATTTGATACCGCGCTCACCGACCATTGTATCATATCCCTCTTTCAAGTTAGCGATAAATTCTTCCGCGTTGGCGATGCGGGCCGCCGCTTTGATTTCGGCCAGAGTAGCTTTCGGCTTAGCATAAGAAATATTTTCTTTGACCGTCATGTCAAACATTTCCACCTCTTGCGGCACAATAGCGATAAATTTCCGAAAGCCATACAAATTATAATCCTTAAGATTTTTGCCGTCCAGAAGTATTTCTCCTTTGGTCGGATCATAATGACGATAGATCATCCGCACGACTGTCGTTTTGCCGCCTCCGGATGGACCCACCAAGGCCGTCACACAACTGGGAGAAATCTTGAAATTGACTTTGTCCAGCGCTTTCAAAGCGGATTCTTGATAGGTATAACTGACGTTTTTGAACTCGATTGCGCCTTCAAGCTTCTTCGGCTTGAAACCCGCCTCAAGATCCTTAATTTCAGATTCTTCCAAAGATAGGTCATACAGCCGATCGACGGCTTCGCTTGATTCCATAATGCGATCATACAGACGGGAAATCCGGAACAGCGAAAGAAGCGCTTTTTCCGAAATCGTGTAGACAAAAACCAGACTGCCGATCGTAATGTGACCTTTTAAAACCAGATAGATGCCGGAAAACAAGACACACCCGCGCCCGAGATCGATGACCAGATTCCGAGCCAGATTATATTTCAAAACCTTGCCATATTCCCGCAGCACGCTATTTTTCACTTTGCGCGTCGCTTCGGCGAACTGGTTGTATTCGCGGATCTCCTGCACGAAAGATTTGACCGTGTTGATGTTTATTATCGACTGCGTCATCAGTCCCGCCGCCACCTCCTGTTCGTCATATCTGATCTGGCGGAAAGGAAAAACTTTGGCATTGAGCTGCAAAGTCAGAAAAACGAAAACGGGTACAAAGACCAAAATGATGAAACCGAACTGCCAATTCACCCAGAATAAAGTGGCGGTTGTGAGAATGACCTGAAAAATGGTCGGCGCCACTTCCCAGAAAAAATTCCCGAACAAGTTTTCGATCTTGTCCACGCCACGACTGACTTTCACCACCTTGCTGCCCGTGTTCTCTTTTTCATGATAGCCAAGACTAAGGAAAATCATTTTCTTCTGCGCATTATTGGAAAGATATTCCACCGCCTCCGTCAGAAGATCAAAAGTTCGACGATCGGCAAAATAATCCAAGATGGACATCCCTTCATTGATGACAAACATTAGGATGATAAGACCAATAATGATATCAATTCCGGCCATATTGAAATTAGTGATCTTATCAATAATCATCTTGAAGATATACGGCCCGATCAAGCGGATGATTTCCACCACGGATACCAGCGCCAAAAGATGGATGATTCGTTTATGACTCGGCTCCAGCAGCTTCCAAAGCCGCACCCAAAAACCGCTGAAATTGACTTCGCGTTTCCGACGATTTTTATTTTTCTTTATTCTATTTTTTTCCATAAGACCAAAAATTAAGCTGGCTATATTGACTGTCTAATAATACCGCGAAACAATTACCTTCGCAAATTGCAATTTTATCCAATCCGCCTTTTGGACAGAAAAAAAATAATCCTGTATAATTATCATATGGAAACAATCATGAAAGCTGACATATTTTTCTTCATCTCTTCCATCGCCTCAGTCATCCTGACGGTGTTGCTTTGCATTATGCTTTACTATTTCATTCGGGCCGGCAAAAATCTGTATTCAATCTCGGAGAAAATGCAGGACCATTTCAAGGAATCGGAAGAATTTGTCCTCGAACTCAAAGAAAAGTTGGAAAGCAACCTACTCTTTCGGATGCTTTTTCCACCGACTCAGAAAAGAAGAAGCAAGAAAACAAATAACAAAGCTAATTAAATAATTAAATAAATATGCCGACAAAAATGAACAAGTCAGCTGCAGTCAAATTAGCCGTCCTCGGCGCCAGCCTCGCCGGCGTGGCCGCCACCGCCTATTTCGTCTTCGGACCCAAAGGCAAAAAGCATCGTGCACACGCCAAAGCTTGGGCCATCAAGATGAAGGGCGAAGTAGTGGAAAAATTGGAAGCCGCCAAAGAGATTACTGAGCCGGTCTACCTCAGCATCATCGACGCCGTGACCAAAGAGTATAAAAAAGGCAAGAAGGCCAGTCAGCCGGAAATTGAAGCTCTAGCGGCCGATCTCAAAAAACATTGGAAGGCTATGAGCAAGATTGCCACCGCCGCCAAGGCCGACTTGGCCAAGAACGCCGCTCGCATTGCCAAGACCGTCAAGAAAACCGCTCGAAAAAAAGCTTAACCGCAAAAATTCGCAATCAAAAAAAACAAGACTGAAAAGTCTTGTTTTTTGATTGGAAGAATAAAAAAGCGGTGGCTGTTAGGATTTAACAACTCACCGCTTTTACAATTGAGCAGTGGATAACCGCCGCTAGCTGATTTTTTTAACCTGAGAAGAAAATCGAGCACCGCCTTTCAGCTCCACGACCAGTAGTCTAAGCATAACAACGACCGACATACCCATAAACAATACAACCCCAGTTATACCGCCGCAATATCGGAAAAACATCCAACTGACGCCCAGCCACCCAGCAATAGCTGCCATCTTAACAAGAAAAATTTTCAACACACTATATTCATCACCCCTCCTTTCGGCCCTCAACCCGATTTCTATAGCCGTCAAAAAACCTAAGCCGATTGCCAAGCCAATAGTTACCAATACTTGCACCAGAAGAATCATGCCACGCCTCCTCCACTTCTCGTGTTCTGAATTTCAGGACAATCTTTTTTAGCATTGTCCCATTTTAGAAAAGGACTATTCCGAGAACAAATCTATTCTACTACTTGTGCGCAATGTGCGCAACGTTTAGCCTCTAAGGGAATTTCACTCATACATTCCGGACATTTTTTCGTGGTAGGATCAGCCGGCGGTTCCTTGTGAGAACGGGCCACCAAGATATTCATCGGTTTAACGACAAAGAAAAAAACGGCTGATGCCACCAGAAAAAACGAAATCAGGGCATTTGTGAAATGACCGTACATAAACCGACTGTCGTTGAGAGTGAAAGACATATCGGAAAAATCCGGCACTTTGGCTACGGCTGCGATGAGAGGCGTCAAAAGATCCGCTACCAGAGCTGTCACTACCGTACCGAAAGCGGCTCCAATCACGACACCGACTGCCAAGTCAACGACATTCCCCCGCAGAAGAAATTTTTTAAATTCTTGCAACATAGGCCATAATGAATCTCCCCGCGGCAAGCCGACGGGGTATCAGCTGAAGAGCCTTAATTGGTCTTTGTGCAGCTGAGAGTATTCTTGTTCCACACCTTGGTTCTTAACATATTGCTGGATGGAGGTTTC
>Ga0172380_10000671_pt1 | contig 63205 bp, 60 predicted proteins | sample Leawe162metaG_FD_119747 | JGI IMG/M metagenome (GOLD analysis project Ga0172380, IMG submission 119747) | Leachate microbial communities from a municipal landfill in Southern Ontario, Canada - Leachate well 162 metaG | ecosystem: Engineered > Solid waste > Landfill > Unclassified | place... | reverse complement strand
CGCTATCTCAACAGCGATGGCAGCATCAACTCCCGGGCTGCCTACTGTGGCGATATGTCGATGATGGACTCCATGCGCAACATCCTGGCCCAGCGTGAAATCCGGGCCGAACTGCGGTTCCTCGAACCTATTGCCTGTGCCCACAAAACCCGCAAGGAACTGGCGCGACAAGCGGAAGCCGCTATTTCCAGCGCTTTGAGCCTGGCAAGCCCGCACAGGACACCTGGAAAGCCTGGCGGTCTTCCAGCCGCAGGGCAGTAAGCTCACCGCTCCACAAACAGCCGCTATCAAGGGCCGCCAGATTAGGCCGCAGCATCAGCCCCAGCGCCGACCAGTGACCGAAAATCACGGTCACATCCTGACTGGCACGCCCGGGCACGTCAAACCACGGCAGCAATTCCGCAGGCTGGCTGCCGAGCGGCCCCTTGTGCGAAAAGTCGATCAATCCGTCCGAAGTGCAAAAACGCAAACGGCTCATTGCATTGGTAATCAGGCGCAGGCGCTTCATGCCACGCAAGTCATCGCGCCAGCGGCGCGGCTCGTTGCCATACATGTGCTCAAGAAAATCCCGGTAGTTTTCTCCACGCAACACCGTTTCGACTTCACCCGCCAGCGCCAGCGCCTGTTCGGGCGTCCATTGCGGCAAAAGACCGGCGTGCACCAGGAAATTGTCGCCCTCACGGTAAGCCAGCGGCTGCTGGCGCAGCCAGTGCAGCAGTTCATCCCGGTCGGGCGCCTGCAACACATCCTGGATAGTATCGCTGCGGTGTAGCGGCACGAAACCTTCCGCCACGGCCAGCGTATGCAAATCGTGATTACCCAGCACCGTGACCAGCGCATCACCCAACCCCATTGCCCAACGCAGGATGGAAGCTGATCCGGTACCGCGATTGATCAGGTCGCCGACCAGCCAGATGCGGTCTTTTTTTGCATCGAATTCGATGTATTCAAGCAGCTTTTCAAGCGCGGCGTGGCACCCCTGCAGGTCGCCGATGGCATAAGTGGGCATAAGGCCTGTTTTTTGTTAAGGTATGGCTGTCATTCTAAACCGGTCATGGGCAAAAAGAATGTTGCCATCGCACCATGACCGGCTTTCCCTCACCCCTACCCTCTCCCGACGGGGAGAGGGGGACGAAGATGCCGTAGGCGGCTTTATGAATTGCGGAGGACGTAATGGAAATTGCATGGTGGCACTGGATCGCTGGCGGCTTGTTGCTGATTTTGCTGGAACTGGCCATCCCTTCGTTCTTCATCGTCTGGTTCGGGCTGGGTGCCCTGCTGGTGGGCACACTCATGCTGCTGATGCAACTTTCACTGGCGGCCCAGTTCACCGTGTGGGCCATAGCATCCGGCGCCATGGTGTTTCTGTGGATGCGCTACTTCAAAAATCCGGACCGGACCAAATCCGGCATCGCCAAGGAAGCTTTTCTGGGCGAGACCGGCATGATCATCAAGGAAGTCACGGAACTGAACAAAGGCCAGATCCGCTTCCAGAAACCCATTCTTGGCTCGGACACCTGGCCGGTCATCGCCGATGAAAGCATTCCCTCCGGGGAGCGCGCACGCATCATCGATGTCATGGGACAAACTCTCAAAGTAGCAAAAAAATAGGAGCACAGGCTATGGAACTCACCTTTTTGGCATTTGTATTTTTTATCTTTGTCGCCGTCACCGTGGCCAAGGGCGTGCGCATCGTGCCGCAGGGCGAGGAATGGGTGGTGGAGCGCCTCGGCAAATATCACACCACCATGCTACCCGGCCTGCACATCATCATTCCCTACATCGACCGGGTTGCCTATAAGGTACCCACCAAGGACCTGATCCTTGACATTCCCCAGCAGGAGGTCATCACCAAGGACAATGCGGTGCTGGTCGTCAACGCCATCGCCTTCGTCAAGGTGACGGATACGCAGAATGCGGTGTACGGCGTCACCAGTTTCGAGATGGCAATCGTCAACATCATCCAGACCACCCTGCGCTCCATCGTCGGTGAAATGGAGCTGGATCAGGCATTGTCATCGCGAGAGCAGATCAAGGTGCGCCTCAAGGAATCCATTTCAGACGACGTGGCGGACTGGGGGCTGACGCTGAAATCGGTGGAAATCCAGGACATCAAGCCCTCGCACTCAATGCAGGACTCCATGGAGCGTCAGGCTGCGGCAGAGCGGGAAAGAAAGGCCACCGTCACCAAGGCCGAAGGCGACAAGCAGGCCGCCATCCTGGAAGCCGAGGCCCGCCTGGAGTCCGCCAGGCGCGATGCCCAGGCGCAGATCGTGCTGGCGCAGGGCGCGGCGGAAGCCATCAAGCGGGTGACCGAATCGATCCCGGACCGGGAATTTCCCGCCTATTACCTGCTCGGTGAAAAATACATCCAGGCCATGCGTGAACTGGCTTCGTCCCCCAACAGCAAAACCGTGGTGCTGCCGGCTGACATCATGCAGACCGTACAGAGCATGCTAGGCAAAAAATAGCTTAAGCTGATGACTTAAAAGCCCTTAATCTGTACAGTTATGCTGTTTGGGCAACATTCGAGTTTCGGCAAAATCCGGGGGCAAACACCCGGGGCCATCAAATGCCGGAACATGGATATCGGGCGGGATTGATTATCTAGAGCAGAGAGGGGGAATCATGTTTGGCAACAGCAAATTGCAACGTGAGTTAAGTGAACTCAGAACAACATTCCAGACACTGGTATCGTCCAGCCAAAGCGAGATCCAGCAATTACAGGAAGAAAAAAGCACGCTTGAAGCGTCGTTAAGGACGCTGAGCGAAGCAGCACAATTCAAGGATGGCCTGTTCCAGAACCTTCTGGTATTCAGCCAAAGTCTCGCCGAATCCCAGAAATCCATGGCGCACCTTTCCGTCTCCATGAAGCAGGAAGCCGAATCCTCCGACCATGCAGCCCTGGCGACCAGCACCAACCTGTCAGCAGTCCAGAAAATATCGTCAAATGTTGACGACATGGCGGAAAAAACCCAGGAAGTCGCCAGCACGGTTGATGTCCTGAGCGCGAGCGCCAGCCAAATTGGTGGCATCGTCAAGCTGATCAAGGAGATTGCCGACCAGACCAATTTGCTGGCGCTGAATGCGGCAATCGAGGCAGCACGTGCCGGAGAACAGGGCCGCGGCTTCGCGGTGGTAGCGGATGAGGTGCGCAAGCTGGCGGAGCGCACCACCAATGCAACCGCCGAAATATCCTCGCTGGTCAATGCGATCCAGCAAGAAACCGCCAACGCCCAGGCCAAGATCGAGATAACGCCCGAAAATATCACCAGATACGCTCAGGACACGCAGGACGCTCGCGCCAGCATGCAGAGCCTGCTGGACATTTCCAGCCAGTCGCGCTCCACCATCCGCAGCAGCGCATTACGCACCTTCGTCGAAGTTGCCAAGATCGACAACTTGATCTACAAGATGGAAATTTACAAGGTGCTCATGGGCTTGTCCCAGAAAGCCGTGGATGATTTTTCCAGCCATACCGCCTGCCGGCTCGGCAAGTGGTACTACGAAGGCGATGGCAAAGGATGTTTTTCGAAACTGCCGTCATACAGGGACGTCGAATCTCCCCACAAGGACGTCCATGCCTATGGCAAGGCCGCCGTGGCAAATTTCCTGAGCGGAAATCTTGAAGAAGCCCTGGCCCATGCCGCACAAATGGAACAGGCCAGTTCCCATGTATTGCAGCACCTGGAAAGCATGGCCCAGCAGGGGGAGGATCAAACCTGCCTGATCTGAAGCAGGTTCAACGCACGACGAACATGACGCGGCAGGCCCGGAAGGGTAGAATAAGCGTTTGATTAAACTGCAGATTAAGAATGTCTATTAACTGGTTTCCCGGCCATATGGTATCGGCGCGCAAAAAAGCTGCCGAAACCATGGAGTCTACCGATCTAATCATCGAGGTACTGGATGCCCGCCTGCCCGAGGCGAGCTGTAATCCGATGATCAAGGAACTGCGCCTCCACCGCCAGCGCCCCTGTCTGAAAATCCTTAACAAGGCCGATCTGGCCGACCCCGCCGCCACCCAGGCCTGGATCAATTTCTACAACCAGCAAAAAGGCGTCAAGGCTGTCGCGCTGTCCTGCAAGAAACCATCTGACGTGACCAAAGTGCCCGGCCTGTGCCAGGCGCTTGCACCGCATCGCGACTCCAGGATCAAACCCTTGCGCATAATGATCATGGGTATTCCCAACGTCGGCAAATCCACACTGATGAATGCGCTGCTGAAGCGCCGGGTGGCGGCAGTAGGGGATGAGCCGGCGGTCACCAAAAGCCAGCAGTGCTTCGACTTGAACGACCGGATGACGATCACCGACACACCAGGGCTGATGTGGCCGAGGATCGAGCACGACAGCGACGGCTACATGCTGGCCGCCAGCCACGCCATCGGCCGCAACGCCGTGATCGACGAGGAAGTTGCCGAATTTCTCGCCAACATCCTGCTCGCACGTTACCCCACCCTGCTCACCGCCCGCTATGGTTGCGCCGTGGATGACATGGATGGCATAAGCGTAATTGAAGCCGCTGCCAAGCGGCGCGGCTACCGCCTCAAGGGAGGATATCCGGACCTGGAAAAAGCCTCGCTCGCCCTGCTCACCGACTACCGGACCGGCGCGCTGGGGCATATCAGCCTGGAAACACCGGAAACCCGCGGCGCCATGCTCAGCGAACACCAGTCAGCGAAAGAAGCCATGCAGGAATCCAGCAAGAAATCATCTTCCAGCCGCCCTGAAGACAGCGAAGTGGAATGAACAAAGTGAATGCTGGCGGCGGGCTGGTCTACTCCACCGGGCACGGCAGAATGTGTCCCGCGTGCCGGAAGCCCGCTGCCGAGTGCGTTTGCAGCCAGAACAAGCCAACGCCGGTGTCTGATGGCATCGTGCGGGTTTCCAGGGAGACCAAGGGCCGCAAAGGGAAAGGCGTTACCCTGATCAAGGGACTCGCGCTGGATGCCGCCGCGCTCGCGCAGCTTGGCAAGCAGCTCAAAACAGCATGCGGTTCCGGCGGCACGGTAAAGGACGGGGTGATCGAAATCCAGGGAGACCATCGCGAACGGGTGATCGAAATCCTCAAGCAGCAGGGCTGGAGCGTCAAGCGGACTGGCGGATAAACACGGATATTTCCCTGCCAGGCGGGGAAACGGCGAGGATTGGGTACTGATGATACAATGCCGCCTGGCATTTTCCTGCCGACACTTCAATTATCTACAGGAGTTTTCATGAAGATTCTATCCCTCGCCTTCGCCGGACTCGTTGGCGTCCTGAGCCTGACCTCATTCAGCGCCACCGCCGCAGAAGCCAGCCTGAAGACCGTTGCGGCCCTGCACCAGAACAAGGCTACCCTCGCCGGCCAGACGATCAAGGCCCAGGGCAAGGTGGTCAAGGTCAACAACAACATCATGGGGCGCAACTTTGTTCATCTGCAGGACGGAACGGGCGACGCCAATAGCAACGACCTGCTCATCACCAGCAAGCAAACCGCCAACGTCGGCGACCAGGTCACCATTTCTGGCGTGGTGACATTAAACAGGGATTTTGGCAGCGGTTACGCCTACCCCCTGCTGATTGAAGAAGCCAGCATTACCCCTAAGAAATAAAGTCCGCCCGGCGGTTGATCCCGCCCGGCGAAAAACCGTTTCAAGCAACCTCCGGGGGTACGTGTTAGCGGGTTCATGATCCGGCAACCCGCTGGCACGGCACCGGGGATCCGTTGTTTATCCAGACGACCGGCTCAAACGCTTATGCATCATTCTCGTAGCTTGATGGCGTGACGCCCGCACGGGACAGGTATTCTCGCAGCTGCTTGATCATTGTTTTATCGCAAACACTGCTTTGGTGGGGGTGATGCAGAAACTCATCGGAGCCGTTGAGTGTCACATGGAAGCGCGCACCATGCGCAGGAGTGATACTGGCGCCCAGATGGTGCAACAGGGATTCGATTTCGCGCCAGTGGATATTGGCGCTGATCGGGTCATGGAAAATGGCGCGCAACAGACTGCTATGCTTGTGGCTCATGGCGTAACTCCTTAAATGTGCAACCCTGTTCGGCTTATTATCCTCCGTGACGGCCAGGTAAAGCAAAGTCGAGTGGCATTTTCGCCCTGCAATAAACCAAGGCCTTTCCGTGCAAAACAGGGAAGCAGGCCAATTCGAGACTCGCGCTGACCCCGATGCCCCGATTCGATCACTCCCACGCCAGAACACCACACCAGCCCAGCCAGACCGATTTGCGTTCGATCGGCCGCCTGTTCCCCTATTTATGGGAGTTTCGCGGCCGGGTCTTGCTTGCGCTAGCCTTGCTGATCGGCGCTAAGCTGGCTTCGGTAATGGTGCCGCTGGTGCTGAAGGAGATCATCGATGCGCTGGACAAATCACGCGCCGATCTGGTCTTGCCGCTGACGCTGATCATTACCTATGGCTTGTTGCGCTTTGCCAGCACCACCTTTGCCGATCTGCGCGATGTGGTTTTCGGCAAGGTGACCCAGCGCGCCATGCGACGGGTGAGCATGGCGGTGTTCCAGCATTTGCATGCCCTGTCACTGCGCTTTCACCTGGAGCGCCAGACCGGCGGCATCACCCGTGACATCGAGCGCGGCACCAAGGCGATCTCCAGCCTGGTGGGATTTTTGTTGTTCCGTATCACGCCTACCGTGCTGGAAATCCTGATGGTGGCAGCCATCCTGTTCGTCAAGCTGGACTGGGTATTCGGGCTGATTACGCTGGTGACACTGGCGGCATATATCGGCTTTACCGTGACCATCACCGACTGGCGCACGCAGTTCGTGCGCCGCGCCAATACGCTGGATTCCGATGCCTACGGCCGCGCCATCGACAGCCTGCTGAATTATGAGACGGTAAAATACTTCGGTAATGAGCGCTACGAGGCCGCGCGCTACGACACCAGCCTGGCGGAATGGGAGCGAGTGGCCCTGCAATCCCAGCGTTCGCTCGGCCTGCTGAATGCGGCACAGGCCGGCACCATCGCCATCGGCGTCACGCTCATGGTGTTGCGCGCAGCGAACGGCGTGGTGGAAGGCACGCTCACGCTGGGCGACCTGTCATGGTCAATGCTTTTCTGCTGCAGATGTTCCAGCCCTTGAGCTTTCTCGGCGTGATGTACCGCCAGATCAAGCAGTCCATGACCGACGTGGAACGCATGTTTACCCTGCTGCAACGCCCCAGGGAAATTGAAGACGCACCGGATGCGCGCCCGCTGGCCGCACATGGCGGCGAAGTAAAATTTGAACACGTCAGCTTCGCCTACAACGCCGACCGCCCGATTTTGCATGATGTCAGCTTCACCATCCCGGCGGGGAAAACCGTGGCCGCGGTGGGTGCCAGCGGTGCGGGAAAATCCACCCTGGCGCGCCTGCTGTTCCGCTTTTACGACACCAACAAGGGCGCCATCCGGATCGACGGCCAGGATATCCGCCGCATCACTCAAGACAGTCTGCGCGCAGCCATTGGCGTGGTACCGCAAGACACTGTGCTGTTTAATGACAGCATTTACTACAACATCGCCTACGGCCGGCCCGATGCCACACGCGATGAAGTCATCGCCGCCGCCCGCGCCGCGCATATCCTGAACTTTATCGAATCCCTGCCGCAAGGCTGGGACAGCGTGGTTGGCGAACGCGGCCTGAAACTCTCCGGCGGCGAAAAACAGCGCGTCGCCATCGCCCGCACCCTGCTGAAGAATCCGGCGATCCTGGTTCTGGACGAGGCCACCTCCGCGCTCGACACCCAAACCGAAAAAGCCATCCAGGCCGAGCTGCTGGAAATCGCCAGGAGCCGCACCAGCCTGATCATCGCGCACCGTCTTTCCACCGTGGTCGAAGCCTACGAGATCCTGGTCATGGATGGCGGACGCATTGTCGAGCGCGGGCGGCATCCGGAGCTACTGGCCAGGGAAGGCGTTTACGCGCGCATGTGGGCGCTGCAACAACAGGCGGAAGAAGAGGCCCCTTAAAGCGTCGTCAACCGGGCGAGCCAGTCGCCGAACAGGGTGGTGAGCACGGTAACGGCTGGCAGCACATAGAAAAAACCCCGCATCAGGTTGCGCAGTGTGCGATTGGCGGTTTTCAGCTCCATGAAATGATCGACCACCATCCTGCCCTTGAAAGCCATGGTCAGGGCAATAATGATGGTGACGGCCAGGCCTGGTTCGGCGGACTCCCCGATCCAGGCACCGCCCAGCGTCAGCGCCACCAGCAGGAGCCAGAGGCGGTCAAGCAGCTTTTCGTGTGACATCCGTCTGCCCTCCTTAGTGCAGTACGTACAGGAGCGGAAAAATCACCAGCCAGGCCAGGTCGGTGGCATGCCAGTAAGAGGCAAATGCTTCCAGGCCGTCATGGTCTGCAGGCGTATAGGCGCCGCTTCTGGCGCGCATCATCACCCACATCAGCCCCATCACCCCCCACAAGACATGCACCATGTGCGTAAAGGTGAGGTAGTAATAGACGGTGAAAAACAGGTTCTTGCCGCCCGTGATGCCCTGGCTGACATTCCACTGGAACTCCATGGCCTTGATGAGCATGTAGCCGGATGCAGCCAGCAAAACCAGGAACAGCCAGCGCAAACAGGCCTGCCGCCGGTTCTGGCGGATCGCATGCACAGCCTTGGCAACGAAATAGCTGCCGGAGATCATCATCACGGTATTGAGCGTTCCGGCCAAGGTGCTCAGGTGGGCAGGCCCGGCCCGGAAAACCTCCGGATAATGCGCCCTGGCAATAAAGTACACGCCGAACAGCAGCGCGAATTCGGTCATTTCGCTCAGAATGCCGGCCCAGATTCCCTTGTTGCCCGGGATGCGGCCTGCAACGGGCTCTGGCGATGGAGCAACTGTGCTTGCTGTCACTTTAATTGGCCTCGTGGGAAATGAGCTGAAAACCCTGTCTGTTCACTGTAGCAGGGTTTTAACGGACATGTCGAACCACTGCCCAAGGTGACAAACAGCGGTTCGACAGGCCCGTTACCCTCTCTCCTAGCTCTCTCCCACAAGGAGCGAGGGACGATGTATCGCTTCGCGAGTTCCGTTAACAGCGCCGGAATGGCGGCAAAATCCTGGCGGGCAGGCGTGATAAAATGCCCACCCATTCCGGAACAATCTGCCGCATGCTTTCCAAACTCAATGCCCCGCAACGCGAGGCGGTCAAATATCTCGATGGCCCCCTGCTGGTGCTGGCCGGCGCCGGCAGCGGCAAGACCCGCGTCATCACGCACAAGATCGTTTACCTGATCGAAACCTGCGGCTTCAGCGCCAGCAACATTGCCGCCATCACCTTCACCAACAAGGCGGCAAGAGAGATGCAGGAGCGCGTGGGGAAACTGCTGCAGGGCAAGTCGGCGCGGGGGCTGACCGTGACCACCTTTCACTCGCTCGGCCTGCACATCCTGCGCCAGGAAGCAAAACACCTGGGCTACAAACCACGCTTCTCGGTGCTCGATTCCTCTGACAGCGCGGGCATTCTCAACGACATTCTCAAAACCACGGACAAGAAGGAAATCCGCCGCGCCCAGTCCGTCATTTCCAACTGGAAAAACGCCCAGCTGCCCCCCTCCCTGGCCGCACAGCAGGCGGAAAACGAGATCGAGCGCCAGCTCGCCGTCATCTACCAGTCCTACCAGGACACCCTGCAAGCCTATCAGGCGATGGACTTCGACGATCTGATCCGCCTGCCGGTCGAGCTGTTCGAAAAGCATCCGGACGTGCTGGAGAAGTGGCGCGACAAGCTGCGCTACCTGCTCATCGACGAATATCAGGATACCAATACCTGCCAGTATCAGCTGGTGAAGCAACTCGCCGGCAGCCGCGGCGCATTCACCGCGGTGGGCGACGACGACCAGGCCATCTACGCCTGGCGCGGCGCCAACGTGGAAAATCTGAAATTACTGCAGGACGACTATCCCAAGCTGCAGGTGATCAAGCTGGAGCAGAACTACCGCTCCACCGTGCGCATCCTGCGCGCCGCCAACACCCTCATCGCCAACAATCCCAAGCTGTTCGAAAAGAAGCTGTGGAGCGATCTGGGCCACGGCGATCCGATCCAGATCATGTCCGCCAAGGATGAAGAGCAGGAAGCCGAAAACGTGGTCATGCGCCTGCAGACCCACAAATTCCAGCACCGCACGCGCTTTGCCGACTATGCCATCCTCTACCGCGGCAACCACCAGGCGCGCATTTTCGAGCAGCAGTTGCGCAATGAAAAAATCCCCTACCTGCTGTCCGGCGGGCAGTCATTCTTCGACCGCAGCGAGATCAAGGACATCATTGCCTACCTGCGCCTGCTGGCCTACAGCGACGACGATCCGGCTTTCATCCGCGCCGTGACCACGCCGAAGCGCGGCATCGGCACCAGCACCCTGGAAAAGCTCGGCAGCTATGCGGCCGGGCGCCATGTCAGCCTGTTCGCCGCCGCCTTCGAAGCGGGCATGGAGCACCAGCTCGGCGCCAAGCAATACCACCCGCTGATGGAATTCTGCAATTTCATCAACAACCTCTCCCTGCGCGCCGAGCGCGAGAGCTGCTCCACCATCATGGCCGACCTGCTCAACGCCGTCGGCTACGAATCCCACCTCTTCGACCAGGAAGAAGCCCGCGCAGCGCAGAACAAGTGGAACAACGTGCAGGAATTCGTTGGCTGGATCAGCAAGAAGGGCGAGGAAGACGGCAAGACCGTGATCGAGCTGACTCAGACCATCGCCCTGATCAACATCCTCGACAGCCGCGAGGATCAGGACGTGGATGCGGTGCGCCTCTCCACCCTGCATGCCGCGAAAGGCCTGGAATATCCCCATGTCTTTCTGGTCGGGGTGGAGGAAGGCATCCTGCCCCACCGCGAAAGCATCGACAACGGCCAGATCGAGGAAGAGCGGCGCCTGATGTATGTCGGCATCACTCGTGCCCAGAAGGGCCTGACCCTGTCCCACTGCCACAAGCGCAAACGTGCCGGCGAATGGCAGGGCTGCGAACCGAGCCGCTTCATCGACGAACTCCACCAGGACGACCTGCGCGGCCATGGCCGCGGCCAGACCGACCCGCAGGCACAGAAGGATGAAGGCTCCGCCCGGCTCGCCGAGCTCCGGGCGATGCTGGCGAAGGGCGGGAAATAAAAAGGCGCAGCGTTTTCACGCTGCGCCTTTTATAAAGCGCGTTAAAGCTTACGGGGCCGTAAAATTGGCGCCGCCGGAATTTGCCATGTACGCCACGGCACGAGCCAGTTCCGCATCCGATAAATTAGCCGCGCCACCACGGGCCGGCATGGCACGGATGCCTTCAATGGAGTGCTTGACCAGCGTATCGTAACCCTGGCCTATACGCTTCGCCCAGTCGCCCTTGTTGCCCTGCTTGGGGGCGCCCAGCGCGCCGGAAGTATGACAGGCTGTACACACGGCGTTGAACACTTCCTCAGCGCTCTTTTCCACCTTGGGGGCGCTGGCATCCACCACATGAATTTCGCCCACAGGTTTGATGCGTTCGACAACCGTTTTGGCCTGAGCATCGTCAGCATCCTGATTCACGTGGGAAGCCTGAATGCCGAGCACCAGTTGAACAATCAGGAAAATCGCAATCAGCGGGGCAACCAGGCCGCCCACAGTTGCGGCAACAACTTGCATCGTGGTGGTTTTTGTCATCTCTTCGTGATGCTCGCTCATGGCTCAATCCTTAACTTGAAATTCAAAAGTAGCGAATTATAATGACAAAACGCATAGTTTGCATCACCGGCACAGCCCAAATAAATTACATCTGTTTGCGCCATGCCAATATCGGTTTAAAATACACACCCTTTTTATTTTCAAATCCAGGCGGCAGACCAGCAATCCCTAAAAAGATCATCATGGGATTTCTCAAAAAAACGCTCTAATATATTGATGATTAAACGCTAAGCCGATACAATACCATTGGAATTATTATCGCTCACCTTGGGCAAAAAACCATGATCAAGCAACGTACATTGAAAAACATCATCCGGGCAACCGGGATTGGCCTGCACACCGGCGAAAAGGTCTACCTGACCCTGCGCCCTGCCGCCCCGAATACCGGTATCGTGTTTCGTCGCGTCGATCTGCCCGAGCCAGTTGAAATCCAGGCCAGGCCAGACAGCGTGGGCGACACACGCCTCTCGTCCACACTGGAACATAATGGCGCGAAAGTCTCCACGGTTGAACATCTGATGGCCGCCCTGGCCGGACTCGGTATCGACAACATCTACGTTGACCTTTCTGCCGCCGAAGTGCCGATCATGGACGGATCCGCCTCACCCTTCGTTTTCCTGCTGCAATCAGCGGGTATCGAAGAGCAGAACGCAGCCAAGAAATATATTCGCATCAAGAAAACAATCGAAGTTCACGAAGGTGACAAGTGGGTACGCTTTGAACCCTACAATGGCTTCAAGGTGAATTTCACCATCGCCTTCGATCATCCGGTGTTCGAAACATCCGTTCAATCCATTACCCTGGATCTGGCACAGGCGTCCTTCATCAAGGAAATTTCCCGCGCCCGCACCGTCGGCTTCATGCAGGACGTGGAAACACTGCGCACTCACGGTCTGGCGCTTGGCGGCAGCATGGACAACGCCATTGTGATGGACGAGTACCGCGTACTCAACAGCGACGGGCTGCGCTACGAAGATGAATTCGTCAAGCACAAGGTGCTCGATGCCGTTGGCGATCTCTACATTCTGGGCCACCCGCTGATCGGCGCTTTTACCGCCTACAAGTCCGGGCACGCGCTCAACAATCGCCTGCTGCGTACGTTGCTGGCCGACGCCGAAGCATGGGAATTTGTCTCTTTCGACCAGGCCGGGCAGGTGCCCGGTGCCTTGCCAAATTTTAGCAACCAGATCGCTTGATCGTCCTTCGGCTTGCCATCTACCTATCGCTGATCGGGATTGCTTCATCCCTGATTCTCGCTCTGTTACTGCGTGACCGGCGCTATTTGCGCCTGGCATGGCAAATTCTCAAGTTTTCAGCCGTACTGTTACTCGTTTTTGCCGCCGTGGTTTTCATGGGACGAGCCGTCCTCTACCGCATGCCGCTCTAGCATGGCCTCCAGCGCCCGTTTAAGGGGCGACTCCTCCAGCTGAACGGCCAATTGACGCAAACTGGCCGCACCCGCAGAACCCAGGCGCAGCGTCTTGTGCGGCCTTTCACGGAGCGGACGGAAGTCGGCTTGCACTCGCACCAGAATTGCAGTAACCTCAACACCGTTTTTTTGGAATTTTTCAAGCACAGTCGGTGCCAGCTGCCGGATCTTGGCCGCAATTGCACCATTGTTTGCATACAGCACTAAAATCCGGTCCTGCAAACCACTTACCCTGCACATCTGAGCCAATGGCGGCGGCGCGAGCCTCTCCCACAAACGCTGCAATTTTGACACATGCGCAATGCGTTCGGCCAAAGCGGCAAGGCTGGTGGTTGATGTCAGGTAGGACTGCAGCTTGCGTACGCTCATGGAGGGTTTTGCCTCGTGAACATTATTTTCGTATCAAATAGTCTGGCCAGGAGCAAAAGCATCGCGCTTGGCCGTAACCAGGTCATCATGCTGACGCTGGGGTGGGCAATATTACCCGTAATCATTGCCCTGGGACTTAATTATTCCATGCTTTCCGGCACCCCGGTGCAAGCGGCGGGAAAAACCGCCCATGTTCAGGAAAACCTCAACGCCATGGCTGCCCGTCTCGGGCAGTTGCAGGCGCAGGTAATGCGTCTTGACGCAGTGGGAGGGCGGCTTGCCAAACACTTCGGCCTGCCGGAACAAGAATTTGATTTCCGTAAACAGCCCGGTCAGGGGGGCGCAGAAACCCCGGCCAGCCAATACCAGCTGGATGCACAACAACTCGAACGCGAACTGGCCATTTTTGCCCGGCAAATGGAGAAGCGCTCCACAAGCCTGAGCGTGCTCGAAGCCATGACTTTGCGAGAACAGGTTGTAAAAAGCACCGCCCCCACGCTGCAACCCGTTTCCGCGGGCTGGTTTTCGTCCAATTTCGGCTGGCGGATCGACCCCTTCAGCGGGAAAAAAGCCTTTCACGAAGGCGTGGACTTCATGGCAGAGACCGGCACGCCCATTCAGGCAGCCGCAGGCGGGGTGGTTGTTTACTCTGGCTATCACCCCCAATATGGTAATATGATCGACATTGACCATGGCAGCGGCATGACAAGCCGTTACGCGCACACATCGAAGCGGCTGGTCAAGGTTGACGACATTGTCCTGCAAGGTCAGAAAGTTGCTGAAGTTGGCTCCACCGGCCGCTCCACCGGGCCGCACCTGCATTTCGAGGTATTAAGAAACGGCGCCCCGCAGAATCCGGCACGTTACCTGCACACTGCCGGATAACGAACAACAGGAGGCTCAGGGAATTCGGGTATCCATTCTGGATGCCTGAAATCGTCTGAGCCTCCCTAATTTTTGATAGAAGTTTCCATGATATCCAAGCTCGTCAGAAAAATCTTCGGCAGCCGCAATGACCGGCTGATCAAGCAATACATGCAAACCGTGCGTGCCATCAATGCCCTGGAGCCCTCCCTGCTGGGGCTCAGTGACGATCAGTTGCGCGCCAAGACCGATGAATTCAAGCAAAGGCACAGCAAGGGGGAGTCGCTCGACGATTTGCTGCCGGAAGCTTTTGCCGTAGTTCGCGAGGCGAGCAAACGCATACTTGAAATGCGCCACTTCGACGTGCAGCTGGTTGGCGGCATGACGCTTCACTATGGCAAAATCTCCGAAATGCGTACCGGTGAAGGCAAAACCCTGGTCGCCACCTTGCCCTCCTACCTCAATGCGCTGTCTGGCAAAGGCGTTCACGTGGTGACGGTCAATGATTACCTGGCCCGCCGCGACGCGGAGTGGATGGGACGCCTGCATGGCTTCCTCGGGCTTTCAGTCGGCATCAACCTGCCCAACATGTCGCACGAAGAGAAGCAGCAGGCTTATGCCGCGGATATCACCTATGGCACCAACAACGAATACGGCTTCGACTATCTGCGCGACAACATGGTCTACCAGCCCACGGAACGCGTTCAACGCAGCCTCAATTACGCCATTGTGGACGAGGTGGACTCGATCCTGATCGACGAGGCGCGTACCCCGCTGATCATTTCCGGCCAGGCCGACGACAATGTCGATCTTTACTACCGCGTGAATGAGCTGGCCCCAAAACTGGTCAAACAGCAAGAGGAAGACGGCCCGGGCGACTACAGCGTGGATGAGAAAGCGCATCAGGTGCTGCTCACCGAGGCAGGGCACGAACACGCCGAGCAACTGCTGACCGATGCCGGGCTGTTGCCGCCGGGATCCAGCCTTTACGATGCGGCCAACATTGCCCTGATGCATCACATGTACGCCGCGTTGCGCGCACATGCCTTGTACCACCTCGACCAGCATTACGTGGTGCAGAACGATGAAGTCATTATCGTGGACGAATTCACCGGCCGCCTGATGTCTGGACGACGCTGGTCTGACGGGCTGCACCAGGCAGTGGAAGCCAAGGAAGGCGCGAAGATCCAGCGCGAGAACCAGACCCTGGCCTCGATCACCTTCCAGAACTATTTCCGCATGTACAACAAGCTCTCGGGCATGACCGGCACGGCCGACACCGAGGCATTTGAATTCCAGCAGATCTACGGCCTGGAAACCGTCGTCATTCCAACGCATCGCGACATGATCCGTGACGACCGCATGGACCAGGTATTACGTACCACCAACGAAAAATACCAGGCCGTGATCAACGATATCAAGGATTGCCAGAAGCACGGCCAGCCGGTATTGGTCGGAACCACTTCGATCGAAAGCTCCGAGTTGCTATCGAAAATGCTGACCCAGGCCAAGCTCCCGCATGAAGTGCTGAACGCCAAGCAGCACGCGCGGGAAGCAGAAATTGTGGCGCAGGCCGGACGCCCTGGCGCCATCACCATCGCCACCAACATGGCAGGCCGCGGCACCGACATCGTTCTGGGTGGCAGCATCGAGCGCGACATCCACGCCATTCGCAACGACGAAAACCTGAGCGAAGAAGAAAAAGCCGCCCGGATCACTGAACGCAAGGCAGTGTGGCAGCCCGTCCACGACCAGGTTCTTGCCAACGGCGGCCTGCACATCATCGGCACCGAGCGCCACGAATCCCGCCGCGTCGACAACCAGTTGCGCGGTCGCGCCGGACGCCAGGGCGATCCCGGCTCAAGCCGCTTCTTCCTCTCGCTGGAAGATCCGCTGCTGCGTATTTTCGCCTCCGATCGCGTGGCCTCCATCATGGAACGCCTCAAGATGCCCGAGGGTGAGGCAATTGAGCACCCATGGGTGACGCGCGCCATCGAAAATGCCCAGCGCAAGGTGGAAGCGCGCAATTTCGACATCCGCAAACAGTTGCTGGAATACGATGATGTTTCCAACGATCAGCGCAAGGTTATTTACGCTCAGCGCAACGAATTGCTGGAAACCGAAGATATTTCCGACACCATCAGTGCGATGCGCGGAGACGTGATCAACCAGACTTTCGGCATGTACATCCCGCATCAAAGCATGGAAGAACAATGGGACGTTCCCGCGCTGGAAAAAGCGCTGCAAGCCGAGCTGCAATTGCAGCTACCGCTGTCCCAGTGGCTGGAAGAAGATTCCAGACTGGGCGAGGAAGGCCTGCTTAAACGCGTCCAGGAGGCCGCACACGGCCAGTACCAGGACAAGCAGGAGCAGGTGGGCGCAGGCGTGCTGCACCATTTCGAACGGGCTGTCATGCTGCAAAGCATGGACACCCACTGGCGCGAGCATCTGGCCGCACTGGACCACCTGCGCCAGGGCATACACCTGCGCGGCTACGCCCAGAAAAACCCCAAGCAGGAATATAAACGCGAGGCTTTCGAGCTGTTTTCCGCCCTGCTTGAACGCATCAAGACCGAGGTCACCCAGGTCACCATGACGGTCCAGGTGAAGGGTGAAGAAGATGTCGCCGCAGTGGAAGACCAGCTACCCGCACCGGATAACGTCCAGTACCACCACGCCGAGTACGATTCGGCCCTGGATCAGGGGGACGGGGGCACGGAAGAGGACAATGAAAAACACGAGCCCTTCGTTCGTGATGAAATCAAAGTAGGCCGCAACGATCCATGCCCATGCGGTTCAGGCAAGAAATACAAGCAGTGCCACGGAAAACTCAGCTAGCCACGCCTTCAAAACCCGGTCTGCCGCCAGCCGGGTGGTTTCTGAAAACGGCTGATCACGCAGTCAATGGTGCGGGACGGCCAAGGTAAAAACCCTGGCCATGCGAGAAGCCGAGGCCTTTGACCTTCACCAGCGTTTGTTCGGCTTCCAGTCCTTCTGCAACCAGGGAATACCCGGCTTTCTGGATCATCATCGCCAGACCCTCCACAATGCCGCCCTGCCGTTCATCATCCTGCCCCAGGCTACGAATCAGCGAAATATCAAACTTCACGATATCCACCGGCATATTGGCCAGGTAGCCAAGCGAAGAGTAACCACTGCCAAAATCATCCAGTGCCACCTTGAAACCCGTTGCGCGCAGTTGATTCAGATTGGAAGTGGCCTGCTGCAACTGGGTAATCAGCGCAGTTTCGGTAATTTCCAGCACCAGATTGTAACGCCCGAGAAAAGGTTCGAATTCCGCCAGCTTTTCCCTGATCCTGGGGTGGATGATTGCCGGCCCTGAAATATTTATCGACAACCCGCTGCCAACCGGAATCACACCGTCGCGCAAATTCTCCAGAATTTTCCCCATCACGGCAAAATCCATCTCGGCCTCCAGGCGCCGCCCCTCCACCACCGGAAAAATTGCAGCGGGCATGATCAGCTCCTGATCACGCCGGATCCGCACCAGAGCCTCGTAATACTCGATCTTGCGCGTACCCAGATTGACCACAGGCTGGTAATGCATCTCAATGCCCGAGCCCGAAGTGACGCCCACGAATACCGCATTGGTAATCCGGTTCGAGAGCAAAGCATTGCCGTCATGCGCCATGTCCTCCGCATAGAGCGCAATTTTCCCGTGGCCCGGCCGCTTGGCGTAATACATGGCGACATCGGCCTGCTTTTGCAGCATCACCATGCTATCGGCATGAACCCCCTCGGAATGAGCCAGACCAATACTGATCCGGATCGGCTCCTTGATCCCCAGGGCTGAAAAATCATGCCGGTCCACCGCCTCCACACAACGCATGGCGGCTTCATCAACATGGCGGATATCCGCATCCAGAAACAGGGTGGCAAACTCATCCCCTCCCACACGATAAAGACGGTCTCCGGAGCGCAAGGACTCCTGCAATATCTGCGCAATCGACTTTAGCACCTGGTCGCCGGCGTGATGCCCGTAAGTGTCGTTAATCGGCTTGAAATGGTCACAATCAAAAAGCATGACGGAGACCGTTACGCGATGCCCGCTGGCAGCCGACAACAGCGTTTTCCAGTCCTCGTCGAAAGATCGCCGGTTGAACACACCGGTCAGGGGATCGCGGTGCGCCATGGTCCACAACTCGGTATTTTTCTGGTCCAGGCTGGAATGCATTGATTCCAGCTGACGCTGGTAATCATTGAGAGAATTCCGGACCTTCTCCATCTCCTTGACCGGCAGAACGCCGCCGAGAGACCCGAGGATCAGGCCATCACGCCCATCCCGCAAGGTATCGATATGTTGCGACAGCCGCAGCAGCGGCTTGGCCAGCAAGGCCGAGAGCGCCGCATAAAATACCAGGGACAGCAAAAGGACGGCGAATGCAATCTGGTACTGATAGCGAGTCAGGAATGTCAACAGCGCCGACATTTCCTCGTTGGGAACGACCCTGAACAGCACGTGTCCGGCCAGATCCGACAAAATGGTTTCACCTTCACGCAGAGAGAGAACGATGCTGGCCGCGTCGGCGTAGCGAAAACGCTGCACGCTCTGGAGTGCGGGCTGGAAATCAATCTTGAGCACGGCATATCCGGAAACCAGCCCCCTGATATCGATATCCTGAATTGGCTGGGTAAGGTAAATAAAATCGCGCCCGCCTTTCTTGACCACCCTGGCCTGCGGCTGCCCGATCACCGAATCAGGCATATCTGGCGAGGAGGCGCCAAGCGGCTGGCCCTGGCGATTATAGAGCGCCACCGACTTGACATAGCCAGGCACGATGCCGCCCATCAAAACACGGTTATCGCGCCAGTAAACATAGTAGGCCGGGTCACTCAGCTGCTGGCGTGTTTCGTCCCAGTCCGCCAGCGCATGCGCCGCCCTCTCCAGCTCCTCATTCAATCGCCGCAGCGCCTGGGCAACTTCGGCGCTGGCTGCACGCTGGCTGTTGCGCTCGATATCAAGCCGGGTTGAATGGATTTTGTTCAGCATCAGCCAGCTGGTGAAGCTGAAGAACAGGGTCACCATGACGATAAAAACAATACCGTAGGTTTTGACTGAAAGTGGCGAGAACAGGCTGTGCTGAAATTTCATTGCCTAATGGAGTTCCTTTTTCAGCATTTCAGCCACACGGTCATTGACCTCAAACTCGTGCTCACCGTCAAAGAAGTGCCCCGCATTCTCAATCAGGGTTATCGGCACGCGGCTTTTCGTGAGCTGGGCCTGCCAGGCCGGAGAAATAACCTGGTCTTTTGAACCCAGCACGATGTTCACCGGCACCCTGATCCTGCCCAGCGCACTCACGATTGAATCGCCAGTCCAGTCCGCGTAGGAAAGATAGGCCGGCGCCGTGGCAACATAATTGTTCTTGCAATACGCCATGGTAAAGCGGCGCAGGGGCGGCAACGGACCAGGCATGAGCGGCTTTGCTGCACGCGCCTCCCGATATTGCCCGGCATCCACCTCAAGCGGCGTGACACTAACCAGGATAATGCGTTTCACCATGGCATTTGGCATGGCGGAAAGATAGGCCAGAATATCCTTGGCGCCGGAACTGTGGCCTATCATGATGATCTTTTGATGGCCACGATTCACAAGCCAGTTCACCCATTGGCTGATTTCCTTCTGATCGTCCTGCAGGGTATGCTTGTGGACCGCTTCGCATGACAAGCTCTTGTTGCGGCGGCTTACTCCCAGAGAAAGCGTCGGAACCAGGACAGGATAACCGGCATCGGACAGCGCATCCGCCAGGCGGCTCATGGGTGGAGCATTGCGCGTCTGCAAAAAACCATGCAGCAGCACGACAACGGGAAAGCCCGGTTTTCCGTTGCGATAATCTGCAACGCCCACCAACGCGGGAGAAATTTTAATCTCGACCGCGTCGGCCCGGGCAGCCGCCACCACCACACAAAGGGCCAGTATCAGCAAAATTTCCCGCATACGCCTCAAACCCAGCATGCTTACCCCGTTATTCAGTCAATTTCATGCCGATTGTATAGCGTCCACCTGGACAGCAAAAGAAAATTCTACCCCTGTGGCCGCCAGGGTGATTCGGGTTAAAATCACAGCTCAAGCCAAGGAGCAGCCACTAAATGAATCAAGCCCATCTTCCTGCAAAAATCGGCCTCGTCACGATCAGTGACCGGGCATTCCAGGGCGCTTATGAAGACCAGGGCATTCCCGCTTTGCGTACCTGGCTGGAAGCAACGCTCGCCACCCGGCACCAGACCGTCACACGCCTGGTACCGGACGAGCAGGATCAGATCGAAGCCGCATTAAAACAACTGGTAGACGAAGAAGCCTGCTGCCTGGTGCTCACCACCGGCGGGACCGGACCGGCCCCGCGCGACGTCACGCCGGAAGCCACGCTGGCCGTGGCGGACCGGGTGCTGGATGGCTTCGGCGAGCAGATGCGCGCAGTGAGCCTGAAATATGTGCCGACCGCCATTCTCTCGCGCCAGGTGGGGGTGATTCGCAAGCACAGCCTGATTCTCAATCTGCCCGGGCAGCCCAAGGCGATCAAGGAAACGCTGGATGGCGTTTTTGCTGCCGTCCCCTACTGCATCGACCTGATCGGCGGCCCCTATCTGGAAACGTTGCCGGAAGCGGTTCAGCCCTTCCGCCCCAAATCGGCGCAGCGTCCCAAACCGGAAAGCGCCTGAGATTTATGTCTTTTGCATCAAATTGCCGGCCAAGCAGAATTCAGCCACACAAAAAAAATAACCCGGGGGTGACATGTTTGACTTCAAGGGGCTGATCAACGCCCTGCTACGCAAGGCCAGCGACGACCCTGTCGGCGACCTCAAGTCCGCCACCATCTGGGTGCAGGAGCTGCCGCAGAACGACATCTACCAGGCGCAGCGGGAGATCGTCAAAGCCCTGGGCGGGCTCAACCGCAACCAGGGAACCTCGCTCAAGGAGCGTATCAGGGTGCTGCTTTATCTGGATGACAAATCCAGATCCCTGCAGGAGACTTTGTGCCACAAATACCTTGCCGCAACCGACGACACTGAAAATGCCGCACGCCAGCAGCTTCCCACCATTCTGCAGTTCTGGGAGGAAATGGGGGCGGCTTATGAACAGTGCATCCGTAGTTATGCCAAAAATCCTGGCGGCGCAAAAATTCGCGAGCAACTCCCGCTGCTGACAGCCAAGGCACTGTATTTTCATGCCATGCAGGCGAAGTGGAGCCATATACGCTATCTGCCGGTCGAGGCGCATGTCTGGCGCCGCCTGCATCGGCTTTACCTGTTTGCCGAACAGGAAAAGATAGATCGCATTCCAGTGCAACTGCACCCGCAACAGGACGACACCAGTTGCGCCAGCGAATATCTGCAACCGATGATGCTACATCTGGCCAACCCCGCCAGCCTGCGCCCGGCGCAGATCGAAAGCGTTGATCTATGGCTCGACAGCTGGGCGAAAAGCCTGGTGATCGAGGCCGATTTCCGCCCTCACCGTCAGGTCTATGCCGTCAACCTGGGCGATACCAAGCCGGCCAGAAAGTTGCGCCGCAACATGCTGGGTGAAAAATACCGCTACTGGGGTATCGAGTTGATGCTGGTAGCCATCACCAAAATCGTGGAGCAACTCAAGCAGGGTGACCTGCCCGCCCGCCTCAAACTGGGCGAGGATTGCCGTCTGCCATCCTGTCTCGACCTGATTGAGGAAATTGGCGGGCGCTGGTCTGGCCAGTCCACCACGCGCAAACATGCCAGGGTAACGGCCGAAAAATCCCTGCTGGTGATGCGGGACTTCAGCAATATCGTGGCCAGCCTGCAGGGCGGCAAAAATAGCGGCATCGCAGCAACCTTCAGTGTTGAGAATACCCGCACGCAATCTTCGCTCAAGCCGAGCGGCGAACCCGAGCTGTTCGAATCGGGGACGCAGCAATGGCAGGTGGAGAATGAATCCCTGAGCGGCTATGGCGTCACTTTCACGCGTAGCGGCAAGGTGCCGTTGAAAATCGGCACGCTGGTGGGCCTCAAGGCAAGCACCGGCAAAAGCATTGCCATCGGCATCGTGCGCCGCATCAATAATGAACCGCCACTCAAGGTGCACGCGGGCATCCAGACACTGAGCCAGGTTGCCATTGCAGTCGAACTTCATCCTCTGCCCGGCGAGCAGGGCATGTCAGGACCTGCCATCTACCTGCCCGAACTGCCGAAACTGGAACTGGGGCGCAGCCTGCTGCTACCCGATAGCGCGCACGCTCCGGCCCGGCTGGTTCAGCTCAAGGCGCAGGGAAAAACCTACACCGTCCGCCTGCATGCGGCAGTTGAACACGGCCCGGATTATGTCCAGGCAGGTTTTGACGTGGTTGCCAAAGCCTGAGAATTTCCCATGGAAGCGCTTGAAATCAACACCGGCACCCACCCTTCCAGCGCCGTCATCTGGCTGCACGGTCTGGGCGCCGATGGCCACGACTTTGCCCCCATCGTTCCCGAACTTGGCCTGCCCCCCCGGCTGGCGGTGCGCTTCATCTTTCCGCACGCCCCGCTGCTGCCGGTCACCATCAACAACGGCTACGCCATGCCAGCCTGGTATGACGTGAGAAGCCTGGATCTGCGCCAGACCGAGGACGAAGCCGGCATCCGCGCCTCGCAGCAACTGCTGGAAGCGCTGATCCGGCGCGAGGAAGCGCGCGGCATTCCTGCCGCGCGCATCGTGCTGGCCGGATTCTCACAGGGCGGCGCCATCGCGCTGCACACCGGCCTGCGCTACGAAGCGCCGCTGGCAGGCGTGCTGGCGCTGTCCACCTACTTGCCGCTGCCCCGCGCCCTGGCCAGCGAAGCCAGCCCGGCCAATGCCGGATTGCCGGTTTTCATGGCCCACGGCACGGCAGACGGCGTCATTCCCGCCGCGCAGGGCGCCGCCTCGCGCGACTGGCTGGAACAACACGGCTATACGGTGGATTGGCGCGAATATCCGATGGCCCACTCGGTATGCGCGGAGGAAATCACGGATATCGGGCAGTGGCTGGTGCGGGTGCTGACGGTCGGGCATACCCAAGGATAAACCCGAAAAAACGCTTCACCCGGCCCGCAGCAGCTCCTCAACCGCCGCCAGCACGCGCTCGACCGGGATCGCTTCCAGACATTCGCTGCGCTTGCCGCCGCCGCAGCCATCGTTGCCGCACGGACGGCAGACATGATCCGAAGTCAGAAGGCGGTGCGGAACGCGCCACGGCCCCCATTCAAGATCGCCGCTCGGGCCGAACAGCACCGCCACCGGCGTCTGCATCGCCGCGGCGATGTGCATGGGCGCCGAATCGACACCGACAAACACCTTGGCCATGGCGGTCAGCGCCGCCAGCTGTTTCAGGCTCAACTGGCCGGAGAAATCCACCACCGGCTGCCCAAGCGGCGCCAGCATGTCCCGCACCAGCGCCTGCTCGGCCGCATCCGGCGCCGCCGTGATCACAATCCGCTGGCCCTGGGCTTGCAGGGAGCGGATCAGCGCCGTCATGTGACCGCTTGGCCAGCATTTGAACAGCCAGCGCGAAGCCGGATGGATATGAATGAAGTCCTTGCCCGCCAGGCCATGCTGCGCCAGTTTCTGCTGCACATCGCTGCGCGCCGCCTCGCCCGGCTCCAGCGTCAGCATGCGCTCACTCTCATCCGGGTAAACGCCGATCCGCCGCAAGGCATCCAGATGCGTCTCGACCGTATGGCGGAAACGCCCCGCCGGGACGGGATAGAAATGGCTGAAGCTGTTGCGCCAGAAACGGCCGCGCCCGCGCACATTGCGCGTCACGGCATGCGGCACGCCCAGCAGCCGGGTCAGCCAGGCGCCGCGGTTATGCTCCGTGAGATGAATAATCAGGTCGTAATGTCTCGCCCTCAGGCGCGCAAGCAGACCCCATTCCTCGCTCGCCTGCCCGAGGGGACCGAGTTTTTTCCAGTTGCGGTCTATGGTGTGCACTTCCGCGATCGCGGGATGAAACGTCAGCATCTCCGCCGTATCCCGATAAACCAGCGCATCCACCTCAAGCTGGGGCGCATGGTTTTTCAGCACGTTAAATAGCGGGGAAGTCAGCAGCACGTCGCCATGGTGGCGCAGCTTGATGATCAGGATACGGCGGAGGGTGGAAAGGTCGATGGCGTCTTTGAGCATGACGCGAACAATAGCAAAATTTCCCTGCTTGCCCAATGGGCGCGAGAAGTTCACGGCGTGCCGGCCGGCATTTGCGCCACGCCAGCCACAAGCCATAGCGGGGTTGTATGCTAGAATGGCCGCCATGTTTCAGGTGCCCGCTCGCCTTCCGGCGAACGGGATAAACGGGAAACAGGTGCGCCCGGCAATGGGCAAAGCCTGTGCTGCCCCCGCAACGGTAAGTGAGTGCGAACGCATCAATAGGCCACTGTGGCGCAAGCCATGGGAAGGCGGTGCGTTTTTTCACCAGCCCGGAGACCGGCCTGAAGCGGATACGGAAATGCCGCGGGGTGACGGTAGCCGAAGTGGCCATCCTGCGCCATTTCTGTGGCATTTCCATTACTTGAACCCACGGCCTGCGGGGACGCTGGCCGAATAATGGAAAATAGAATGAAATCCCCTTTCAAGCCTGGTTTGATCTCCCTTGCCATTCTTTCACCCCTGGCTTCCGCTGAGGAAATTCCGCTTTACCAGGGCGACGAAATCGTCGTCACCGCCACGCGATTCGATGCCAAGCCACGCGTACCGGCCAATATCAGCGTCATCACACGCGAGGAAATCCGCAACTCTCCTGCCCTCGACTTGCCCGACCTCCTGAAAACCCGGGCAGGCATCGGCGTCCGCCCCCTGTACGGCCACATGGGCATCGACACCACGGTTGACCTGCGCGGGTTCGGCGATGCCGCCGGGAGCAATGCCCTTATCCTGCTCGACGGTCAGCGGCTTAACCCAATCGACCTTGGCGGAATCATCTGGTCAACCATACCGCTGAACAGCATTCAGCGTATCGAGATCCAGCGCGGCGCGGGCACCGTGCTCTATGGCGACCGGGCCAGTGGCGGCGTCATCAATATCGTCACCGACAAGTCCGGCGCGCCGCGCGCCGCCATTTCCGCCCGCGTTGGCAGCTATGGCTACCGTGCCCTGGATGGATCTGCTGCCGGGGGCAATAGCGCGGGTTATGCCAACATCTTCGCCCACACCGCCACGTCTGACGGCTGGCGCCAAAATAGCCAGCAAGACCAGCAGTCGCTTTCCGGGCGTGCCGGCCTCTACCTTAAAACCGGCGAGATCGCCCTTGACTACGCAGCCTACGAGGAATCATCAGGCCTGCCGGGCTACTTGCTGCCTGCGGCCTATCAGGCCGATCCCCGCAGCACCACAACGCCCCTCAACAGCCAGAAGCGTAGCGGCTATCGCCTTCGCCCCGGCATCAAATTGCGCCTCTCTGACACGGTGACAGTGGAAGCCGAGGTGTCCGAAGAAAATGCTTCTCAACACTGGAACACGCCTTCTTACGCCAGCGTTTCCGACCGCGACAAACACACCCAGTCCCTGACACCGCGTGTACGCTGGCAACACGGCATCGGAAGCCTGGCCAGCGAGACCGTCGTGGGTTTCGACTACTACGATGGCAAAGTGGATGCGCGTTATTCCTCGTTTCCCAAACAGTGGGCGGCTCAGACCAGCAACGCGGTCTATTTCCAGAACTCGACTTCCTTAACCAGCGCCTGGACGGCCACGCTTGGCGGGCGCAACCAGCGCATGGATCAAAGCGCTCACCAGGATGCCTACGCACCCTGGTTCATGCCTGCCATGGACGGCAATGCCACGCGCACCCGCAACGCCTACGACCTCGGAGCCAGCTATGACGGACAGGGCTGGCGAGCCTATGGCAATATGGGCCGCACCTTCCGCTTCGCCAATACTGACGAACTGTTCGGTTACGACCCCATCACTTATGCCCCGGTGTTTGCGGGTGACCTGCGACCGCAGCAAGGCACCCTGCACGAAATCGGCGGCAGCCTGAACGCCGGGCCTGCCAGGCTGCATGCCACTCTCTATCGCCTGAACATGACAGACGAGATCGGCTATGACAGCGCTGCCGGCGCCAACATCAACTTCGACCCTACGCGTCGCCAGGGCCTGGAAACCGAGCTGGACTGGCAACTGGGCGAACGCCTCAAAACGCGCTTCGCCTACACCTACACAGAAGCCACGTTCCGTGAGGGCATTTATGCCGGCCTGCAAGTCCCCAGCGTTCCCCGCAACAAGGCCAGCCTGCAACTCAGCTGGGACGCAGGTGCCGCCGGCAGTTACAGCGCCGTGGCCAATGCGATCGGCAAGCGCTTCTACAGCGGCGACTACGCCAACTCGCAGGGCAGCCTCGCCGGCTATGCCACTCTCGACCTGCTTGGAACCTGGGACCTGAAGCCATGGAAAATCTCTGCACGGCTTCTCAACGCCTTTGATAAACGCTATGCCGCCAGCGCCGGTTATGCGACTTATCTGAATCCGCCAAATTACTACTACTATCCGGCTGATGGCCGCACCTTCGCGCTCACCGCCGGGTATGATTTCAAGTAATCAACCCGCAAAACCAAGGAGTCCCTCATGTTATCCCTGACTACCCGCCAGCAACTCGCTATCGGCTTCGCCCTTGCCCTGCTGATGGCCCTCACGCGCAGCCATCACTGGGCAACGCTGCATTCCCTGCCCGATGCCTCATGGGCGGTGTTTTTCATTGTTGGCTTCTATCTGCGTTCCCTGTGGATAGCGCCCGCCCTGATGCTGGGGGCCGTGCTGATCGATTACGCCGCCATCACCTGGGGCGGGGTGAGCGACTTCTGCATTTCTCCGGCCTACTGGCTGCTGATCCCGGCCTATGCCTCCCTGTTCCTGGCTGGCCGCGTCTATGCCCGCCACCATCGCCTGTCCTGGTCCGCGCTGCCCTGGCTGCTGGGCTGCGCGCTGGCAGGCGCGCTGCTGGCTGAACTGTTTTCCAGCGGGGGATTTTATTTCTTCTCCGGAGAATTTGCCGCGCCCAGTCTGGGCGAGTTTTTCCCGCGTCTGGTGGCGTTCTTCCCCCGCACGCTGTCGACCATGGCCGCCTACATCGGCCTGGCCACGGTGATTCATGTCGCCGTCGCCAGCTGGCACGGGGATGCGCAGCATGCCGGTTAATTCGCCCCCCTCCCCCCTCGCGGGGGAGGGGCTGGGGGAGAGGGCGCTCCGGCTGATTAACCCGGCGCTTTCCCTCTCCCCAACCCTCTCCCGCGGGGGGAGAGGGAGCAATGGTGAAGGACATTTATTTTGATCGGCCACAAAACCCGCATGACGCGCAAAAAGGCGCTGATCGACGCGAGCATCGCCCGCGCCAGCGCCGAACGCGGCTTGCTGCTGGTGCTCACCGGCAACGGCAAGGGCAAAAGTTCGTCCGCCTTCGGCATGGTCGCCCGCGCCCTGGGCCACGGCATGAAAGCGGGCGTGGCCCAGTTCATCAAGAGCCGCACCGACACCGGAGAAGAAGCCTTCTTCAGCCGCCAGCCCGGCGTGGAATGGCAGGTGCTCGGCGACGGTTTCACCTGGGACACCCAGGACCGCGAACAGGACATTGCCACCGCCCGGCGCGGCTGGCAGGTCGCGCAGCGCATGCTGGCCGATCCGTCTCTCGACCTGGTGGTGCTGGACGAACTCACCTACCTGCTGAGCTACGGCTACCTCGACCAGGCTGCCGTGCTCGACGCCATCAAGGCCCGCCCGCCCATGCAGCACGTCGTCGTTACCGGACGCGGCGCCTCGCCGGAGCTGGTCGAGCTGGCCGACACCGTATCTGAAATCAGCGACGTGAAACATGCCTACCGCGCCGGGATCAAGGCACAGAAGGGCGTGGACCTGTGAAGGGCGCGCGATGGACAAAGGCGCCTGTTTTGATACCCTCTCCTCAATCCTCTCCCGCAGGGGGAGAGGAAGCGATGGACAAAGGCGCCTGTTTTGATATGCGCGAGCTGATTCTCGGCGGCGCCCGTTCGGGCAAGAGCGCCCTGGCGGAAAAGATCGCCCTGGAATCCGGCCTCGCCGTCACCTATATCGCCACGGCGACTGCGGGAGACGAGGAAATGGCCGGGCGCATCGCCCATCACCGGGAGCGCCGCCCCGCCGGGTGGGAACTGATTGAAGAGCCGGTGCGGCTGGCTGCCGCGCTTCAGGATTCTGCTGCGCCCGGCCGCTGCCTGCTGGTGGATTGCATGACGCTGTGGCTCAACAACGTGATTGCCGACGAAGCGCTTTTCCAGAGGGAACGCGCCGCCCTGCTGGGAATCCTGCCCGCCCTGCCCGGCCGGGTCATCCTGGTGAGCAATGAAGTCGGCATGGGCATCGTCCCCCTGGGCGAACTGACGCGGCGCTATTGCGACGAGGCGGGCCGCCTGCACCAGGAGCTGGCGCAACTCTGCGACCGGGTCACGCTGGTGGCGGCGGGCCTGCCGCTGGTCTTGAAATGAAAACCCATATGAGTTTCGCCTGGCTGGAAACACCGGCCGCGCCCTTGAACCCTGTCGCGCAGGAGGCGGCGCGGGTGCGCCAGACGCAGCTGACCAAACCGCCCGGCTCCCTCGGCGATCTGGAAGACATCGCCATCCGCCTGGCCGGGATGCAGGGCACGCAAACACCCGCCCTGGAGCGGGTGCGCATCGTGGTGTTCGCCGCCGACCACGGCATCGCCGCGGAAGGCGTATCGGCCTTCCCGCAGGAAGTGACCGGGCAGATGATCCTCAACTTTGCCCACGGCGGCGCCGCGATCAGCGTGCTGGCGCGCAGCCTGGGCGCCGCGCTGGAAGTGGTGGACGTGGGCAGCGTCGCGGACAGCGCCGCCATGCCCGGCGTGGTGGTGCAAAAGGCGGCCAGCGGCACCGCCAATTTCCGCCGCAGCCCGGCGATGGACGGGACACAACTGGCAGCGGCCCTGCAGGCCGGACGCGACGCGGTAGAGCGGGCACGGAAAGAGGGCGCGCAGCTTTTCATCGGCGGCGAGATGGGTATCGCCAACACCACAGCCGCCACTGCCCTGGCCTGCGCCCTGCTGGGCCGCTGCGCCAGCGAAATTGCCGGACCGGGCACCGGGCTGGATTCAGCCGGCGTGGCGCGCAAGGCAACAATCATCGACGCAGCGCTGGCGCTGCACCGCCCCGCCATGACTTCCCCGCTCGAAGCCCTGCGCCACGTCGGCGGGTTCGAAATCGCGGCGCTGGCCGGGGCCTACATTGCCTGCGCCCAGGCCGGCCTGCCGGTGCTGGTGGACGGCTTCATCGCCAGCGCGGCCGCCCTGGTGGCGCTAAAAATCCGCCCGGATGCGGCGAACTGGTGGTTCTACGGCCACGCCTCGGCCGAACCCGGTTATGTGCATCTGATGCAGGCGCTGGATGCCCGCCCGCTGCTGAACCTGGGGCTGCGCCTGGGCGAGGGCAGCGGCGCGGCGCTGGCTTTGCCCATCCTGCGGCTGGCCGCCGCGCTGCATGGGCAGATGGCCACGTTCGGCGCGGCAGGCGTGTCGGAAGGCGCATGAGCGACTCGCCGATCACCACCACCGTCGACCTGCTCCGCCATGGCGAACCGCTGGGCGGAATCCGCTTTCGCGGCCACACCGACGATCCCCTGAGCGCAACCGGCTGGACGCAGATGCGCGCCGCCGTCCAGGGCGGAAGCCCGTGGCAGACGATAGTCAGCTCCCCGCTACAGCGCTGCGCCGGATTTGCCGCCGAGCTGGCCGCAGGCGCCGGCATCCCGCTGGAAACCGATGCGCGCCTCGGGGAGATCGGCTTCGGCGCGTGGGAAGGCCGCACGCCGGAGGAACTGACACAAGACGATCCCGGCTGCCTCGACCGGCTGTGGCGCGACCCGGCCGGCTTCACCCCGCCCGGCGGCGAGGGGCTGGCGGCTTTCGCCGCGCGCGTCACGACGGGCTGGAACGACCTGCTGCTGCGCCATGCCGGCAAGCACCTCCTGGTGGTGGCGCACGGCGGCGTGAACCGCGTGATCCTCTGCCAGGCGCTGCAAATTCCCATCCACAACATGTTCTGCCTGGACGTGCCCTATGCCGGGCGCAGCCGCATCCGCATTCTCGGCAGCGGCGCCGCAGCCCTGACGCAACTGCTGTTCCACGGCGGCCCTGAGACATGAAACTGAAAAAGCATTTGAACCACGGGGAACACGGGGGAAGCTGTGCAAGACATTGAATTACCCCGTGTTCCCCGTGGTTAACTGAGATTTTCAGAATGAAAGCATTTCTCCTGGCCCTGCAGTTTCTCACCTGCCTGCCCGTTTCCCTGAAGGTTGCGCCGGGCCCGGCGGAGTGGGGCCGCTCGGTGCTCGCCTACCCGCTGATCGGTCTCCTGATCGGTCTGCTGCTGGCGGGCCTGCAGCGCCTGCTCGGCCATGCCGACCCCCTGCTCCAGGCCGCGCTGCTGACTGCGGCCTGGGCGCTGCTCACCGGCGGGCTGCACCTCGACGGACTGGCCGACAGCGCGGATGCCTGGGTGGGTGGCCACGGCGACCGGGAGCGCACCCTGGCCATCATGAAGGACCCGCGCAGTGGTCCGGCAGCCGTCTCCACGGTCATGCTTGTGCTGCTGCTGAAATTCGCCGCGCTGGCGGCTTTGCTGAGGACGGAGGCATGGCCAGCACTGGTTCTTGCCCCTGTGCTGGGCCGGTCGGCGCTGCTTGCGCTGCTTCTGACCACGCCTTATGTCCGGCCTGGCGGCATGGGCTCCGCGCTGGCTACCCATCTGCCGCGGACGGCGGCGGTACTGGCACTACTGCTTGTAGCAAGCGCGATTCTTTTTACCGAAAAACCCGGCTGGATTGCACTGGCAACAGCACTTGCCGCCTGGCCGCTACTGCGCTGGATGATGATGCGGCGCCTGGGCGGCATGACCGGCGACACGCTGGGGGCCACGGTAGAACTGAGCGAGGCGGCCATACTCGTTTCTCTGGCTCTGGGAGTGCCATGAACGCAAAAGCCCTGATGATCCAGGGATGCACTTCCGATGCGGGCAAAAGCGCGCTGGTGACGGGCATCTGCCGCGTGCTCTACCGCCGCGGCATGCGCCCCGCCCCGTTCAAGCCGCAGAACATGGCGCTGAACAGCGCGGTGACCCAGGACGGCGGCGAGATCGGCCGGGCGCAGGCGGTGCAGGCGCAGGCCTGCCATCTCCCGCCCCATACCGACATGAACCCGGTGCTGCTCAAGCCCAATACCGATATCGGCGCCCAGGTGATCGTGCATGGACAGGCCATCGGCAACATGGATGCCGACACCTATCACCGCTTCAAGCCGCAGTTGCTGGGAAGCGTGCTGGCGTCTTTCGAGCGCCTCAGGGCGAACTATGACCGCGTTGTTGTCGAAGGGGCGGGCAGCCCGGCGGAGATCAACCTGCGCGAGTACGACATCGCCAACATGGGCTTTGCCGAAGCGGCGGACTGCCCGGTGCTGCTGATCGCCGACATCGACCGCGGCGGGGTGTTTGCCCATCTGACAGGCACGCTGGAACTGCTTTCCCCTTCCGAGCAGGCGCGCGTGAAAGGCTTCGTCATCAACCGCTTCCGTGGCGACATCGGCCTGCTCCAGCCCGGCCTGGAGTGGCTGGAGCGGCGCACCGGCAAGCCGGTTCTGGGCGTGCTCCCCTATTTGCACGGCCTGCACCTGGAAGCCGAGGACGGGCTCGGCAAGCTCTCATTCGGGGCCGATACAGCCGAGCCCCTGCGGGTGATCGTGCCCTTGCTGCCGCGGATCAGCAACCACACCGATTTCGATCCATTGCGCCTGCATCCTGATGTGGATCTGCGCTTCGTCATGGGCGGAGAGCCGGTTCCCCGGGCCGACCTGATCATCCTGCCGGGCAGCAAGAACGTACGCGGCGACCTCGAATGGCTGCGAGAACATGGCTGGGAAAATGTGATCCAGCGGCATTTGCGCTATGGAGGCAAGCTCATCGGCATCTGCGGCGGCTTCCAGATGCTGGGGCGGCGCATCCATGACCCGCTGGGGCTGGAATCCGGCGCGGGCGAAAGCGCCGGCCTGGGTCTGCTGGACATGGCGACCGAGCTGAAAGAGGAGAAGCGCTTGCGGCGAGTAAGCGGGAAGCTGGCGCTTGCCGATGCAGCCGTGAGCGGCTATGAAATCCATGCCGGGGTAAGCGCGGGGCCCGCCCTCACCCGGCCCGCGGCGAGGCTTGAAGACGGAAATGACGGCGCGATCTCGGCGGACGGCCAGATCCTCGGAACCTATGTGCACGGCCTGTTCGACCGGCAGGAAGCATGCGCTGCGCTGCTCCGCTGGGCGGGGCTGGCGATGCCTTCCATACAGGATTACGAAGCCCTGCGGGAAGCGGGGATCGAGCGCATGGCCGACGCAGTGGAAGCGCATCTGGATTGGCGCCTGCTGGATCAGATTTTTCCCTGAATACCGGAAAAAATCTGTTAAAACACTTTTAAAACGTGGCGTTAGCAGTTGACCTAGCTGGATTTTTCAAATTATAGTGTGCGCATGCAAGCGGAACTGAAATCCCTCGAAGAAAAAGTCGCGCAGATCGCACGAATGTGCCAGCAGCTGCGTTCCGAAAACATTCAGTTGCGCCAGCAACTGGCCACCGCCCAGAACCGGGGAAAGCTCCTGGGCGACAAGATCCTGGGTGCGCAAACCCGTCTTGAGGCGCTGATGGAACAAATTCCGGAGTCCGCCGAATGAGCGAAATAAAGGGCCTGGACGTTGCCATCATGGGACGCGAATTCCGCGTTGCCTGCCCCGAGGACGAACAGGAAGCGCTGCTCCAGTCAGTGGACTATCTCGACCGGAAAATGCGCGAAATTCGCGATAGCGGCAAAGTTATCGGGGTGGAACGCATCGCCATCATGGCCGCCCTGAACATCACCCACGAACTGCTCAACACCCACATCGCCGGTTCTTTTGACATCGGAGAGTTCAAGAGTAGAATGAACTCCATGCAGGCTCAGATCGAGCAGGCAATGACGGAGCAGGATGAACTTTTTTAGCAGGCTGCGAATAAAAAAACCCTTCGCAACCAGCTTTCCGAGTTGTCCCCTGCGGTGTTCGTCCAGGCTAGATATTCTTTGAACCAATATATAAAGTTTGGTTGTAGCTATTAAGAATGCTGTTGTGCGCATCCCCTGCGGATGTGCCTGATGCGTTCTGGCCGCGACCCTCTTGGACCCCAGGTTCAAGATGATAGCCTGACGGCATGCGCGGGGGACTCTTACCCCCTAACCTGTTGTCGTTTTTCCTTCGCATACCTTGAATAAACCCCAACTGCGGCGCCATTTGCGCCAACTGCGCAGCCAGCTTTCGCCGCACCAGCAACGGGTGGCGGCTAATAGCCTGTTACGGGTAGCCACGCGTGAGCGCCTGCTGATGCGTTATGACCGCATCGGCTTCTATCTGCCCTTCGAAGGCGAGATGGATATGCTGCCCCTGCTCAACCAGGCATTGCGTTTGGGAAAATCCTGCTATTTACCCGTGGTGCCGCGCCGATTCCAGAAGCATCTTTATTTCACACGTCTCACGGCCCGCCCCAGCTGGTATCTCAACCGCTTCGGCATCCACGAACACTGGTCGCCCCGGCCGGTCCGCGCCAGCCAGCTGGATCTGTTATTCATGCCGCTGGTGGGGTTCGACGAAGGTGGATTCCGGCTGGGGATGGGCGGCGGCTTCTACGACACCAGCCTGGCATTTCTCGGGCGGCGAAAGATCTGGCACAAACCCTGTCTGGTCGGAATTGGTTACGAATGCCAGAAAGTGGCGCATGTCCCGCGCGACCCATGGGACATGCCGCTCGATGCCGCGCTCACCGAACACCAGCTTTATCGCTTCCCGCAATCAGCACATGTTCACATCTGAACCTGGAAAAAGCCGTTCAAGCCAAATCAAGACTTGCAAGCAGCTTGCGAACTGGTGTTGGGATGGCTGCGGCCATGGCATCCTCGATGGTCAGCCACATCCCCGCCTGCTGACGCGCACGGGGCTGGATTCGCCTGACATTGAGAAGCAGGGGATGGATATGCAGGCGGAAATGGGTGAAAACGTGTTGCATGGCTGGCCTGGCCTCGGGGCTGTCAGTCTCGAAGCCGAAGCGCATGCCGGCAGGTTGCCGCGCATCTTCCGCCTCATCGCTTTCCGGGAAACTCCATAACCCGCCCCAGATCCCGGCTGGTGGACGCTTCTCCAGGAAAACCTCGCCCCGATGCATGAAAATCAGCATGGTGGCCGCTCTCTCGGGCAACGCCTTGCGCGGCCGCGGCTGGGGGAATTCCACCTGGCGCCCCTGCTGACTGGCGGCACAATCCCCGCTGACCGGGCAGCTTGCGCAATCCGGCTTGCTGCGCGTGCAGACGGTCGCGCCAAGATCCATCAAGGCCTGGGTATAGATTTCGATTCCAGTCTCGGGAAGCAGCGCTTCGGCCTGGCGCCAGAGCAAGGCTTCCACCTTTTTCTCGCCCGAATGGCCCGCCACCACCAGATAACGCGCCAGCACCCGCTTCACGTTGCCGTCCAGAATCGCCCTGCGTTCACCGAATGCAAAAGCACTGATGGCCGCCGCGGTTGAACGGCCAATGCCCGGCAAGGCCAGAATCTGCCCGAACTCGCGCGGGAATTCGCCAAAGTGTTTTTCTGCCATGATCTGCGCCGCCCGGTGCAGATTGCGCGCCCGCGAGTAGTAGCCCAAGCCGCTCCAGCGGGCCAGCACCTCGTCCTCTTCGGCAGCGGCAAGAGTGGCGATATCCGGAAAGCAGCCCAGAAAGCGCTGGTAATAGGGAATGACGCTGGATACCTGGGTTTGCTGCAGCATGATTTCAGAGAGCCATACTGCATAGGGGTCTCGGTTGCCCTGCCACGGCAGGCCGTGGCGGCCATGCTGCTTGTGCCAGAGGATCAGGCGCTGGGCAAAAGCGGCGGCCACTTAGCGGAACAGGCCTTTCAGGCCTTCCTTCAGCTTGTCTTCCGCACGGCTTTTGATCTCCTGTTTGGCCGCCTCGCCCACCATTGCGTTGAAGTCCATGGCGAACTGCGGCGCCTTGAACGGCCCGCTGACCCGCACCGGCACCGTCACTCCCTTGAGCGCCGCCAGTTCGCGCCCGCCCTGCCCTTCCAGGGTTCCCACCACCGTGGCCCTGGCGAGGTAATTCAACCTTTCGGCGCCGAAATCGATGTCGCCATTGCCGGCCAGGCGCAGCAAGGGCGATTTGGCCGCGAGATCTTCATTATGCGCGACACCGCGCTGAATGCTGAAGCTGGCGGTCAGTTCCGAAAAATCGGTTTGTTCCTGCGCGCTGGCGGCCTGGACCTTTTCTCCCTTCATCGTCCCCAACCGGGATTTGGCCTCGCGCAGGGCCGCAGCGATATTGATCCCCTTCACCGCGCCGTCGCGCAGATTCAGCGCCGCCTTGCCCTGCATGGATTTTTTCATGGCGCTCACGGCATTGCCATTGGCGGCGACATCGATGTTCACGTTGCCCCGGCCTTCAAGCACATCCTTGTCGAGCGCGTCTTTCAGCAAGGGCCCGATGCTGACGCCGGCAATATTCTGCCTCACCGCCACGGCAGGCCCCGCCGCATTCAGCGACATGCTTCCGCTGGCCGTTCCCTGGTAGAGGCTGGCGGCCAGCGGGCTCACTACCAGCCTGCCATCACCCGCCCGGAACTCCAGCCGGATGTTGCTGGCCTTGACGTTATACAGCTTGAGGCTGCCGATTTTCACGCTGCCGCTGGCATTGAGCGTTTTCAGCGCGGAGAAATCCAGCGGCTTCTCTGACTGGGGCTCACTTTCTTTCGGTTTGGGCGGCAAATAACGATCCGCATCGAGCCGGTCCACGTCCACATCGATGCGAAAATGCGGGTTCGTAAAAGGGCTCGCGCCGAGATTCGCCTTGATGGTGCTCTCGTCAAGCCTGGAAACCAGCTTCAACGCCACATCCTGATGCCCGGCGTCCACTTCGGCGGAGCCGCTAATATCCAGCTTCATGCCGCCCCCGGGCATCTTCCCGCCATTTGCCGCCAAATTGGCCTTGATATCGGAAAGGGCAAAACGCTTGCTCTTGAAATCACCGCTGACCGGCGAGGACAGTTTGCCCTTGTACTCGCCACCCTCCTGAAATATGCTCAGGTCGATGTTCAGCATGTCCGCCCTGAATGACTTGCTGTCACCGGTCAGCGCGGGCAAATTCACCACCAGCCCCATTTCTCCCCGGACTTGCTTGACCTTGGCCACCAGATCGATTTTATCCGTTGCCATCCTGTCAGCAGCCCATTCGACCTTCGGTACCAACAGCCTGACATCGATATCGTCCGCCCCTTTTTTGCCAGCCACGGCCACGGCCAGATTTTCCGCCCGCATTACGCCCATGGCCTGATCAAAAGCCAGATCACCCTTGACCCCTGCAGCAAGACCGCTCAGGCCGGCGGCCTCGCCCGTCATTTCCAGATTCAGGCCGCGTAGCGAAAACCGCCTGGCATCGGTGTCGAAATTCAGTTCCGTCTGCATCTTTACGTCTGCCTTGATGTGTGGATTATCCCCCCGCAGGATAAAACCGAGCTCCGCCCGGGTCGGCCTCGCATTCGCCAGACGGCCTGTCTTCAGCTCGATCTGGCTCAGCGCAAACTGCCGCCCGCCCATTTCGTCCCTGAAGGTCAGTGCACTGTTGCCGATTTTCACACTATCTATATCGAACTTGAGCTGCTTGTCTTCCTCTTCCTTCTTCAGCAGATCGTCAAAATTGGTCGTGCCGTCCCTGAAACGCACCAGACTGGCACGCACCCCCTCCACCCGAACCTGCTCCACCACCAGTTCCTTCTTCAGCAAGGGCCACCAGGACAGATACAGGCGGGCGCTCTCGATAGCCGCAAACTCCTTGTCCGCTTGAAATTCGCTGATGGATGCGCGCCCCAGATCAAAGCCCAGCCTGGGGAAAAAGGCCAGTTTGATGTCGCCAGCCAGCGTCAGGGTGCGCTGCTTCTTGTCTTTCACCAGCTGGATGATCTGCGGCTTGTAGTCATTGGGGTTGACGAACAGCGCCACCGCCGCCAGCAGCAGCGCAAAAAGAAACGCCACGCCGGCGGCTGCCGCGAGGCCGTATTTGAGGTAGCGGTTCATGGATTGGCGCCCGAAACAAAGACAAATCGGACCATAACGCAGCCACCAGGCAAAGACAAGCGCCGGCCTCCCACCCCAGGCACGACCCACTCGCCAACCTAACAATCGACTTTCACTACTTTACGTATCCCCTTATTTCTAAAGCATATAAATTTTAGTTTATATTTTTCTCCTAAGCCTTTGTCGCGTAAGAGAAAAACCTGTTTTCCCCCTTGACCATGCCTGTTTTTTTATCTATAGTGGCAAAAGTGGTGGACGGTGGGTTTTTGTGGGAGAACCTGGCTAAAACTACAGCGCAAAGGGGTGCCATGTTTCGCGGTGTTGCAACATTAAATCTGGACAGCAAGGGAAGATTGGCAGTGCCGTCCAGGCACCGCGATTTTCTCCTGTCCTATTGCGCCGGGCGCCTCATCATTACCGCCGATCCCAGCAAGTGTCTGCTGATCTACCCCCTTTCCGACTGGGAGCCGATCGAGAAGAAGCTCAACAGCCTGTCCAGTTTCAATCCCCAAACCCGTAGCCTGCAGCGCCTCCTGGTCGGCAATGCCAGCGATGTCGAGCTGGATAGCGCAGGACGCATCCTGGTGCCGCCCCCTTTGCGCCAATTCGCCAATCTGGAAAAGAGCGTGGTGCTGGTGGGCCAGGGCAACAAATTCGAATTGTGGGACGATGCCAGCTGGAACCAGCAGCTCGCTGATGCGCTGGTCTTCCGCGACGGCGGCATGCCGCCGGAACTGGAAGGTTTTTCGCTGTGAGCAAGCCCCTCTCCCCCGGCCCTCTCCCGCGAGCGGGCGAGGGAGACGCAGAATCGCTGCGCGTTCCTGAAATCAGGCGGCACATCACCGTACTGCTTGAGGAGGCGGTCGATGCGTTGCACATCCAGCCAGGCGGAATCTATATAGACGGCACCTTCGGTCGCGGCGGGCATAGCCGCCTGATCCTGGAAAGACTGGGCAAGGATGGCCGGCTGATCGCGCTGGATCGCGATCCGGCGGCAGTGGAAACGGCGCGGGCCATCACGGACCCGCGTTTTCATATCTGCCACAGCAGCTTCGCCGGCATGGAGCAGGCATTGCTGCCGCTGGGCATAAAAAAGGTGGATGGCATCCTGCTGGACCTGGGGGTTTCATCACCCCAGCTGGACGAAGGGGAGCGCGGCTTCAGTTTCCGTTTCGACGGTCCGCTGGACATGCGCATGGATACGAGCAAGGGGCAAACCGCGGCGGAATGGCTGGCGCAGGTGCCGGAAGATGAACTGAGGGAGGTCATCAAAAGCTATGGTGAAGAACGGTTTGCTAAACAGATTGCAAGAGCGGTTGTTGCGGCGCGAGCGGGAGGGCTTCTCGCTACTACACGACAACTTGCCCAGGTCGTGGCAACGGCGGTTCCCCGGCGCGAGCCAGGCCAGGATCCGGCGACGCGCACCTTTCAGGCTATACGGATTTTCCTCAATCAGGAACTTGAGGAATTATCGCTAGTGCTCCCTCAGTGCATGAATCTGCTCGCGCCTCACGGACGATTGGTGGTGATCAGCTTCCACTCGCTGGAAGACCGCATCGTCAAGCGCTTCATGCAGGGCGAAGTCAATCGCGACACCCTTCCTTCCCGCCTGCCCATACGTGCCAGCGAATTGCCGCAGCCACGCCTGCATCTGACGGGCAAGGCGCGGCGCCCGTCGGCTGCCGAAGTGAGCGCAAACCCGCGCAGCCGCAGTGCCGTCATGCGGGTAGCCGAGCGTAGCCTGGAGACATAATGGTCAAGCTCAACCTGTTGCTGATGATGATCGCAATCGCCTGTGCCATGGGGGTAGTCACTTCCCAGCACAAGGCGCGTACGCTGTTCGTCGATTTGCAGCAGGAACAGTCTCTGGCCAGACAGATGGAAGTGGAGTGGGGGCAACTGCAACTCGAGCAAAGCACCTGGGCCATGCACGCCCGAATCGAAAAAATTGCTTCCAGCCACCTCCAGATGCGCGTACCCGACCCTGCCAAAATTCAGGTCGTTCCGCTCCTGCCAGCAATACGCGGAGTGGCGCCATGAGCCTGTCTTCTTCCACGGCCCGGGTTCAGCTCCCGCTATGGCGGGCATGGGTGGTGGTCGCGCTCTTGCTGCTGTGGTTTGTAGCGCTGCTGGTGCGATCGCTCTACCTGCAAGTGCTGAATAACGATTTCCTGGTGCAGAAAGGCGATGCGCGCTACAGCCGGGTAATCGAAATCTCCGCGCATCGCGGCATGATTACTGACCGGCACGGTGAGCCACTGGCCATCAGTACGCCGGTCGAGTCGGTCTGGGCCAGCCCGCAGGATATCGAACTGAACGCGGAAAAAAAACAGCAGCTGGCGAAGTTGCTGGACATGAGCAAAAGCGAAATCGACAAGCGCCTTGCCAGCTCCAGCAAGGAATTTGCCTATCTCAAGCGCGGACTGCCGCCCGAGCTGGCGGCGAAGGTCATGGAGCTGGACATACCGGGGGTATTTCTGCAGCGCGGATATCGCCGCTACTATCCGGCTGGAGATGTGACCGCTCATATTCTCGGTTTTACCGGCGTGGACGACAACGGCCAGGAAGGCCTGGAGCTGACCTACCAGAAATGGCTGGCCGGCCAGGTTGGAAGCCGCCGCGTCATCAAGGATCGCCCGGGCCACATCATCGAGGATGTAAAAAGCATCAAGACGCCGCAGGAAGGGCGCAACCTGGCTTTAAGCGTCGACCGCAAGATCCAGTATCTGGCATTCCGCGAGCTCAAGGCGGCGATAGATCAGCACAAGGCCAAGGCGGGCGCCATCGTGGTGCTGGATGCCAAAACGGGAGAAATTCTGGCACTGGCAAACCTGCCTTCCTACAACCCCAACAACCGGGTCAAGCTGAATCGCAACAGCACCCGCAACCGCAGCATTACCGACATTTTCGAACCGGGTTCGACCATGAAGCCGGTCGCCATCGCGGCTGCAATGGAAGCGGGAAAATTCACCCCGGAAAGCCGCATCGAAACTTCTCCCGGGCATTTTTCCATTGGCTCGGCAACGATCCATGATGCACATCCGCAGGGCTTGATCAGCGTAGCCCAGGTGATCCAGAAATCAAGCAACGTCGGCGCGGCCAAGATTGCACTGACCCTTGAGCCGGCGTATCTGTGGGGCGTATTCAACCACATGGGCTTCGGCCAGTTGCCGCGCAGCGGCTTCCCCGGCGAAGCCACCGGCAAGGTGCGGCCTTTCAAGACCTGGCGCCCCATCGAGCAGGCCACCATGTCCTACGGTCATGGCATTTCCGTCAGCCTGCTGCAACTGGCACGGGCTTACACCGTATTCGCCAGCGACGGCGAACTGAAACCGCTGTCCATGCTCAAGCTCGACGAAATGCCGGCAGGCGAGCGCGTTCTGTCGCTGCACACGGCCCAGGCAGTCCGATCCATGCTGGAACTGGTCGTGCAGCCCGGCGGTACCGCGCCCAAGGCACGGGTTACCGGCTATCGCGCCGCGGGCAAAACCGGCACGGCACACAAGCAGGACGGCAATGGCTACGCCGCGGACAGATATGTTTCCTCCTTTGTCGGCTTCGCTCCGGTTTCAGACCCACGACTGATTATCGCCGTCATGATCGACGAGCCCAGCAATGGCCAGTATTACGGCGGCACGGTCGCTGCCCCGGTATTCAGCAACGTCATGGGCGGCGCGCTGCGCATGCTGTCCGTTCCGCTTGACGCCCCCACCACCAACACCCTGCTGCCGGATGACGCGCCGGAAGTGAAGGAGATGGTATGAGCGATCTGGTGAGGGGTGAGGAGTTAGGGGTGAGGTGTGGCGCGGCGCTTGATTTCATCGCCCAGGCAGGTGCGCAACGCCTGATTGCGGACAGCCGCCGCATTCAGCCCGGCGACGCCTTTGCCGCCTATCCGGGTGATGAAGCCGATGGCCGCGACTTTATTCCACAGGCCATTGCAGCCGGGGCGAATGCCGTGCTGTGGGACAGCGACGGCTTCAGCTGGAACGATGACTGGAAAGTGCCCGGTCTCGGCATTGCCGGGCTGCGCCAGGCCATCGGCGAAATCGCCTCGCGGGTCTGCGGCGATCCGTCGAAGCTTCTCTGGACCGTCGGCGTCACCGGCACCAACGGCAAAACCTCGTGCGCGCACTGGATCGCCCGCTGCCTGGCAGAAGCGGGCCGCAAAACCGCACTGATCGGCACGCTGGGCAACGGCTTCCCGAATGAGCTCTCCTCCACCGCCAACACCACGCCCGACGCGGTCACGCTGCACAACCTGCTCAGGCACTATCAGGAGCAGGGCGCCAGCGCGGTGGCGATGGAAGTTTCATCCCACGGCCTCCATCAGGGGCGCGTCAACGGCGTGCATTTCGATGTAGCGCTACTGACCAACCTGTCGCGCGACCACCTCGACTACCACGGCGACATGGCCAGCTACGCCGCCGCCAAGGCCACCCTGTTCGATTGGCCCGGGCTGGAATATGCGGTCCTCAACCTGGACGACCCCTTCGGCGTGGAACTGGCGGGGAAACTGGGATGCAGCGGCGTCAAAGTGGTGGGTTACGGCTTCGAGGGCGAAGCCAAGGGCTGCCACATGCGGATCAAGGGTCGTGCGCTCGGCATGGATGAAAACGGCTTGCGCTTCGAGGTAGCCACACCCTGGGGCAAAGCCGCCATCTCCAGCGCCATGCTGGGCCGCTTCAACGCCTCCAACCTGCTCGGCACGCTGGCCGTGCTGCTGGTCAGCGGCATCCCGCTTGAAGCGGCAGTCGCGGCGCTGGCCCAGGTCAAGGCCGTCGCCGGGCGCGTGCAGCAGCTTGGCGGGGCGGGCAAGCCGCTGGTGGTGGTGGATTACGCCCACACCCCGGATGCACTGGAAAAAGTGCTGCAAACCCTGCGTGAAATCAAGAGCGCCCAGGCCAGCCTGATCTGCGTCTTCGGCTGCGGCGGCAACCGCGACAAGGGCAAGCGCCCGCTCATGGGGGCGGCGGCTTCGCGCCTGGCGGACAGCGCCATCGTGACCAGCGACAACCCCCGCAACGAAGACCCGCGCACCATCCTGGCGGAGATTACCAGCGCCATGGAAGCCAACTTTCATATCGAGGAAGACCGTGCCGCCGCGATCGACCGCGCCATCCGCCAGGCCCGCCCCGGCGACATCGTGCTGATCGCGGGCAAGGGACATGAAGATTATCAGGAGATCAAGGGCGTGAAACTCCCCTTCAACGACGCAGAAGTCGCGCAACGCGCCTTGCATGAGTACCGCCCATGCTGAGTCTGAGCCAGACCGCCAGCGCCATCCAGGCCGCCACTCAGGGTGCGGATGTGAGCTTTACCAGCGTCACCACCGACAGCCGCGCCATTACTCCCGGCTGCCTGTTCGTCGCGCTCAGGGGCGAACGTTTCGATGGCCACGCATTTGTCGCCGAGGCCATCCGGCAGGGCGCGGCAGTCGCCATGGTCGACCAGGCCGCAGCCGGACAGCATCAGGCAGATTGGCAGGGCATGCCGCTGCTGATCGTGGCGGATACCCGTCTCGCCCTGGGGCAACTGGCCGCATTCTGGCGTGGCCGGCAGAGCATCAAACTGGTTGCCGTCACCGGCAGCAACGGCAAGACCACGGGCAAGGAAATGCTCGCCGCCATCCTGCGCGAAGCAGCCGGACAAGATGCCGTGCTGGCGACCGAGGGCAATTTCAACAACGACATCGGCATGCCCCTGACGCTGCTGAAGCTGCGCGCGCAGCACCGCTTCGCGGTGATCGAAATGGGCATGAACCACCCCGGCGAGATCGACTACCTGAGCAAAATCGCCCGCCCCGACGTGGCCGTCATCAACAACGCCGGTGCCGCCCATCTGGCCGGCCTCGGCGGCGTGGAAGAAGTGGCGCGCGCCAAGGGCGAGATTTTTGCGGGCCTGGCCAGCGACGGCGTGGCCGTGATCAATGCCGACGACGCTTTCGCGGCGCTGTGGAAGACACTGGCAAGCGGACATTCCAGCATCGAATTCGGCCTGGATCACCCCGCCCAGGTGAGCGCCACCTACCAGTCCGCTCCGCTGGGTAGCGAACTGAAGCTGCGCACGCCCGCGGGCGAATGCCAGATCAAGCTGCCGGTGCCGGGGCTGCACAACGTGCGCAACGCCCTCGCCGCAGCGGCGGCGGCCAGCGCGCTGGGCATGGACAACGCGGCGATTGCCGCCGGCCTGCAAAAATTTTCCGGCGTCAAGGGCCGGTTGCAGCACAAGCCAGGCCTGCACGGCGCAACCCTGATTGATGACAGCTACAACGCCAACCCGGCATCGGTCAAGGCAGCGATTGCGGTGCTTGCCGGCATGCCGGGCAAAAAAATCCTGGTGCTGGGCGACATGGGCGAACTCGGCCCCGATGCCGTCACGATGCATGGCGAAATCGGCGCAATAGCCAAACAGGCCGGGGTGGACATCCTGCTCTGCCACGGCGACATGTGCCGCGCGGCAGCGCAGGAATTCGGCGCCAACGCCTGGTTCTTCGAACGCATCGAGGAATTGCTGGCCGACCTGGAAAACCTGCTGGCGCCGGATGTGACTGTCCTGGTCAAGGGGTCCCGCTTCATGAAGATGGAACGGGTGGTTAGAAGCTTTGAAGTGAAGAGTGAAAAGTGAAGAGTGAAATGTACAAACCCGTTGTGAAGATAGCGAGGAGACAGCCGCCCCTGGCGCTTCACGCTTCACGCTTCACGCTTCACATTTCACCCCTCACGCTTCCGCAGGAGGCAACATGCTATTAGCTCTCGCCCAGTGGCTGGCACAGGACATCCGCGCTTTCAACGTATTCAACTACATCACCCTGCGCGCGGTGCTGGCGATCCTGACCGTGCTGCTGATTTCCTTCCTGGTCGGACCGGCCATGATCCGCAAACTGACCGCCTATAAAATCGGCCAGGCAGTACGCACCGACGGCCCGCAAACCCACCTGGTCAAAAGCGGCACACCCACCATGGGCGGCGCGCTGATCCTGGTGTCCATCAGCGTCGCCACCCTGCTGTGGGCCGACCTGAAAAACCATTACGTATGGGTGGCCCTGCTCACCACGCTGGGATTTGGCATCGTCAGCTGGGTCGACGACTACCGCAAGGTGGTGCACCGCAATCCCAAGGGCTTGTCTGCCAAATCCAAGATGTTCTGGCAGTCGCTCATCGGCGCCAGCGTCGCCGCCTATCTCGCCTACCGCGCCAATTTGCCGGTGCAGACCGAGCTGATCGTGCCCTTTTTCAAATCCGTCTCCATCCCGCTGGGCGCGGTGGGGTTCATGGTGCTGAGCTATTTCGTGATTGTTGGCGGCAGCAATGCGGTCAACCTCACCGACGGCCTGGACGGCCTGGCCATCCTGCCAACGGTCATGGTGGGTGGCGCGCTGGGCATCTTCGCCTATGTCGCCGGGCACTTCTATTTTGCCCGCTACCTTGGCGTCCCGCACATTCCCGGCGCTGGCGAACTGACCATCTTTTGTGCCGCGCTGGCGGGAGCGGGACTGGGCTTCCTGTGGTTCAACGCCTACCCCGCCGAGGTTTTCATGGGCGATGTCGGCGCGCTGTCGCTGGGCGCCGCGCTCGGCGTGGTGGCGGTAATCGTGCGCCAGGAAATCGTGTTTTTCATCATGGGCGGCGTGTTCGTGGTGGAAACCCTGTCGGTGATGATCCAGGTGGCCTCTTTCAAGCTCACCGGCAAGCGCGTGTTCCGAATGGCGCCACTGCATCACCACTATGAACTCAAGGGGTGGAAGGAAACCCAGGTGGTGGTGCGTTTCTGGATCATCACCATGATGCTGGTCCTGGTCGGTCTTTCGACGTTGAAATTGAGGTGAGGAGTGAGAGGTTAGGGGTGAGGAGCAGGTCGGTGGCGAAATTTTCCTGCGCCGCACTCATCACAAATTAAAGTATGAATATCAGAGATAAACACATACTTGTTCTCGGGCTTGGCGATACCGGCCTGTCCATGGTGCGCTTCCTGCTGCGCCACGGCGCACGTGTGAGCGTTGCCGACAGCCGCGAGGCGCCGCCTCACGCCACCCGTTTCCATGCCGAATTCCCCGGCGTGCCGCTGGTCACAGGCCCTTTCAGCGACACGCTGTTTGCCGGGATCGACCTGATCGCCATCAGCCCCGGCGTGCCGCTGGCCGACCCCAAGGTTGCCGCTGCTGTTGCGCGCGGCGTGCCGGTGGCCGGCGATGTGGAACTGTTTGCCCAGACACTCACGCCTCACCCCTCACGCCTCACCCCTCACGTTTTGGCCATCACCGGTTCCAACGGCAAGAGCACGGTCACTGAAATGACCGGCGCCATGTGCCGCGCCGCCGGCCTGAAGACCACGGTGGCCGGCAATATCGGCCTGCCGGTGCTGGATGCCCTGATTGAGGCGGAGCAGAACGGCATGCCCGGCGTCTTCGTGCTGGAGCTCTCCAGTTTCCAGCTGGAAACCACCGCCAGTCTCGATGCCTCGGCCGCCACCATGCTCAATATCAGCGAGGACCACCTCGACCGCTACACCGGCATGGATCACTACAGCGCTGCCAAAACCCGGGTATTTCACGGCACCGGCAGCCAGATCCTGAATCGCGACGATGCGCGCAGCATGGCCATGGCCCTGCCTGGGCGGAAAATCGAGACTTTCGGCCTCGATGCGCCCGTTAATGAATGTGACTGGGGCATCCTGAAACAGGACGGCCAGCAGTGGCTGGCTCAGGGCTCAAGGCGCTTGCTGCCTGTCAATGAATTGCCCCTGGCGGGACTGCACAATGCCGCCAATGCGCTGGCGGCGCTAGCCTTGTGCCGCGCTATCGGGCTGCCCTTCGAACCCCTGCTGGACGCGCTGCGCCATTTCAAGGGCCTGCCGCACCGGGTGGAAAAAGTGGCCGAGATCAGCGGCGTCACTTTCTACGACGACTCCAAGGGCACCAACGTCGGCGCGACCGTGGCGGCGCTGGCCGGCATGCCGTGCAAGGTGGTGCTGATCGCTGGCGGCGACGGCAAGGGGCAGGATTTCAGTCCGCTCGCCCCGGCCGTGGCCCGGCATGCCCGCGCCGTGGTGCTGATCGGGCGCGATGGCGCGAAGATCGGCGCCGTGCTGGAACACAGCGGCGTGCCATTGTTGCGCGCCGGCAACATGGAAGAAGCGGTGCAGTTCAGCCTGCAGCAGGCACAGGCAGGTGACGCAGTGCTGCTCTCCCCTGCCTGCGCCAGCTACGACATGTTCCGCAACTACATCCATCGCGCCGAAGCATTTATCAGCGCAGCACAGCAGCTGGCCAGGGAGGAGCAACGCTGATGTATATCCCTGCCACCGCACAATATGCCCGCTCCGAATACGACCAGCCCCTGCTGTGGTCGGGATTGCTGCTGCTCGCCTTCGGCCTGATCATGGTTTACTCCGCCTCCATCGCCAGCGCGGGCGCAAGCCGCATGACCGGATTCAATGAAAGCTATTTCCTGTTGCGCCAGAGCGTCTATCTGGCCGCTGGCCTGATCGCCGGCGTCATCTCCTTCCAGGTGCCGATGCGCGGCTGGCAGAAACTCTCCCCCTGGCTGTTCCTGGCCGGCATCACGCTGCTGGTGCTGGTCTTGATCCCCGGCATCGGGCGCGAAGTGAACTGCAGCCAGCGCTGGCTTTCCCTCGGCGTGGCCAACCTGCAACCCTCCGAATTCATGAAACTGATCGTGGTGATGTATGCGGCCGACTACACGGTACGCAAGGCCGCACTGATGGATAACTTCACCAAGGGCTTCATGCCCATGTTTCTGGTGATGTTGCTGATCGGCGGACTACTGTTGCGCGAACCGGATTTCGGCGCCTTCGCGGTGATCATTTCCATTGCCATGGGCATCCTGTTCCTGGGCGGGCTCAACTGGCGCCTATTCGCCGGCCTGATCGTGCTGCTGCTGATCGGCTTCCTGCTGCTGATCTGGACTTCGCCCTACCGCATGCAGCGCATCATCGGCTTCATGGACCCCTGGGCCGACCCTTTCGGCAAGGGTTATCAGCTCTCCCATGCGCTGATTGCCTTCGGGCGCGGGGAATGGCTGGGCGTGGGACTGGGCGCCAGTGTGGAAAAACTGCTGTATCTGCCCGAAGCCCACACCGACTTTCTGCTCGCCGTAATCGCCGAGGAGCTGGGCTTTGCCGGGGTTGCCGTAGTGGTGCTGAGTTTTGCCTGGATCACGATCCGCTCATTCCTCATTGGCCGCACCGCGGAGCGGCAGGAACGCCACTTTTCCGCCCTGGTCGCCCAGGGCATCGGCATCTGGCTGGCGGTGCAATCCATCATCAATATCGGCGTCAACATGGGCCTCTTGCCCACCAAGGGCCTGACCCTGCCCCTGCTGTCATTCGGCGGCAGCGGCATCGTCGCCAACTGCGTGGCGCTGGCCGTGCTGCTGCGCGTGGATTACGAAAACAGGCAGTTGATGAAGGGGTATGCAGTATGAACCACGCCTCCTCACCCCTCACCCCTCACCCCGCACGAACCTTAATGATCATGGCTGGCGGGACTGGCGGGCATGTCATGCCGGCACTCGCCGTCGCCGGCCAGCTGCGCAACGAGGGCTGGAAAGTGGTCTGGCTCGGCACCCGCAATGGCATGGAAGCCACGCTGGTACCAAAGCACGGTTACGAAATGGCGTGGATCAACTTCTCTGGCCTGCGCGGCAAAGGCTTGCTGCGCCCCATGTTGCTGCCGCTGCAACTGCTGCGGGCCTTCTACCAGAGCTTCAGGGCCATTATGACGCACCGCCCGGACGTGGTGCTGGGGATGGGTGGTTATCCGGCCTTTCCCGGCGGCATGATGGCCACCCTCATGGCAAAGCCGCTGGTGGTGCACGAACAGAACTCCATCGCCGGTCTCACCATCCGCGTGCTGGCCTGCCTCGCCGACAAGGTGCTGGTGGCCTTCCCCGGCGCATTCAAGGGCAAAAAGGACAAACCCCTGCCCTGCGGCAAGGTTGACACCGAGTGGTGCGGCAACCCGGTGCGGGCCGAGATTGGCGCCCTGGCCGAGCCCGACGCACGCCTTGCCGGACGTGAAGAGAATCTGCGGGTGCTGGTGGTAGGCGGCAGCCTCGGCGCCGCGGCACTGAACGAGGTGGTTCCCCAGGCCATGGCCATGATCCCCGTCGCGGGGCGGCCGCAAGTCGTTCACCAGTCTGGCGCAAAACACATCGAAGCACTTCAGGCCAATTATCAGGCGGCTGGTGTTGAAGCAGATTGCAGGCCCTTTATCGACGACATGGCCGGGCAATATGCCTGGGCCGACCTGGTGATCTGCCGTTCCGGCGCCCTGACCGTGGCGGAGCTCGCCGCTGTGGGCGTGGCCAGCGTACTGGTGCCCTATCCCCATGCGGTAGACGACCACCAGACCACCAACGCCCGCTTCCTGAGCGATAGCGGCGCGGCAGTACTGGTTCAGCAAATGGAACTCAGCGCGGAAAAACTCGCGGCGCTGCTGCAGGAACTCACCCACGACAAACTGACCGCCATGGCAAAAAAAGCACGCGCACTGGCCAAGCCGGACGCTACACGGCGGGTAGCCGAGATATGCAAGGAACTGGCGAAATGATGAAAACCATTAACCACGGAGAGCACGGAGAACACGGAACTATCGGGGATTTTCTCCGTGTTCTCCGTGCCCTCCGTGGTGAAAAAAGGTTTTGACACAATGAAACATAAAGTCAAGAACATCCACTTTGTAGGCATCGGCGGCTCCGGCATGAGCGGCATTGCTGAAGTGCTGCTGAATCAGGGCTTCAAGATCAGCGGCTCCGACCTTTCCGCCAACGCCACCACCCAGCGCCTGAAAAAGCTCGGCGCCAAGGTCTTCAAGGGCCATGCCGACGGCAATGTGGCCAACGCGGATGTCGTGGTCACCTCCACTGCGGTCAAGGAAGGCAATCCCGAAGTGGTCGCAGCACGCGAGCGCAACATCCCCATCGTGCCGCGCGCCATGATGCTGGCCGAACTGATGCGTTTCAAACAGGGCATTGCCGTTGCCGGCACCCACGGCAAGACCACCACCACGTCCCTTATCGCCAGCATCCTGGCCGAGGCAGGCATGGACCCGACCTTCGTCATCGGCGGCCGGCTGGAAGCCGCGGGCACCAATGCACGGCTGGGCACGGGTGATTTTCTGGTCGCGGAAGCGGACGAATCCGATGCTTCCTTCCTGTTGCTGACCCCGGTGCTGGCGGTGATCACCAACATCGACCAGGATCACATGGAAACCTACGGCCACGATTTCAATCGTCTCAAGCAGGCGTTCGTGGATTTCACCTCGCACCTGCCCTTCTACGGCATGGCCGTGGTATGCGTGGACGACCCGGTAGTACGCGAGATCATGCCGCGCATTACCAAGCCGGTGTGGACCTATGGCCTGTCCGAGGATGCCAAGGTGCGGGCCGTCAACGTGGAAGCCAGTCACGGGCAGATGAAGTTCACCGTGCTGCGCGTCAACGGCAAGACCACCAGACTCGACATCACCCTCAACCTGCCCGGCATGCATTACGTGCTGAATGCGCTGCCGGCGATCGCCATCGCCAGCGAAGTGGGCGCCTCCGATGCCGCCATCGTCAAGGCGCTGGCCGAATTCAAGGGTGTCGGCCGGCGCTTCGAGCGCTATGGCGAAATCAGTCTGCCGGAAGGCGGTCGTTTTACTTTAATTGACGACTACGGCCACCACCCGGTGGAAATGGCTGCCACCGTGGCAGCCGCGCGCGGCGCCTTTCCGGACCGGCGGCTGGTGCTGGCATACCAACCACACCGCTATACCCGCACCCGCGATTTGTTCGAGGATTTTGTCAAGGTGCTGTCCAGCGTCGATGCGCTGGTCCTGACCGAAGTCTATCCCGCTGGCGAAGCGCCCATCGTGGCGGCCGACGGGCGCGCCCTGGCACGCTCGGTGCGGGTGGCGGGCAAGGTGGAACCCATTTTCGTGGAAAACGTCAACGAACTGCCGGAAGCCGTTCTGGCCATGGTGCAGGATGGCGACGTGGTGCTGGTGATGGGCGCGGGTTCCATCGGCCAGGTGGCGGCAAAACTGGCGCTGGGTAAAGGCTAATGGATATGACGCAAGCTCATCTGCACGCACCCTTGCGCGGCACATTGAAGCTCGATGAGCCGATGCCGGCTCACGTGAGCTGGCGCGCGGGCGGACGGGCAGAGCGCTGCTACACCCCGGCGGACCTGCAGGATCTGGCGGCTTTCCTCTCCACCTGCACGGGCCCGCTGCACTTCGTCGGCCTGGGCAGCAACCTGCTGGTGCGCGACGGCGGGCTCAAGGGCACGGTCATCCTGCTGCACGGCGCGCTGAACCAGATCAGCGCAACGCCTGAGGGACTGGTGTATGCCGAAGCCGGGGTCAGCAGCCCGAAAGTGGCCAGCTTCGCGGCGCAAAAGAATCTTGAAGGCGCCGAATTCCTGTCCGGCATCCCCGGCACGGTAGGCGGCGCCCTGGCCATGAATGCCGGCTGTTACGGCAGGGAAACCTGGTAATGCGTGGAGCGGGTGCTCACCATCGACGCCAGCGGCACCTTGCGCGAGCGTCTGCCGCAGGATTTCCAGATTGGCTACCGGCATGTTGCGCTGGCCGTGAGGGGTCAGGGGTTAGGGGTGAGGGGAGACGTTTCTTCGCCTCACCCCTCATATACGACCTTTCACGCGACAAGTCGCGTAGAAAGTCGGAATCCCGCGCAGGCGGGACCCCTCACCCCTCACCCAGAAGAATGGTTCGCCGCTGCCTGGTTCCGCTTCACCCCGGGCAACGGCAAGGCAGCCAAAGAGAAGGCCAGGGAATGGCTGGCGAAGCGCATGGCCACGCAGCCGCTGGCCTTGCCCAATGCCGGGTCGGTATTCCGCAACCCGCCGGGCGATCACGCGGCACGCCTGATCGAAGCCAGCGGCCTGAAAGGACTGACCATCGGCGGCGCGCAGGTATCGGAAAAGCACGCCAATTTCATCGTCAACCTGGGCAATGCGACGGCAGCGGACATCGAAAACCTGATTGAAGAGGTGCAAGCACGGGTCAAGAAAGTTCACGGAATAGAACTGATTACCGAAGTAAGGATAATTGGTGAAAGGCAAAATAATGCTGGATAACATTACCCCTCACCCCTCACCCCTCACCCCTCACGCCTTCGGCAAAGTAGCAGTGCTGTTCGGCGGCAGGTCCGCTGAGCGCGAGGTGTCGCTCAAGAGCGGCGCGGCGGTGCTCAGGGCCCTGCGTGCCAGCGGCGTGGATGCCCACCCCTTCGACCCGGCCGAACGCGATTTGCACGAGCTGAAAAGCGGCGGCTTCAACCGCGCCTTCATCGCCCTGCACGGGCGTTACGGCGAGGACGGCACGGTGCAGGGCGCGCTGGAGCTGATGAACATCCCCTATACCGGCAGCGGCGTGCTGGCTTCCGCGCTGGCCATGGACAAGTGGCGCACCAAGCTGGTGTGGCGCGCCGCCGGGCTGCCCATCCCGGCTTTCGAGCTGCTCACGGCACAAACGGATTTCGAGGCGGTAGCCAGGCAGCTGGGCCTGCCGCTGTTCGTCAAGCCAGCCAACGAAGGCTCCAGCGTCGGCATCAGCAAGGTCAAGCACGCCTCCGGACTGCGCGAGGCCTATGAGCTGGCCGCCCAGTACGACCCGCTGGTGATCGCCGAGCAGTTCGTCGGCGGCGGCGAATATACCGCGGCCATGCTGGGCGGGATTGCCCTGCCGGTGATCAAGATCGAGCCGGCCACCGAATTCTACGAGTATGAAGCCAAGTATTTCCGCGACGACACGCGCTATCTCTGCCCCTGCGGATTGCCCGCAGCACAGGAAGAGGAAATGCAGCGCCTGGCGCAACAGGGGTTCGCCGTCATCGGCGGCGCCGGCTGGGGACGGGTGGACTTCCTCATGGACGAAGCGGGCAAGCCCTATCTGCTCGAAGCCAATCCCTCGCCGGGCATGACCGATCACAGCCTGGTGCCGATGGCGGCAAGGCAGGCGGGGATTTCCTTCGAGCAGCTGGTGCTGAAGGTACTGGAGCTGTCGCATGTGGGATAAACCGGCCCTGATGCTGTGGCTGGCCAGCCTGCTGTACGCGGTGGCAGCGATTCTGTTGCTGTACGCGGTGCTGTTTCTGGTGGTTCACCTGCCGCTGTTTCCGCTGCGCGAGGTGAAAGTGAATGGCGAATTGGAGCATGTGACGCATGAACAGGTTCAGTTCATCGTGACCCGGGCGCTGAAGGGCAACTTCTTCACCCTGGACCTGAACAAGACCCGGCGCACTTTCGAGAAACTGCCCTGGGTGCGCAACGTAAATGTGCGGCGGCGCTGGCCTGACAAGCTCGAAGTGACACTGGAAGAACATGAAGTGCTGGCACGCTGGAACAACACGGCGCTGGTCAACGCTCAGGGAGAAATTTTTCAGGCTGCTTCGGACCAGCAATTGCCGGTTTTCAGCGGCCCTGCCGATAGTGTGCAGGAAGTCGCCAGGCAGTATCTGTTTTTCAGGCAGCAACTGGCGATAACCGGGCGTCATCCGGTGACGGTCAGCCTGTCGCCGCGCCGCGCCTGGCAGATCAGGCTGGATGATGGCCTGGTGGTGGAACTGGGGCGCGAGCACGTGGCGCAAAGAATGGAAAAATTCGTCAAGGTTTACGACCGCTCCCTGGGCCGCCTGGGCCAGTTGCGAAAAGCGGTCGATTACGTGGATCTGCGCTACCCCAATGGTTTTGCGGTGCGTATGGATGCCACGGCAACACACAAACCAGCGGGGGCGTAAGGGGAAAATAATGAGCAGGATCAAGGAACAAAAAACATTGATCGTCGGGCTGGATATCGGCACTTCGAAGATCGTCGCCATGGTGGCTGAAATTCGTCCCGACGGACGGATGGAAGTGATCGGCATCGGTCATCATCCCTCGCGCGGACTGAAGAAAGGCGGGGTGGTCAATATCGAGTCTACCGTCAATGCCATTCAGCGCGCCCTCGAGGAAGCGGAACTGATGGCCGACTGCAAGATCGTCGATGTGTATACCGGCATCGCGGGCAGTCACATCAGGAGCTTCAACTCGCACGGCATGGTGGCGATCAAGGACAAGGAAGTGTCGCAGATGGACGTGGACCGGGTGATCGAGACCGCCAAGGCGGTGAACATCCCGACCGACCAGCAGATCCTCCACATCCTGACCCAGGAATTCATCATCGATGGCCAGGAAGACGTGCGCGAACCGCTGGGCATGAGCGGTATCCGGCTGGAGGTCAAGGTGCACATCGTCACCGGCGCGGTTTCGGCGGCGCAGAACATCATCAAGTGCATCAAGCGCTGCGGACTGGAAGTGCGCGATCTGATCCTGCAACCGCTGGCGTCCAGCATGGCGGTGCTGTCCGAGGATGAAAAAGATCTCGGCGTCTGCCTGATCGACATCGGCGGCGGCACCACCGACATCGCCGTGTTCACCGATGGCGCGATCCGCCACACCGCGGTGATCCCCATCGCCGGCGACCAGATCACCAACGACATCGCCATGGCCCTGCGCACGCCCACCAAGGAAGCGGAGGACATCAAGCGCACCCATGGCTGCGCCCTGCGCCAGCTGGCCGATGCCAACCAGATGGTGGAAGTGCCCGGCGTGGGCGAGCGCGAAACGCGCCAGCTGTCGCGCCAGACGCTGGCCGAAGTGATCGAGCCGCGCGTGGAGGAGCTTTACTCACTGGTGCAGGCGGAGCTGCGCCGCAGCGGATTCGAGGACCTGATGTCTTCGGGCATCGTCATCACCGGCGGCAGTTCAGCCATGCAGGGCATGGTGGAGCTGGGCGAGGAAGTGTTCCACATGCCGGTGCGCCTGGGCGTGCCCAACTACAGCGGAGGGCTGGCGGAAGTAGTGCGCAACCCGCGCTTCGCCAACGGTCTGGGCCTCTTGATGTCGGCGCAGGAACAGCACCAGCGCCACCAGATCGCCAACATGGGAAACACCTCGCTACAACAGATTTTTGAAAAAATGAAGAGCTGGTTTCAAGGCAATTTTTAGCAGGGCCGTCATTGCGAGCGTAGAGAAGCAATCCCGAATTTTCAGATTGCTTCGTCACGGTGTTCCTCGCAATGACAGTAAGGGAATTTATTTTTGGGTTTGGTTTGAGTTCTGGAAGAACGGCAATTTAAAAGGAGGAACAAAATGTTCGAAATCATGGAAGCACCAATGCAGGAAGCAGTTATCAAGGTGATCGGCGTGGGCGGCTGCGGCGGTAACGCAGTTGACCACATGATCGTGAGTGGACTGGAAGGGGTGGAATTCATCTGCGCCAATACCGATGCCCAGGCGCTCAAGCGCAGCCAGGCCAGAATCCAGCTTCAACTGGGCGCGCACATCACCAAGGGTCTGGGCGCCGGCGCAAACCCGGAAGTGGGCCGCGCCTCGGCGGAAGAAGACCGCGAGCGCATCGCTGAAATGATCCAGGGCGCCAACATGCTCTTCATTACCGCCGGCATGGGCGGCGGCACCGGCACCGGCGCTGCGCCTATCGTCGCCGAAGTGGCCAAGGAACTGGGAATTCTGACCGTGGCCGTGGTCACCAAGCCGTTTGCTTTCGAAGGCAAGCGCGCCAAGGTAGCCCAGCTCGGCATGGAAACCCTGGCAAAGCACGTCGACTCCCTTATCGTGGTGCCCAACGACAAGCTGATGCAGGTGCTGGGCGAAGACGTCAGCTTCCAGGACGCCTTCAAGGCCGCCAATGACGTATTGCATGGCGCGGTTTCAGGCATCGCGGAAGTGATCAACTGCCCCGGCCTGGTCAACGTGGACTTTGCCGACGTCAAAACCGTGATGTCGGAAAACGGCATGGCGATGATGGGTTCGGCTTCCGCCGCCGGCGTGGACCGTGCCCGCCTGGCAGCGGAACGCGCCGTCGCCAGCCCCTTGCTGGAAGACATCGACCTCGCCGGCGCACGCGGCATCCTGGTCAACATCACCGCCAGCATGTCCCTCAAGATGAAGGAATATTACGAGGTGATGGAAACCATCAAGGAATTCACCGCGGAAGACGCCACCGTCATCGTCGGCACCGTCATCGATGAAAATATGGGCGACACCCTGCGCGTCACCATGGTTGCCACCGGTCTCGGCGGAGCGATTACCCGTCAGCAGAACAAGCCGCAACTGGTGGTCCGCAACGGGACGGACAATGCCCCCATGAGCGTGAATTACGATGAGCTTGAGCAACCAGCCGTCATGCGCCGCCGTGAACGCGGCGCCCAGCTTGAAGCCATGAAAGCCTCCGGTGTCGATTTCCTCGACATCCCGGCTTTCCTGCGCAAACAGGCTGACTAAGCAGAACTCCTGACGTTCCTCCAGAACGGGAAACCGGCCGCCAGGCCGGTTTCCTCCTTTCTGCTTTTCTGGCTAAATCCCCCTTCTAGCCGTTATCATTGCAACCCATGTCCTACCCCAACAATATTATTCTCATCGGCCTCATGGGCGCAGGCAAGACCACCGTGGGCAGAATGCTGGCCAAGCATTTCGGCATGCGCTTCATCGACTCCGATCACGAGATCGAGCGCCGTACCGGGGTCAAGATCCCGCTGATCTTCGAACTGGAAGGCGAGGAAGGATTTCGCAACCGCGAAACCGCCGTGCTTTCCCAGCTGTGCAGGATGGACAATGTCGTGCTCGCCACCGGCGGGGGCGCGGTATTGCGCGAGGAAAACCGCAAACACCTCAAACGCAGCGGCACGGTCATCTATCTGCGCGCGCAAGTGCGCGACCTGTATCACCGCACCCGGCACGACAAGAATCGCCCCCTGCTGCAAACCGCCGACCCCCAGGCGAAGCTGCGTGAACTGTTTGGCCAGCGCGACCCGGTTTACCGGCAGCTGGCCGATATCATCATGGACACGGGCGACCAGAATATTCATGGGCTGGTACGCCGTCTGACTCAGAAACTCACCGATGGACAAGCTCCAGACATGCAAACCCTGACCGTTGATTTAGGCGCACGTTCCTACCCCATCCACATCGGCGCAGGCCTGCTTCGGCAGGCACAGCTGATCCTGCCGCACCTGGCGCAGAAGCGCGTGGCGATTGTCACCAATACCACGGTGGCGCCGCTATATCTGGACCAGCTGACCTCCACGCTAACCGGCGAGGGCGTCAACGTACTGCCGATCATCCTGCCGGATGGCGAAGCCTACAAGAATAGCGAAACCCTGAACCAGATCTACAGCGCCCTGCTGGAAAACCGCTGCGAGCGCAAAACCACGCTGATCGCGCTGGGCGGCGGAGTGATCGGCGATCTTACCGGCTATGCGGCCGCCACCTTCCTGCGCGGGGTGCCCTTCATCCAGATACCCACCACGCTGCTGGCCCAGGTGGATTCGTCGGTGGGCGGCAAGACCGGCATCAACCACCCGCTCGGCAAGAACATGATCGGCGCCTTTTACCAGCCGCAAGTGGTGCTCGCCGACACCTCCACGCTCGACACCCTGCCAGCACGGGAACTGGCGGCAGGCCTGGCCGAGGTGATCAAATACGGCCTGATTCGCGACCTGCCGTTTTTCGAATGGCTGGAACAGAACATGGACCGGCTGCTGGCCCGTGACAAGGATGCCCTGGCGTATGCCATCCGCCGTTCGTGCGAGAACAAGGCCGAAATCGTGGCCGCGGACGAACGCGAAGGCGGCGTGCGCGCCCTGCTCAATCTCGGCCACACCTTCGGCCACGCCATCGAGGCCGGCATGGGTTATGGCAACTGGCTGCATGGCGAAGCGGTGGCCGGTGGAACGGTGCTGGCAGCCGATCTGTCACATCGCATGGGGTGGATCAGCGCGCAGGATCTGGAACGTACCCGGCACCTTTTTCAGCGCGCCGGGTTGCCGGACCATGCGCCTGACCTTGGAGTGGAGGCCTATCTCGACTTCATGGGACTGGACAAGAAAGTGGAAGACGGAAAAATCCGCTTCGTCCTGCTGAAATCCATCGGCGCAGCGCTGGTCACGGCTGATGTCACAGCCGACAAGCTGGCACAGGCGCTGACGGGCTTTGTGCGCCCGGCCAAACTTCACAAGGAGGCTGACGGGACAGAAAATCCCTAGCGAGGGCGCCCATCAGCTCCGGAAACTTCAGGGTTAACCGTTTGCTGCAAGATATGCCTCTTCATACTTTCAGCCCATATTTTATTATTGGGCAAAAGCAACGGAATGACTTTGATAATGGCATAATCGTGTGCGTACAGACGGAAAAACCCCATTAGCAAATGAAACTTTCCCTAGCACTTTTCTGCCTGATCTCCTTCCTCGTGCTGGAGTCGGTCAACAGTGCCGCCATTTTTTACCTCTACCAGGCCAGCCCGTCACAAGCCAGGCCAGCCGATCCAGCCGCTCAAACAGATGCCAGACATGCCCTGACCGCCGCCATCATCGGGCTGACCGGAAACATGCGCTCCACTGCCTCACATATCGCGCAGCTCCCCCAGACAATCAATGCGCTAAAGGCGGGCCCGGACCACGGCCCCCAGACACAACTCATTCACACGCTTTACCCGGATGCCAGGATTCAGCGAACGCTGCCAAATATCAGTGCGGGCGGAAATTCCCCCATCCCGCCGCTTTCGGTCGTGTATTCGCGCATACCCGAGGTTCCGGAAAAGGGGCATGCCTCCACTCAGGCCGCGCCTGCAAGCTCCTGGTTTATACCAACCGTTGCGGGGCCGGTCATTGATCCGCAAAGCAAGGCAATACTCGGCTTTGTCGTGATCGGAAAAAGCGTTCCGGAGATTGTCGCCTTATTCGATTCGCTACAGTTACAGGGTTCTTACGCCGAACTGCAACAGGCCAACAGCAACGGCCCCCACGACGTTTTGCTGCAACGTGGCGACACACGCATTAAAGCCAGCATTTTCCAGGAGCTGACTGATCTGCCGGGAAGCGCATGGAGACTCGTGGTATGGCGTACCCCGGCCTTGCCCGCCAAGCCGGTGGCCTCTTTATCTCAACGCCACCTGGCGGCATGGGCGCTTTCCTCGATATTGCTGGCTCTTGTTATGGCTGGGCTGTATTTTGCCTTGCGCAAAACGCTGAAAAACGACATCAACACCATACTGGTATTTTTCTCGGATATCCGCCATGCGCGCCTGCGCAAGACGTACGCCATCCAGATGAAGGATTTCGAGCAAAGCTTCGGGCTCATGTATCGTCTGGGTAAGCTCATGCTGGGAAAGCACAAACAGGTGACGGAATCCGCCAGCATCGACCATCTCTCCCAGGTCAACAACCGCCGCAGCTTCGACTTCAAGCAAAGTGAACTGTTTAAAACCCTGGCGGAAGGCTGGACCCACAGTCTGCTCATTATCGATATCGATCATTTCAAGCAAGTGAACGACACGTTTGGGCACGATGCCGGAGATGCCCTGATCGTGCAGTTCGGTAAAGCGCTTAAAGATCATTTACGCTCCAGCGATTTTATCGCCCGCCTGGGGGGTGATGAATTCTGCGTGATTTTCCCCAATACTCCACTGAAAAAAGCGGCGGAACTCGCCAGCCGCTTGCGCCAGAACCTGCCCGCCGAACTGGAACTTACGCAGGGCGTCATGCACAAGCTGCACTGGAGTGGCGGCCTGAGCGAATACAAGAAAAGCGACGGCACCGAAAACATGGCCTTGTCACGCGCGGATAACGCCCTGCTCCTGGCCAAGCACGCCGGGCGCAACCAGACCAAGCTTGCCGCCGCCTAGGCGCCCCCTGGCAAGGGGGGATTGAGAGGGGGCGGGGAAATGATGCTATCCTCCCCATTACGCTGGCCCGGCGGTCCATGCCGGGCGCCATTGCTGATCAAGCCAGAATTGAGGTACTTACATGACGGAACTCGCGCCCTATGCCGCGCATCCGCAGCACACCCGCGGCCGCAAGCTTTTCGAACCCGCCCCCGCCGGGCGCAACGAGTTCGAGCGCGACCGCGACCGCATCATCCACTCCACCGCCTTCCGCCGCCTTGAATACAAGACCCAGGTATTCGTCAACCACGAGGGCGACCTGTTCCGCACCCGCCTGACCCATAGCCTGGAAGTGGCGCAAATCGGCCGCACCATTGCGCGCAACCTGCAGCTCAACGAAGTGCTGGTGGAGGCCATCGCCCTGGCTCACGACCTGGGCCACACTCCCTTCGGCCATGCCGGGCAGGACGAGCTCAATGCCTGCATGAAGGATCACGGCGGCTTCGAACACAACCTGCAGTCGCTGCGGATGGTGGATTTTCTGGAAGAGCGCTATGCCGAATTCGATGGCCTCAACCTATGTTTTGAGACGCGCGAGGGCATCCTCAAACACTGTTCCCTCCCCAACGCCAGAACATTGGGCGAGGTCGGCGAGCGTTTCCTGAATGATCAACGCCCCTCCCTGGAAGCTCAGGTAACCAATCTGGCGGATGAAATCGCTTACAACAATCACGATGTTGATGACGGTTTGCGTTCAGGCCTGATTACCCTCGAACAGCTCTCCAACACCAGCCTGTTTGCCCGCCACCTGGCGATGGCACGGGCAAAACATCCCGCTCTCGACGGGCGGCGCCTGATCCACGAAACCGTGCGGCGCATGATCAACACTCTGGTGATGGACCTGATCGCACAGAGCACCGGCAATATCCGGGCCGCCGCGCCCGCCAGTCTCGACGACGTGCGCCGCGCCTCGCCACTGGTGGCTTTCAGCGAGCCACTGGCCAACGAGCAGCGCGAACTGAAACAGTTTCTGCGCGAGCATCTCTATCGCCATTTTCAGGTAAACCGCATGAGCATGAAAGCTCGCCGCATCGTGCGCGAACTGTTTAATGCCTTCTTCGACACCCCAGCCCTGCTGCCACCGCAGTATCAGGAGAAAGCGGCCACAGACAAGGCGCGCATCATTGCCGACTATATCGCCGGCATGACCGACCGCTATGCCTACCGCGAGCACCGCCGGCTGTTTTCGATCGAGGAAATGTAAATGCAGCAGGCCCTTGCAACCCTTCTGCTGCTGATTTTGATCCCGGCAGCCCAGGCCGAACAGGTGGTGTGCCACTACACTTATGGTGGCGAGTCCAGGGTTCTGGCGGCCCACCCCGTGAAGTCGCCCTATGCGGAAAAGGGCATCAAGGTGGGCTCGTATTTCCAGTTCCGCCTGATATTCCAGACCGAACCCGCCGATCAGGCCGCCATCAAGGTCTATACCTATGTCGAGCGCGACGAAGGCCCGGCCCTGATCCACCAGGCTACCTTCCCTTATCCTCCTCCGGGCAAGGCGGCAAGTCCCCATGGCTTCAGCGGCCTGCATTTCGTCTACGAACCGGTGCGCGACAGCGAACTGCAGTACTGGTGCGACATGAGCGCCACCAATGAATAGACCCCGCCTGTTCCTGTGCCTGACCCTGACCGGCCTGCTCCTCATGACCACCCCGGCCCGGGCCGAGCCGGTGCGCCTGATCTTCGCCGGTGACATCATGCTCGACGACGGGCCGGGGCGGGTGATTCAGTCCGGGCGCGACCCGCTGGCCCACTTCGCCGCCACGCTGGCCCAGGCTGATTTCACCATAGGCAACCTGGAGTGCCCGGTCGCCACCACCGGCCAGCCGCTGGAGAGCAAGATTTTTTCCTTCCGCGCCCATCCCCGCGTGCTGCCCATCCTGAAGGGTCGCTTCAACGCCCTGGCCGTCGCCAACAATCACTCCGGCGATTACGGCAAGGAAGCCTTTCTCGAAACCCTGACGCTGCTCGAAAAAAACGGCCTGCCCTACTTCGGCGGCGGACACGATCTTGCCACCGCCCATGCGCCGTTGTGGATAGCACGCAAGGGCCTGCGCATCGCCGTCCTCGGCTACAACGAATTCAAGCCCCGTTCCTTCGAGGCCGGACCCGACTGGGCGGGAATAGCCTGGAGCGAAGACAGCCAGGTCGTCGCCGACATCCGCGCCGCCCGTGCCGCAGGAGCGGACCTGGTGCTCCCCTTCATGCACTGGGGCTGGGAGCGCGAACTGCAACCCACTGAACGCCAGCGCCAACTGGCCCGGGCCATGATCGACGCGGGGGCGGACATGGTGATTGGCGGACACCCCCACGTCACCCAGGGGGCGGAATATTACAAAGGGAAGCTGATCGTCTACAGCCTGGGCAACTTCGTGTTCGACGGCTTCGACCCGCCGGAAATCCCGGAAACGCGGGAGGGGTGGCTGCTGCGGCTGAGCGTGGATCGCAATGGGCTGATCGAGTGGGATACGCTGGCGGCACGGATGGATCAGGAGGGTACGCCGCACCCCGTTTCTGGCGCTGAAACGCCTTGTGGCAAGGCGGGAGAAGCGGTGGTCAGGGTGTGCAAGAACCCGTAATTTGTGGATGGCTGCCTTGAGCGGCATGCCAATCGCGTACATACTCTTAGCCTGCCAGTAGCATTATTTACATACAGACCCGTTTAATAACTGTTAGATTTTTCGGAGGCATCAGTGGAGAAGTCGTGGAAAGAAGCCATTAAAAAAGTACTCACAGAGTCCTCGACGCCGTTGCATTACACAGAAATTTCCGAACAAATCTTGATGCGCGGCTACTACGAGACTGACGGTGCAACCCCTGCGGCAACAGTAAATGCACAAATGGCATCATCGATAAAACACGATGGTGAGAAATCACCATTTATGCGCGTTGGCAAAGGTATATTTGCACTCAAGAATTCACCTGCAGCAGCAATTGCTACTGGATCAACTCCATTTCCAAAACAAAAGAAACTGGAAACGCTTGCCGAAACCGATGTGGAGGCATCTGACTCAATCATTCACTCCTTCGGCATGTATTGGCAACGTGATCTTGTTGTCTGGCGTAACGATCCAAAGATGTATGGAAAACAACAGGCTCTTTCCAAGCCAGTCGATTTCGGCAAACAGAAAGGGATCTACATTCTGTACGACCACCACACCGTGGTCTATGTTGGACGGTCAATTGACCGCCCGCTCGGAAAACGCCTTTTTGAACACACTGTTGATCGCCTAGGCAGTCGATGGAATCGGTTTTCGTGGTTTGGCTTACTCGATGTAACCCAAGAGGGAAGTCTCCGAGAAACCGCGCTCAATACTTCGCTCGCGGCTCTTGTCGCAACATTGGAAGCTTTGCTCATTGAAGCACTTGAGCCTCCTCAGAATAGAAAACGCGGTGATGATTTTTCTGCTATCGAATACATCCAAGACATTGACCCAGAGCTCAAGGAGCGCGAAATTCAAAATACGCTTCGGTCTATTGAGCAAAAAATGCGAGGTGGTTCGTAAGAAAACTCAACGATCATGCGCAAGATCAAAGCAAGTATTCATAGTTTTCAATTGAATGGGTTTGTGCGCTTCGCGCAGATGATTGATTGCCGGGGGCAGCCCGGCGGCTGGTATCTTTCTTTTGCTTGCCCAAAAGAAAGATACCAAAGAAAAAGGCACCCCGCTGCGCCGCCCTTCGGGTTCCTTCGGCTTGTCAGGCAAATTGGGCGTCTGCGCAACTCGCCCTAGCAGGGCACACAAACCGTGCCCTGCCGCGGAGCTCGAACAGGGCGCAGCCGACACCCCCCCAATTCGCCTGCCAACCCGAAGCGGCGCAGAGGGGGAGCTGGGTGGTGGCTCCACGCCCTACACCGATAAAAATCGAAGACCAGTCGTTAGCGCCGCGTCCAATTCCCCTTGATCCACCGCCGAGCAGCACAGGCAAGCCGGGGGCAGTCGGCGAGCACTGTCTGAGCGCGTAGCGCGAGTTGCGCAGCCGCCCGGCTTGACGAGCAGCGCAGGGAACCCCCGAAGGGGGCGGTGG
>Ga0172380_10000670_pt1 | contig 63248 bp, 95 predicted proteins | sample Leawe162metaG_FD_119747 | JGI IMG/M metagenome (GOLD analysis project Ga0172380, IMG submission 119747) | Leachate microbial communities from a municipal landfill in Southern Ontario, Canada - Leachate well 162 metaG | ecosystem: Engineered > Solid waste > Landfill > Unclassified | place... | reverse complement strand
GAACCTCTGAGCATGAGCGTCGTCCAGCGCCCGATCACGATCAAGTCCTGGGGCGGCATTGACAATGTCAGCCCGACGGGGTCCGCGGCGGAGAACCGTTTCCAAGAGATGACGAGCGTGGAGATCCTGAACAGCGGCGCGGTCAAGCGCGCTCAAGGGTGCCGCGTCATCTCTGCTGGCTCCGGGCGTCATTCTGCCTTCTCCGACGGCCAGCACATCCACTTCCGCGAAAACACGGGCCTGTACCGCCTCGAGCACGACGGCAGCACGACCTTGCTGGACAACGGCTTCACGACTGCCGGTGGGCGGGTTACCTACTATCAGCACTTCGATCGGACATTCTATTCGGACAACCTGAAAAACGGGGTCATCCAAAATGGCGCAGCCCGCTCTTGGGGCCTGACGCCTCCGCCGCTGCCCACGGTCGCCAACGACATCGGGGACCTGATTCACGGCCGCTACCACATCGGCATCACCTACATCCGCAACGACGGTCAGGAGAGCGGGACCAGCGGCCTCGCTGCGGTGGACTGCACCGGAGGGCTCAGGATTCGCGTGGCACCGTCTTCGGACTCCACGGTTGCCTACATCGGGGTCTACATCACCTCGGCGGGCGGCGACGTGCCGTACCTGCAGGCGAAGCTGGCGAATGAGTGGCGGCAGTTCCGGATCGGCAGCGGGGTCGGTTCGGGCCGTCCGATCGACACCAACCTCTGTTCCGCCCCGCTGCCCTGCTCTGCGATCGCTGAGTACCGCGGGCGGCTGTATATGGCCGTCGGGCCGAATCTCTTCTTCTCGCGCTCCGGCAACCAGTACGAGCTGGTTGAGCAGCTCGATCGCTCCTTCCTTCCGTTTGCCGAGGACATCACCAACATCCTCCCAGTGGACGACGGCCTTTGGGTCACGACGGTCAAGCACTCCATGTTCATCCAAGGCACGGACCCCCACGAGGGCGGCGGATTCGTCGTGAAGTTCAAGCAGAAGATCAACGGCAAGAAGCGTTCCGGGCAGAGCGTGGACGCCGACGTCATCACGTCCCGGGTGCTGATGCAGGGACGCCTGGCTGTGTGGACGTCGGATTCCGGGGTCTGCTTCGGCGGGCCTGGAGGGTACTTCAAGAACATCACGGGAGGCTACTTCCACCCCAACCCTTCGGTGAACGGGATGTCGTTCGCGCGTTCGCACAGTAATCTGGACCAGTACTTCTTTGGAGTTTTGGCCTCTGACCTGGTGGGCAGGATGGTCCTCCCCGCCATCACAATGAACCACACGTCGTAAAGGAGATCGCGCGATGACTCTGAGAATTTCCACCGGGCTTCGGAACATGCAGGCGGGTATCAACACGAATCTCGTCTCGAACGGCACGTTCGACACCGTTACGACGGGCTGGACCGCTGCGGCGGCATCGCTTTCTGTGGCAAGCGCGGCGATGCGTGTGACCTCGAGCGGAAACGCGCTTGGGCAGGCATACCAGGCGATCACGACGAAGGTCGGCCATCTGTACAAGGTCGTCTTCTCGTTCAAGGTCGGCACCGCCGCGGCCGGCAAGTTCCTGATCGGCACGACCTCGGCGGGCGGCGGGACGGTTCATCACGACTCCGGGGCGCTCTCCGACGCTGCCCTGACTGCGCACACCGCGTTCTTCATCGCGACCACGACCACGACCTACCTCGTCTGTGAGACCACGGACCCGACCACGGGCGAGTACAGCGACTTCGACACCATCTCCTGCGTCTGTCAGAGCCACTCGCTTCAGGACGCGCTGAAGTACAGCAAGGCCAAGTTCTACACCGGCACGCAGCCGGCCACGCCCGATCTGGCCCCGACCGGGACGCTGATCTGCGAGATGAAGAACGGGAGCGCGGGCATGACGTTCGACGATGCGGTTCTTGGGGTTCTCGCCAAGCCTGCCGGCGAGACGTGGAACGGCGTGTGTGGCGCCAGCGGCACGGTCGGTTGGGGGCGCATCTGTCACATCGACGACCTCGAGACCGAGAACGCGCTCGAGGCTCGGGTGGACTTCCGCGTCTCGACCAGCGGCGCGGAACTCAACTTCACTTCGGTCGCGTGGGACTCCGGTTCGACGCAGGGCACGTCGGGCCTGCCCCTGACCGTTCCCATCTCAGCATAACCGGGTTTAGCTTCGGCCCGCCGTCGCTGATTGGTGGCGGCGGGCCGTGAAAGGTGGTGCCAGAGATGGCGTTTTGGAAGGCCCTGAGTCTGTCTGCCCTGTCGTGGCGTGGGATCACTGTCAACGCAGACGGCGACGTGTACGCCGCGGTCAACGGCGGCGACATCTACAAGCAGACCGCGGGCGTTGGCAGTTTCGTTGGGCTGTCTCAGGCGTCCTTGTCGTGGTACGGGCTTGCTGCTGCTCCGAACGGCAACGTGTACGCCACGCTCACATCCGGCGACATCTACATGCAGACCTCCGGGTCTGGCAACTTCGTCGGTCTCGGTCAGACCTCCCGGTCCTGGCGTGGCATCTGTGTGGCCCCGAACGGCGATGTCTACGCCGTGGTGTCCGCTGGCGACATCTACAAGCAGACCGCTGGGGCTGGCGATTTCGTGGCTCTCAGCCAGACCTCCCGGGCATGGCTCGGCATCTGTGCAACACCGAACGGTGACGTCTACGCCGCGGTCAACGGCGGCGACATCTACAAGCAGACTGCTGGGGCTGGGGACTTCATCGCCCTCAGTCAGACCTCCCGGGCGTGGCGGTTTATGGCCGCGACGTCCAACGGCGACGTGTACGCCGCGGTCGATGTCGATAACATCTACAAGCGGACGGGCGGGACGGGGAACTTCGTCTCGCTCTCGGTCACCGCCGGTGCGCTTTCGTGGTTCGGTGTCGGCGCAGCGCCGAACGACATGGTCTACGCCACGGCGAGCGGCGTGGACATCTACACTCAGCCCGCTCCCGGCGTCCCGGGCGTAATGTCGCTTGGGCCGATTTCGTTCACCTTCACCGACGGCCAGCCCGGTGATATGTCCCTCGGGGCTATCTCGATGAATCTTGGCGCCCTCGGCGTGCCTGGTGACATGTCTCTCGGGGCGCTTATGTTCACTTTCGTCGGGGAGCCCGGCGAGATGAGTCTTGGTGCCATTTCAATGTTGCAGGCTGGCCTGCCTGGCAGTTACGGCGTGCCTGGTGACATGTCTCTCGGGGCCATCTCGCTCAGTTACCCCGGAGTTGTTGGCGGGGTTGGCATGCCTGGTGACATGTCTCTCGGGGCTATCAGTCTGTACGGGACATTCGGGTTTGGAATGGTTGGCGATCCGGGCACGATGGCCCTCGGTGCCATTTCGCTGCTGGCGACCGGATACGGAGAGTTCATCGGGACGCCCGGAACTATGCAGCTCGGGCCGGTGGCGCTGTACCTCGCGGTCCAGAACGGGCTTGACGCCGCCGCGCAGGAGTACGTCATCTATGCCATGAACTTGAAGACCGGGGCGGTGACCTCGCTACCCTACGCGGTTGACTCGTTCTGCGAACTCGACGGGCTGCTCTACGCCTGCGGTCCCGCCGGGATCATGGTCTTCGAGGGCGCCGATGACAACAACGGCGCGGCGATCAACGCGCGCATCGCGAAGAGCGGGATGGACTTCGGCACGAGCAAGCTGAAGGTCATCACCGACTTCTTCATGCGGTGCCGCACCCGGGGGTCGATGAAGATCACGTCGTCCTCGAGCCGGGCCGTCAACTCAAAGACGGTTGGTGATGGGACGGACACTCTGCACGAGTTCAAGGCGGACCTCGCTCGGGGGGTTCGCGGCAGTGAACTCGGGATTGCGATTGAGAACGTGGATGGCGAGGATTTCGAGATCAGCGAACTCGAGTACGTCGTGGAAGTCTCGGCCAGTCGGCGTGGGCACCAGTAGATGGCCGACCTCATTCGCAAGACCGCTGTTGGCCCCGGGGCTGAGGTGCTTGCGAACCGCGGGCGGAAGTTTCTGAAGTACGTCGAGGGCCTGCCGGACTTCTTTGGTGGCAACGAGATAATGAACCAAGCGTTCAAAAACGCGATGGCGAATCGCACGATCAAGCTGCAGGACGGTTCGGTAGTGCAGATGCGAAGAGGTCCGATCAGCCGCGTGGTGGCGACGACGCCCGGCGCCGCGGCGCAGGCCGTTCAGGGCGACAACCTGTACGTTGCAATCGACGCCTGGACTATCGAGGCTACGGTCGTGGATGACGGCGAGCCCGTCGCGACGGCCCGGACTCGCGTGGGCATTCTGATCTCCAAGGCCGACGATCTGCGATCGTGGCGGCTCGTGACCGGCACGTTTTCAGGGTTCACCGCGTTGGACGTTGACGTCAACGAGCTGGTTCCGATCGGCGGTGGGTTCAGTGAGGTCGTGCCGCGGAACACCACGGCGAGGAATCCCGTCAAGACTGGAGTGTCACCGTACCAATACACACTCACCGAGGTCTCGAACTTTCCGCCGGTCAGAACCTTCACCGAAGAGAAGTGGCCGATGAACGTGCCGCTCTCTCCCCCGCAGTACGGCGCGTACAAGTGGATGAATGGTGCGACGGAGTTGGTGGCTGCGAACAGCCCACTGTATTCTGCTACTGTCACGGAGACATCCCACGGCGGGCTGTACTACGACCACGACGTCGTCGGGACCCTCACCGCCGAGGACTACTATGAGGTTGTCAATGGGGCCTACGTTGCTGCCGACGATCACGGGTTACTGTGCTTGAAGATGACGTGTAGCATTCCGTTCACCGCGCACAAGAACGGACTGACCGACCCCACCACATACGGCGGCTACTATCTTGGACTAGGTCAGGCGGATTCGATCCCGTACACGTCTGCGAATCCCGCTGCGGCGTATGGGCAGGGAAACTACGGGACGTTGGTTCTCAGAATCAACGGGGTCGAACACGTCATTGACGATGCACTTACTTACGATGGGGATGTCTGGACGGCCTACTTTTACAGCGGCGGGCAGGCCGGTACGAAGTTCCTGTTCTCTCGCGCGGCGTACGAGGACAACCCATCGTACAACTGGAACAGTCTGCGCCATCTGGCAGTTGGGGTCGTTGGGGCCAATGGGCTGATCACCCAGAAGATATTCTCCCCCGAGGGCGCGGTTGCCCGGAGCTTCGGGCACAGCGACCGGCTCGTGAAAGTGCTTAACACGAGCTCGCTCGGTGCGATATACTCCTTTGGCGGCGCACAGCTAGTGCGTCGGGCCTAGTAGAAGAAGACGGAGGTAGCGGACAATGGCAAACTTACCGAGCGCCGGCCCGATGACGGGAATCCCGGGGCAGGTCCAAGACATCCAGGGGCTCGTCGTCACGCAAGCCGTGGAGGTCTTCGACGCGATGCAGGACCTCGCTGCGGACGCCACGTCCAAAGCCCTTGACGCAAATCTCGCTGTTGACACCAGTGGCCTCCCGACCGCCCCCATCATGCCGGATGTCACGCTCACGGTTGAGGACTTCGCTGCGGCGATCACCTACCTCGAGGCGCTGCGCACCAGTCTGCTCTCGCCGCCTGTGTACCCGGCTGATTACGCAGAGGTCGAATATTCCTCGACGCTCCTGACCGCATTGGTGAATCTGCTGTACTCCGACCTGGTCAATGGTGGCTACGGGATCGACGAGGACGACGAAGAGAACCTGTGGAACCGCGCTCGGGAGCGGGTGTTGAAGGAGTCCCAGTCGGAGATGGACGGCGCCACGCGGCAGTTCGCCATCGCAGGCTTCCCCATGCCGACCGGCGCGGCCCAGAAGGCGATCCAGGCCGTGCAGCAGAAGGCGTCGGAGGCGATTGCCACGGCGAATCGCGACATCTCGATCAAGCGGGCCGACATGTACGTTGAGAATCGCAAGCACGCGATCTCCGCTTCCGCGGACCTCGAGAAGACCCGCATGGCGAACTTCAACTCCCAGATGGACCGCCTGCTCGAGAAGTGGAAGGCGAACAACACGAAGGTCACGGAGGACTACCGCATCCGGGCGCAGGTCTACTCCTCGATCGCCGGGGCCTACGTCTCGCTGTTCAGCGCCAACTCGGGATTGGCCCAGGCCCAGGCGCAGCTCGCTATTGGTGAGATCACGGCCAAGGTGGCGATCTACCGCGCCGAGATGGACAAAGTCTTCGAGGCTGCGAAGTTGGAGCTTGAAGGCAAGAAGACCGCGGCTCAGGTCTACATGGCGATCGCAACTGCTGCGATGTCCTCGATGAACGTGAACACGAGCATGGGCGCCGATGCCAACGCCGGGATGCAGTATTCGCACTCTGAAGACCACAACTACGATGAGAACGCATAGGGGGTGATGGGGATGGCGAGCGTGTGGGACACCGACTATTCAAAGGTACAGGACGAGACCGCCCCCGCGCCCGGCACGCGGACATTTCAGGTCAAAGGCCCCAGCCAGACGGAGCCGTTTTTCAAGGAGACCACGCCAGCGCCCCCCGCAGCTCCAGGCCCGGCGCCTCTCCCGAGGGCTCCCGGTGGCCCGCTCCCGCGCGACCTCATGGTCTCCCACGGCTCTCCCGTCGATCCCGGGACGTTGCGCGGCTCAGAGGGTATCATCATCCCCGGAGGCCCCGACGTAGACGCTGAGAACGGCGTGATCCTCCCCCGGCCCGGGGTCCCCCTGCTCACCAACCGAGCGGGCAGAATGGAGATCGGTCGGGTCCCCGGAGAGCGCGCACCGACGGGGCTCGACCCTGCGTGGGCTGCGGCGAACCCGATGACTCCGACCTCCGGTCCTCTTCCGGTCTCGAGCTACGACCCCGCCAACCCCCGCAAGCTCCAGCTTCGCACCGGGACCGCCACGGAGGTTGACCCCGTGGCGAACCGCGAGATGCTGCGGGGCATACTGACCTCCGAAGGCCCGGCGAACCAGTCGATGGTGGACCGCATCCTGGGGCGTGTCAGCTCGCGCCGCCTCTCGTCGGGCAACGACGGCAGCGCGGACTCCGAGTGGAATCAGCGCATGGCGACCGAGGGCGCAGGACCTGCGAACATCATCGGCCGCAACGGCCGGGTGTCCAAGAGCCTCGTGCGTCTGCAGGAGCAGCGGATGCAGGACGCCTCTGCGGGTCAGCGGCAGGAGTCGTCGAACGCTGCGGAACTCGAGCGCACGCTGATCTCGAAGGCTCTGGATCTCGAGCACGCCGGACGGACGGATGAGGCTGCGACGTTGCGGGCGCTGGCGCTCGAGGATCGTAAGGACACCCGGGAGGACAAGTCTCTGTCGTCCGCGGAGAAGATCGCGGGGATGCGAGTCGGGCAGCAGGAGGACGCACTCGATCTTCGCAGCCGCCTGGACGAGGAGCGCGGCACTCGGGAAGAGAAGCGTGACGAGCGCCGGGCGAAGCGTGAGGCCCAGCAGCGCATTGCTAAGGACTACGAGGTGGTCGCGGCCAAGGCCCAAGAGTACGGTGACCCCGTTCCGTCTCGTGAGGAGTATTCCCGTCAGCACCTTCTGGCCGAGGAGGCGGGGTATGCCACCGCCGCGGCTCAGGGCGAAAGAAAAGTGGTGCGTACGGGGACGATTAATGGTAGAAAGGTAGTTAAATATTCGGACGGTTCGACCGAGTACGCGGACTAGGGAGGACAACGAGTGGCTGCTACGATCGACGACACCAAAGTTCAGTGGGACGAAGCGCCGGCGATCGACGAATCCGCAGTAGCCTGGGACGACGCAGCCCCCCAGGAAGCACCCCCAGCGTCCACCCTCGACACCATCACCGCTCTGCCCCGCGGCGCCTACCATGGCGTCGTGCGCGGCCTTCCCGAGATGGCCGGCAAGGCCACGGAGTTCGCCGGGTCCTACCTCCCCGCGGGGATCTCAGAGCCCGTCCAGGCAGCGGGCAAGGCGCTCAGTGAGACCAGCCTCGTCCAGGGCCGGCTGACCCCCGCGGAACTCGAGCAAGAGCAGACCGCGGCCCAGAGTCGCACCGGCGCAGAGAAGATGCTCTTCAGCGCCGGCGAGATGCTGGGTCCGTCGCTGATCCCCGGCGGGGCATTCACCGGCGCCGCGCGCGGAGCCCTTGGCGTGGCGAAGATTGGCAAGCTGGCCCGCGCCGCGGCGAAGGCCGGCGACGTCGCGGAGACCGTGGCGCTTGGCGCCAAGGCCACCGCCAGAGCGAAGAAGGCCCTCAACATCGGCGCCGGCGCTGCGGCCGGGCTCTTCGGCGGCGCGCAGGCCCAGAACACCAGAGACACCGCGATGGCCCGGGCCGGGCAGCTCGAGGCCGAAGGTGACGTGGTCGGCGCGGAGAAGATGCGCGATCGAGCGTTCGGCGTTGCGCCGTTCGTCACCGGCGGTATCGAGGCCGCTGGTGAGTTCTTCGGGACGAAGTACCTCGGCAAGCTGCTCGGGGTTGACGTCGCCGAGAAGCTCATCGAGCGCGGCATCAAGCCCGGTGTCATCAAGTCATTCCTTCGGACCGTTGGCGTCGAGGTCGGGACCGAACTCGGGCAGCAAGGCGGTCAGGCCGCGGTGGAGAAGTACAGCGACATCCGCCCCGACGCCAACATCCTCGAGGAGATGAAGTCGGTCATCGGACCCACGGTGATCCTGACGGCGCTCACCGGGATCGGCGGCAACGCCGCGCAGTCGATCGCCCAGCGTGGTGGCAACGCGAAGATCCGCAACGTGTTGCTCACCGACGCTCAGACGCTCGGCATCCCCGATGCACAGACTTTGCCCAACGACCAGCTCGAGGAGCAAGTTTGGCGCGGCTACGCCGAGAAGTATGACATCCCCGATCGCGACACCGCGACGGTCGCCGACTTGCGCAAGCTGGTCCCTGAGTTCGCCGTCACCCGCGCCCGCGAGGCCATCGAGGCCAAGAAGGTCAGGGTCAGTGCCGGGCTTGAGGCGTTGGATCTCACCCGGGCGCCGGCGGCGGCTGCGGGCGGTCTGGATCTGGCGCCTGCGGCTGACCAAGCGGCGATCTCCCAGGGCTTCGACAGCGGTGTTGCTGCGCCGGCGTCGGCTCGCCCCGCGAAGACGAAGGCTGACGAAGGTCTTTGGTCCGTCCCGGAAGTGACCCCGGAAGTGACCCCGGAAGTGACCCCGGAAGTGACCCCGGTAGACCCCGCCGTCCTCGAAGGCCGGCGCCCTCTTGATCTCGCTGGTGTGTCGCGCGCTCCTGTCGCGGCCCAGCAACCCAATCAGCCACCCGCGACGGCACCTGTGGCTGCGGCCCAGCAACCCAATCAGCCACCCGCGACGGCACCTGTGGCTGCGGCCCCTGTCGGCCGGGCGAACGGGGAGGTCCTTTCGACTCCCCAGGCTGACCTACTTGGTGCCGAAGACTCGGCACAGCAGTTGGGCACCTTGACCCCCGGGGCGGTCGCTCCGGTACAGGGAGACGAAGATGGACAACGTGGAACCGAAGTGTATCCTGCTGTCCCTAGACTTCTGGGAGAGCGTGGACGATCCGAAGCACCCAGCGCACAAGGGGGCGCTCAAGTATCTCGAGACGCAGCCGAAGTTAAAATCAAAGGTGTCGCCAGCCGATACTTCGGACTCGACGAAGGCACCGTCAGCGTAGTCGAGCCCGTGAAGTCCCCGACCAGCGAAGTGATCGCCGCGGTCAGCAAGGTCACCGGGCGCCGGGTGTACTTCGTGCGTGGGCTGGAGGGTCGCACGGACGGCGTTGCGGTTGACGGTGACGTCTACCTCAGCGAAGAGACCGGCCGTCCGCTCCTCGTCGCCTTCGGCCATGAACTGTCACACACGGGGACCCCGGAGGCGGAGGCGCAGTACCTCAGTGCCCTGATGGGCGCCGTGGACAAGAAGAAGTACGCTGCGTTCGTGGCCCAACAGCGCAAGCTGTACCGCAGCCATGGCCAGAAGCCGCTGTCGCCCGCCAGGACGCTGCAGGAGTTCGGCGCCGACTTCCTCGGCGAGCAGATGACGACCACGGAGTTCTGGGAGCGCTTGAAACAGAACGATCGCAGCGTCTACCGCAAGATCGTCACCCGCGTGCTCGAGATGCTCAAGGCCATCGGCATCAAGACTCAGCCGATGGCGCACTACTTCGGCGGCAACGGATCGGCCAACATGGCGAAGGCCGTCAAGGCGGCTCAGACTTATTTTGAGTCGCTGGCTGCGCCGGCTACGCAGGGCGCCGCGGCTGGGCCTGAGTTCGCCCTCGCCACCGACGAGCAGCTCGTGCGCGATCTCCAAGCTCAAGAGCAGACCCTCGCCCCCGGCGCCCGGCGTCAGATGGTGATGCAGCAGCGCGTCGAGGCCGAGGCCAGGGTGCGCAACGCCAAGCGGCTTGGGGGCGCGCGGAATGAGTTTGGGGGGGATGAGGCGAGGTTTGCCCTTACGCCCGAGCAGCAGGAGTTGTCCCTCGACGGGCGGGAGATAGCGGCGTACCTCCGTCCTGACGGTGCCGTCGTGGTGGGCGCGGACCACTCTGGAATGCCGTCCCACAAGGACAGCCAGTATTCGGCAACGCGGCGTGGAGTGTTTCTGACGCGGGACGCCACGCTCAAAGACCGCATACGGGGTCTCCCCGACGGTCAGGGGGAGATCGTTGCGCCCCCCGGTCTCGGGCAGTTTGTTTCGGTGGAGGAGGCTCAGAAGACCAAGGGGGACTACTTTGCCGCGGCCGAGCGCGTTGCCCAGCCCGAAGACCGCCGCTCTGCCACCACCGATCGCCGCGCACTGATCGACGAAATCATCGCCTACCACGTCCGCCCGGTCACCGAGTTGCGGGAGATGAGCGACGAGAAGCTGACCGAGCTTCGGGACTACCTCGTGAAGCGGGAGCAGGATGGGACGCTGACCAGGGGCGCGGGGCCGGTGAGTCAGGCCCGCTTCGCCCTCACCCCCAAACAGCGCGAAGCCAAACTCAAGGACATCCGCGCCAAGCTCGACGCGCTGACTCAGACGAAGGACCCCCGCAAGGCCGGGTTCATCCTCCCCGATGGCAGGATGATGATCAAGCGCGGGGACGAGCATCGCATGACGTTCGGCGACGGCGCGGAGGGCAGCATTGAGGACCTGTACATGGCGCTTCAGGATGGGGCTGTTCGGGTGGACTACCAGTTCGGTGTTGTGGACATCGCCAGTGCCCCGAATCCCGAGGTCATCGCCGGCATCCGCGAGTTCGTGGGCGCCCAGAAGTACGGTGCCCAGGTCGGTCTGGAAGAGGGAGATCGGAAGGACTACCTCCGATACCCGCCGGGCACCGCCGCGGAGACCGTTATACGTGACATCAAGGTGTTCTACGGCCAAGCCCCGAAGTTGGCGTACAAGTCGCCGCTGGCGGAGTTCAGGGGTGGGCAGGATGATGCGATGTTCGCCCTCCCCCAAGGCGAAGCCGCCGACGAGGGCCTGGGCCTCAAGCTCTCACAGCCGACGCGCTTCGAGAACAGTGTTCAGCGCAAGTACCAGAACAAGGACCTCGACATCGAAGTGCTGGTCAACGAGATGCAGGAGTTCATCGGCAAAGAGCTGCCGGAAGACCGCAACCCGTGGCTGCGTTCGCAGCTCTACCGCGCCCGGACCTCCGAGGCGATCAAGCACTTCAACGACAAGCAGGTCAATCCGCTGATCGCGAAGCTGCAGAATCACCACATCACAACCGAGCAGATGGACGAGTTCCTCATCATGCGCAGGGCCGCGGACTACAACGCCCACGTCGCCATGATCAACCCCGACATGCCGGCGAAGCTGGACACCGGCAGGGATGCCGGCTCGGGGTTCAGCCAGAAGATGATCGACGAGTATTTCAAGGCGCTGACTCCTGTCAAGCGAAAGGTGTATGACAAGCTCGCCGCCGAGGTCGATGCCTGGCGTACCGACATGCAGGAGATCCTCGTAAAGTCAGGCCTCGAGACCAGAGACACGATCAACATCTGGAACTCCACGGACCCCAACTACGTGCCGTTCCATCGCGAGAAGTACGCAAAAGAGATGCACAACGCCACCGGCAAAGGCACCAACGTCAGGGGCGAGTTCAGCCGGCGCGTGTTGGGCTCCAACGAGAAGATATTCAGCCCGTTGGCCGGGATGGGGCTGGCGATGCACCGCGCGATTACGCTCGCCGAGAAGAACCGCGTCAGCCAGAGCGCGTGGGCGCTAGCCGTTGAGAACCCCAATGAGGACATCTACACCCCGATCGACTTCAACAAGAACGACAGCGTGGACGTTAAGCAGGCGTGGGCTGCGATCGAGGCTGCAGAGGTCAAATTCAACCAGGTCTGGGGCGCGGCGTACTACCAGAAGATCAAAGAACTGCGAGACGGTGGTTCCCGGAAGCCTACTATTCTAACTGCCCTTCAGGATCTTGGGCTCTCTCAGGACAGTGCGGCTAACGTCTACGCAGACGCTCGGAAGATCCTGGCCTTGGAGACCAAGTACACCAGACTACGCAAAGCCCAGGCCACCAGCGCCCCGAAGATCATCGCCGCGCTGCGCAGCCTCGGCCTCTCCCATGAGGACGCCGTCAACGTCTACGCCGAGCCCCAGGTGCGTAGGGTCAACCCCCGCACCGGCATGGTGGAGGTCACCCGCAACCCGTTCATCCAGAACGCCGAGAACGTGTTGAACCTGCGCATCAACGGCGAAGACAAGATCCTGATGTTCAACACCGAGAACGAGCGTGGGATGCAGGTGCTCAAGGCGCTGAAGAACGAGGACGTCGGCTCGATCGATGGCTTCCTCTCCACCGCGGCCAAGGCCACACGGTGGATCGCCAAGGCCAACACGCAGTGGAACCCGCTGTTCGGCTTCCGCAACTTCATGCGCGACTTCTCGACAGCGATGCTCAACTTGTCCTCCACCCCACTGGCGGGCAAGCAGACCCAGGTAGCGAAGTACGCCACCTCCGCCCTCCGGCACCTGTGGATCGACGCCCGCGCCGAGCGCGACGGCAAGCCCCTGCCGGACAGTCAGCTCAAGGGTTTGCTGACCGAGGCCCGTGAGGACGGCGTGCCGACGGCATACCGCGACATGTTCGACAACGCCAAGCAGTACCAGGAGTCATTGATCGCAGCGTTCAAGTACGACGCCAATCAGGGCGCCGCGGTTCGCGCACGCAACATCGGCAAGGCGTTCGCCGGCGTGCTGGAGGACTACAACGCCGTCACTGAGATGGCGTTCAGGTTCGCCACCTACCGCGCGGCGCGCGAGGCCAACGTCGGCGGCGATGGTGCGAACGGCCCCAACACCAGGGCCAAGGCGGCGTTGCTGGCGAAGGACATCACTGTCAACTTCGACCGCAAGGGGCAGAACTCCAGCCAGATGGGGGCGCTGTACGCCTTCTTCAACGCCTCGATGCAGGGCACCGCAAGGCTCAAGAGGACGATGATCGGCGCCAACGGTCTGCCCAGTAAGACCGGGATGCAGACCGCGGCTGGGGGCATCCTGTTGGGCGTGCTGCAGGGCGCGATGCTCAGGGCGATGGGCGTCGGGGACGACGACGAGCCCCGGCAGTACGAGCGCGAGAAGAACCTGCTGATCCCCAACCCGTTCAAGGCCGGCGACTGGATCAAGATCCCGATGCCGCTGGGCTTCAACGTGCTGCCCAACATCGGCCGCATCGCGTTCGAGACGTCGATGTCCGGGGAGCCGACGAAGCGGCTGATCGACCTGCTGGGCTCGGTGGCGGACACCTTCAACCCGCTGGGCTCCGAGAACAACCCGGTGCAGATCGTCAGCCCCACCGTGATGGACCCCTTCACCAACCTGCTGGCGAACCAAGACTGGAACGGTCGGCCGATCTACCGCGAGAACTTTGATAGGCTCCACCCGGAGAGCGGTCCCAACCGCAGCCGAGAGGACGCTACGGCGCTTTCACAGTTGCTGGTGACCGGGCTCGACTGGGCGACGGGTGGACGAGAGAACGTCCCCGGCAAGCTGTCGTTCACCGCGGATGCCGTGGACTACCTGGCCGGGTACGTTGGGGGTGGTGCAGCCCGCGAGACCATCAAGGCGACTCAGTACCTCTACAACAAGGCCACCGGCGGCGAGGGCCTGCCGGCGTACAAGACCCCGGGGATCGGCGGGTTCCACACTGACACCACCGACCTCCGGGGCGCGGCGAGTACCTACTTCGCCAACACCGAGCGTGTCTACGAGGCGATGACGGCACTGGACTACCGCAAGGCGAACCGGCTGGGGACCTCGGGGTTCTATGAGAAGTACCCCGAGGGCCGGCTGATCGGCGTGCTCAAGGACACCAAGCGCCAGCTTCGGGAGTTCAAGCAGACCCACGACGTGCTGATGCTGCGCAAGACCCGAGTCGAGAAGGGGTCTGCCCCCGATCGTGCGCAGCAGCTTGAAGTGGTGAAGGAGAGGCTCAAGAGGGTTGAGACTCGAAAATTGGAGGCGATGCAGCGTTTCAACGTGCGAGTGAAAGCCGCCGCACAGAAGGCTCGCGAAGCCAAGGACCGTTCCATGGTGGTGGGGAGGTAAGGCGGTGGCAAAAGACAACGACGGAATCATGACCGTGGCCGCGTGCCGGGAAGTGCAGACCCAATGTTCTGGCGCGCTGCACTCGCGCATGACCGGCATCATGATCGACCTGGCGCTAATCAAAAAGCATCTCGGTATCAACGGACAATACGCCGTCGAGCCGTTCCGTACCAGACGAGAGTCCGATGGTCCAGCAGAGGAGCACGAGCATCAGCGCGGGCAAGACGTGGTCGTCGGGTACAAGGGCGACACCATCAGCTTTCCCAAACCGCCAAAGTGGATGGTGTTGGGGGCTGTTGGTATTTTCCTTCTCGCGGGCGCGGGAATACTGCTGCTCATCCAGACCAAAACCGACCTGGAGCAGATCAAGCGGTTTCAAACCCTGAACAACTCGCAGGCGTCTCAGGGGCGGCAAGAAGCCCGCGAGGACAGCGCCAGAATTGAAAGGAAGGTTGACGCGCAATGAACAAGCTCGACAGGTTCTGCGAAGCTATCTGGAGTTTTGAGGGTTGGGCACCGGGTGGTAGGTCCTACAGAAATTCAAATCCTGGGAACCTCCGGCGCTCCGTCATTCAGTCTGGCACCTCTGGGGGCTACGCTGTGTTCGACACCTTCGCCCACGGCTGGGCAGCGCTGATCGCTGATGTGACGTCGAAGTGTTCGGGACGCACGGCCACCAAGCTCACTCCGCAGTCCACCATCAAGGAGTTCTTCGAGGTCTACGCTCCGGCCGCGGACAGCAATCACCCACTGGCGTACGCCAGGTACGTGGCAAACCGGGCGAACCTCTCGATCGAAGACACCCTGGGCTCGCTGCTGGAGCCCGAGGCGTGACCTGGAAACAGTTCGGCGTCTACGGAATCGCCGTGTCGCTCGCACCCATCGTCGGCATGGGGCTCGCAGCGATCGCCATCCGCGTCGTCACCGGGAGGTGGTAAGTGGAAAAGCCTCTGCTGGCCCGGCAGTGTGAGTGCCCGACCTGCACGTCCCGCACGATCGCCGTTAACGCCGGGCACTGGAGCACCGCCGACGGGCACATCTACTGCCTGCCGTGCGCTGAGGGGCAGAGTTTGCAGGCGTTAAGCGACATGGCGGGAGCGCTATTGTGAGCCTCGAGGTGTCGTGTTACACTTGCCGGTGGCACGCTCAGGAGCATTGGGTTCGGGTGTGTTTGCTGTGCGAGAACTTGTCGAAGTGGGAGCCGAAGAAGGCGGGGGTGCTGGCGTGAAGACCTGTGAAATCTGCGGAGCGACGTACCCGAAGCATCTTCGGGCTTGTCCGTCGTGCGGGGAAGGATGTGTATCATGAGGGTGAGACACTGCGCCGGTCTGGCGCTCGTTGTGGTGCTGGCGGGTAGTGGGTGCGCCACGGTGTGCTCGAGCCTGAGCGGTACGGCCAAGGAGCTGTGCGAGAAAGTCAACAAGCCCCCGGCGCCAGAGCCCCCGGTTGAAGTCGCTTACCTCGTCGAGCGCGACAAGCGCATCGAACGGGTAGCTCGCAGCGTCGAGTTTGACATCACGCCCGCCCTGGACGGCACCCCCGAGGTCGAGCCCGTGCCCGTGTGGCTCTACGCAGGCACCGATCCGACGGCGTGGAACGGGGGCAACAATATCGGGAAGCTCTCGGTCAGGGTGAAGGCCAACAACACCACCAGCTACGAGGTCAAGGTGGGGTCGGTCGCCGGCGAGGCCCAGGAGCCAGACGTGCAGGCGCCGTGCCAGGTCGGGGTCACGGTTCATATGAAGCTCGAGCTGCTGGATAATGGCGTGCAGTTCACGGCTGACGGGAAGAGCGCGTTCGTCGAGGTCGCTACCGATGGACCGCATACTCTGGGGGTGGGGTGGCCTCCGCAACGGCGGCAGGGGCTGCTCGGGGCGAAACTTGAGAACGTGGTCTGGAAATGATCACCGTCGTCACCCCCCTCGCGCCGATCCACATCGAGCAGCAGCACGCGACGAAGTGGCACGTTTTCCGGGCCGACTACCCGATCCGGTTGATGATCGACGGTGTTCTGCACACGCTGATCATCCCTGCCGGCTTCAGGTACGACAAATCGAGCATCCCCGATGCCGCTGAGATCCTGACGCTGCATTGGATAACGAAGGACAAGCTCGGGTGCCACGCTCCCGGGGGGCATGACGGCCTGACGCGGTGCAAGGGGTGTCCCTTCGTAGAGCCGCCGCTGGTGCACAGCGACGGGAGGCAGCAGCAAGCTAACCCCATGCCGTGGTGTGTACCTCACCGGAGGTTCACCCGCGCCGAGGCCGATGGGATCTTCTATCAGATGATGCTCTTGGACGAAGTGACGCCCTCGAGGGCGTTGTGGGCTTGGCGCGCTGTGCGTTGGTTCGCCAAGCGGTGGTAGGTAACAGGAGGGAGTAGAGGTGGCAATTCAGATCGCAGCAGCTATCGCAGTAATCGCAGTGGTTCAGCAGTTCGCGAAGATCCCGATGATCACCAGGCTTCTCGAGGCGTGGTCCCACGAAACCAAGTGGACGAAGTGGGACGACATCCTCGTCGATGCGCTCTGCGACGTCGAGCCGACCGAGATCCCCGCCGTCGTGGCGAAGGTGCAGTTGGCGTACAACGAGGTCAAGCTGCTCTCGCCGGCGCCTGCCAGTGCCGAGGTCATCCGCGAGGCCGTGGTGGCGCAGGGCGTCTCGTTGCCCCGCGCGCTCTCGCTGGAGGAGATGACCGGCGGGACCTGCTGAGTCGTGACCGCTACCCGCGCCGAGCGCCACCAGCTCGCCCAGAAGAAGTATTACTGGGATAGAGTGCGCCAAGGCTTCTGCGTTACGTGCGGCAAGCCTTGGTGCGGCGTCACCACTCGGTGCCCGGGGTGCCGCGAACACCGGAGGATCACGGATAACCCATACTCGAGGCGAACGTACACTGATCGAGTAGCCCGCGGGGTGTGCGTTCGCTGTGGCGCCCCGCCCAGCGAGGCCGACCGCGACCGCCGGCAATGTAGTACCTGCGCCACCAACCACGGCAGACGACGGAGGACCACACTTGGAGCTTCTACATAGAGAACTGCCACAGACCCACACGGTCATCTTGGCGGGGGATCTTCACTTCGGCACCTCAGCGTGCTACGTCAAGGGCTGGGAAGCGATGCTGGCGCGAGTCAAGAAGGAGAAGAACACTTACCTCGTGCTCATGGGCGACCTGCTCGAGGCCATTGCGGTGGACGACTTCCGGTGGCACTCTGAGGTCCACGATCCCAAGGTCACGCCACTGATGCAAGCCGAGGCGCTGATCGAGTACCTCTACCCCATTCGCAAGAAGATCCTGGCGTGCCTGACGGGCAACCACGAGCAGAAGCTCTGGAGGTTCGGGGATCTCACCAGGATGATCTGCGAGCGCGCGGAGCTGCCGTTCGGTGGGTATTCCAGCAAGATCGAGATCACCCACGGCGGCACCGGGCTCTACAAGATTTACACCATCCACGGGCGCCTGCAGATCGGGTCCCAAGCGGACGACCCGCTGCGCCGGCTGTCCAACCACCGGCTCTCGCTGAAGCGCAAGCTGCAGCACCTCGCCGGCGACTGCGCGGTGATGGCCTGCGGGCACACGCATAGGCTCATCACCGTGCAGCCCGAGTCCGAACTGTACCTCACCGACGACGGCTCGCACATCCAGGCGGCGTACACCAAGGGAGTCCAGCACGGCGCGCACATTGACCCGAACCTTCGATGGTACGCCAACACCGGCAGCTTCTTGAAATCAACGATCGTCGGTGCCTGCACTTACAGCGAGACCGCCATGTACTCCCCGGTGATGATGGGCTACCCGGAGATCGCGTGCAAAGGCGGGGTGATCCAGGAGTTGAAGGAGACGAGGATCGGGTAAAGCACGGGGGCCGCGGTGGATCACACTCCCGCGGCCCCCAACCTCACAATACACTGGGTCGATCTGCTACTTGACCATTGTCCGTCCTCCTAATCACGTTGAAGGCCGTCTCTAAGCTCCTTCAAGATACCGATCTCGTCGGGGCGTGTCAAGCCTCTTCTTCAGCCTCATCCGGCAGAGGTACCCCGGTAAGGTACGGCATGTCGTGTTCGCCCTCTGCACCGAACTCCACGTTCTTCCCGACAACAACGACGCGAGTCAGCTTGAATGTCCGATCTTTTCCTCCGCCAAACTCGTGCGAAACGTACCCAAAGACTCGCACAGGTCCCCCGGCCAGAGTAGAAAGGTCGAGTTCGTAATCCCTGGGCTCTTCATTCACCTTAAACATCCTCTCCCCCTTTCAACAGCACCTTGTACTTCTGGTCCACGACGATCTTCACCGACCCGTCAGGCCCCAACTCCTGACGCATCGTCATCGGGAAGAACTCGATCAGCGGGATGCCGTCCCACACGAAGACCTCTCGCTTGTCGGGGTACACCAGCACCTGGCCGCGCCTGGGGTTCTTCGCGTCGAGGGCGTCCGAGACTGAGACCCCCAGCGTCTCGAGCGCGGTCACCAGAATGTTGTCTCGGCTCTGCGCTTGCTGCTTTGCGATGTTGTGGATCAGGTCGTCTAGCAAGTCCATCACACCCCCCAGAGTGCAGTCATCTTTTCCAGTTCCTTGTAGCAGACCGCCAACTAATCCTGCTGCGGTCAGCCTTTGGTGCATCGTGTCCGAGTATTTTCCTGTGGCAGCTCGGGCAGCACTCTTCGTCGTTGATGGCTGTTCCGCAACACTCCGTGAACATCGTGCTGTTCGTTCCTTGTGGCGTCAGCGCCTGAATCCCCGGCGTGTATCCTTCGTTTATGTGGGTCATTGCTACTCCCTGATCCCGAGTTCCGTCAGGAAGGCATCAGCGAACTTCCCCGCAGCCCGGATGCTGTGCGGTTTTTCGTCTTTCATCCGAGCAATGTGGTCGATGTAAAACACGAGCTGGTCAACCAACTTAGCCAGCACCTTTAAGTTTTCAAACCTCTCGCCGTCAACACTTTCATCGCCCTGCGGGTGAATCGGCCCGACCAGCTTACACACAACGTCTTCTAGTTCCATCACGCCCTCCTGTGCCACCGATTGAACGCACGTCGTAAAACGTATGAACGAATAAGCGAAGCCCCAGTAAACGCCGCCGAGATCGCGAGGTTCTGCCAGGGCTTCACGTCGAACCCCAACCACCAGAACATGATGACCTGCCCGGTGAGCGCGACGGCCAGCCCGACGACGACGTTGGCGACGGACTCGATTGCGGAGTGTCGGCGGGACTGGGTCACCCCTCTCCTCCTATCTTCATGATCTTGAACTCGAGATAGTTCATCCAGTGCCGCTCGGACTCCATGTGCTTTAGTGCCTGTTCCACGCCAGTCAGCTTTGCATACTTGCACTTCCAGTGGGGCCTCCAGGCGTTGTTGCTTTCGCGGTCTTCTTTTCTGACGATCCAGTGGGCCTTATTTTTCTCCCACCAGTCGGGCTTGTAGCGCCTCCATAGTTCATAGGGCCGACAGGTCTTCTTGCTGCGCAACGCCCCGGGCTTCTCCGGGGCAGTTTTCGCAGAGCGAAAATCTCGGCGCCGAATTGCCGACTCCTTGTACTCCCCCATCACACACTCCCCGACCGAAGCTCCACGACGCCGCCCATCGACGACCCCGACCTCACGACCTGCGGCTGGTAGCGCTCTCGGCACACGATGCAGGCGTTGATCATCAGGTCGTGCTTGACGCACGGCACCGGGAACGTCGTGAAGTACGGGTTCAGCCGGAGGTGCTTCTCGTGACACTCTCTGATCCTGATGGGTGGAGCAGCGGGCTTGACCGCGGGGACGGGCTTCGGTGCCGGCAGAAACTGCGCGCCGGTGATTGGCTCCTTCTGGCCCATTGGCACCCGCCCACGGGGTCGCACCACCACGCCAAGCTCGCGCAGGTAGGCCCCGATGTCGGCCGTCGAGCGCCCCAAGCGACGAGCAACGGCGTACTGCGTGCCTAGCTGGTCGTACAACGCCTGTACTTCTTCGCAGGTCGGTGTCACTGCTGCCCCTCCTTGACTTCGTCCTTCGCCTCTACCACGAAGATACTCGACAGCGCGGCCTGGTCTTTGTAGTAGTTGTGCCACCAGTCGTCGTCCTTGTAGTCGGCCTCGATTGACCGCAGCTCGTCCTGTACGGCGGGGTCCTTCGAGGCGTCGTACGGCGGATCGACGTTGCCGTACTCGTGTCGGGCCTTGAACGCCTGGAACTGACTTCGCTCGATCCACAACTTGTCGCGCATCTAAATTATCCCCCCACTACTCCAGCGACTCAGGTTGTCCACAACGGTATCAGCGTTGCACTCCGGGCTAGGGAGACCTGAGATGCCTTTCGTCGAGGGCCTCCTTTTTATTCTGCTGAACCGCCGTCCTCTCAACAGTCCCAGTGCCCCCACACGTCGCGCAGATGATGCCGATCGCGGCGAACCCACGACTGACCATCGCGCGCCCCGTACCCAGACAGCCGTCGCACGTCACGGGCTCCACGGCGATCGACATCGCCTGCTTATACGCCAGATGGATCTTGTGAAACTCGCAGGGGTCACCGCCCTTATCGGGGTGCGTGCCCTCGGCGAGGCGGTGATACGCCTGCTTGACTTCGCCGGCGGTGGCGAGGTCGGGGAGGCCGAGGATCTCGAAGCACCTCATGGCTTGGTGGCATCGAGTACGGCGTCTGCGATCTTCGCCAGCGCCGTATTGGTCTTCTCCATCACCCAAAGGCTCCACCCGGTCTCATCATCAAACTCGTCGTCCTCCTTGTCTGGACAGTCCAAGTGACCAGAGAAATAGGACGCCAGCGCAATGGCGATGTTGTCGCACCCCCCAGAAAACCCCTTCACATCCTCCGCATCAACACACCCAATTATCTGCACGAGCCGCTTCTTGTCGATCGCACCCATCAGAACTTCTCCCCCGTTCCGCCAGTCTTGAGCTGGCCGTTCAAGTACGCCTGCGCATCTAAAGCCGCGGCCTCAGTCCACTTGTCCGCGTTGCGCAGTATGAGGTACCGCGCCGACTTGCCGTCGCTGGTCTTGACGGGGAAGCCCATGTTGACCATGCGGACGCCGAGCTTCGCGAGTTCTCTCGAGATCCCGTTGGCCGTGACCTTAGTCCTGCCGTCGGGGTCGTAGAGGCTGACCAGCTCCTTAGAGGTGAAGAGGTCCTTGGTCAGCTTCAAGTTGCCGATATGCAGGATGCTGTCGGGGCTGTCGATCAACGCCCGGCACCACTCGCCGTGGTCGCTTTGGCCGTTGTTGATCATCCGGGCTCTGGCGGCGTTCTTCATCGCCGGCGCCGCGGGATTCCAGTCCTTGGTGTCGTACTCCAACAGCATCTCGAAAACCTGCTCGGCGCCGTCCTTGTTGTCGAGCCAGTCGATGTACGCCGTGTAGAACTCCCCGGGCAGTGGCCCGACGAGGACCTCGAAGATCGCAAAGCGGCGATCGTCGTCCTCGAGGAAGAAGGCGTCACTGTGGTTGGATGTGAACAGATAGTTGATGCAGTCTCGAATGGTGTACGTCGGGATGAACTTTGGGTTGAGTCGGAGTTCCTTCTGCGTGATGAGCTTCTTGAGGTTGTCGGCCTCAGCGCGCTTGTTACTGCCGGCGACGTCATCGCCCATGACGAACTGCTTGTTCTCCGCCCAGTCGTTGTGATCGCGCTGCAGATCGGCGGCTGAAATCTCGGTGAAGTTCCTGCCGTAGATCCTAGCCATCGTGTAACCTACCATCGACTTGCCGGTGCCGTGTCGGACGCCGTGGATGACCGCCGATGTGAAGAGCTTCGCGCCTGGGTTCTGCAGTGGGTAGGCCAGCCAGCAGAGGAACCAGTGCATCGAGCACGACTCCGAGCCTGCGAAGAGGTGGGTCAGAAGGTCGATGAACGGCTTGGCGCTGCCGCCCTTGGAGCGCACGCAGCCCCAGCCAGGCCAGGTGTTCCAATACCTCCCTGGCATCTTCTCTTGGGTGATGAAGGCCGAGGCCCCGGGCTCGTAGACCAGCCCGGTGGCTTCGTTGCGCAGCGGCCACTTCAGCCACGCCTGCGCCGCGGGCACCGGCTTGTAGCTGACCATCCCGTTGGACTTCAGGGCTCGCTCCTGGTACGTCGCAGCGGCCTGGTGGTGGCCGACGAACGCCTGCGGAGGGATCTTGTGGGTGGTGGCGACGTCCACGACCATCCCGGGGTCGCCGACGTAGAGGAAGCGGTGGTTGAGCGTCCACAGCGGCGCCGACAGCCCCAGAGGCTCGGCCTCGGCCAGCAGCGTCCTCAGTTTCTCCTGCGCGCCGGTGCCGCTGTGGACCAAGAAGTCATCCAACCCGGTCTTGTCGAGCCCGCCGATCGCCGGCAGGGTGACGAGGTACACCATCGAGCCTTTCGACACCAGCTTCTCGGCAAATTCCCACAGAGCTTTGCACACCTGTGGATTAGTCTTGTAGTCGGAATCGAAGCAGACATACACGTTGCGCCTGCGCCACTCCACCAGATCCAAGCTGGGCAACCACTCGATACCGGCCTTCATCGCGCGCCAGTTGTAGACCCCGCCGAGCCCGACGCAGGCAAAGCCCTCCTTGCAGGCTTTCGCGGCCTTGAGTTCGCCCTCGGTGATCAGCAACGGCTTCTTGTAGTTCGTCGCCACGGGGAGCCACTCGATGTTGCGCGGGAAGTACGCCACCGGCAGGGTGTCGGGGAGCTGCGAGTACCGCTGCTGCTTGCCCCCAGCTACGCCGCTGAAATCCTTGGACTTCGTGAGGTAGCGCACCCTGAAGAACGGATCACCCTGGGGGTAGTCCGTGATGGGCTGGCCGTCGGTGCCGTAGTAGTTGATCTTCATAGATTGCAGCCCGAGGAATGATGAGCTTAGGGCTTTGGTGTCCGCCGCGGTGAGCAGCTCCAGGCCCAATGCGTTGGCGTCGTCTACGGTCAGCCCCGATGACATCAACTTGTCCTCGAAGTTTTGTTGTGGGGTGCGCTCGTCTGCCACGGCTACTCTTCGCTCTGCGATCGACGAGGATAAATGCGGCGGACTTCAACGACGTCGTCGTCGAACTGGAACTTATAGCTGCCACCGCCGAGGAACAAATACTGCTTGACAGTCGCCGGCTTCTTGCCGACGGCGTTGGCGACCTCCTCGACGGTGCCCAACTTGACGGTCTCCCCGTTGGGCATGATCATCACGAAGTGCCGTCTTGAGGACCACTTTTCCCGCATCGACTCCCTGGCTTTCTCAGCCGACAGTCGGTTCTTCCACCATTCTCCGTGTCGTGACATCCGCACCCCCATCGGATCGGTTGGTCTAACTACCGCATAGACTATACTGTCGATGGAGTTGGTGTCAATGAGTTTTCCAGCGACTCATCTAGTTCGATCATTTTGTCCAGGTAGTGCCGAGCTTTTTTCAGATCCTCGAGCCCGCCCTTCTTCCGACATCGAGCCAAGTATTTGATGGCGCACCCGCGGAGATACCCGCTAAACTCCTCCGTGGAGAGCCAAGACTCCATCGCAGCCCACGGCTGAATAGCCAGCTCCGTGTAGTGGGTGCCGCCGACTTGACTCGTGGCGGCAGGGTGGACGCGGACGTTCACCAGGTCATCTGCACGCTTACGTGGTGCCATCACTTTTCCTCCAGCACAATGGGAATCTTGATGTCGTCGAAGATCGCCGGGATCTTCGATCGCAGCTCGATGAGCGCCGAGCACGCCAGCGCCTGGATCTGGGGATGCGCAGCCTTCGCGCAGCGCAGCTTGAAGAAGTGGCGCCAGGCGCGCAAAGTCATCGTCGTTACGAACTCCGTCTTGAGGTCGTTGGGGAGGACGCCGCGAGCTTCCTGAGCCGAACGACCAAGCTCAAGAAGTTTGAAATAGTAAATCTCGCAGGCCAGCATTGCCTGTATCCACGCCGCTCTTGGGGTGTTGGCTTCATAGCTGGCAATGACTAGCTCCGTCGGCAGCAGCCCCCCCAAGTACCACGGCCAGATCACAGTGATTTCAGCTCCAAACTTCTCTCCACCGTAATTGCAGTACCTAGTGCTTTCCTGACTGTAACTGCAACCGACACGGTGGCGGACCCACTCGTGGGAAACGCCGCGATTGGTAACGACCCGAGCACTAAGCGAAACGTGCTCAATAGTCGATTCATGTCCCCGCGTGATAAGGCTCCGAACGAATGCTCTGGCGTCGTCATACGATCCGACGTTGTGTTCAGCCTTGTAGCAGGTCTTGGCGGCGTTCTCGATCTTGCGGATGATGGCTTCACCGTTGATCTCCTCCTCGAACGTGATGGACTGCTCGATGATTTTCACCGCAAACCCCTTTCTTTCTGTATCCGACGCGAGTGCGCCAAGAGCCGCTTGTAGAGCGCCTTCTTGGGGCGACGTCTGCTCCGCCTGTTCGGAATGAAAACTTGATCGACGTACCATGGCGGGAGCACGATCGGTAGATACTCCGGCCGTGGGTAGTTCTCCAGCTCCTCCTGCAGCGCCAGAAGGTGCTCGAGCGCGTTCTCCTTCGTGATCTCCACAGGGGCGCCAACGTCGCCGAGGTTCATTCCTCACCCTCTTCATAAACCTTCTCCACGATCGGCGCCCCGCAGTACGTGCAGAACTTCATTCGGTTCTCCGCCGGCGTGCCGTCAGCGATGCAGTACACCTCGTCGCACGAGGTCTCCCAGTTGCCGTCGATGTCTTGGGTCCAGGTGCAGGGGGTGCTCATCTGGGAAGCCACAGAGCCTGACGAAACTCTTGCTTGTTGAACGCATTCAGTGTAACGCTCACACCACCGAGCGGCACCGCCCCGTCTTTAAGCAGGCTGTTGACAGACTCCTCCAACTCAAACGCCGTCTCCCCGTATGCAATACGATACCTCATGGCTCCCACTCCAACACGCCGCACTTCTCGCTGCAGCACTTGAGCTTCTTCGTGACCTTCTTCTTCTCGTTGCTGGCCTCGTACTCTCCGATCGCGATGTACGCCTGGCAGACCGCGGTGCGGATTGCGCTGATGTTCTGGGACGTCACGGTGAGGGTTAGCTTCATGGCTTCTCCGGCCCACCGTTCTCCGAAACCACCAGCTTACCCGGGGCGTAGGAGGCGTTCAGCTTAAAGTGGTCCATCACCGCCTGGAGAACGTGGCTCACCCAGAGATCGTCGTCAAGGCGGGTACGCCGGTCAATCAAACTCAGAGCTTCTCGGTGCAGGGTGTACGCCTCTTGGCGCAGTTCAGCAACCCTGAACCCCACGCTACGCAAGACCCCGGCTTCACGAGCCTCGAGAATGTCCGCCAACTTCTTCTTCGAGATCCACATCACACACCTCCTAGTTGTTTGATGGTTTCAAATAGGGCGGACTGCAGCGTAGCCTTCTTCTCCAGCGCCGGCAGTATTCTCCACACGTCGAGAGTCCTCCGGGCCAAGATGTGGTACACGAACACCCGATCGGCAGTTGAGCCCTGGCGCAAAATGCGCGCAAGCATCTGCTGGTAAGTTTCCAAACACCAAGTCTGAGTAAACCAGCAGAGGTGCTGCATTGACCCCTGCAGGTTCAGGCCCCATGCGGCCGACGCCGGGTTGACAAGCAGAACAGGGAGTGATCCAGTCTTCCACCAGTCGATGATCTTCTGCCCCTCGTCACCCTTAACCCCGCCGCCGATGTACGGGGTGTCCTTGCCCAGGACTCCGCGGATCAGCTCGACCTCGTGAACATACTGGTAGGCGACAAGCAGAGGCTCACCGCGCAGCTCGTCCACTAGGTCGCTCAGAGCGTCGAGCTTGGCTTTATGAATGATCTCGATCTTGCGGGGCTCGCAGCTCCCGGGGATGGGGTCGTGCAGCACGGCGCCGCCGACGATCTGCCGGCACTTGCTTGAAGCCGCGGCGGCGTTGGCTGCGGTGATCTCACCGCCGGCCACCCTGGCGATGAACTCCTTCTCCATCTCGCGGTAGACCGTCATCGCCTTCTCAGGCAGATCGACCTCGATGTCGCGCTTCACCAACTGCGGGAGGCTGAGGTAGTCCGCGGCGTCGATGCGGATCGAGATCGGGGCGATGCGTTTGAATATCTCCTGGTCCGCTCCGGGCTTCAGCTCCCAATCGTAGCCCATGAAGTCCGGGGTGAAGAACTCCTCGCGGAAGTGAGTGATGAACTCCCCGAGCGTGGCGCCGCTATCCACGACGTAACAGATGCCGAAGAGATCCATGCAGCCGTTGGCGCCAGGACTCCCAGTCAGTCCATAGCGCCGCTTGAAGGATTTGAAATACTTCTTGAGCTTCTTGAACCTGACGGACTGCGAGTTCTTGAGCTTGTTTACCTCATCGCAGACCAGCATGTCGAACCCGTAGGTCTTCTTGAACGCAAGCGGCGTCATCGGGTAATACTTCTTACGGACGCCTTTGGGCTTGACGGCGTCGTCGAAGGTCGAGGTCGTGCGCTCCTTCTCCCGGTTGTCGATGATGGCTTCGATAGACTCATAGTTCGCAACGACGACATCGACGTCAGAGCGCAACGCCTGTTCGACGTTCTTACCGTGGGCTATCGCGAACGTCAGCCCGTTGAAGTCCGTCCACTTCGCACCCTCTTGTGCCCAGACGTCGAGCACGACGCGCAGCGGGGCCAGCACTAGGGTCTTGCGGATCATGCCCTTGGCTTTGAGGATCTTGACCATTGCAAGAACCGACGCAGTTTTCCCACTGCCTGGTGAAGCCAGCAGTAGCGCACCTTGGTGCTCGAGGCCGAAGCGGACCATTCTCCCCTGATAAGGATGTGGTACCCAGGGCTTAGACATACTCTACCCACGCCGGGCGTAGCCGACCACCAGCCCGAGCAAACTTCTTGCGCGCCCGCTTCTTCATCCGGCGCTTGGATCGCCGCCGGTAAACTTCTACGGTCCACCGCCCGCGCCGAACGGGTTGATTGTCGAGCACATACTTGAACTGTTCAAGAACCTGCACCAAATTCTCTTTGGTGAGTTCTATGGGAGATCCTGGGTCACCGAGGTTCATGATCATGACTTCAAGCACCTCCGCACGAACTCGAAAGCCCCAGCCACAGTGTCATGCACCTCCACGCGAAACCCCAACGCCCGGAGCATCTCGTGGTTGTGCAACTGCAGTGGGGTTGCTACCTCCCCCGGTCTTTTGAACTCAACAAACGCCACGCGCCCACCAGGGAAGAAAAATTGCCTGTCCGGCCACGCCCGCTCACCGCCGCTGGTGAGCTTCTTCGATCGGGCGCCGAGGCGCTGGAAGATTTGGCGGCAGGCTTCGCGCTCGATCGAGGACTCCAACTGATCGGTCATATCGTGGGATACTCGATCTCATTCTTGACGATCTGCATAACGTCGGTGAGCAAAGCGTGTGCCGAGAACGTGTTGTCCCGAGCCCGGGTCTCGAGGCCGCGGAGCTTCTCGATGAGGTGGAGGTATCCCGACTCCCGAATATCCGTGGCAACCCGCGCGGGCACAAAACCACTACGCCCATCAGCGAGAGGATATGCCCTGTTCGGAAAATACCCCTCCTCCGGGCCAAGACCTGTAATGATCCCCAAGTCCACCCTGCTTATCGCCACCACCATACTGCCGTGCAACTCTCCAATGACGATCACCACCCCACCTCCTTCGACGCCGCCACCCACGCCCCGGGATCAGCGTCCCTCAGCCCGAACATCCGCTTCGAGTAATACTCCCCGGTGTCCCCCTGGAACATCTCGCAGCCAGATGGGGTGTGCCGCCACTTGCGCAGCAGCTCAACCAATGAGGCGTTGTCGATCCACTTCTTGTCGGCTTTGGTCATTCGGGCACCACTCTCAAGAGCACGACCTGACTGCCGTCGGGGCGAATCGCGGTCAGCTTGGCGAGCTGCTGGGTGTCGCCGCACGGGTAGGGGTCATCCCCACCTTCTGACCACTCCTTCTCGCACTGGTTGGCGCGGTCGAGGAACGCCTTGCGGTTGCAGTCGCAGTCGTAGTTCCCCGAGGTGTACATCGACACCATGTTAACGAACAGGTCGGCCTCAGTTTCGTAGATGGGAGCCGCCCACCAGGCCGTGAGTGGCTTGAAACCATCGGACCCACCTCCGATAAACCGGCTCCCGGTTCCCCACTCTTGGAAGTACCCGGTGCCGTCGGTGAACTCCACCTTGAGGTGGTAGGTGCCGAGATCAACGCCCATCACTTCACCACGAACACGGCAAGCGTGCCCTGAACGAACATTGGGTCCTTCCCGACACGGAGCATGTACTTCTTGATGCTCTCGTACTGCGCCACGCGGCCGGTCTGCACTACTACCTCGGCCTGCAGGGCTTCGATCTTTTCCTTGTCCTTGGCCGCGGCGGCGACGAACTCCTGGCGGTCGTTGCGGCTCAGGGTGAAGCTGACCGCGAGAGCGAGGCTCAGGCCGAAGATGATCGACACGAGAACCATTGTCAGGGTTGACATCGGTTTGGTGTACTCTTCTTCTGGCGACTGTAGTGTACAAGTCTTGGGCATTTTGGATCTCCGGTTAGACTACGTTCTACTTGAGCGCCTCTACAAATCTGCGAATCTTGCCCAGTGGGTCTTCTGACTTGAGCGCGGCCTCAAGCCAGTCCCTCAAGTCGTCAACAGCGACGACCCACCCGTCTTCCGCGCTTTCAGCGTCCCACGCCTCCAGTCGCTGTACAAACTTCTCTTTACCCATGACCAGGCCCCCTCAACCCGCAGCGCAGTGCTTCCCCTTGTAGTAACAGAACCTGTTGCAGCTCCAGTTCGGTGTCGGCTTGAACTCGGTGTCCGCCAGCATCGGCGCGACGTCGGCCTCCCACTGAGCCTTCAGGCCGTCCAGCTCATCGCGGCGTACCACGATGTCCTCATCGGCATCCCCGGGGTGATCCTGACCGTGGTCGATGAACGCCAGACGGGGCATGATGGTGTCGTCGGGGAGCATCAGGAAGGCGCCGAGAGCGTAGAGCTTGAGCTGCTTGGCGTACTTCTCCTTCTCCTGCGCGCGCATCTGGCCCGTTTTGTAGTCGCAAATATGAAGCACGTCGCCGTGGTTGTACGCGATGTCGGTCTTGATGCGGCACCACGCCTGCTTGTCGAACCACGAGCACGGCTTCCAGTTCTTGGTGAACGCCCACTCTTTTTCGACGTGGACCTTGGTGGGGTCCTCGGCGCGCTTGGCCTTGAGGGCGGTGAACATCTTCTCGTAGAGCTTCAGCTCCGCGGGCAGCTCGGGCAACTCGCCCTTGACGAACTTCTCGGCGAGCTTGTGGATGTGGGAGCCGCGCTCCATGTTGGCGTTCGGCGGCTCGACGAGCTTCTTCACGGCGGACAAGTAGAGCTTCCGCGGACAGGTGCGCCACATTTCAAAACGTGACCACGACCAGGCTGTTATGAGTCCCACTACTTCACTCTCCTCTCAAGTAAGTAAAAGCTCCGGCGCTGCGTCTGATCTTAGTGAGAGTCTTTCGTTCTAATGCTCTCACCCACCGTAATGTCCTCTCGCGTTCCAGCGAGAGTCGAGGCCGGGATCAACCAGCCTTCCGGTGGGCCGTGTCTCCCCTACGCAGTGGGGTTGCTGATTAAGCAGCTTTCTCTTTCCGCCGGAGGTGAGTGCTACGCCGCGACGTCCTTCTTGACCTTCGCCTTGCGGGCCTTCGCCGGCTTGCCGGGGCTGCGGCGGCGCACGCCCTGGATGGCCGCGGTGATCTTCTTGCGCTCGGCCAGCAGGCTCTTCATCCGGTCATGGTGAGCCGACGTCACGAGCTTGAACTCCTCGCGCTCCAGGGTGATGCGAGCATCGACGTTGGTGATAAGGGCGACGATCTGATCGGCAACATCGACGGCGGGCGTGGTGGTGGGTTCGACCGTGATCTGCTCTTCGCTCATGGTGGTTCCTCCTGTGCAGGGATGGTTGTTGGATGGGAACACGATCACATCACGGGCAACTATTTTCAGGTCCCCGATCAGCTCGTGCTCCTCAGATGTGTACATCTCGCTGGTCACCTTTCCGGTGGGGGTGGAGGTGAAGCCGGAGGACCCGGCGTGACTCCCCGTCAAGGTGACCAGCAAGCTCGTCAACATTTTTTATTCTACTCCCTCCTCCCCCAATTGGTAGAGTACTACTGTTTAGTTGGTGGGTCAAGGTATTCTTGCATCACCGACCAATTCTTGTCAGTGAACTTCCCGGAGGACGTCATCTTCACATCGAACTCCACGCCCTCCATAGCAGCACGGAGCGCCGCCATCGCCGGCACCAGCTCGGCTATTGGCGCCTGCGTCATAAGCTCATCATGCACCTGTAGCAGCATCGGCCAAGAGTGCCCAGCCTCGGCGTACCGCGCCATTGCCTCCTTAGTGCAATCTGCACTTCCACCTTGCACCAAGATATTGAGGAGCTTGTAGTCAAAGGTTTTCCTTGTAGTGATTCCGTCCGCCCCCTCCTTAACTTTTGGTGGCTCGCAGTAGTACACTCTTCCCCCCCATGTACGAATTGGTCTGCCCATCCGCGCGCGGGCTTTAAGGCTGTCCATGAGCTTCTTAACGCCAGGGAGCGCCGCAAGGTACAGGGTCTTCACACGAACCGCAGTTGAAACATCAACCTGCATTTTAGTGGCGAGCAGATCCTTCCCCATACCGTAGTTAAGCCCAAATGCAAGGCTCTTGACAGGGTCGCGCGTGAAGTTGGTTCCACCCTCGCGGTTGATAAGGTGCATCGCCGTGGTGTGGTAATCCAGGCTTGGATCGTCGATGTACGCGCGCTGCATTGCACCGTCCTCGTAGTGCGCGAGCACCCGCATCTCTTGCTGGTCGTAGTCCCGATCAATGAGCACACAGCCCTCATCGGGGATGATGTAGCTGCGCATCAGCGGTAGGTGTGGCAACCCAGTAAGTTGTTGTGGGATTCCACCCTTACCAAGATCCTTCGGGACATTTTGGAAATTAGGGCGACTAGAAGAGAACCTGCCTGTACGCGCCCCGTTGTCCGTTCCCTTGACCTGGTGGAACTGCGGATACACACGCCCAGCTATGCGGGCAGTAGCCAACCACGGGTTGATGAACGTCGTCAAACAGGTAGAGAGCTGGTTACGATAGACCAGCACCTCCAAAAGATCGCGGTCAGTGACAGCCCCCATCAACGACTCTTTACTGGTGGATCTAGCACCGAAGTTCTTGTGCCCAAACTTCTTGCCGGCCTCTGTGAACAGCAGCAGGTTTTCATCAACAGCGTTCTTCGACTTCAGCGCTGCGAGCAGCTCATCCGATGAGTCCAAGTTCATGCCCGGAGCACCCAGGCGGTCACAGCACCACTTTGAGGTACGCTGGAACACCTCGGTGTACACGACCAGATCAGACTCCAACCGCGGCACGTCAACACGAACCCCGCGGCGCTCCATATCCAATATGGCCCCGAGCAACCGCCGTTCGCGAGCGTAGGCCACCAGCATCCCCTCATCAAGTGTGGGGTGCAGGAGGTTGAACAAAGCCTCGGTGCGGTCAACGTCGCCGATACAGTACGGCCCTACGATGTCAGCAGGGGCCTCGCTGATGTACCCACCAGCAGGGTTCTTAGACTTCGGCCCTCGCGTGATGGTTACACCAGGCACTGGCTGGTTAGCAATCAGCCAATCCTCGACATCATCCCGCTCAGTGGGAGCCTGCCCCAGCAAAGCCTCAGCGCTTGGCTTCAAGCTGAACGTAGTCGCATGAGGATTTGTCAAAAAGAGTAAAAACATCGTGTCATGTAGCCTTTGCCACGGCAACCTCGGAAGACCGAAGAACGTCTCAGCTACATCCATGTCGAACTTGGTGTTCTGGCAAAGCACACCACCGGGATGCTCCCACGCAGTAGCTAAGGCTGCTGCCGCCTCATCTCTGGTGCAATTATTGCCGGTGGGGTGGCCCCAAGCATAGAAGATCGCCGGCTGACCAGCGTACTTTATAGCCAGCGACACCGGCTCTGGTGGGTACGCCGGGCGACCCTCTATCTTTTTTGTTTCAAAGTCGATTGTTGCTGGGTGTAGGTCACTCATCCAACTACCGCCTTCCATGTACGTTAACGTGTCGCCAAGATTTGCTCAAAAGAACATCTAAAATTGTTGTATGGTGCACGCCGTACACTTCGCCAATCTCGCGCTGTGTCATCCCAGATTTTCGTAATGAGAATATCTCTACTATTTTCTGGTCGTCCAGCTTCGCACTATTTTTACTGACCCCAACGTGTAGCCTGCCTTTATTGGCGCAGTCCAAACTGTTCCATTTTTGTGTGGCGAGTTGGAGATGCTCTGGGTTGACGCAGCAAGGGTTATCGCACTTATGTGCAATAACCATCCCAGCAGGGATGTCTTTTCCGTTTACCAACTCCCACATTGCACGATGTGCCCTTCGCTCCTTCCCACCTATATTTACTCTACCATACCCCCCGGAAAATTTGCCGGGCGACCACTCCCAACATCCAGATTCAGAGACCACATATTGGTTGAGTTTTTCTCTGTGTGCCTCGCTAACTCCTGTTGGCTGGCCACTGGCTGCACCCCTCATCTCTTCCTCTCCGACCGCCACTCGTAAGACTTGCACCGCGGGCACACCCGAGGTTCCTTCTTCAACGGAACCCACGTATGCCCGCAGCGCTTGCACCCCAGCTCTTTCTTCATGCCACTACCTCCTTTCAAGCAGTATAGGTGGTAGTGGTAAACTTGTCAAGCATCCTAGTAGTTCCCTTCCACCAGCTCGTCGCGCACACGAGCAAGCGCCTTGCGCGAGATCTTCATCGCCGGGTTGTCCAACATCACACCCAACGCCTCGAACACGATCCTCCTATCCGACTGGTTGCGGTGCTCCAACTGCACCCGCAGATCGAGCAGCTCCGCGAAGGTCGCCGCCATCGCCGCCTCACGCTCTTCGATGTAGGTCTTGGCGCCCTTCAGCTTCTCGATCTGAGCGAACATCTCGCCCATCTTCGCCTGCTGCCAGGCGATCAGGCGCTTGAGGTCGGCCTTGGTGTGGCCCGTCGGCTTCCCCTGCCGGTCGAGATCGAGCCCCTTGATGCCGATCTTGACCGTACCACTCTTCGCCTTCGTCACAACTCCCCCCTCTCCCTCGCCCGCCGAAGCCGGCAGAACCTGCTGTGCAGCCGCTTCAGGAACGACGGTCGCTTGCGGTTGCGCCGTTCGTGCTCGGTCAGCTCGACGGTCTGGTCCTCGGTGGACGTCTTGAGAAAGGCGTTCAGCTTGTCCCAGTCGTCGAGTAGGTCGTCTTTTTCTTTTTTGAGCATCGGTCCTCCTACGACGGCAGAATGATGCGCTTGCGGTCGGCCGTAGCCCAGAAGAACTGCAGTCCGCCGCCAGGCATCTGCCGGTACTTGAGCTGCACGCCCTGCGTCATCTCGCCCAGCGACTTCAGCAGGCCCATCGTGAGCTGACTGTTGTTGAGCAGAGCCTCGGCCTTCTCTTCGAGCAGCGCGATACGCTCTTCGATGGTCTTCGGCGCCTCAACTTCAGGCGGTACGTTTTCCGCCACACTGCCCATGAAGTTCTCCTTTTGTGGTGGAAGGCCGGCGCGAGCTAAGAGGTCTGTACCTCTGCGTAGCGTAGCTCCCGCACACTCGCGCCGGCCCTCGACGGGTTAATACTTCTCGGCCTTGGCGGACGCCGAAGCGGGCGCTGCGTTGGCGGCGTCGGACACCGGTGCCGCGGTCTTGGACGCCGCGGTGTACGGGAAGGCGATCGTCGCCTGCAATTCATCGTGGCGCGCTTTCAGGGCGGGGAGGATCGACGTCGGGCAGGCGCCGAGGACGTCGAACACGACCTTCAGGGTGTTGTCGGGGTCGGGGAGAACGCGGACCCTGGTGTAGACGCTCCAGGTGGGGCGATGCAGGACATCGTCGTTGTGAACGACGAACGTCGAGTAGTCCTTGACGCTGGTCACCGGCACCTTGAGGTACCCGGGTCCTACCTCGGCAAAGTGAACCACGTCTTCTTCGGGCTGAAAGACGCCGGCCTTGTCGAACTCACCGGCGGGCAGCAGCGCCAGGCGGCGCACGTTGGCGCACGGTTTTCCGCCGCGTCCCGTCTTGGCCTTCTCCTCCTTGGACGGGTACTGATTCTGGGGGCAGTCTTCGCAGCGCGGCGACTGGGGCTTGCTGCTCAGGGGGTGCGGCGCCATCTCGGACTCGACGCGACCGAAGGCGAAGCACACCGGGGCGGCGTACTCACCGGGCACGTATTTGTCCTCGTAGAAGGAGTGCTCGATGATCGCCGCGGCGATGATCACGCCGATCTGGTTGTTCTTGATCGGGACGCCGGACCACGAGAGCGTGGCCCCCTTCACCGAGAAGAACTTTCCGCCGGCGTTCCCTTGTTCGGGAGCGCTGTCCTCCTTGGCGTACTTCGCGAGTTCCTCGTCCCAGTTCACGACCGCGGTGGTCTGTTCATTGCTCATGTTCACATCCTCCTGTTGTTGGGTTGTCTAGCGCTTCGCCGCGCTCTTGGAGTGCGGCCCGTTGCGGTGAGCGTCCTTGTTCTTCTTCCGCTTCTGCGTTGCACTGCCCGGCGTGGGCTCGGTTCGGTACGCCGCACGACACTCGGCGCCCTCCGGGCCGGGCTTGCAGGTCCGCATCATGCGGAGTCCCTTCTGAACTTCTGACATTTACACCTCCATCCAATCGGTTGCGAGAACGTCGGTCTGCGAAGCCAGCCACGGCACCAGGTCGCCCTGCGCCGTGCTCATGTAGATGTAGGGCAGGCTCATCTTGGAGTGGTAGTCGGGGACCTGGAGGGCAAGCCACATCCCCTTGCCGTTCCACCCAGTGCGGCAGACCTTCATCCCGAGACGAAGGCGCGAGAGTGCCCAACCGAAGTCGAACATCACTCGTTCCTCGCATTTGATTCTCTCTTTGTCGCTCATCCTACCTCACTTGGATCGAAACCTGCTTGACAATCCTACGGGTAACCCCAGGTACGGGGAGACCCCTCTCGTTGAACCACTTCTCAAGTGCGGAGTCCACGACGGCCTTCTTGAGGATCTCCCAGGTCTGATACCGCAGAATGAAGTCGTACAGCTCCGCCCAATCTTCCACGACGTACTCGTACCGCTCGACGATCTCCGCTCGGCCGTCGTTGCCGGTGACCACCTCCCCTACGGTGCAGTTGGCGGCGATGAACTCCCTGAGCTTTTCCTCGTGCTCCTTGAGTGTCTCGACAGTGGTTTGCGTGCGGAGGCGCGTCTGTCTGGTGGTGTACAGCAGGTCCACGGCGCCCCTGACGGTGTGGGGGAACTTGAATGGTCTTGGCATCAGGTGCCCCCGTGCTGGCTGTTTGTCATTTTGTAACCCCCGATCGGTAATTTACCATTGGTTGGTTGCGGCGTCAAGGGTTATTTGTGGCCTTCATTGCAAAGACCAGCTTGGGGAAATGCGAAAACAGCTTCGTCGCAGTCCTTTCCTCCGGCGAGCCGGAGACGAGCGTTGAAAGCTCCTTGCGGTGCTCGTCGAAAAGCATGTTCGCCACCTCCAGCAGTGTCTCCTGGCGCAGCGAGCGCACGAAGGAGGACGGCACCTCATCTCGAATGGCGTCAATCGCCCCCCGCAGAAGCGCAACGTCAGGCCACGCTACGTGCCCGTTCCATACCGCGTCTGACCACTGCGCTACCGCTGCCGCCCGCGTGATCAGGTACGCGAGATTGTCTCGCAGCATGGCGACTTCGCAGCGCAATTCCTGGCACTCCGCACTTGGATTCTCGTCGTGCGGGTCGATGCCTGGAAACACCGGATGGAGGAAGACACCATCAGCGCCAATCATGCCTGCACCGCGATCAGCGGCGTCTGAATCGTCGGCCACATGATCAGAGCTGTGCCGTTATCCCATTCCTGGATAACTCCGGTGAACGTCCAGCCCTGCACGTTCGTCCACGATACGAACTGACCCGGAGCGCAGTCGCGAGTCAGCGGCACCGGCACTGTCAACGGGCCTGGGGGAGGCGGCTGAGCAAAGGTAAAGGCGTCAGCATCGAGGTGCGCGGTTGCTCCGTGGTCAGCACGGTCGTCGTTCTTGTTGGCAGGGTTGGGATAGAAGTCGATGTCCCGGAGTGTCTCCCGCTGCTCCTTCGGTGGTTCCGGTTTCATTATTACCTCCGCGTGCTCCGATTGCTGATTCTCGCACTCGCATTGGAATTGGTCGCACCTAAGACAAAGTCCTGTTTCTTCGTCGCGCTCAGTCATCGCTTCACTCCTCCAAATGTTTTGCCGCAGTCCTCTATCAACGTATTGCTGTGCGCACCGCACTTCGTGCATTTGTGTTTCTCGAAGTCCTGCCCTGCTTGGTACACGGAAGTCATGACGTGATTGCATTTGTTGCACATGACTTTGGCTACACACCACGGGCCGGGTCTTGTTTGCATTACTCCTCCTTCCACTGCCTTACCAATTCCGTTGCGTCGTTGATGGCGATTGACAGCATCCACCACATGCCGACGTATCGCCCGCTGACTTCTGATTCTTCATACGCATCTGGCGCGAGGCTTTCTCTGCGAGTAACCTGAAAGCCCGTGCGCTCGAACGCCTTTCTGGCTTCACGGAGCCGTTTTAGTAGGTCTTACGCTTGCTCCAGTGAAGTCGCAATCATCGCTTCTGCTCCCGCACGGTTGCCGTCATCGTCTCCGTGTCGAAGTCCACGCCGAGGTAAGCGCCGAAGCCAGCAAACCACCGATCCATATTCTCTAACTCCTTCCTCCACTTTATTTCCGTGAGCGCCTGCGACTCGTCGGCAGGGAGCCCGAGCTTCTTTACTTCCTCCTCGACGGCCTTCTGAACTGCCTCGTGCATCGCAGTCGTGTCTGTCATGTAGACGCTGAACTTCACAGCAGACCTCCCAGCATGGCTTTGCAGCCAAACAAAAACGACCCGACGATCAACAGCACGACAATAACCGCGATCATAAAGAGCCCGTCCTTCGTTTCTCTCGTTATCACCTCACCCCTCCGCAACTGTTCGCGTTTCTTTTTTGATCACGGCATCAAGGCGCGAGCACAGCAGTTCATCCTCGCGCTCTGCCGCCTTGTATGTGTCTTCTGTTTGACCGTACAAAACGTACCCGACCGGCTTCTGCCGCATCGCCAGCGAACGAGAGTGGTTGCGAGCCGTGCGCTTCGCCACCATTTCCCGCACCTCGCGCAGCGCCTCGACTCCATTCATCACGCCTCCACGATCTGGTTAGATTTCACAAACTCCTGGAACGCCATTTCGACTACTTCCGAGTCGTCGCAAACCTCCCAGGACTCTCCCATCCGTATCTCCCAGTCCCCTCCTTTGCTCCGCCGGTAATCAGCGCCGAAGTCGTTGTCAGAAGTTGTTACAAAAAACTCGGTGTACTGCGTGACAGACAAGACCCTTATTTTCTCTCTTGTCATCTTGCCCCCATGTGCTGCCCAAGGAAAAACCACCAAACCCAAGCCCAGACGATCGTGAGCACCACAGCAGCTAGAATGTCGAGTCTGACGGGGCCTCGTGGCATCACTCATCCCTCCCAACAACAAAGTGTATAGGAAAGCAAGGAACCAAGCACACCCAGATGTGCAAAGCCTTAGTTTGGGTCCAGTGACTCCAAAATGCACCTATCCACGCATCCTGCAATTTAAACTCCCATGCCACATACAGGTGGCGGGTGCTAACTAGAACCACGGCTACTCCTCCTCTCTTTCTTTAACTTCTTTCGTCGTCGGCGCGAATAACAGCTCGGCAACATAGGCAGTCACCCACCCCACGCTCCAATTCCTTCGCCCGTGCTCCAGATCGCACAGATACGGCGCAGAAATGCCGAGCCGCCGGGCCATCTCGCGCATTGTCATCCGAGTCGATCGCCTGAGACGCGCCATCGTATCCCCGGTGGCGACGTGGTCGATTTTTGTGAGCGTAACCGTCTTCATCACCGGCTTTGCCAGCCTAATGAGTGAGCGACTATTCACCGCCGTCCGCGTCATCCCGCGTTTTGCGGGTGGGCCTCCCGCACGCATCGTTGCGGAACGCCTCTTCGATGATCCCTTTGAATGCGTACAGAGTGCAGAGATCCATCTTGTCAATCTTCTGGCCGACCTTTCTTGCAGCCTTTGCCTCAGCGTCAGACAACGACGCCGCGTAGTCCCCAAAGATTTTTTCGCATTGCAGGGCGAGAGCAACAAAGGCTTTCTTGTGACGATTCTGGTAGTTAAAGCGGCTCATCTCCACCCCCTCCTTTACGCGAAGTCTTCTCCACATCTTTCCAGAGCGCTGCCACAGCGCGGCGGGCATCGAGCAGCGAGCGCGGATACGCGCCGCTCTCCACCTCCTCGATTAAGCGCCCAACGTAGCGGAAAACGTCTTCCAGCACCTTTGTCATTGCAAACCCCCAATAGGAAACTTAGCGTTTACGAGTCGGAGTGTCAAGCCCTCAATTCGAGTACAACCAAGTAGCATACGCCGACCAGATCGCCCGAGAGAACGCGATAGTCAGCACCACCGCCGTAACCGTCAACACTATCCACTGAAAAAAGAGTTTCACACTTTCCCCTTTCGCTCGATGTACGCCGAGCCCTTGAGACACCCGGGAGGAGCCCAGTTGCACGTCACCGTGCGCGAGTGTTTGACCTGGTGCGCGACCTCCCCGAGCTGGCGGTTGACCCACATCGAGCCCACACGATGGACTTTGATGCGGTAGACCCCGCGCGCTGGGTGCTTAGACGCGGGGTCGGGGAGGAAGCAGATGAAGGGCATCTACTTCCCCGTCTTAAACTGCGCAACCGTGCCGTCAAACCCGCACGACACGCACCCACACGGGGAGTCATCGCCCCACTCAAAGTCAGTGGTGGATTCCACCCCGTCGTCCTCAACCTCGGCCAGACAACTGGCGGCGATACGAAACGGCCCGAGAGAACGACACTTGGGGCACTTCATTCCTGCCAGTACGTTGGTGTTTTTCATCTCTTCAATCCTCCCGTTGTTGGTTGCCAAGGTACTCAGGCGATGGGGCTCGCGTCGAACCCCAAAGCCTGAAGCCCCTGTGCTGGCTTCTACCGCCGCTCCTCGATCCACCCGGCGAGCTTACGCAAAGCGTAATAGTCGGGCACCCCGTCCGGGTAGTTGCACACCTCCTCGAACACTCCGACCGCGCGGCGATAGTTTGCCGCCGCCGTGCTCAACTCCTGAACGGCATAAAGCAGAGTGTTCAGCTTGTCGGCGTCGTTCACCAACGCCAAGCGCTTGGCGTTGCGGTCTTCGAGGCCGAAGTAATAACAGGTATTCATCCCGCGCAGCTCCGTCACCGTGGGGACCACGACACCGACTTCCTTGTACGAGAGGAGGAACGAATACCCGGCGTTGCCCTCCGACCGAAAGTAGTCCTGCGACACCAGTTGAGTCATACCGTACCGCCGCGACACCGAAAGCCCGGGAGGGACGTTGTTCCCGCGCAGCACCTTCCCGGCGTTCTTGGCGCACCACTCCGACACCGCGTCGGGCATGGTGCGGTCCTCGGTTGCGGCGGTGATGAACTGCCGGAGGTCTTCGAGGGTGTTGATTGTGGTCATTTCAGGTCTCCTTGTGCTGGTTGTTGGGTCAAACCAACTCTTCGTTTTCGAGGTAGTTGTACACCAGCTCGAACGCCTTGTGCTGGTTGCGAGCACTCTCCTGGTCATCGTCGCTGAACGCCCGCCGCTCGTCAATCATGCCCTCCCGGGCGAGGGACAGCACTACTTGAATCGCGGCGCGGAGGTCGTCGTCCTCCTGGTCCTCGTCGATCTCTTCGGCGTCCTCCGGGGTGTCCTCCTGGTCCTCGTCAATCTCTTCAACGTCGTCATCGGTTGCCGACGCGGTGTCTATCGTGCTGTCGCCCTCAGACCCCCGGGCGGAGATTTCAACCGCCACGCCGTCCGGGGTCTAGCGGACGTACACCGAGAACTTACCCTTCACCGTGATCCAGCAGGACTCCTCGGGCGCAAGGGTGTAGTCCCTGTCGCTGTCGTGCTCGTTGTCGCGGGTCAAAGTTCCGGTGATGTTCATTTGTTCAACCCTCCCCGTACTGGCTGTTAGACTTCGTTGACAAACCCTTGTGAGTCCTCGACAAGTCGCACGACGCGCCGCCGTCCGAACGCGCCGGGGAACTTCGCCCGATCTTCCGCGAGGATGTTGATTGTCACAACCCCGCCACTGTTGATCTCCACAAAACCATCGAGCCCGATCTCCCAGAAGTGGGGGACATACTCGCGGCAACCCTCGAATTTGCCGGGGGAGGTGATGCGGCCATCTTTGACCTGATAGTCGCTCATTTCGTTCTCCGCTTTCTCGGGACGTGTCCGCCGGTCCCGTCCTCGCTGGTGTCGGGGGACTTATCACACCCGAAGTCCCCGCTTTCCGTGCTCCAGTCGGGGACACCGCCGCCGATCAGAACGTCAACATATATCTTCTCCTTACAGTGAACACAGGTGCTCTCCGCACCCTCTACGGACTCAAGAAAGGCGTCTAAGAACTTGTCCGCGCCGTAGGTCTCCAGCCACTTCAACCAGCTGCGCTTGTCCTGTGCCTTGCTCATTTCGCGCCGCCTTCCCCCGGCGTCAGGTAGAAACCGCCCGCCGCAAGCCGCGCGATCTCCTCCGGCGTCCCCGTGCTGGTTTCTGCGGAACCAACCCACGCGCCGATGTGCCGGGTGGTGGTGCGGCTGTGCTTGCCACTGGTGACGATGAAGCCCCGCCCGGGGAGGTAGACGGCTACCGGGGTATTGTAGGAAAAGAGCGCCCGGACGCCGGACGGGTAGGAGACTTCCGTTTGGTTTGGGCCTATCACTTTGAGTTTCATTTCGTGGTTCCTCCGTCGTGTCTCATGCAAGCGATGAACTCAAAACCCTTTGCCCGGTGCGGGGCGTCGTGTTGGGGGAAGTAGGTTGTGAGGATGCACCCGCAAGAATACTCGTTGGTGCTCGCACCCGCGCGGTGAGTCGTTTTCCACGTCACGTTTTCCAGGCGCATGACGCTGTGGACTTTGAGCGAGGCCCGGTAGATAAGTGGTGTGGTGTCCGGTTTTTCGGCCATGTCAATTCTCCCCGTGCTGGTTTGGGGTGTCCTTTGCCAACTTCTCCCAGGCCGGGCCGGACGGGCTAGCCGCTAGGCGGTCGGCCAACTTGTACAAAGCATCTTTCAAAGTCATGTTAATTATCCCCGTGCTGGTTAAAGTTCGTTCAACATAGCGGAAAGTTCCCGCCGCGAGACCCGGCGGCCGTTGTATTTGATGCCGTCCGGGGTCCGGTCGTCAATGAGGCCCGTTGCTTTGATGAAGCACTGGTAATGTGCTTTTCGGCCTTTCGAGCGCCAGTGCTCAACGTATTCTTTCGCCAGGATGTACAACCCTTCATCGTTGCCAAGCCAAAGAGCAACGTTCCAGGTCTCGCGGTTTTTCCAGCCGTTGTATGTTGCCATGATCCGCCCCCTATACCTTTTCCGTGTAGTTGTTAACCAGGTGTTGATATACTTCCCCTTGTCGCAGTTCTTCCGAAAAACTGCCGGACCAATTACCGCCCGGGCCTAGCTTACAAAGTAGCCGATACCCGCGCGACCATTGCCCGCTGTGATAGTCCATACAGAACTGTGCAAGCTCGAACCGATCTTCCCGCCTGATGATCTTCATTACTCCTCCGTCCCTTCAATGATCTGCAAGCAACGCCCGCAGGTTTCCGGGCCGTCAACGTCGGATGCGAACAATGGGGCAATTTCTTCGTCGTCACCGGGCCGGGGCTTGTCGTTCGCACTCCGGCGTTCTTCGGGGGTCATACAGTCCCAACAAACCAGCTCGCCACTGTGGGAAACGGCTAACACTTCCCAGTCTTTCATGATTTATCCCCCACTTTCTCTAATAGTGGCGTGCGCATCATGCCGCGCGCGTACAAAGTAGACTTCTAGTACCTCGCGGCTGGGGTTGTTGTGCCAATATTCGGTGTATTCTGTCACTTGCTCCAGTAATAAAATCTTAACAACCCGCCACTCAGCGCGCGGGGTCTCACTTGGTTTTGATGGAGTGCTCCCTCCCGTCCACACTATCATGACTTCACCTTTTTGGTGCTGCGGACCTTGACGGCTTCCGACCAATCGGGACAATACCGGCCCGTGAACGTGTAGCCGTCGAGGGTGAAAGATACGGAGCGCATACGGGAGAAGTTGCCCTGATAGACTGCACCGAAGTAGGCGTCCGCGAGCTTCTCGCCGTGCCACGTCGTCACCGTTCCCCGGCCCGCCGGATAGTGGTTACGGTATTCCCCCCAGGGTCCGCCCGGGCGATCGCTCGCCGGGTGTTTGACGTACACAACGCCGCGCCGGTAGCCGTCGGAGCAATCGAGAAGCCACGAACCGCCAGCGCCGAATGTTCGGCCTTCGTGCTGAATGGTGCAGTTTTCTTCAATGAATGTTGTGTTCATTGTCGTCTACCTTTGTGCCGTGCAGATGTTCAGGATTTCGTGGTTTGTGCCGTGAACGGGGCAAGACTGGTTTTTGCAGGTTGTACATTGGGTTTTCATTTTCTTTCCCTCCGCTTTTTGCGTTTGGTTTTCGTTCCAGTTGAACATAAGAGTAAGCAATCGGCGTGCCAAATGGTAAACAAATATTTATTGAGTGTTATTGAAGAGTTAGGATTGTTGATCTTCGGCACAAGGGGGAAACTGACGACAATTGTTGTCAAGCAGTGACGAAAAACGTCGGGGCGGGGAATTTTGCCCCGTGTGATGGTGTTACTAAAGGTAACGTTTTGAGGGTTTCGGGTGGCGCAGGTTGTGAAGAAAGCGAACAACAGTATTTTACACACTTCGGCTTTCTAACCATAGTTAAAATCGGGCATTTTGCCCGATAGTCATTATAATGATGTGGATAACCCCAAAACCGGACCCGCAACACACCCCAGAACTGCGGAATTTCACGCACACGATTAAGACCCCAGGCCAATAAACGTTCACTTATGACATTTCCTGAAACACTTTTTCGGATGTGACCTGTTTAAGATCAAATACTTACGTTCCAACAACAGATTCTAAAACACGCTGAACCTATATACAAATATTAAATATACCAGAGTAATATTACCTCCCTCTACCTCTATATATCTCATATTTTAATTTCCCTCTATAGAGAGTACAAATAACAAGAGAAGTGTAAAACTGTAAAATCACTAGACAACACTAAAAATCTCATATCTGAAAGTCCGACGCGGGGTCCGGCTGGATGTCCTCCCATAATGCGCGATCAAAGTCCCCGAGAATGTTGTAAATTACTGCGCGGGAGGTCTTAAACTCTACCGCCAGTTGTTTCGGGGTCCGGCCCGCCGCGCGCGCCTGGGCTATCGCCGCGCGGTCTATCTTGCGTTCCCTAGTACGCGCGCCGGTATCAACCCCCAGCTCCCTCAGTGTGAGGTATACGAGCCTTTCCGGCACTCCATGGCGCTTGGCAACGGCCCGGCATGACAGACCCTCTACTTCATACTCTGCGCGCCACACGCCCGACGGGTCATTACTGTAATCGCTCATGATCTTCAATCCTCCGTTTACACAGTCAGCGTCCGATAAGAGTAATTATGTAAGATGTCTCATTCTCTGGCCGTCGAGCCCTGGCCGTCGAGCCCTGGCCGTCGAGCCCTGGCCGTCGGCGCATCCCCCCGCCACCCCTACCAGCGCGGCTACGTGACGCATGGGGTGTAAGAGTATATCGACCGCTGTTTTTGCCTGGGGCGATTTTTGAGGTCTGCTCATAAATGGTTATTTGTTGGCTCGTGGGTTAGAAGTAGGTGTCAACGAGAAACTCATGTCCGCACACTGGGCAGGTAACTTCAACGTCCTTACTTCTCTCGGTGTCGTGCTCAGCCACCTCAAGCCGGCGCCCGTCCCAGAAGTCGGCACAATCCAGAAGGTCAACGTAGTTCTCGCACTTCGGGCAATCACAGTTCAGTTCGATGTTCCAGTGCGCTTCAACCGCCATCAACCCCTCCCCACCGGGCGCCGAACCCCGTTCTTCAGCCGCCCCCTGAGTATCTGAATGTCCCTGGTCAACCTCTCCCTTGCCGGGTCCCCCAGCGCCACGTACTTGCGCGCGTAGCGCAGGAAGTCAATCTGTAGGCGGATCGCTTCTTCGACCGTGATCACCTACCTCTCCCGCTTCGCCCTGCGCTCGGCCATGCGCTCGTCGATGGCGGCGAGAATACATTTCAGCTTTCCAACGAACTCGCGCGTGTGCGGGCCGTGGCCGCAAAAGTACGAGTGGAACTCGTGCAAAGCCCCCACCAAATCGCGCAGTTCCCCAGTGGCATGCTCCAGATACCGTTCGTCCCCCTCATCCCGCCCCTCCCCGCCGACCACGCGAGCCGCAGCCGTCAGCCGCTCGACCTCCTGCTCGGCGTCGGTGGCGCGGGATTGCAGGCGGGCGTTGGCATCAAACAGCCGGGCGATCTCAGTGTTGCCGATTAGCACTTCTTGGTTTAGATTAGTGATGCGGCGTACAAAATGCTCAATCTCCCGCGCCTTGCCCGCGCACTCGGCGCAGGGGGCGGGTGCGGTGGAGCCATCCAATGCAGCGTCAAATGCTGGATTGTAGGTAAACCCATAACTGCGGAGTGTTTGGCGGGCTCCTCGGACCAAGTCCGTCAGCACCTCGACGCGAGAGTTCTTTTCGCTCAGGCGGGCGTTGTCGGCGCGGAGGGCAGTAATGGTCAGGCCCGGATCGCAGTTTAGCCACGCGTCCCGCTCCCGCTCCGCAGCCCGAGCCTTCAGGCATTCCTCGGTGTAGGCCTTTTCCGCAGCAACACGGGCGTCGATTTCGATGTCGTAGCCCCTGGCGTACATCTCGGTATTCAACGCAAGCTCCCGCTCCGCAGCCTCCCGCGCGGCGTTCGCGGCGGCGAGAAAACCGTCATAGAGGTGGTTAACATCTCTAATCGCGGCGTCGTGCGCAACGCTCGCCGCGCCCAACTGCCCGCGCAAGTCGTCGATCACGGACTCGGCGGCTTCAAGCGTGGCATCAATCCCACGCGAATAACACCCCGGTTTCTCCTTCATTTTCTCCCATATCATCTCCCGCGCACTCGGGCGCGGCGTGGTGGGGGTGGTCACGGGGCGCACCCTGTCACAAATCGGGCACTCGCTGCCGAAATACCCATGTCCGCAGCCTTTTTCTGCTATGCTCATTTCGTAGCCTCCTCTTTGGCGATCATGACGCGCGGGCTCATGCCGGCCCCGCTTTCGGCACGAAGGCCATGCAGGCGGGAGTGTTCTTCGCCGGCCAGTTGAACTTGTGCTTCAGCGTGTAGTGTTCGTGCGGGCACGGCGCTTCCTTGTGGTCTATCAGCCCGCCAAGGAATCCGTGCAAGGCACATCCGTTGCACGTCAGATCCGCCCGCAGAAACCGCACCCACCCCTCGCCCTGATCGCAGTCGCTCCACGCGCCGGAGAACGATCCGTCAGCCCAAATCTCGTACTGCTTGTTCGCGCTCATGCCGGCAACTCCTGCACCAGCGGCCGATCCTTCACGATCCCATGCCGCCGCAGATTGTTTTTCTCCCACAGCGCCACGCCCGCGGCCGCGCACTGCTCGCGGATGCTCTCGATCCACTCGCGCTTCGGTGCCGGGAATTGCGGAGACGGGCGGTCGATGGAGCCCACAGCAAGGAAGTCGATGGCACGCTTGCCGTCATTGATCCCGGCGCACTGCTCAAGGTCGAGCGGCCCGAGAAGCGGCTCCGCTGAAACCCACCGCCGCGCCGCCGGAGTCGCCAGGAGCAGCGGGATACGCTCGTCGGCTTCGGCTTGCGTGGTGATGGTGACGCCGTGCCACACGTTCGGAGCCTGCGCTACGTCCACGTTGTCGCGGGCTACGTCCTTCATTGCCTGCGCTCGCTTCGTGAGCAAGAAGAACGCGTGGTGTTTCGCCTCTGCCATTGCGGCATAGACGCGGCGGTTAAAGTCATTCGGGACTTCGGGGCCGAACAGGTCAGACATAAACGCCACAAGAACGCGGCACGGCTTAACCTTCATCATCAGCTCACCGAGCCTCTTGTAGTGCAAACGGACCTCGCGGAAGTCGCTGCCTCCGTGGTATGCCTTGACGGCCGCGTGGCGGGTGAAGACGTTCTCAGCCCAGCACCCCCACGGGCAGCCGTAGCTGCACCCGGTCACGGGATTCCAGGCGTGCGTGCCATACTCGATCTTCGTGCGGTTCATGCCGGCCCCCTGCACGCATTCCCGCACACCAGCTGCGCCCGCCGCTGCACCAGATCCGCGCGCGCCCGCATCGCCCCGCAGAGCGAGCACTTGGCTGGCGGCAGCTGGACCCACGGGGCAGTGTTCGGAACCGGCGAGGAGCGCCGGCGGGGTGTAGGAAGGCTCTCGGGATGCGGGCGGGGGCGGCCCTGATCAGCGGCTCGGCGGCTCATCGCTTGTCTCCTGATTTGCGTTCTTCACGATATTTCACGCGCTCCCGCTCGATCACCACCGGACATTCTTCGCACATCCACTCGTAGTAATCGCAATCGTAGTCGGTGCCATCCATCGTTTCTATTGTGCTGCCACCGCAACCGCGTTCAACTATTTTCTTGTAACGCGCACCACTCTTTGGAGGAGGCAACGCGTCTAATTCGCGGCTCATGCTATCCCCTCCCGCCCCTCATACTCCGCAACCGCCGCCGCCATGTACTCCCGCACCTGCGCCAGCGTCGATTCCCCCGGCGCCACGGGATGCTCCTCGCACCAGCGCCGCAGCGCCGCGTCGGAATCATCCGCGCACTCGGCGCAGGGGGCTGGCGTGGTGGAGAGGCGGGCGAGTTCGGCGGTTAACCCGTCGTACCGTTCGCGCAAGTCATTCCACTCCTTGCCAAGCGTGGCGTTCTCCTCCGTCAGCACCTCGACGCGAGATCGCAGCCCGTCGATCCGCGACAGGTGCCCGGCGTCCGCGGAGCGGATGGCTTTGATCTCCTGTTGCATGGCATCGGACGGGGTGGCGAGTTGGCTCATGTGTTGCAGCTTCGCCTGCAACCGAGCGAGTTCGCGGCCTGCATACTCCACGCGCTCAATCTCATTCGCCTCGGTCAAGGTGCCGTCGTCAATGATGTAATCCGGCAGGCTTTCGTCGATGGCTCCAAGCAGCGCATTCCGCTCCCGCTCCGCAGCCTCCCGTGCGGCGTTCGCGGCGGCGAGTTCTCTCTCGCGTCCAAGCACATAGGTCCAGCTATTTTCGAGCGCCTTGTCCTTCGTAGATATCTGCCCGCGCAAGTCGTCGATCACGGACTCAGCGGCTAGCATTCTCAAATCAACGGCGCGAGCCTTCGGCACAGAAAGCCCCGACGTAATGCACAACCGCCGGACTTCGAGCGCTCGCGCTTCCTCAGCCTCAATCATCTCCCGCGCACTCGGGCGCGGCGTGGTGGGGGTGGTCATTGATTCTCCTTTTGCCATCTGGCGATCCAGTACGCCTGCTGCATCATCGCCGCATCAGCCTGGGCAATGCGGACGGCCCACGTATCAATCGGATGCTGCGGAATGATGTTCGTCATCGAGCGTTCGCCAGCAAGCCACGCGATAGCTTCGGCGGTGGTCATCGCGCCTCCTCCCCCTTCAACCAAACCCACCGCCGCTCCAAAACCCCAAACGCCTCAACCGAAATCACACCACGTTCAAACATCAGCTTCTCCTCCAGGGTTCGCACGACATACAGGTTCTCGAGCGCCCGGTTCCAGTGGTTCCCGTCAAGATGCAGCACGACATTCTCCGGCTTCAACGAGTACACCCCGCGAACCACCTCCCGGGCCACCCGATCGGCCTGGCGCCGCTCCTGGTATTCCGGGCTCCCGACCTCGATCGCCCAGCACTCCGGGCTGCAGTAGTTGTGAAAGTGTCGGCGCATCTGCCCCCGGGTGCGTTCCACCGGCGCCCCACAAATCTTGCAGGACGTCGTCTGCATCTTCTTAGCGGTGTCCACCCCCAACCGCTCCAAGACGTTGTAGACGTGCTGCCGCGAACAGCCGTACCGCTGGGCGATCTTCGAGCACGACATCAGGCCGACCTCGAACAGCCGGCGGACATCTGGGTGCTCGGTTTCAGGAATCTTCACGTTCTGGGCTCCTGACTGAAGTAGTTCTCAACTAGCACAGTGAACACGTCCGCGGCGTGGGGTGACAACCCGTACACGGCCCATGCTTGTCCTCCAGTCATCAGGGTGTGCCGATAGTATGTCTGCACTTCTACCCCTTGGTTTTCGGGCGGAACAACCGCCGGGAAGGCCGTCAGAGGTTTGGGCACTGCGATCTTCCACGTCCATGAGTTACGCCCAACAGACAGCACGCGGCGATCGGCGGCGCCACCAACAAAGTATCCGAGCATCTCTCAACCTCCCCAAAGGTTATGTACACAGTTTACGACCCACCTCCGGGGAAGTCAACACCAAACCGCTTGACACCAGACACAAAAGGTGTTACCTAAAGTAACATGGACGACTACCGCGTCGAGCCCTACGAGGAGCCTGTTGAGGTCGAAGTCATCACCCCGGAGGTAGTTTCGTCCCCGTTCCTCCTCCCGGCTGCGCAGCCGGCCCCAGGCGCCCCCACGAACCACCTGACCCCCAACCCCGAGCGTCTGGCCGTGGAGACCGCCGTAGAGGAGGTCGCCAAGGGCGGTGAGCTTGTAGCCGCCCTGGAGGCCGTCGGCATCAACTCCGAGTACCTCGCCACCAAGGTCATCAAGAAGGGCCTCAAGGCCAAGCGCGAGGCGTACAACCGCCTTGGTGAACTTGTCTCGGTATCCCCAGACCACAACGTCCGCCACAAGTTCCTCAACACCGTGCTCGAGATCCGCGGCGACCTCAAGCCAAAGTCCCAAGGTCAGGGCGAGAGCTTCGAGGAGGTCCTGATGATGATAAGGGCTCGCCGGGTGACCACAACCTGCCCCAGCGTGGAACCACCGGCGTGATGGAGTACACCCTCCCCCTGGCGATCGTCGTTGCTGCGGTGATCTACGGCTACTCCCACATGGCCGCGGCGAAGATCGCGTCGGAGACAGCCGAAGAGGACCTCTCGAGCATGATTGGCTTCGAGACCGACCCGCCGCCTGTGGAAGACGACGAGGAGTGAGCCTCGATAAGTTCCTCGCCCAGGTAGAACGCTGGACGAAGTCCTGCGTGGAGTACGCCGCCGACGTTCTGAAGATCAACACCACCGACGCCACGCTCGAGTATTTCGCATACAACAATATCCAGCTCGCGATGGACGAGATCGTCGCTGACATCCGCGCTCACGGCCGCTTCGTTCGACTCGTAATTCTCAAACTCAGACGCGCCGGCATCTCGACGTGGTACGCCTCGCGGGTGTTCTGGCTCACCAACATGAACCCAAATACGTATGCCCTCATGGTCGCCCACGACCCCGACGCTGCCGAAACTATTTTCACCATGCAGAAGCGATTTTATGCCAATCTGCCGCCGAAAATAAAGCCGCAGGTTCTCTACGACAACCGCAAAGTCTTGGAGTTCAACACGAAGTCCCGCGTCGGTGGGCTCGACTCTGCGATCCGTGTCGCTGCGGCTGGAAAAGAGAACTTGGGGTCGTCGCAGCTCGTTAACTTCGCCCATTTCTGCATGCACCCCGATACGCCGGTTTTGGTGTCAGACGGCCGGCAGAAGAGGATAGCCGACGTCTGTGTCGGAGATCGCGTGGTTACCCACACCGGGGCGACCGCGGAGGTCAACGCCGTCTCACGAACTTCTCACGAGGACATGCCGTCGGGGCGCCGCACGGTGGTTGTCCGACCGTGGAGCGGGCAACCGATCGCGTGCTCCCCCGAACACAGGATTTTCACGGATCGTGGATTTATTCAAGCCCAGCACCTTCAGCCGTCAGATAAACTTTCGATGCCGGTCAGGAAAATTACGAGCATCAGGAGTGTGCTGGACGTCGATGTTGCTAGCCGGGCTCGCCCAGGACGCGGGTGTGACCATCGTCGTGGGCCGGACAAATTCGAGCTGACCCTCGAGACCGGGTTTTTGGTGGGCTACTACCTCGCAGAGGGGTGCGCGAGTAACCACACTCCAAACGGGTGGGCCAGGATAACGTTGGCGCATGCGCCGGGGGAGGAGCCGTACGCAATCCGGGCGTTCAACGCTGCCCGACCGTGGGTAAAATCTGGTGCCCCGGTGTTCAAGACGAGTAACAAGAGCAAAACTTGTTCCGTGGACATTAACAGCGTCACGCTCGCGAGTCTGGTGGTGCGGGAGTTCGGGCGGACAGATTCCAAGCACGTCCCTGACTGGGTGTTCACCGCGGGCGAAGAGTTTTGTCGAGGCGTGTTGCTCGGGTATTTGTCAGGAGATGGGTCGAAAACCTGCTCGGCTGCTCCGGCCCTGCAGGCGACCAGCATTAGGGAGTCCTTGGCGTATCAGATTCGTGACCTCGCGGTCTCTTTGGGGTACGGATGGGGCGCGGTACGGGAGAAGGTTGCGTTCGTAGACGGGAGAGGTTGGGACTGTAAGCGCGCGTGGACGGTCAGCTGGTCCGGGGAGGCGGCACGACGACTGCGGCACGACCTGGGGCTCCCGAAGCTCCCCGATCGGCAGGAGCGCCCGTGGGTGGAGAAGTACGAAGTTCGGGATGACATCGTGTGGATGAAGATTCACAGCATCACAGAGGGGGCATCCTCAGAGTTTGTGGACATTTCGGTGGACCACGAGGACCACAGCTTCAGAACGGCACATTTTTCTGTGTCGAACAGCGAGTTCGCGAAGTGGCCGGGGAGCATTCTCAAGGCGATCATGACGTCCTTGATGCCGTGCATACCGAAAACTGCGGAATCTGAGATTGTAGTTGAGAGCACAGCGTTCGGCGTGGGCAATGCGTTCCACAAACTGTACGTTCAGGCCCGCTACAAGTACAAAATGTACCTCAACAGCGTCGGCGACCTCGCGTGGGAGTGCAAAATCGACCTGAAGGCCCCTCCCGGTAACACTTGGAGCGCTGTATTCATCCCGTGCTACGTCTTCGAGAAGAACCAGCTCGCCGTTACGGCGTGGGAAGCCCAGACTGGCATGAAATTCGAGCGTACGGCTGAAGAAATCTTGATCTGCGAGCTGTATTTGAAGGGCTGCACCGACGCCAGGGCCAACAAGTTCCTCTGCTGGCGCCGGATGTCGATCGCGGACGACTTCAACGGCGACGTTTCACGTTTCAACCAGGAGAACCCGCTGTCGGACCTGGAGGCATTCATATCTTCCGGCGAACCCGCGTTCGACACCCACAGAATCTCAGCTAGACTCGACGCCGCACCGCTCCCGATAGCGCGCTACGAAATTGACCCCGTCACCGGGCAGTTCATGCTGTCCCCGACGGGGCGCCTGTGGGTCTGGGAAGAGCCCAAGGCCGGCGAAGCCTACGCCATCCCGGCGGACATCGCCAAGGGCATTGTCGTCGAAGGCCGGGAGTCCCAGGACGACTTCCTCTCCGATAGCGCACACGACTTTTCAGTTTGCTCGGTTAAGCACCAACTTACCCGAAGGGAAGTCGCACAGTGGCATGGCAAGATCGACCCCGACCAGTTCGGCAGGCTTCTGGTGTTCCTCGCCATCCGGTACAACATGGCGTGGATCATCCCCGAGAGCAACAACCACGGGCACACCACCATCGCGGCGATCGTCGGCAAGCTGCCGGGGCAGATGCGGTACAAGAAGGTCTTCTCGGAGGTCATGGAGCGGCCACCGAACAAGCCCCGGAGGGAGTGGGGGTTTAACACCCGCGGCGGGCCGGATGGTGGTGTGCGCTTCGACGCCGTTAACGCTTTGATCGCCCTCGAGCGCGACGGCAAGGACGGCATCAAGTCGTCCCGTACGCTCGAGGAGATGCTGTCGTACAAACGCAACGCCAAGGGCAAATACGAGGCCGAAGAAGGGCACCACGATGACTGCGTGACGGTTGAGTTCATCGGCGCCGCGGCCATCCCGCTGCTGCCATTGCCGGCCAACGCCCCCCGCAAGGCGCCGCTGGCGGTCCCCGGAGGTGCGCCTTCCGCTCCTGCCGGCCGCGGGGGCCAGGCTCAGATCCACCCGGGGTTCACGTAGGACCTGGGGCAGAATGCCCCACATTGTTACTTTCGGTAACGCAGCAGTAAAACTTCGCTTGACATCAGTGCGGCTCCGTGTTACATAAAGTAACATGGCATTGGAGAGCATGGCGGTCCTGCCGGAACCTGCGACCACCGCGGGGGCTGTTGCCACTAACGACACCCTGACCAACAACCTCGTCGGGTTCGTGCGCAAGCGCTTCGAGAAGGCGCAGACTTACAGGATGCTCGAGGAGCAGAACATGCTCGAGGATCTTCGGGCTTCGCGCTCCAAGTACAGCGCCACCAAGCTCGCGGCCATCCTGCAGGCGACCGGCATGACCGACCCGCCGTACATCGGGATCATCGAGAGCCGGGTCGAGGCGATCTACGCCTGGCTGCTCGACGCCATCCTCCCGCCCGGGCAGTTCCCGGCCTCCCTCGATGCAACTCCTGTGCCAGAGCTGCCGGAGTTCGTCATCGCCGAGATCGAGACCGAGGTACAGAACCAAGTGCTTGACCAAGTGGTGGCGCTGGCCCAGTCGGGGCAGGTCGTCAACCAGGCGTCGATGAAAGCGGCGTACGCCAAGCTCATGGAAGAGGCGAAGGACCTCATTGAGCAGGAGATCCTCGACGAGGCTCGGGAGAGCGCCGAGGAGATGCTCACCGAGATCAAGGACCAGTTCGCTGAAGGCGACTGGGAGTCGGCGTTCCGGCAGGCGCTGCACGACTTTGTGCTGGGGACCGCCATAATGCGCGCCCCGGTACTGAAGTCCGTCCCAAAGTGGGTCAAGCGCATCAACCCCCAGACGCGCCGCGTCGAAGTTACCTACGAGTACGAGACCATTCCCACATGGGAGCGGCTGGTGCCGGCGCGGTTCTATGAGTCGCCGGACTCCACTCGTCACAGTGTGCCGTGGTACGTGTACAACAACAGTTCATCTCGGGCCGACCTGTCAGCACTGCTGGGGGATGACTCGTACAACCAAAAGGCTGTGACCGCGGCGCTGCTGGATTACACGAATGGTTACCGCGAGACCACTTCGGTTGAGCAGGAGAAGGCAACTCTCGAGAACCGCACCAACGTCGGAGACTCGGAGCTGATCGACCGGCTGGAGTACGGCGGGTCGGTGCCGGGGTCGCTGCTGATCGAGTTTGGTGTGACCGACCAGGGGCTGATCCCGGCGAAGGAATACGACGCGCTGGTGTGGGTTGTCGGCAAGCACTGTATTAAAGCCGTGATCAACCCCAATCCGGTGGGGCTCAATAAAATCTTATCCGCGGGATTCCGTGAGGTCCCAGACTCGTTCAGAGGGGTCGGGGTCCCGCGCATTCTGCGGCACATCGCGGGCATTGTGAACCTGGCGGCGCGTGCGATCGTGATGAACGTCGGGATTGCGTCAGGCCCGTTGGTAGAAGCCAGCATGGATCGTGCATGGCCTGGGGAGGACTTCACTCTTCGCCCGTGGGGCGTCTTAAAATCCACGTCGAGCATGATGGAGTCCGGGCGCGCGGTCAATTTTTATCAACCTGACATGCAAACAGTAAAATTGGCTGAGTTGATGGAGTTCGGTGAGACCCTGGCCGATCGGGAGACTGGCATCCCGCGTTCACTGTACGCTGGGGAAAGCAACGCCCCAACTGCTGGCGCCACATCCATGTTGATGTCTGCGGCCGCTAAGGGTGCGCAGGCTGCGGTACGCAACGTCGATGCTGGTCTGATCGTGCCGGCTGTGAAGGCACAGGTTGACTACAACCTTGCCTACGACGAGAGCGGGCGCGAATACGTTGGCGATCTAAGGGTGGTTGCTCGCGGGTCTTCGAGCATGGTTGTCAATGCCGAGACGGTGCTTCGTTTGAAGGAAGTGCTCCGCGACAGCAACAACCCCATGGACAATCAGATCATCACCGCAGATGTCCGCATGGAGCTATACCTTGAGATCGCTAAGAAGCTTGGGCTTGACCCAAAGCTCTTTGGTGATCAGGACGAGCGCGAACGCCAGGCGGAGATGGCGCAGGCCCAGATACAACTGCAGATGGGCGCCCCCACCGGAGCCCCGCGCACCCCGCCCGCAGCAGCTCAGACCGTGGCGGGCTCTGGAATGGCCCAAGGGGCGCAAGGCTCACAGCTCTTCTCATCCCCCGAAGGATCGACGCCATGAGTGGGGCACAGCTTTGTTCGTGCCTTGTCGGGATGAAGGACACCCTTCTTCAAGTTGCACGTTGGGCAAAGCAACTGAAGGTTCTCGAGCGCGTGAAGCCCGCCGAGGGCCAACGGCATGATGTGGTCGATATGGGGTTTCTTAAGCTGCGCGCCGCAGTAGTTGCACAGCCCCGACTGGTGGCGCACCAGGGCGTCAACATAGTTGCGCGGGAGGGCGCGGACCGTGGCGGAGTTAATTCTGCCGCGGCGTCTTGCCCGCTTAGTGGCCCCGAGTGCCTGCGCGCGCAGCGGGTTGTTGGCGTACCAGTCCTTCGACTGTTGTTTCACAGATTCAGTGTGCGCGAGGCAGTAGTTCTTGCGCGCCTGAAGATATTTTTCGCGGTTCGCCGCATAGTAGGCTTTTTTATGCTCCGAGATTTTGGTTTTGTTCTTCGCGCGATAGAGCTTCCCCCGCTCCGAGACTTGTATGCGGTGTGTTGCATGGTAGGCTCTGCATGTGGCGTTGCACGCCTCTTTATTTTTGGTGTATTGCGCTCTGTTCGCAGCGCGTATAATTTCGGGGTTTGCAGCCCCCCACCGGCGCTTGGATTCTCGTTTTGCGGCTTTTTGCTCTGGGGTGAGGTCACACCAGCTCTTGTACTTTCTCTTCGCCGGTGCTATTTTGCTCTCACTCATCTGCAACCTCCCAAACAGGTTGTGGACCCGAGTAGACCACACTGGGTTCGCTCCCCGGTGTGGTCATCTGTTTCAAGCCTGCCACATTTCTGCCCGGCGGTCAAGTAGATGAACGACCTTCGCCTGCACCCCGACCGCGAGCTGACCGAGTTGTTCTGCGCCCTCGGCCAGAACGACCACTTCATCCGGCTGATGAAAAAGTTTTCCGAGCGTGCCGTGGCCCTCGCCATTTGGTCGAAAGACCTCGAGAAGGACGTACACGTCCGACAAGCTCAGGGCCGGGTAGGTGAGCTGGTTGATCTGGTCAATGCGTTCGATGACCGGCACAAGACCCGGGCGATTCAGGCTCAAGTGAAGGACACCCCATGACGACTACCAAATGGACCAGTCGTCTTCGTAGTGAACGACCCGAACCGCGCGTCGTAGCGCATCGGGCAAATGCGAACCCCGGCACCGCCGGAACGCAGAAAAAGGAGTTGCTGTGGATCTGACCTCGTTGACCCCCGAACAACGCGCGCTCGTGCCCGCAACAGTCCTGGCAGCGGCCCAGAAGGTCGCAGACGCTCAGGTAGCTGCTGTGGTCACACCCACCCCGGCTACTCCGGTCGTGGAGACTCCTGTGAAGGAGGAGAGCGCCGCGCCTCTCGAGATCGAGAAGGCCCCGGTAGAGGAGACCGTCGCCGAGCCCCAGGGTAGCGCCCTTGAGGTTCCCCCCGCGGAGACTCCGAAGCCCAAGCCGACGACGATCGAAGAGGTCGCATCGGAGGAGATGACCAAGGAGGGCCGATACCGCACGATGGTCGGCATTCAGCGCGAGCAGGGTCGCCTTCTCCGCGAGTCGCGGGCCGAGGCCGAAACGCTACGCGCTGAGATCGCAGCACTCAAGAAGCAGAACACTGCTGGTGGTCCGAGAGAGGATAAGTCGGCCGCGCAGCCGGCACCCGTGCTCGACCCCAACAGAGGCGCGAAGATCAGAGCTGCCGTCGGCGAAGAGGAGTACGCCGACCTCGTGAGCGAGATCCGCGACCAAGTTCTGCGAGAAGTAGCCCCCGTGCGCGACGAGATCGGCCGGGTGGCGAAGACCGTAGGGGCAACGGCGCAGTCGCAGTTCTCGACCCAGATGGAGGACCTCGTCCACGGATGGGAAGCGATCAACGACGACCCTGCGTTCTACAGTCTTCTCGATGATCGTATTCCCGGAACGACCGGGACGTACCGCCAGGCGGCACTGCAGGCGTACGCCGACAAGGACGCCTTGCGCATGGCCGAGGTGTTCAACGTCCTCATTCCCCAGATGGGTACGGAAGCACCCAAACCGGGAGTGAAGCCGGTGGTCGTTCCGAAACTGGACAAGAAGAAATATTCTGCCCCTCCCGCCACGCCCGCCGCGGGCGCCAAGCTCGAGGAGACCGTGCAGACCGTGAAGTTCAGTGAGAAGCAGAAGCTCGCGGAAGACATTCGCAATGGCGCGTATGAAAGCCGCGACCCCGAGCAGCGGAAGGTTCTGCAGGCCAAGATGCAGAAGGAAACTGATCGGATCAACGAAGCACAACGCACGGGGCGTTTGGTCCCGGGCTAAACTACAAGGAGATTTGCAATGGGCTTTCCTCTCGCTCCTGGTCAGGTTGACCTCTCGAGCACCGGCAGTGTCGGGTACATCCCCGACGTCTGGGCGCCCGAGTTCGCGATCAAGTTCTACCCCAACACGTTCCTCTCGAGCATCACCAACACGAACTACCAGGGCACCCTCGCCAAGCAGGGCGACGTGGTCAAGATCCGCGTCAAGCCGGTCGTGCGTGGCCGCAAGTACATCAAGGGCATGGACATCCGCACCCACAACTCCCTGGACGTCTCGGCTTCGGACTACGTCAGCCTGAAGGTCGAGCGCGGCTGGATGTGGCGCGTTCCGGTCAACAAGATCGACGAGAAGCAGTCCGACATGGACTACCTCTCCACGATCATCACCGAGGGCACGCTGGACTCCAAGTTCGCCATCGAGGAGGAGTACCTCGCCGAGGCGTACACCGCCGCCGCGTCCTACAACCACGGCGCCACCGCCGGCATGAAGTCCTCGAAGTACAACCTCGGCGTCACCGGCGCTCCGATCGCCATCGACCAGACCAACGCCCTGACCTACCTGATGATGCTGCAGGCCGTCGCCACCGAGGCGCGGATGCCGGCGGACAGTGGTCGCTTCGCGGTCATCCCGTCGTGGTTCGCCTACATGCTCGGGATCTCGGATCTCAAGAACGCCAGCTTCACTGGCCTGGGCAACTCCACGATCATCAGCGGTAAGATCCCCGACGTCATGGCGGGCTTCCAGCTCTTCGTGACCGACCTGTACACCGCGATCACCGACGGCGCGCTCTCGGCGGTGCCGATCCTGTTCGGCCACAAGTCGGCCAACACCTTCGCCACGCAGCTCTCGGTTCTCGAGACCGTCCCGACCGGCTCGGACTTCGGCAACACGGTCCAGGCGCTCACGGTGTACGACTGGAAGTGCGTCAACGCGGCTGGGCTTGGCTACGGCTACGCCTACATGAACGCCTAGGACATCTAGGAAAGGAAGGGAGACATAACGATGGCGACTTACGATCTCACCGAGTCCGGCTACGCCGGCTCGCAGGACACCGCGAAGCTCCGCACGCAGTACGTCAAGGTCAATCAGATCCTGGCGGACGGCGACGTCCTTCAGCTCTTCGACCTGGAGAAGAACGAGGTCCCGCTCTCGCTCGCGATGAAGGTCGTCGAGGGCTCGGACGGCACCACTCCGACCTGCGCCGTTGGCTACACCGGCGGCACCACCAACGCGATCCTCGCGGCCACGGCCATCACGGTCGCGGCTGAGGGCACCGTCACCGCGGGCGCCGGCGCCCAGTTCAACGCGGCCACCGCAGCCACCGCGGCGGACACCGTGGACGCTCTGATCGCGGTCACCGGCACGCCGACTGTGGCGTGCGTGCTCGAGTTCGAGCTGATCACCATCAAGACCTCGCTGGTCTAGGAGGAGCCGAGATGAGTCTTCTCAACCAGTTTGACCTTCCCGAGGTGGCGCATCTGCCGCCGCGCGGGTCGAAGGGGTACGCCCCGGGGACGGTTCTCTTCAAGAACACGTTCCCGATCGGGGTGTACGTGAACCACGGCACGAACGTCATGTGCCAGTTCGTGTCCCTGACCCAGGACCCCGCGGAGTTCGTGGTCATCGACGCCGGGAACTTCCTGATCGCGGACAACGACACGGCGGTCGCCCCCACCAGGGCCACGCACGCCATCCGCTGCAACGCCGCCGCCGAGTCCATCGCCACGGTGGCGGTGAACGCCGCGGCCCACCAGCTTTACCAGTGGGCGGTCTCTGGGGCTGACACGATCACCGCGAAGTACCCGGACGCCGGCGCGACCACGTCGCTCAACTGGCTGATCGCCCAGAAGGGTGGCGTTCCGAAGTACGACATCATCTTTGCCGGCATCCACACTTGCGTCGGCACGGATGGGACCGAGGATGTCACCCTGGCCGGCGCCCTGGCGACCGACCTGGCGTTCGTGCAGGAGCACACCGCTGGCGGTACGGCCCGTGCTCTTCACGGCGCCGTCGCCGGAGCCGACAAGATCACGATCACGCTGGCCGGCAGTCCGACCACGGGGTCTGCCATCAAGTACAACTACATGGTCTTGCGGGAGCGTGGCGTGGCCCAGCCCACCCACTACATTCACAAGACCGCGCTGTACACCGCGCTCGACGCCGACACCGCGACGATGAGCATTGCGGACGCCGCTGTCAAGACGACCGACGTGCTGTTTGCGATGATCGCCACCACGGATGACACCGACAACGTCGTTGACGTTCGGTGCGCCGCGGACGGCACGATCACGCTCATCGCCTCCGCCGATCCGGTCACGGACCACACGTTCCAGTATTTCGTGATCCGGGCACTGTAGGTAAACAACTCAATCGAGCCCCGGGGCCTGAAAAGCCCCGGGGTCTCATGAGGAGATTCAAAGCATGGCGACGTGGGAAGAACAGGAAGCACCTCCTGAACAGGAGATCGTGCCTCCCTGCGTGTTTTTGGTCAGGGTCGGACAGAAGCCGGACTTCGTCGGGCGCTCCAACATCTTGCCGTACACGGAGGCTTTGGCCCGGCGCTCGCACGAGTGGCGCGCGCTCGAGGACCGTGACGGCGTGCCGATCGCGAAGCTGCCGCCGATGGGACCCAGCGGAGGCATCAACGCCGGCATACCTGGGGTCCCCAAGAAGCCCAGTGTGGTCGGCGCCCCTTCCGACATTCGAGAGATCAAGGTGTTCGACGCCTTCAGCCAAGCCAGTCTTCAGGACAAGCGGGCCGACGGCGTGCCGAACGTGAGGTTCGTCAGGGAGGTCTCGGGGCTCGAGGACATCACCGGCCCCGAGGTCACGGAACTTTGGGAGAAGTACCAGGAGGCCGAAGGCAGATGAAAAAGCTCGCTACTCTTCTCGTAGTGTTCGCGCTGCTCGTCACGAGTGGAGTGGCGCTCGCCGCTGGGACCGTCGTGCTCACCACCACCGACAACGTGATGGGTCAGGACGTCGTCATCTACACCTACACCATGACCGCCGACTCAGCCGACGGCAGCTTCCCCGCCACCGCGAGTCGGCCCATCGACGGCTGGATCATCCGCGTCGAAACGAACCCCGGCGCCACGGCCCCGACGGCGCTCTGGGGCCTGACTTTGCTCGACCAGGACGGGCTCGACGTGATGGGCGGGGTCATCGCTGCGGGCGCCACTACTGGCAGGTCGGCAACAGCTACGCAGCACGTTATGGCCCCCCAGCCCTACGTCCGAGGCGCTGTCACGATCACGCCGACAGGCAACTCCGTCAACTCCGCAGTCGTCGTGCTGCGCATCACGGTGCTGCGGTAATGAAGACGCCGAAGATTTTCGCCCTGATTTTCGCCCTGCTTCTGGTCGCCGCTACGGCCAATGCTGGCGACAAGATCATCAACCTGCCGTCGGCCTCGAGCGTGCCCGGCAACACGGCGCCTGAATACGTCGGCCCCCTCACCGTCGCCGGCCCCCTCACCATGACCGAGAGCCTCGGCCCCGAACTCTGGCCGACCGCTTGTGGCAGTTTCACGCTCGGCACTGACTGGACGTGTTCCGCCGGCCCGGTATTCCCGCACGCCACACCGTTCACCGGGAGCCTTGTCTCGGTCACGAGCGCGCCGTTGACCACGGGGAGAACTTACAAGGTTACATACACCATGACCCGCACGGCTGGTGCTTTGCAGGTAAACGTCGGCGGTGTCGCTGGTGCTGTCAGGTCGGCGGCAGGGACATACACGGATTACGTGCCTGCTGGTGCCGCTGCTACGCTGAACTTTCAGGCAACGGCAAGCTATAACGGCACGCTGTCCGCCGTCTCCGTCAAGGAAGACCTGAGCGTCATCACCCCCTCCGCAGGCCCGGTCAGGCTCTACAAAGAACTCGCCAACGCCACCGCGAACGAGGCCGCCGTGAGCATCGTCGCCAAACAGACGGGCGCGGGGGGGAATAAGACGGCGCTGCGTGTCGAAAGCATCGGGAGCGGGACGGGGACGGAGTATATTCAGGAGTGGTATGCGGATGGGGTGCGGAATGCGTCGATTACAGCCCCCGGGACGTATTATTCAGCTACCGGGTCATACGGTAGCGGCGGCGGCATAGCGCTTGTCCCAACCGGGGCATCGGCAGCAAGTATGCTCGTGACGCTGAACAGTGCTACAAATGCGTCCACCTCAGGCGCCATCGTCGCCACCAAAATCGCCCCCACCTACAACCAAGCCTCCGGCACCGCCGCCAACACCGACCTCCTCATCTCCCGCACGGAAACCGCCCTCGGCAGCGGAGCGCAGAAGATGATCTCGCTGCAAGCCGGCGCGGCGGGGACGACGGAGGTGTACTACATCGACAATGCCGGGGATAGTTCCGGCATTGGGAATCACTCGACCTCTTCGTCTTTTCTTTCCACGAGGGCGGCGCTCGGGTCAACCCCCGCGTTTCGTCACTCGGGGACGGCAACGTCATGGGGGAATGTATTCGCGGATACCGGCACCGTCGGCGTCATGAACGGCTCCGACGTGCTGAACATCTTCGACGCCGCGATCACCAACTCCAACCACACGGGCACCGGCAACGAGGTGAACGGCTTCAACGCTGGCGCGATCACGGGGGACGCGGAGGCGACGGAGAGCGCGGTTAAGGTGGGGACGGGGTGGGACTACGAGATGGCCGGCCCCGGCGTGTTTAAGAAGTCATTCACCAAAACCCCACTCACGAACAACAGCGCCACGGACCTCTTCACCGTTACGCTTGCCGCTGGCGAAGTCGTCACCGGGAAACTCTTCTACGGCCTCAACGTGACGGGTGGCACCAATGACCTTCAGGCGCATTCCGGCGAGCTTACATTCGTGTGCGTCAACAAAGGTGGCACGGTCACGAAGGACATTGACGAGGTGTACCTAGCGGCCTCCGAGACGGTCATTGTGACTGCCGGGACGTTTGCCGATACCTGGGCGATGAAGGCGGGTGATGTCTGCACGGTGACGCTGAACATGGACTCGAACCTGTCGAGCGCGGTCAACACGGTCATTGGCGAGATCATGATTCACAGTGCCAAGCCGATCACGCTGAACTAGCTATGACGCGCCCCCGCTACCTCCGCGCCGCCCTCCTCGCCCTCGCCGTGGCTATCGCTGCGGCGGTCGGTCTGATGTGCAGCGGGTGCGCATCTCACGCCGAAGCAGGGTCGTTACAACCCGCACTCTCCGGCGCGGTTCTCGCAATTCCTGCCCCAGTCTTGTGCCTCCGCTCGCGCGGCATAACAAGCGAGGTGCGAAAGCTCGTGGTCCAGCGCGGACAGATCGGGCGTGACCTGTACCGTCATGTACGCCGGGATCGCCACACCTGCGCACCATCCCGTATTGCTCGCCGTACACTCGAAGCACTGGTTTCCAGCCGAGCAGATGGCCGGAGTTCTGATCGCTACGGTCGGGGCGAGCTTACCGGAATACCCGTTGCATTCGCAGGCCACGCGCCACGCTTCTTCGATTCGGTCGAGGTCCACGGGGTAACCGTTGGCCTGCACGAAGACCTCACGGCCAGCGTCTGGCCCTGCCGGGCTTTGCGCGCAGCCGGTCACGAGCAGGGACGCGAGCAGGGCGATTGCGGAGACGATCATTCCGTTGCGGGCGACAGTGCGGCGGTTCATGGTGGCTCCTCCGTGGTTGAGTGTGTTCATGTCGGCAGTATCAGCTCTGCGCTGATAAATGTCAAGTTGTCAAAGTCGGGAGGCGTCCTGTGAGCACACTGCTTCAGATCGTGACGAAGGTCCGCGGGGATCTCGACGACACCACGGGTGACGAGGACTCCTATGGGTGGTCGTCGGTCGAGCTTACGAACGCCCTAAATGAGAGCGTCAACGAGATGTGCCGCAAGCTCCGGCTGATCGAGGACGCCGACACCGCGGCGATCTGCACGCACGCCCTCCTGGCGAACGGCCACACCCTCACGCTGTCGCCGCGCATCACCGGGATCGAGCGCGTGGAGCTGAACTCTACTGGAGCTGTTCTCCCGGTGGTCGAGCACGTACGAGAAATGGACGTCCGGTTCCCCGGATGGAAGACCGCCGACGCCAGCGTTCCTCAGTATCTGATTAAGAGCGGCCTCGGCACCGGCAAGGCCCGGGTGTACCCAGCCACGCTGCTGGCGGACACCATCAACCTGACGGTCCACCGTCTGCCACTCGTGGACCTCGACTGGGCGACGGACCAGGCGGACGAGCCCGAGATCCCCAGCACGTACCACGACCTGCTGTACCCTGGCATTTTGTACCGGGCCTACGACAAGCGGGACGTCGATACGTACGACCCGCAGAAGTCCGCCGAGAATCTCACGAAGTGGCTGGCGAGCATCGAGGAGTTGAAGTCCGCAGAGCGCTATCGTCAGGCGACGTGGAAGGTAGTTACTCCCCACGCCGGGAACCTCTGAGCATG